>Ga0209829_10004056_pt1 | contig 10435 bp, 4 predicted proteins | sample C_140205_EF_Meta_FD_187311 | JGI IMG/M metagenome (GOLD analysis project Ga0209829, IMG submission 187311) | Freshwater microbial communities from Lake Croche, Canada to study carbon cycling - C_140205_EF_MetaG (SPAdes) (version 2) | ecosystem: Environmental > Aquatic > Freshwater > Lake... | reverse complement strand
CGAACTGCATGGAGTAGCTCGCGCGACCCTGGCTGAACGACCGCAGGTTGTTGACGTAACCGAACATGTTGGCGAGAGGCACCATGGCCAGAACCACCACCGCGTTGCCGCGCATGTCCTGACCCTGGATCTGACCGCGACGCGAATTCAGATCACCGATCACCGAACCGGTGTAATCCTCGGGGGTGACCACCTCGACCTTCATCACCGGCTCGAGCAACACGGAGTTGCCCTTGCGCAGCGCGTCGCGCAAAGCCATGCGAGACGCGATTTCGAAGGCGAGAGCGGACGAATCCACCTCATGGAACGCGCCGTCGGTGAGCGACACCTTCAGATCGACAACCGGGAAGCCGGCGAGCACGCCAGCGCCGAGAACCGAGTTGAGGCCCTTTTCCACACCGGGGATGTATTCCTTGGGAACCGAACCGCCGATGACCTTGGAGTCGAACTCGAAACCCTTGCCAGGCTCGTTCGGCTCGACGGTGATCTTCACGCGGGCGAACTGCCCGGTGCCGCCAGTCTGCTTCTTGTGGGTGTAGTCGATGTCGACCGACTTGGTGATCTTCTCGCGATAGGCCACCTGGGGAGCGCCAACATTCACTTCCACCTTGTGGGTGCGCTTGAGAATGTCGACCTTGATGTCGAGATGCAGTTCGCCCATGCCCTTGATGATCGTCTGGCCGGACTCCATGTCGGTGGAGACGCGGAAGGACGGATCCTCGGTGGCGAGCTTGACGAGCGCAGCAGACATCTTCTCCTGGTCAGCCTTGCTCTTGGGCTCGATGGCCATCTCGATCACGGGGACCGGGAATTCCATCTTCTCCAGAATGACGGGCTTCAAAGGATCGCAAAGGGTGTCGCCGGTGCGCGTGTCCTTCATGCCGACAAGCGCCACGATGTCGCCAGCATAGACCTCGGACACTTCCTCGCGGTTGTTGGCGTGCATGAGAACCATGCGGCCGACGCGCTCGGTCTTGTCGCGGCTGGAGTTCAGAAGCGCGACGCCCTTCTCGAACTTGCCGGAATAGACGCGGGCGAAGGTCAGGACGCCGAACGGATCGTCCATGATCTTGAAGGCGAGCAACGACAGCGGCTGATCGTCGCCGGGACGACGCTCGGTCTCTTCGCCGGTCTTGTAGTCGATGCCCTTGATGGCGCCACGCTCGATGGGCGACGGCAGGTAATCGACGACGGCGTCAAGGAGGGGCTGAACGCCCTTGTTCTTGAAGGCGGAGCCAGCCAGCACGGGGTAGAAGGCGCCGGTGAGAACGGCCTTGCGGATGAGCTTCTTGAGAACCTCTTCGGAAGGCTCCTTGCCTTCCAGATAGGCCTCCATCGCGGCGTCGTCGAGCTCGACGGCGGCCTCGATGAGGGCGAAGCGATATTCCCTGGCCTTCTCGACGAGATCCTCGGGAATGTCGATGTCGGCGAACTTGGCGCCGAGCTGCTCTTCTTCCCAGACGACAGCCTTCATGCGCACGAGATCGACGATGCCCTTGAAGTTGGACTCGGACCCGATCGGCAGCTGGATCGGCACGGGACGCGCGCCCAGACGCACCTTGATGTCCTCGAGGCACTGGTAGAAATCAGCGCCGACCTTGTCCATCTTGTTGCAGAAAACGATGCGCGGAACCTTGTACTTGTCGCCCTGACGCCACACGGTCTCGGTCTGGGGCTCGACGCCCTGGTTCGAGTCCAGCACGCAGACGGCGCCATCAAGCACACGCAGCGAACGCTCGACTTCAATGGTGAAGTCCACGTGGCCGGGCGTATCGATGATGTTCAGGCGCTTGCCGTTCCAGATCGCGGTGGTGGCGGCGGAGGTGATCGTGATGCCACGCTCCTGCTCCTGCTCCATGAAATCCATGGTCGCAGCGCCGTCATGCACTTCGCCGATCTTGTGGCTCTTGCCTGTGTAGTAGAGAATCCGCTCGGTCGTCGTCGTCTTGCCCGCGTCGATGTGGGCCATGATGCCGAAGTTCCGGTAGTCCTCAAGTGCGTATTGACGGGCCATCGTCCGATCCTCGTAGGCGCAAGATGCGCCCTGATTAAATTACCAGCGATAGTGCGAGAAGGCGCGGTTGGCTTCCGCCATCCGGTGCGTGTCTTCGCGCTTCTTCACCGCGTTGCCGCGGTTGTTGGCCGCGTCCATCAGCTCGGCTGAAAGACGGTCGACCATGGTCTTGTCGTTGCGACCGCGGGCGGCGGTGATGATCCAGCGGATCGCGAGAGCCTGACGGCGCTCGGTGCGAACCTCCACGGGCACCTGATAGGTGGCGCCGCCGACGCGACGAGAGCGAACCTCGATCGCGGGAGCGACGTTTTCGAGCGCCTGTTTGAACAGGGGCAAGGGCTCCTGCTTGGACTTCGTCTCAATGATGTCGAACGCGCCGTAGACGATTGCTTCGGCGGCAGACTTCTTGCCATCATACATGATGGAATTCATGAACTTGGCGAGAATGACATCACCGAACTTGGCGTCCGGGATGACTTCGCGCTTTTCAGCTTTATGACGACGCGACATCGTGAGTTCCCCTTACTTCGGACGCTTGGCGCCGTACTTCGAACGGCGCTGCTTGCGATCCTTGACGCCCTGGGTGTCGAGGACACCGCGCAGGATGTGGTAACGAACGCCCGGCAAATCCTTGACGCGGCCGCCGCGGATCATCACCACGGAATGTTCCTGAAGGTTGTGACCTTCACCAGGAATATAGCCGATGACTTCAAAGCCGTTGGTGAGACGAACCTTGGCGACCTTGCGGAGCGCGGAGTTCGGCTTCTTGGGCGTCGTCGTATAAACGCGGGTGCAAACGCCGCGCTTCTGCGGGCAAGCGGCCAAGTGACGGGCCTTCTCGCGGTAGGTCTTTTGTTGCCGCGGCTTGCGGATCAACTGGCTGATCGTCGGCATCGTTTACTCGCCTCAGTCCAGGCTTCGGTTGAGAGCAGCCCTGATGGGCCCGCACTCGGTGAATTCGGTCGGTCCACACGGGAGATCCCGCGCAAAACGAATCGCGCCTACGGCAAGGGTGCCGCTGGCGCGTCTTCATCAGAGGACCGCAGCTTACGCCACGTTCATGAACCCGATCGGTCGACTTGGAAGTCGTGATGGTCTGGCAAGGTATCGAAGGTCTTGTGTTCCGCACGAGGCGCGCTGGAAGCTCTGACGTTCGACCGTCTGCCATGAAGTAGCCGGTGTCTACCGTTGGAGTCGGGCGCCGTCAACCCCGAAAACGCTTTGGCGCCCCAGGCAAGGGCCAGAAAAAACCCTCGTTTGCCTGTTTTTCACAAAGACCCCGGGATTCAGGGGTGAAACATCACCACGGATTCCCTCACGCAACGAGGTCAAGCAAGACCACAGCCTTCAAAAGCTGCGCGGGATTGGATTTTCCACCAGCAAAAGAAAGCACCCGGGCGCGCATGATTCCTCCGCCAGCCGCCGCAAACGTGATTCCCTGGGATTGAGGCGTCGGTTCACCCTCCAGCGCCCGGGCGAGCTGGAGCTCAAGCCCCTGACAGGTCTGGTCTCCAGTCACCAGCCGACCGTTCTGCACCCGCAAGCCGGCCCCAAGCAGGGCCTGGGCGCAGGCGCCTGCGTGCAGCACCTCCCCTGCCCCGCCCAGAAGGATCGCGGCCTGGCCAGCCATGTCGAAGGCGTCAACGACGCCACGGGCGCGCGCGCCCTCCAGAACAGGCGCGAGACGGGCTGTTGGGTCCGCCATGCGTCCCGCGTCCGTCTCTTCGCGCCATGGCGACCTATCGGCTGTCCCGGTCAGTCCCTGCGTCAACGCCATGGCCATGGCGGCACATCCTTTCCTTTGCGCTCACGCGCGCCCTCGTGAGGGGGCAGCGCTCATGGGTACAACGCCCCAGCTTGCCCTTCGTTCAGAATAGAGGCCGCAGGGAGCGCTTTTTGGGCGCGCTGATGGCGGAAAAGCGTTGAATCAAAAAGGGGCCGCCCTTCGGCGACCCCTTGATGATGATTGACGACTAAAGCCCTTATTCGCCAGCAGGCGGCAAACGCGGCATGGGAGCCTTCGAGGTCTGCGCCTTCTGGGCCAGGATCAGCTCATCGCGGACCACCGCGATGCGCCGCAGCTTGGCCATGGCGGCGCCCGTGCCCGCCGGGATAAGGCGGCCAACGATGACGTTCTCCTTGAGCCCCTCGAGCGTATCCACCTTGCCATTGACCGAGGCTTCGGTGAGCACGCGCGTCGTCTCCTGGAAGGAGGCGGCGGAGATGAAGGACCGCGTCTGCAAGCTGGCCTTGGTGATGCCGAGCAGCACGGGGGTTCCGGTGGCGGCGCGACCGCCTTCGGAAACCGCCTTTTCGTTGGCGTGATCGAAATCGAGCTTGTCGACCTGTTCGCCAGCGAGGAACTCGGTGGCGCCGGGATCGACAACATCGATCTTCTGCAACATCTGGCGAACGATCACCTCGATGTGCTTGTCGTTGATGATGACGCCCTGCAACCGGTAGACTTCCTGAATCTCGTTCACCAGATAGGCGGCAAGCTCCTCGACGCCCTTGATGGCCAGAATGTCATGGGGCGCGGGATTGCCATCGACGATGTAATCGCCCTTCTCCACGACGTCGCCGTCCTGCAGATGGATGTGCTTGCCCTTGGGGATCAGATATTCGACCTCCTCCGCGCCTTCTTCATGCGGAACGATGCTGATGCGCTGCTTGTTCTTGTAGTCGCGCCCGAACTTCACCGTGCCGGTGATCTCCGCGATGATCGCGCAATCCTTGGGACGACGCGCTTCGAAGAGTTCGGCGACGCGCGGCAGACCGCCGGTGATGTCGCGGGTCTTGGCGGATTCCATCGAGATGCGCGCGATGATGTCGCCCGCCTTCACGACCGAACCCGGATCGTAGCCGATGATGGATTCGACGGGGAGCGTATAGCGCGCCTCGCCGCCGCGCGGCAGCTTGGTGATCTTGCCATCCTCGCCCTTGATCAGGATCGCGGGCTTCAGGGAGGCGGAACGCTGGTTGAGGCGATAGTCGATGACGACGCGCTTGGCGATACCGGTCGACTCGTCAACCGCTTCGGAGATGGACAGGCCGTCGAGCAGATCCTCGAACGCCACGACGCCATCGACCTCGGTGAGGATGGGACGAGTATAGGGATCCCATTCCGCGATGCGCTGACCCCTGCGAATCTTGTCGCCCTCGACCACTTTCAGACGAGCGCCGTACTGAACGCGGTGCACCGAGCGCTCGACACCGTCGGATCCGACGATCACGACCGCCACGTTGCGGGCCATGACCATGAGATCGCCGTCGGAGTTGCGGGCGATGGTCGGGTTGCGGAACTTCACCGTGCCGTCAAAATTCGACTCGATGAAGGACGAATCCGCGCCGATCTGCGCAGCACCGCCGATGTGGAAGGTGCGCATGGTGAGCTGGGTGCCCGGCTCGCCGATCGACTGGGCTGCGATGACGCCCACCGCCTCGCCCATGTTGACCGGGGTGCCGCGCGCCAGATCGCGTCCGTAGCAGGTGCCGCAGACGCCATTCTTGGCCTCGCAGGTGAGCACCGAACGGATCTTCACTTCCTGGACGCCAGCGCTGTTGATGCGCTCGACATGCCACTCCTGAACCATCTCGCCGGCGGCGACGATCACATTGCCTTCGAGATCGTTGATCGGCTCGGCGGCGGTGCGGCCAAGGATGCGGCTCATGAGAGAGGCCACGACCTGACCAGCGTCAAGAATGGCGCGCATGCGGATGCCACGCTGCGAACCGCAATCGACTTCGGTGATGATCGAGTCCTGCGCCACGTCGACGAGACGACGGGTCAGATAACCGGAGTTCGCGGTCTTCAACGCGGTGTCCGCGAGGCCCTTGCGGGCGCCATGGGTCGAGTTGAAGTATTCGAGAACGGTCAGGCCTTCCTTGAAGTTCGAGATGATCGGGCTCTCGATGATCTCGCCCGAAGGCTTGGCCATCAGGCCGCGCATGGCGGCGAGCTGCTTCATCTGCGCGGGCGACCCACGCGCGCCGGAATGGGACATCATGTAGATCGAGTTGATCTGCTTGTCGCGACCGGTCTCATCCTTGCCGACGGAGGAGATGCGCAGCATCATTTCCTCGGCGAGCTTGTCGGTGCACTTCGCCCAGGCGTCGACCACCTTGTTGTACTTCTCGCCCTGGGTGATCAGGCCGTCGTTGTACTGCTGCTCGAACTCCTTGGCCTCGGCGCGGGTGGCGTCGACGATGGCGGGCTTCGTCTCGGGCACGACCATGTCGTCCTTGCCGAAGGAAATGCCGGCCTTGAAGGCTTCGCGGAAGCCCATGGCCATGATGCGATCGCAGAAGATGACCGTCTCCTTCTGACCGCAGTTGCGGTAGACGGTGTCGATCATGTTGGAGATCTCTTTCTTCGTCATGAGCTTGTTCACGACGTCGAAGGGGATCTTATTGTGGTTGGGCAGCAACTGCCCGAGCATCATGCGGCCGGGCGTCGTGTCAAAGATCTTCGACTGACGGTTGCCCTCGGCGTCGAAGGTCCAGGCGCGGCCCTTGATGCGCGTGTGCAGCGTGATCGTCTTGGCGAAGAGCGCATGCTCGATCTCGGCCATGTTCGAGAACACGCCCTGCAACGGAGCCTTGGTCTTGGGATCCTCGAAATACTGACCGAAGTCGCCGTCGCGCAGCACCGAGAGATAATAGAGACCCAGCACGATGTCCTGCGAAGGCACGATGATCGGCAGGCCGTTGGCGGGATGCAGGATGTTGTTCGTCGACATCATCAGCACGCGCGCTTCCAGCTGCGCTTCAAGCGACAGCGGAATGTGCACGGCCATCTGATCGCCGTCGAAGTCCGCGTTGAAGGCGGCGCAGACCAGCGGATGCAGCTGGATCGCCTTGCCTTCGATCAGCACGGGCTCGAAAGCCTGGATGCCAAGACGATGCAGCGTCGGCGCGCGGTTGAGCATGATGGGATGCTCGCGGATGACCTCGTCCAGGATGTCCCAGACCTCCGGCTTCTCCTTTTCGACGAGCTTCTTGGCCTGCTTCACCGTGGCCGAAAGGCCCTTCGCGTCGAGACGCGAATAGATGAAGGGCTTGAACAGCTCCAGCGCCATCTTCTTGGGCAGGCCGCACTGGTGCAGCTTCAGCTCGGGACCCACCACGATGACGGAGCGGCCCGAATAATCGACGCGCTTGCCGAGCAGGTTCTGACGGAAGCGGCCCTGCTTGCCCTTGAGCATGTCGGCGAGCGACTTCAGCGGACGCTTGTTGGCGCCGGTGATCACGCGGCCGCGGCGGCCGTTGTCGAACAATGCGTCAACCGCCTCCTGAAGCATGCGCTTCTCGTTGCGGATGATGATGTCGGGCGCGCGCAGTTCGATGAGGCGCTTGAGACGGTTGTTGCGGTTGATGACGCGGCGATACAGATCGTTCAGATCCGACGTCGCGAACCGGCCGCCATCGAGCGGCACGAGGGGACGCAGATCCGGCGGGATCACGGGCACTTCGGTCAGGATCATCCACTCGGGCTTGTTGCCCGAATACATGAAGGCCTCGATGATCTTGAGGCGCTTGGCGAGCTTCTTGGGCTTCAGCTCGCTGGTCGACTCGGAGATCTCGACCTTCAGGTCGGCGGCGATCTTCGCCAGATCCATGTTGCGCAGGATTTCGCGGATGGCCTCGGCGCCGATCAGGGCGGTGAAGCTGTCCTGCCCATATTCGTCCTGGGCGCGCAGGAAATCATCCTCGGAGAGGAGCTGCCGATCCTTGAGGGGCGTCAGGCCCGCGTCGATGACGATATAGGATTCGAAATAGAGGATGCGCTCGAGATCCTTGAGCGTCATGTCCAGCAGCAGGCCGATGCGCGAGGGAAGCGACTTCAGGAACCAGATATGCGCGACGGGAGCCGCCAGCGAGATATGGCCCATGCGCTCGCGGCGCACGCGCGACAGCGTGACCTCGACGCCGCACTTCTCGCAGATGACGCCCTTGTACTTCATGCGCTTGTACTTGCCGCACAGGCACTCGTAATCCTTGATCGGCCCGAAGATGCGGGCGCAGAACAGGCCGTCGCGCTCGGGCTTGAAGGTGCGGTAGTTGATCGTCTCGGGCTTCTTGATCTCGCCGAACGACCAGGACAGAATCTTCTCCGGGCTCGCGATGGAGATCTGGATCTGATCGAACGCCTGGGGCTGAACGACCGGACTGAAGAGATTCATGACCTCTTGATTCATGTCTGTCTCCTGAAGCTTGGGCCTGCTGCGACGGGATCATCGCGCTGGCCCTGCCAGATTGAAATCCTAGAAGGGCTGGCGCGCGCGCCGCGTCAGCCCCTTTGGTTAAAGTCTCACTCAGCCGCTTCGGCTGGCGGATTTTCGATCTTCTTTGTCGAGGTAAGTTCGACATTGAGGCCGAGCGAACGCATTTCTTTGACGAGCACATTGAAGCTCTCGGGGATGCCGGACTCGAACGTGTCGTCGCCGCGCACGATGGACTCGTAGACCTTCGTGCGGCCAGCCACGTCGTCCGACTTGACCGTGAGCATTTCTTGCAGGGTGTAGGCGGCCCCGTAAGCTTCGAGCGCCCACACTTCCATTTCGCCGAAACGCTGCCCGCCGAACTGCGCCTTGCCGCCCAGGGGCTGCTGGGTGACCAGCGAGTAAGGGCCAATGGAGCGCGCATGGATCTTGTCGTCGACAAGATGATGCAGCTTCAGCATGTAGATGTAGCCAACGGTGACCTTGCGGTCGAAGGGTTCGCCGGTGCGTCCGTCATAGAGTGTGGACTGACCGGAATGGTCGAGACCAGCCATTTCGAGCATCTCTACGATGTCCTTCTCGCGGGCGCCGTCGAAAACGGGCGTGGCGATTGGGACGCCGCGACGCAGGTTCTCGCCTAGCTCCACGAGAGACGCTTCATCGAGCTGCGGAATGGTCTCGTCATTGCCATAGATCTGCAACAGCTTGTTACGCAGCGGCTGCACATCCTTGGACTTCAGATAGACGTTGACCGCCTCGCCGACCTGCTTGCCCAGGCCTGCGCAGGCCCAACCAAGGTGGGTTTCGAGAATCTGACCGACGTTCATGCGCGACGGCACGCCGAGCGGGTTCAGCACGATATCGACGGGCGTGCCATCGGCGAGGAACGGCATGTCCTCGCTCGGCACGATCTTCGACACCACGCCCTTGTTGCCATGGCGGCCGGCCATCTTGTCGCCAGGCTGGATCTTGCGTTTCACCGCGACGAAGACCTTGACCATCTTCATCACGCCAGGCGGCAGTTCGTCGCCGCGCTGCAACTTCTCGACCTTGTCGAGGAAGCGGTTTTCAAGGCCCTTCTTGGCTTCGTCATACTGCTTGCGGATGGCCTCGATCTCGCCCATCAGGCGATCATCTTCCACCGCGAAAGCCCACCACTGGGACCGGGGATATTCCTCGATCCCGTCGCGGGTCAGCATGGTGTCCTTCTTGAACCCCTTGGGGCCCGCGATGGCGACCTTGCCGTCGAGCAGTTCGATCAGGCGCGTGTAGACGTTGCGGTCGAGGATAGCGAGCTCGTCGTCGCGATCCTTGGCGAGACGCTCGATCTCCTCGCGCTCGATGGCCTGGGCGCGCTCGTCCTTGTCGACGCCGTGGCGATTGAACACGCGCACTTCGACGATGGTGCCTTGCACGCCCGGAGGCACGCGCAGCGAGGTGTCGCGAACGTCAGACGCCTTCTCGCCGAAGATGGCGCGCAGCAGTTTCTCTTCTGGCGTCATCGGGCTTTCGCCCTTGGGGGTGATCTTGCCGCAGAGAATGTCGCCCGCCATGACTTCGGCGCCGATATAGACGATACCGGCTTCGTCGAGGTTCTTCAGCGCCTCTTCCGAGACGTTCGGAATGTCGCGGGTGATTTCCTCGGGGCCGAGCTTCGTGTCGCGCGCCATCACTTCGAACTCGTCGATGTGGATGGAGGTGAACACGTCGTCCTTCACGATCCGCTCATTGAGCAGGATCGAATCTTCGAAGTTGTAGCCATTCCAGGGCATGAACGCGACGAGCACGTTGCGGCCGAGCGCCAGATCGCCAAGATCGGTCGAGGGACCGTCAGCGATGATGTCGCCCTTGCGCACGAAATTGCCAACCTTCACCAGCGGTTTCTGGTTGATGCAGGTGGACTGGTTCGAACGCTGGAACTTCATCAGACGATAGATGTCGACGCCGGGCTTGGAAGGATCAAGCTCCTCCGTGGCGCGGATGACGATACGGGTCGCGTCGATCTGGTCGATGTAGCCGGTGCGGCGAGCAGCGATGGCGGCGCCGGAGTCGCGCGCCACGACAGCTTCCATGCCGGTGCCCACGAGCGGGGCGTCGGCCTTCACCAGCGGCACCGCCTGACGCTGCATGTTCGAGCCCATGAGCGCACGGTTCGCGTCATCGTTCTCGAGGAACGGAATGAGCGCGGCGGCGACGGACA
>Ga0209829_10004055_pt1 | contig 10436 bp, 8 predicted proteins | sample C_140205_EF_Meta_FD_187311 | JGI IMG/M metagenome (GOLD analysis project Ga0209829, IMG submission 187311) | Freshwater microbial communities from Lake Croche, Canada to study carbon cycling - C_140205_EF_MetaG (SPAdes) (version 2) | ecosystem: Environmental > Aquatic > Freshwater > Lake... | reverse complement strand
CGCAACCATTGCCTGGGGCCCAGGCCCGACCGAAGGGAGTGCGCGCCTCTATTGGGTAAACACCACCGTGCCGGGCTGCAATTACAAGAAGCACTCCGTAACCATGGCGTGGAGTGACGATGAGGGGGTCACCTGGTCGAAGCCCGTCATAAATTCGAGCACCGCACCCTGGATCGGTGGACTCCCAGCGATCACCGTTGATAGGAATCCCGTGAGCCCAGGTTTCGGCAACGTATTCGTGATTTACAACCACGCGCTTGGTGAGAGCGGGGGATCGGGGATGCGCGTACTCGCCTCAACAGATTACGGTGGTACTTGGTCGCTCGGCGCCGAGGTGCCACCGGCACCTCTTTCGGAGGGCTGCCGCTACACGTGGCGCATCTCGTATCGTGGCGCTGTGGGCGCCGACGGGATCTTGCATGTCGTTGGATACCAGTCAGACCTTCGCCGCTGGAGCCCAACAAGCCCATTTGCCAAAGGCGGAAGTGCCAATGTGTGCCGACAGGCATTCATGACCGCGGCGGTTACGGTTGACAGGGTTGGTGGCACGATCAACGTCGGCCCAACGGTCGTTGCTACCGAGGTTTCGCGGAGCCCGCAGACCCTCGCGGGCATCTTTTACCCAGGAACCAACGCCCTCATTGCCGATCCCACGTGGGCCTACGGACTGAGCGTTGACCCCACGAGCGGGGCAATCTACCTTGCGGTCGGTGACGTTCGGACCGTTCGGTCACAGCCGCCTGCGGCACTCGTCCGACTTGGCACTAGCCTCGACGGCGGCCTGACATGGAGCTGGCAAGATCTACCCTCGATTCGCGTTGCCGGGGCAAGAAGTACCGGCGGAGGGGCGTCGGGATCCTTCCGACCCGTTGTCACCGCCTGCGGTGACGGCCGTGTCGTCGTAGGCCTGCGCACCGCTACGGCACTCACGGCCAAAGAGCTCCGCGCGACCCGTCGACCCCCAGTTGTGATTGGCGGTTACGCCTTTGTGTCGCGTGATGCGGGAGCAACCTGGGCGCCGCCACTCGTCACCGCACGCGCCTCTTGGAACGCGCGGGTGCTCGGACGCAATCACAACGGGATCGGCCTTGCCGACTCCGCAGCATGTACCGCCAATGGTCTGACCGTACTGGCGTACGGTGATGGCCGCGACGGCGCTACCTCAGGCCGAGGGTGGGGCCGTACCTCGGTCCTTCTCTCCGTGGTTGACCCGGGGGTCAGCCAGCCGTAACCCGCCGCGCACTACCCGACTGCACGGGTCAGTCGCGCCGACTGCAGGTACGGCCCGTGGGCCTAGCGCAGCGCCACCAGGAGCGCACCAACGAGCCCAAGATTCACGATGTCGTTCCCTGCCTCAATGAGCAGGACGCCAAAGCCGTGTCCCGCAAAGATCCGATGGCTGAGGCTGCTACCCCCAACAATGCCGACGCCGATCAACAGGCCAACGAGTGCACCGTCGATTGGCGCGGTGAGTTTAAGGGCGCTGACGATGAATGCAAGCACCGTGACCTGCAAGATCTGACCCACGAGCACAGAGCCGAAGGCGATCCCCATATTGAGGCCGCCACCCGGTACATCCTTTGGCCCCTTCCCCATCAAGCGCCACCAGGTCGGATAGAACGTTGCTGGTCCAAACCAGAGGAAGCCGCTGACAAAACTAACGGCGGTTCCGGCGATGATCGCAAGTGCATTCACTTCAGGCATTTCTACTCTCCATCTGCTGCAAGCCGCTTAGCTTGCTTGCGCCATTCTATCGTGCTGCTCTGAGGGTACGGCGCTAGACTCTTCCCATGCGATTCACCGCTCGACCGCGTCGCGCCGCCCACCTGTGCGTCGCCCTGCTCGCCGTCGCGATCAGCCTCTCTGGTCAAACGGTGGCAGCGGTTGCTGCGTCTGATCCCGTCAATTGGCAGGCGTGCGCGGCGCGTCCTGTACCACTTCCGGCGGCACGGGCGGTCGACCCCGCTCTCGCCCGTGCCATCACCGCAAAGGTCGTGGCCTGGCAGAAGGGGCGTCGATCACGCCTCCCAGGTGTCTCCGTTGCCATTCGCTGGGATGACGGCCGGAGCCTCACCGCTACTGCGGGAGTGGGTGACACCACGAGTAGGCGCGTGGTTACCCCATCGATGCCGTTCGCAATCGCGAGCACGAGCAAGGCGATCACCTCTGCGGTAGCACTGCTGCTTGACCACTGCGGAATCTTGCCGCTTGACACCCGTGCCGCATCACTGGTGCCCGAAGCCGACGTGGCCTCCGAGGTAACGATTGCCCAGCTGCTCTTGCATCGATCGGGCATGAGTGATTGGCTCACCGACAACGACTCGAGAATGGGGTGGCTCAGCAGACATCAGAATGCGAAGGTTGCCCCACTCACCGCGGTACGAAACCTGCTGCCACCAACCACCGTTGGTGAGTTCGCATATTCAAACTCTGGATTCACCCTCGTGACGATCGCCGCGGAGCGTGCGACCGGTGTCGACTGGAAGAGGCTGGTTCAGACGCTCGTGCTCGACCCGATGGGCATGTCGGAGACCGGGTGGGGGCCGAAGGCTGGTGCCGCTCGACCGCATATGGGAGGGAAACCCTACGGATTCGCTGGCTGGGGTCCCAGCAAGTCGGTCGCCACGATCTTGCGAGGCGCCGGCGACATCATGTCAACGCCGTGGGACCTGGCACGATTCGGAGAACTCTTCTGGGGGAACCGCCTCACGGAGGGCCCTGAGACATTAGCGATGAATGGCATCGGACATCAAACCTGGTCGTCGTGGCTCTACAACTACGGAACACAAGTGGATCGCACCTGGCTCGGAGCGCTGCGCAGCTACGGCCACAACGGTGGATTCTCTGGGGTCACGAGCTCTCTCCACCGAATTCCCGCACTTGGCATCACCATTGCGGCGGTCGCGAATGGCACACCGTCGACAAACTCCTTCGCTGACGACCTCGTGCAGGATCTCTTCAAGGTGGTTGATCGGCCCTCCGCGGATGCGAGTGGCGCTGCACGTCCAACCGCCGCGGAGAGTGGGGACCCGGAGCCACCAGATCCACCTGTGGTCCTACCCGCGGACTTCTGCGGCGATCCCACACCGAGCAGCAGCAGTGATGCGCTGGCGGCTCGATGGATCGCCCTCGGCTCAACCGATGGCTGGGTTGGAAGTTCCACCACGATGGCGGAGCTTCCCGATGGCCGCCTTGTTGTTGGGGGCGTCGGGCTGACAAAGGCTGCCGGCGTGTCGGTGGCGGGCCTCGCCGTGCGCGACCCGCGGACCGGCTCCTGGCAGGCACTGGCGAAGCTGAACGGTTCAAAGGGCCGCGTTGCCTCGGTGTATAGCCTCGCCGTCGATGCGACCAGAAACATCCTGTATGTCGCCGGCAACTTCAGCAGCGTGACGCGAGGCGCCCGCCGTGTTGCGGCGGTCGGAATCGCCCAGCTCAATCTGCGCACCGGTGTCTGGTCAAGGGTTGGCACTGGGCTGACGGGAGAGGCGATCTCGGTCCGAGCCCTCTCGCTCAATGAGGCGAGCGGCACCCTTTTGGTTGCTGGTCACTTTACGAAGGCGGGCGGTGCCGCCTCGGCAAACATTGCACTTTGGAGCCCAGTGAGACAGAGATGGCTGCGCCTCGGTGCTGGGCTGCAATCCGATGTCGCCACGGCGGCACTCTCCAGCGACGGCACGGTCTACGCCGCCGGGCGGTTCGTGGACGGGCTTGTCTCTGCGTGGAGCCCGACAACAAAGCAGTGGAGCGTGATCGGTGACGCTCGGCTCTTCTCCGATCTTCCGACGAGCATGGTCGTTGACTCGCTCGGCCATCCGCTAATTGGGCGCGGTGTCGGATGGTATGGCGAAGCGGTACAAATGATTGAGCCTGCCGCACCTGGCGGCTGGATCCCCTTGGGTGGTGGCGTGAGTTATCCGCGACGGACGTCGTGGGTGACGGCGATGGCGACCCTCGGCGACGGCACGATTGCCGTTGGCGGCTACTTTGCACGTGCCGGTGCCCTCCTTGCGCCGAACCTTGCCGTGTGGGATCCGATCACCCAGCGCTACTCCACTATCGGCACGGGGCTCGCCGTTGAGCCCGATGCCCTCGCGGGGAGTGCGTTCGGCGGGATGTATGCCGCGACACGGGTGCGCAGTGCGGCTCCTGGCGGTAGCGGCGGCCGCTGCATCGGTGCCTGGGCGACGCAGGTGCCCGGTGCACCTGTTGGCACAACACTCACGGCGGGTCGAGGCACCATCCGCGTCGACTGGACACTTCCGGCAGATTCCACCGTGGCGGCGGGCTGGATTGCGACCGCTACCGCGCGGGGCCGAACGACTCGTAGCTGTTCCGTAGCCGGCTCAACGGTTACCCAAGTTGCAGGTGCCGCCGCCCACTGCACGATCACGAATCTCGTGAAGGGGGTCACCTACAAGGTGACGCTGATCGCCTGGTCAGCACCAGCTGGACCATCACCTCGCGTTGAACTCGGCGCCATCAAGACGCGTCGCTGATGATGTTCGCTGCGCGAATCGCACGGCGTTTCGCGGTGCTGTTCCTCGTGCTCACACTCGCTGGCTGTTCTGTCGTGGTCGCCCCCAACGAGTCGGCGAGCCCAACGCAGATCCAGCGAACCCAACCGTTCAAGGTTGTTGGCTATGTCTCGCCTGCCGCCAACATCAACGAGATCGACTTTTCGCTACTGACGCACATCAATTACGCCTTTCTCATCCCGCGCTCGAACGGCACGGTTCGACCATTTAGTGCGCCGAATCATTTGCGCAAGGTTGTCACGCAGGCGAAGAGGCATGGTGTCAAGGTGCTGATCGCCCTCGGCGGCTGGGGTTGGGATCGCGAGTTTGAGGCGCTTGCTGCCGACCCGGCAATCCGGGCAAACCTTGCACGGCGCGTGGCAGCCTTCTGTGACACCTATCAACTCGATGGTGTTGACATTGATTGGGAGTATCCGAATGCGGGGGTTTCGGCGGCACACTTCACCGCACTCGTCCTTGCGCTGCGTGCGGCGCTGCCAACTGGAGCAATCGTGACCGCGGCTGTGCTGGCGAATGCACCAGATGCCGAAGGGATCTCGACCGAAGCGGTTGCGCACCTCGACTACATCAACCTGATGGCGTACGACGGACCAAGAGAGGAGCACGCTTCGTTCGCAATGGCGGAGCGCTCCATCGCGAGCTGGATCTCGCGCGGCATTGAGCCCGAGAAACTTGTGATTGGCGTGCCGTTCTACGCTCGGCCGGGGAACGCCACCTACCGCACGCTGCTGGAGAACGACCCAGCGACCGCGAGTGGGGACCGGGTGCTCTACCAGGGTGTGGAACAGAACTACAACGGTCCAGCAACGATTCAGCGAAAGACCGAGCTTGCGATGCGGCTGGTCGGGGGCATCATGATCTGGGAGCTGTCGCAGGATGCGCGTGGCAACGACTCCCTCTTACGCGTCATTGGCGCAACTGTCGCAGCCCCCTAAGGGTATCCTCACCACATGCAGCCGTTGCGCATCGAGAGTCTCTCCAACCCGGTCGTGAAGGGCCTGCGCGCCCTACGCACGCCGAAGGGGCGTGACGAGCAGCGCCTCTTCTTGGCGGAGGGCGAGCGCACGATTGCTACCGCCACCGCTGCGGGCTGGATCCCCGAGATGCTGCTGACCGCGGGACCCTTGCGCGCCCCCATCGATGGTGGCGCGAGCCGTGCACGCGAATCTTTTTCGGTCACGACCGAGGTGCTGGCGAAGATCACCGGGCGTGACAATCCGCAGGAGCAGCTCGCCGTCTATGCCGATCCGGCCCCCGATGTTCAATCGGTGATGGGCATCGACCCGACGCGTGCGGCGCGCTGGCTCATGCTGGAAGCGCCGCGCGACCCTGGCAATCTCGGCAGCGCCCTTCGCAGCGCCGATGCGTGCGCCGCTGGTGGCGTCATTCTGGTTGGCAACACCTGCGACCCGTACTCCATTGAAACGGTCCGCGCCACGATGGGATCGATTTTCACCGTGCCGATCTATCGCGCGCCACACGAGGAGGCGGTCACCCTGCTCAAGGGCTGGCCAGGGAGCACGGTCGCCACCGCACTGGATGGCGCCTCCGACTACAGCGCGTTGCCGTATACGACACCAACGATGATCGTGATCGGCACGGAGGCGGATGGCCTCAGCGCAAACCTGCGCAGCGCCTGTGCCAGCGCAGCTCTCATTCCCATGCTGGGAACCGCGGAGAGCCTCAACCTTGCGGTGGCCTCCGCAATCATGCTCTACGCGGCAGAGCGGGCACAGCGCTAGCGCGGCAAAATCTTCGTCAGCGCCTCTCCAAGGGGAAGAGCAAGGCCTCTCGAGAACGTCTCCGTCATGTGATCTTCATCGCGATAGACCAATAGGCTCCCGCGAATTGGCGAGCAGGGCCACTCAGCACAAATCTCACTCGTCAGATCAATGAGCTGCGCACCTGCAGCCTCGGCCGCCACCCGTTCCGCCACACCAATATCGCTGTTGTCAGCATCGTCTTTGGTGAAGAGGCAGGCACGAATGTCGTTCATATGCTTTGAGAGACAGGCGGGCACATCGCGGCCAGGGTCTGGCGTATCAACGATGATGGCAGTGGCACCGGGGAGTCGAGCGACCATTGCGCCGAACGCGGCCCCAGCTAGTTCTGGCGTTTCACCGCCGCTGATTGGCCGGAAGGTGCGGCGATTGACGATGATGGTCAGCGCCGGTTTGACCTCGTTGATGCGCGCCACGGTTGCCTCGTTGAACGTGGTGCACTCTCGGTACTCTCGCTTCAGGGCCAAGTTTCGCTGCGCGAGTGTGGTGAACGAGCACGACACCTTGACGAATGTCAGCAGCCGCCAGCCGCGGTCTAGGGCGATCGCCTCAATTGCGGGGAACCAGTGCGCGGCGTGTGAGTCACCAACGAGGGCGATCGTAATCGCTGATCCCTTGACGCCGTACTCACAGTCTGGCGGAGTGGTGACGCGCTCAAACGCGAGACAGCCATCGGCGCGTAGTCGCTCCTCATCGCTGCGTGCTGCTGCAAGCGACGGTGCGAGATCAGCCGGCAGCGCGATCGGCCCATCGCTGGCGAGCGGTGAACCCGAGGGGCTCGGTGATGGCTGAACGGCAACTGCGGGTGCTGCCAGCCCAGCGGCAAGTCCCTGTGTAAAGAGGGTGACGACAAGAATCCCGGCAACGCCAAGGCGAATCGCGCTCCATGAGGTGGCACGACGTGATCGATCTCCGTAGCGAAAGGGCTGCTCAACAAATCGCCAGCTCAACCACGAGACACCGATTGCCACAGCGACCGCGGCTACCACTTCGATCTCCGAGAGTGGGCGCTCAAGGAGCATGGCGGGAAGCACAAGGAGTGGCCAGTGCCATAGATAGAGCGAGTAGCTGATCTTGCCGAGGAGTCGCAGCGGTGCGGCAGTGAGGAGGCGAAGGGGCCCAGCTGGCGCAGCCCCGCCATAGAGCAGTGCCACGGCTCCCGCAGTGGGGATCAGGGCGGCGAACCCGGGATACGGCATGTTGGCGGTGAGCGCCACGCCCGCAAGCGCGATCGCCGCGAGCCCCAGCCACGCAACAACCCCCGCGCGTCGCGAGCCGCCCGCGATGCCAATCAGGGCGAGGAGGCCCCCAGCTCCGAGTTGCCAGACGCGCGTCGGGAGCAGGTAGAAGGCGCGTGCTGGTGAGGCATCGGTCAGCCACACGCTGAGCGTGAAGGAGGCGCACACGCCAATGAGGAGCACGGCGATCAGTCGCCGTGCGCTCCCGCCACGCCAGGTGAGCAGCGCGATCAGGGCGGGCCAGACGAGATAGAACTGCTCCTCGACGCTGAGCGACCAGAAGTGCAAGAAGGGTGACGGGCTGGAGGTCGGCGCGAAGTAGTCAACCGAACCGATGAATCGCATGTTGGCGAGCGAGAGTGCTGACGATGCCCCATCTGCCGCCAGCTCGCTGCGATTGAGTGGCGCAGCAATGAGCAGCCCAACGAGTGAGACGACTGCCACGGCGACGAGCGCTGCGGGGAGTAGTCGACGGATCCGCCAGGCATAGAACTTGGCGATGCTCAGCCCGCCCGGCTGCGCTGACTCGCGCCAGAGCTTCCCCGTGATCAAGAAGCCGCTAATGACAAAGAAGACGTCAACGCCAATAAATCCACCAGGCGTCCACGGAAGCCCAGCATGAAAGAGCAAGACGAAGAGAATTGCGATGCCCCGCAACCCTTCAATGTCAGGACGGAATTCCGCGCTGGTTGATGGAGCCCGCATCAGGCTATTCGCAGATCTGTGGCTTTGCTACCGGTACCGGTCGTGGGGACAGGTCGGTGTTGATATACCTCCCGATGATGGCGAGCTTCGTCCCATCATGGTGGATCGTCTCAGACGTTTGTAGGATGATGCGACCGTCTGGCACATCGCTCAGGTCGGCCCATGTCGAGATGTGCTGCCGAACCTCAATCACGCGGAAGTTTAGGCGCAGCGGCTTCTGGCCAGCAACCTTTGGCAGGGTGTCGACCTCAATGATCTGGCCGAGCATCTGCTTTGGCGTCTTGTCAAGGAGTCCGCCGAACTCCCAGTAGCGAGCATGCGCGTAGATAAAGAGGATGCCGGTCTTTCCGTCGGCCTTCCCCTTGCTCGGCATCCACTCCGCCACGCGGCACCAGGGGAATCGTGGCGATCCGTCGGTAGCAACCGGCGGACGCACCACCGGAAGGTTGATCCATACGCCACTCACCAGAATGCGGACTGGATCTCCGACCACCGATGGCACGAGCAGGCTCGGATCTACCGGTTCGAGGGGTGGCGGCGTATCGTGCGATCGTACAGATGGGTCGGATGGATCAGCTACCGGAGTGGGGGAACCGCTCGAGCCGTCAGGGGACGGGTCTTCTGTAATAACGACGACACCGTTGGGGGCCCACGGACCGATCTGCTGATCAATGCCCCAGGTGACAAGCGCGCCAGCGGCGAGGATGAACGACGTCGCGAGCAAGATCGTGGAGCCAATATGGCGGAAGGGCATGCGCTGGGGTGCGGTGCGACGCTTTGGCTTAATCGGCGGCAACATAGGGAGAGTGTAGTGGGGGATGGCACACTACCCCTATGCCTCGACCGCTCCGCGCCATCGACCTCGGGATCCGCGTCGGGCGGTTCACCCCTGGCCCAACTGACGGCATCACCGACGTGGCAGGGGTGCGGGTTGCTGCGACCACCATCATCGCAGGCGACGGCGCAGTTTGATATCGTGCGCGCGGCCGTGGACTAAGATCAGGCCATGAATCTGCCGAATCCCCTTCAGAGCACCGCGTGGTCACAGCCCGTTCGCCTCATCGCCTGGGCGGCGCTCGCCAGCGCGGCGCTGGTGGCAATCGTGGCGGGACTGGACGTGTTGATGAGCGTCATCTCAGCCCAGGGACCGCTCTTCTATGCAATTGCTGGCGGATGGCTCCTCGCAACACTCGCCGACGCGCCGATCGATCGACTGGTCGCGCGTGGCTGGCCGCGCACGCGCGCGGCGCTCCTCGTGTGGATCGCTGGCGCCATCCCCGTCATCGTCATCACCATTGAGCTTGCGATTGCGTTTGCACGTTCGCTCGGCGGCATCATCGCTGGGCCCGAGCCAACCCCGGCAGATGTTGGGGTCATGGTTGAGCGACTGAGCGCCCTTCTCGCGTCGGTTGGACTCACCGTTGATCTTGTTCCGATCGCAACGACCGTCATCTTGGCCATTCGCGATGTTGCGACCGCGGTGCAATCAAATATTGCGGCGGTCGCGGCAGGAGCGATTGGCGCGCTTGGCCCGCTGATTCTCGCCATCGGCATTGGCGTCATCCTCTCTGCCAATCCCGCTCACCTGGACTCCGTTGATCGACTTGCGACGCGAGGGCGAGTGCGCCGCGCAGGGCGATCACGAAAGATCCTTGAAACGATCGTTGCCCGTTTCATTGGCCGCCATGTTGCGCTCGGGTTTGTCTATGGAGTGATCGTCTTCGTTGGTGCAACCATTGCCGGCGCCGACGGGCTGTTGTCAGCTGTACTTGGTGGGATCGTCATGGCCATTCCGTCGATCGGTCAGGGCGCCGCAGTACTGCCGCCACTCGCACTCTCGATCTTGGCCGCTGGCCCCTACGTACTTCCGGGCTCCGTGGTGATCATTGTGGGCTGGCTCGTGTGCGCCACACAACTTGCTCCGCGACTGATGAACGGCGTACTGCGCCTTTCGGGGACCACCGTCTTCATTGCCGGCAGCGCGGGTGGGCTCGTGGGTGGCGTGCTTGGGGCGATCTTCGCCTTGCCGGTCGTCGCCGCCGTTGCTGCGATTCGCCGCGACGCGCCTCAAGAGAAGCGCGCCACAGCGGCCAAGCGAGCGGCAACCCGGAAGCGCCGCTAGCTCCTCTCCTGGACCCCAGCGAGGCGTAACGCAGCGCGGGTGTAGCCTCTCGGTA
>Ga0209829_10004053_pt1 | contig 10440 bp, 6 predicted proteins | sample C_140205_EF_Meta_FD_187311 | JGI IMG/M metagenome (GOLD analysis project Ga0209829, IMG submission 187311) | Freshwater microbial communities from Lake Croche, Canada to study carbon cycling - C_140205_EF_MetaG (SPAdes) (version 2) | ecosystem: Environmental > Aquatic > Freshwater > Lake... | reverse complement strand
TGCGCACGAGCGATTCCGAGGACGGGATGAAGTTGGTGTTTTGGATCGTGGCATGTTCTTCAAAGAATTCAGTCCGCCACGCAGGTGGATGGTTGTTCAGGTAGAGCGGCGCAAAGTCCCTTCCCTGCATCCTCTGAGGTGGGGTGATCCCGGCTGCAGCAAGGACGGTGGGGGCAATATCCACGTTGAGGACGAAGTCGTCATTGGTGCGGCTGGATTTGGTCTGAGTCATGCGGGGATCGCGGACGATGAGGGGGACGCGAATGCATTCCTGGTTAGGATACCATTTGTCGGCAAGGCCGTGTTCGCCGTGGAAATATCCGTTGTCGCCTGTGAAGACGACGAGTGTTCGATCGAGTTCACCCTGGGTTTTCAATTCTTTCAAGACTCTGCCACAGGTCGAATCCACCTCGGTGACCAGCCTGTAGTAATTCTTCATCATGGCCTGGTATTTTTCCGGCTGATCAAACCGCCAATGCCAGCGCACGCGGCCTTCGTTTTTCTCGTTGCCGATGAAGTCCGGGAGGCGGTGGAAGGAATCGTCGGTCGCATTGGCGGGGACGGGGACGGCAACGTCCTGATACAGGCTCATGCTTTCAGGCTGGGGTAGGTATTGGAGCGGGTTGTTATCCTCCGCATGCGGTGCAAAGAAGGCGACCGTCAGGCAAAATGGCTTGTTTTTCGGGCGGGTTCTGAGGAATTCAAGTGCGTCATCTTCATTCTTACGGGTCACGTGGACCTTTGTGCCGTCAGCCTGCTTAAGCCAGTGGGTTCCGTGATAGGCGCGGCCAAAATCAAAATTCCCGGCTGGAAATTTTCCGTTGTGCCATTTCCCCACGTGGCCCACGTGGTAGCCGTTTCTGCGCAGCAGGCCGGGATAGGTTTCAGCCCACGGGGTGTTGAACATGCCAAAACTCCTCGCTCCATGGCGCGACATCCATTGGCCCGTGAAAATCGAAGCGCGGCTGGAACCGCATATCGGTGTGGTGACACAAGCGCGGCTAAAGCGGAATCCTTCCAGAGCCAATCTATCCAGGTTAGGCGTTTGAACTGTTTTATCGCCCGCACATCCGAGGGTGTCATAGCGCAGATCATCCGCGAGCAGCAGGAGAATATTCATCGGCTTGTCCGGGCCGGTTGCGGCGCCTGCTTCAAGCCGGAACACCAATGTCAACAGCCAGGAGAAACCGATCAGGCATTTCATCATATTGCTTTCATTAACGGAAGCTCCTCTGGATTGGTCCGGGTGGGGCTGGGTAATGCGTATTGTTCAGGAATGTTTTGGAACACTCTCCCTCGATGCGAAACGTTGCATTTCTGTTCAGTGGGATGGCTTGGCGGGAGCCGGCAGCCAGTCGGGGTTTGATTTCGGCATACACGGCCGCGGCTTGGGCTCGGGAATGGAGCTGTAGCTTTTTGTATAACCCGCGCAAATAAGTGTCCACGGTGTGCTGGCTTAGTTTCAGCGCCCCACAGATTTGCTTCGGAAGAAAGCCGCAAGCCACTAGCGCGAGCACCACCTGCTCGGGCGTGGAAATTTTCTGCAGTTCCGCTTCCGACGCGGCAGCAGAAGGTTCTTGAAACCATTGCACCACCTTGCGTGCGATTCCGCTGCTCATCGGGGAGCCACACCGCCCCCTTCCGCTCCTCCGCCACAATCACGACTCGTTGCCTGGGCAGGCCATCCTCAGGCGTGAAGTTTGCCAATCCATCCGCCTTGAAGCAAAGCACCGGGCCCCGTTCCATCCCCAGCCAGAGCTGGTCCCGATGATCCCGAAACATGGCGCGCACCGCCCGGCTCGGCAGGGGCGGCAGATTGGATCTCGGCAGGCTTGCAAACCCGGACCCGTTGAAGCACACCAGACCGCCTTTGGTGGCAACCCAGAGGTATCCATCCGATGTCTGTGCCACACTGGTGATGCTGATATCCGGCAATCCCTCTCTGTGCCACACTGGTGATGCTGATATCCGGCAATCCCTCTCTCGTCTGGTATGTTCGATAAGACCAGGGAGAGAACGGAGCGGTGGCAAACACACGGGAAAACCCGCCTGCGGCAATCAGAGCCGCAGCCGCTACAAAAAAGCAGCCGCTGTGAAATATCGAACGGGGCACATTAAAAGTTTTAGTTGCCGGTCTTGAAAATGCAAGTTGAACCCATGCGCCAAATGGCGGGTTTCCGCCAGCGCATTTATCCTCAGCTTGATGCGCAGCCTGCCGTTGATCGCAGCATCTTGAGCCGTTTGCCGGGGCGGGTTTTATGAATTCATTTGGGGCCGGGCCAATGCGCCGTCTGTCAAAAACGGTTGCGGGTCCGATTTACGAACGGCATCGGAAGAGCAACAGCCTCCGCTGGAAACCTCAGCGTGTTGCCCGTAGCAGCGGAGGGGCGCCCCGTCAACTCGTTGGCTGAAGAAGACACATGGTGCAAAGGATAAAGCCCAAAGAGCCCATCGCCAAGGAGAACCCTGAGAGGTTCGAGTGTTTAAGATTCTTCGCGGCTCCGCGACGGGCGCGGATTGTCGGGCCGGTTTCGGCTTTCCGACCTTTTGGCTCTTGACTGGATTGCTTTGCGCTTGTTCGCAAGCGGCGGCGCGTGCATTTTTTACGATATGAGTTGTTTGCTCCCTTCAAACTGGCGCCGTTTGTTTTCGCAGGCGCTGTTTCTGGCGCTGGTCGTGGGGCTTCGGTCCGCCTCGCCCGTTGTTGCCGAGGTGGCGCCAGCGTTGGAGGTGGCTGACCGGTTTCTGCTGGCCATCCCGAAAAGCGCTTTCGGCCGGGATTACCTTTTCAGCGTCTCTTTGATTCCGCAGGGGCAGGCCCCGACCAGTCACGGGTTGGCGGGGAAGGTGGTCCGGTTTGAATTGTTCCCGGACGGGGTTGACATGTATGAGTCGACCAAAGGGTTGGTGGTGACGGAAGAGCTTCCGGCGCGCCGGCTTCTGGCGAATTTTTCCATTGTGCGGCAGGACACCAACCGGGTGGTGGTGGATTTTAACAAGGGGATGCGGCGTCTTTTCACGCAGTCCTGGACGGACGGAGGGGCGCTGAATTTTGCCGCGCACGACAACGTGCTGGAGGTGCCCGAAAGCCGCGTGTTCGCAATGCGCGCCGATGATGAGCAGTTGGTGATTCGTCAGAATGTTCAGGCGCGCAGCCGCCAGTCGGAGCAGGATCTTGAGGCGCGCTATGAGGCGCGGTATTTCATCTCGCCCTATCAGCCGGGCGGTTTTGCCGGTAAGGAGCCCAGTGCGGTGGACGGGCGGTATGCGCGTTTTTTTGAGACCGAGGGGGCGATTGAGACAGGGACCGGGCGCATTTCTTCGCGGGTTGCGCACTTTGACTTGGCCCGGCCGGTGGTTTTTTATTACTCGGCCAACACGCCGCCCGAGTATGTGGAGGCGGTCAAGGACGGGGTGCTGTATTGGAATCTCGCATTTGGAAAGGAGATTGTGCAGGTCGGTAAAGCGCCGGAGGGCGTCACGGCGCCCGATGCCCGTTACAACCTGGTGCAATGGGTGCCGTGGGACACGGCTGGATTCGCCTATGCCGACGTGCTGGTCGATCCCCTCAATGGCGAGTCGAAACACGGTCAGGCCTATCTGACCACCGCCTTCACCTTCAGCGGCAAGGCCCGGGCCCGGTCCTTGCTGCGGACGTTGGAGGAAATGGCCGAGTCCAAGAAGGATGATAAAAAGGGCGCGGCGCGGCTGATGCCTTTTCTGGGTTCGAGCGCCGGCTGCCAGCTGGACGACGGGGCCTTTGCCCGCGAGCTGGGGCACGGTTTGCAGGAGGTTCTGGCCAGTGATGAGTTGACGGACGAGGCGGTTCTGCGGGCCGCACAGGATTACTTGCGGGAGGTGGTGGCGCATGAGGTCGGCCATATCCTCGGGTTGCGCCACAACTTTGCCGGCAGCCTGGCTGCCACCTTGACACGCAAGGAACTGGATGCCTGGTTCAAGGCCTACCTCACCGGCCAGTCTCTGGACGCCTACACCAACAAAATCACCTCCAGCTCGATGATGGAATACACCATGTTCAAAGGGGCCGCCTTCGCGGGTTGGAGGATGCGAGTCCTCAAGGAAGCTCTGCCGCATGATCGCGCGGCGATCCGCTGGGGGTATTACGACAGTCCGGAAGCCCGCACCAACAAGCTGCTTTTTGCCAGCGACGAGGACACCGCCCGGTGCGGGGATGTGCGCCGTTTCGACTACGGTCCCATGCCGGTGGTCAACGCTTATGCCGAGATGGCCGAGCTGCTGGGCATGCTGCCCAACAATGTCATTGAAACCTTCATCCGCGCCCTGGCGCCGCGGAATCCTCGGGATCGGGTGCCGCTGGAGAGCGTGAATTTGAGTTATCTGAATGTGGCGCGCGAACTGGCCGGCCAGTTTGCCGATGAATTGTTCTGGTTCCGAGCCGACAGTCGTTCGCTGAAGGTGGAGAACGACTTTGATTTCATAGGCGACCTGAATCTCAAGGAGCGGCGGGCCGCCCACTGGGCCTATTTGAACACTCAGATTGAGCAGCTTGGGGGGCTGGACCGGGCGTTCTTCTCGGCTTTGCCGGCGGACTTGAAACTGGAGTTGAAAGTCGCATCGACCAACGTGCCTGTCGTGGTGCGGTTGGATGCCGTCAACCTTACAGCCCGGCTGGAGAAACTCCTGATCTCCACCAATTACGCCGTCTTCGTCGGCCTGGATGACAAAAAGCATTCCTTCACCCAGTCCGAGCGGGAGCTGATTCTGGCGCGGGGCAAGAAATATTTTGCCGGGCTGGAAAAGGAATTCGTCAAGCAGGTCTGCCTGAAGCTGGAAAACGCACCCCGCGATCTGGGGGCCCAGGCCAACGAAACCGTGGGGGACGATGATGTGACAGCCAGGCTGGAACGCCGCATCATCGAGCTGGCCAAATATGTTGTTACCAGCATCACGGAGACCAACCGCATTCCGGGCCGGGTGGACAAGAGCTACGTGCAGGTGCCGGTTTTCACCTACGATCAGGAAACCCGGCTGGCGGCGGCCAAGGCGTTGAACGAAAAAACCGGCTCCTTCAGCGGTTGGGCCGAGTCGGCCAAAAGCGAGCTGAACGGGCAGCTGAAAAAAACCGTCGACGACGCCCTGAATCTGGAGCATTTCAAGGATTTCCGGCCGGCCCTCCTTTCGCGTCCCTTGCTGGAATGGTATCAGCAGCAGCAGGAAATCCTTAAAACCCTGCCCGCCGCGCCGCCGGCTCCCGGTAAATGAATGTGCCGATGGCGCCTCCGCTTTGTCTCAGCCTACTTCCCCGGGCGCCGGGACCGCTGGCGCGCGGAAATAATTCTGTTCTTTTATCGGATTCCGTTCAACATCCCGGCCTTATATGAGCCAGCTAGCCAATCAAATTGCGGTGGTGACCGGCGCCGGGCGCGGCATCGGTCGCGCCATCGCCCTCAAATTCGCCGCCGAAGGTGCCGACGTGGTCTGCATCTCCCGCACCCAGGAGAACTCCGACAAGATCGCCGTCGAGGTCCGCGCGCTCGGACGCAGGGCTTGGGCCTTGGCCGTGGACGTGTCCGATTCCTTCTCAGTGACGGCCGCCGCCGAGAAGATTCTCGCCGAGGCGGGCCGGGTGGATATCCTGGTCAACAATGCTGGAATCACCCGCGACGGACTGCTCATGCGGATGAGTGATGCCGATTGGGATACGGTGATGGACACGAATTTAAAGGGCGCGTTTCTGGTCACCAAAGCCTTTACCCGCGCATTCCTCAAGCAGCGGTCCGGGAGGATTATCAACATCTCTTCCGTGATTGGATTGATTGGCAATCCCGGCCAATGCAATTATGCGGCGAGCAAGGCGGGGTTGATTGGTTTCACGCAATCGGTGGCGCGCGAGCTGGCTTCGCGCGGCATCACTGCCAACGCCATTGCCCCGGGGTTTATCGAGACGGATATGACGGCGGAGTTGAAGGAGGAGTTGCGCGCGGCGCTGCTCAAGCAGATCCCCCTGGGTTGCCTGGGCAAGGCCGAGGACATTGCCGGGGCGGCGCTTTATCTTGCCAGTCCGGCGGCAAGATACGTCACCGGACAGGTGCTCACGGTGGACGGCGGCATGGTGATGTGAGAGAGTGGCGGTTGCGGGGGACGGTTTCTGAAGGCTTAATTTTCTTGCGCAGAGGGACGGGTTTTGAGAGAGAAAGCAGGCGCGGAATGTGGATTTTGAAAATAGCGCGATTCGGGGCTTGACGCCTCATGAGCGGTCGCATAGACACACAGACACAATCGAAGAAACGGACAATAACATGGCTGAAAAAACTATCGAACAGCGGGTCAAAGACATCATCGTCGAGCAACTGGGCGTGAACGCGGATCAGGTCACCCCTGACGCCAAGTTCATCGAGGACCTCGGTGCCGATTCGCTCGACACGGTCGAGTTGGTCATGGCGTTGGAGGAGGAGTTTGGGAATGAGATCCCCGACGAGCAGGCCGAGAAGCTGCAAAGCGTGGGCGATGTCATCAAATACGTCGAGGAAACCCACAAGTAAACCCTCCCTGAGCAATTTCGGGGCAGCTTCAACTGACTTCAGCTTGAGCTGCCCCTTTTAATTTATGGCCAGCCACGGCACCGATCGCAGAGTCGTCATCACAGGCATGGGTGCCGTCACCCCCCTTGGCAACGATGTTCACACTTTTTGGCAAGCGTTGCTGGCCGGCCACTGCGGAATTGATAAGATCACCCGCTTTGATGCCGCGGCCTTTGACACCCAGGTCGCGGGCGAGGTCAAGAGCTTTGTTCCCGGCCCGGCCTTTCCTTCGCCCAAGGAAGTCCGCCGCGCGGACCGCTATTCCCAGTTCGGCGTTTTCGCCGGCCACCAAGCCCTGCTGGATTCCGGCCTTGATCTCAACCGCGAAAACCGGGATGAGATTGGAGTGATCATCGGCTCAGGCATCGGCGGATTGGAGACGACCACCGAGCAGCACAAGATCCTGCTGGAGCGCGGTCCCAGCCGCATGTCGCCCTTCACCATCCCGATGCTCATCGGCAACATGGCTTCCGGCCTGTTCTCGATGTACAACGGCCTGCGCGGCCCGAATTTCTCCACCTGCTCGGCCTGTGCGACCGGCACCCACGCTCTGGGCGAAGCCTGGCGCGCCATTAAAATGGGCGATGCCCAAATCATGTTTGCCGGCGGCGCCGAGGCCACCATTATCCCCATTGGCATCGGCAGCTTTTGCGCCATGAAGGCCATGAGCACCCGCAATGATGATCCCAAGCATTCGTCGCGGCCTTTCGACCGGGACCGGGACGGTTTTGTCATGGGTGAAGGCTCGGGCGTGCTGGTGCTCGAAGAGTTGGAACATGCCAAGGCCCGCGGGGCCCGGATCTATTGCGAATTTGTCGGCTACGGCAATACTGCCGATGCCTATCACCTGACATCCCCGGCCCCCGGCGGCGAAGGCGCGGCTCGCTGCATGAAGGCTGCCCTGCGCAGCGCCGGGCTCGACCCGTCACGCGTCTCTTACATCAACGCCCACGGCACATCCACGCCTCAGGGAGATGTTTGCGAGACCCAGGCCATTAAAACCGTGTTCGGCCAGCACGCCAATAAGCTGTCCGTCAGTTCCACCAAGGGCGCCACCGGCCATATGCTCGGCGCGGCCGGCGCCGTGGAAATGATCGCCTGCGCCTTGGCTGTCCGTGATGGCGTGGTCCCGCCCACCATCAATTACCAGGTGCCCGACCCCGAATGCGATCTGGATTATGTCCCGAACACGGCCCGCCAGATGCCCGTCGACGTTGTTGTGAACAATTCCTTCGGTTTTGGCGGACACAACGCCACCGTGATCGCCAAGAAGTTTGTCGGCTGAACGGCACATTTGCGGTCCGGCTTCGGGCTGGTGCCGGGTTTGTTTATTCCTGCTCCGCACGAAGAGGACCTTCGCCGACAGATTTCCTTGCTCTGCGTCAACCGCTGTGCGGGGTTGAACCTTGAATGTGTCAGGCGTGAACTTTCTCTCACTCATCGAGGCCAAACGCCAGGGCCGCACGCTCGATCCCCTCCAAATCCAGGAATTCATAGGGGCGTTTACCTCCGGTAAAATCCCGGATTATCAGATGGCGGCCATGCTGATGGCTGTTTTTTTTCGCGGGCTGGACACTGCCGAAACCTCCGCGCTGACCTTGGCCATGCGGGATTCGGGGGAGAGGCTGGAGTTTCCCGCAGACAGCCGCCCGCTGGTGGACAAACATTCGACGGGCGGGATTGGCGACAAGGTGTCGCTCCCCCTCGTGCCGTTGCTGGCTTGTCTTGGGTTCCGCGTGCCGATGATTGCCGGCCGCGGGCTCGGTATCACCGGCGGCACGCTCGACAAGCTGGATTCCATTCCCGGTTTTCAAACGCGCTTGTCCAAGCAAGCCATTGTCGCCCAAGTCCAGAAAACCGGCTGCGTCATCTGTGGTCAGACCGAACATATGGTGCCGGCCGATGGGAAACTTTACGCCCTGCGCGACGCGACCGGCACGGTGCCCAGCATCCCGCTCATCACCGCTTCCATTCTTTCCAAGAAGCTTGCCGAAAACCTGGACGCCCTCGTCTTGGATGTGAAATTCGGCTCTGCGGCCTTCATGCCGACCCGGGCCGAGGCGCGCCGCTTGGCCCGCGCCATGGTTGCCTTGGGCAGCCGGTGCGGGGTAAACACCCGCGCCATTCTCACCGATATGAATCTCCCCCTTGGCCGGGCGGCGGGAAATTGGCTCGAAGTGCGCGAAAGTGTCGATTGCCTTGAAAACCGCGGCCCGTCCGATCTGCGCGGGTTGGTGGTCGAATGTGCCGCCCACCTTTTGATTCAAACCCGAAAATCAAAATCCATCGCCCTTGCCCGCCAAACGGCCGCCGCTTCACTGGACTCGGGCCGGCCCCGGCAGAAGTGGGATGAAATGTTGGTTGCCCAAGGCGCGGACCTCCCCGCTTTCAAGTCCAAGCTGGATGCGGATTCCACCGCCGCGGTTGTTCACACGGTCAAGGCTGGAAAAAAAGGCTGCATCACCGCCTGCGACGCCCGCATCATCGGCGAGGTCATCCGCGACTTGGGCGGCGGACGGATGACGCGGGATTCGGCGATCAATGGCGAGGTGGGGATTGATCAAATAGTCCGGCCTGGTGAGTTTGTGGAAAAAGGCTCGGTGCTCTGCCGGGTTCATGCCGCCGGCTCGCCGCAAGCCGACGCCGCAGTGGAGCGGCTTGAATCTGCTTTTGGCATTTCCACCAGACCCGGCCCCAAGGTCGAACGGATTTTGAAAACGGTCTTTCGTTAGGCAAGTTGATGGATCCGTTCCTGCCACCGCTTCCCATCCGGTGGACTCAGTGTGAACCGGAGCCGGCCTGCACCCTGCCGCATTAAGGCGGGGTCATGAAATGGATTCCCAAATCTTCTCTGCCGCTGCGCGGGGGTTTTCTGCCGCGTAAATGGGACGCCCCACCACCAGCCAACTTGCACCGGCCTCAATCGCTTCGCGTGGGGAAAGGGTCCGCTTCTGGTCGTCCGCCTTCTCCGCGCCGGTGCGGATGCCCGGCGTCACCAGTTGGATATGGGCCGGGAGAATGGCTCTGAGGGCAACGAGCTCAAGCGGGGAGCAGACAAGGCCGCGCAGGCCGGACTTCACGGCAAGTTGTGCCAGGCGCGAAACCTGTTTTTCCGTGTCCGCTTCGCAGCCGATTTCAGCAAGAGTCTCGCTGTTGGAGCTGGTCAGCACCGTCACGCCCAGAATAAGCGGAACCTCAAGCCCAAGGGCCGTTGCCGCGGCTTGGGCCGACTTTTCCGCAGCCCGCATCATCTCCCCGCCTCCGCTGGTATGGATGGTGAGCATCTGAACATCGAGCGCCACGGCGGAGGCCACCGCTTTGGCCACCGTGTTGGGGATGTCGTGGAATTTAAGGTCCAGAAACACCGCCGCGCCGGTGGCGCGGACGCGTCGCACGATGTCCGGCCCCGCGGCTGTGAAAAGTTCGCCGCCAATCTTGAACGCCCCCACTGCCGGCGCGATTTGTTCGGCGAGCTTGAGGGCTTGGTCGACGGATGGAACGTCCAGTGCTGCGATAATCGGATTTCTCATGGCTAAAATACTGCGACCATGTAAACACAAAGCGGGGCGGAGTGCATCCGGGAAATTTTGAGACCTGCAACTGAAAATCATGGAACATTGCCGGATGCCTGGGAAGGAAGGGGGCGCAGTCCCTTCCTTCGGTGCCATCAAGCCCGAACGCCCCTCGTTTTCGGACGGATGTTTTTTCGTTCGTTCGGATCGGCCTGAACCAGCGCGTGGAAAATTAACTCTGGGGTTGTCAAAGAGGGGTAAATCTGTGTAGGTAAGGGGACAGTTCAACCCAATAAAATTATGGCTAAAGGAAATAACAGTCACAAAAAGGAAGTCAAGAAGCCCAAAAAGGAAAAGCCCAAGGC
>Ga0209829_10004052_pt1 | contig 10441 bp, 13 predicted proteins | sample C_140205_EF_Meta_FD_187311 | JGI IMG/M metagenome (GOLD analysis project Ga0209829, IMG submission 187311) | Freshwater microbial communities from Lake Croche, Canada to study carbon cycling - C_140205_EF_MetaG (SPAdes) (version 2) | ecosystem: Environmental > Aquatic > Freshwater > Lake... | reverse complement strand
CGAAACTCACGATTCAAACGCTGACCTTCTTCGGTATCCACTATGCGCACCGTGATTTCGCCATCAGCAGCCAAGCTTTGCCGAATCCAGCGAGCAACTTTATGACGAGGCAAGGCGGCGCGATGACGCGCAGCGTATGGTACGGCACCAAATTGCAAAGACAGATGAAGTGTTGGAATTGTCATGTGCAAAACGCTATGTATTTTCTTGAAGTGTCATCCGCTTCATATTGCTCATCGACATCATCAAGCATCAATGGACCGGCTGCGCACCGTGGTTCTTTGCGCATCATAAGCATCCACAATGCGCGCCACCAAAGGATGCCGCACCACATCGGCACTGGTAAACCGCGTCATGGCAATGCCCTTCACGCGCTTTAAAACTCGCTCAGCATCAATCAAGCCACTGAGCTGCCCTTTGGGCAAATCAATCTGACTCACATCGCCCGTGACGACGGCTTTGGCGCCAAAGCCAATGCGGGTGAGGAACATTTTCATTTGCTCGGGCGTGGTGTTTTGGGCTTCGTCCAAAATGACAAAAGCGTTGTTCAAAGTACGGCCCCGCATGAAGGCCAAGGGTGCCACTTCAATGGCATTGCGCTCAAAGGCTTTTTGCACCTTGTCGTGTCCCATGAGTTCGTAAAGTGCATCGTACAAAGGGCGCAAATACGGGTCTACTTTTTGCGACAAATCGCCTGGCAAAAATCCCAATCGCTCGCCCGCTTCTACGGCAGGTCGGGTTAAAACAATGCGCTGCACACTGGCGCGCTCTAAGGCGTCTACCGCGCAGGCCACGGCCAAATAAGTTTTGCCGGTACCGGCAGGGCCAATGCCAAACGTGATGTCGTGCATGGCAATGTTGTCCATGTACAAAGCTTGCATGGGGGTGCGGGCTTTGAGGTCGGCACGGCGCGTTTGCAGGATGGGCGCGTTGGGGTTGTTGGCCACCTCGGGGTCGCCGGCCATCATGAGTTGCAGCGAGTCTTCCTTGATGGGGCGGTCGGCCATTTCGTACAAGGCCTGCAACAACTCCAAGGCTTGGTTGGCCTTGGCTTTGGGTCCGTCAATTTTGAACTGCTCGTGCCGGTGCGCAATTTTGACCTGCAGCCCCGCCTCGATGGTGCGCAAATGGGCGTCCATGGGGCCGCAAAGGTGCGTCATGCGGGTATTGTTGTGCGGCGTGAAGTTGTGTCTGACAATCAAGCTGATAATCCTAAAGAAATAGACAAAAGCCCAAATGGGGCATTGTCCATACCCATAATGATAGGCACTTATCTGATGAAGAAGAACGGCACGCCATGATTGGTCAACTCACCGGCATTTTGATGCACAAAAACCCGCCCGAAGTGGTGATCGATTGCCATGGTGTGGGCTACGAGGTGAGTGTGCCCATGAGCACCTTTTACAACCTGCCCGCAGCGGGCGAGAAGCTCACATTGCTCACGCACTTTGTGGTGCGCGAAGACGCGCAGCTTTTGTATGGCTTTGCCTCGGCAGACGAGCGCGCAGCGTTCAGGCAGCTCATCAAAATTTCGGGTGTGGGCCCGCGCACGGCGCTCAGTGTGTTGTCGGGCATGGGTGTGGCCGATTTGGCGCAGGCCATCACACAACAAGAACCTGGCCGCCTCATGAAAGTGCCAGGCATTGGCAAAAAAACCGCCGAGCGTTTGTTGCTTGAATTGAAGGGCAAGCTGGGGGCCGATTTGCAAGCCGCCGCCGGCACCTCGCACGATCATGCCAACGACATTTTGCAGGCCTTGGTGGCGCTGGGCTATTCCGACAAAGAAGCCGCGCTGGCCCTCAAGTCTTTGCCCGCTGACATAGGCGTGAGCGATGGCATCAAAATGGCGCTGAAGGCTTTGGCCAAATAAAATAAACCACTCATGAGCATTCAAACCGACGACTTTGGCACCCCACCACCCGCGCGCATGGTGGATGCAGCGCCTGCCACGCCCCAAGAGGAAGCCATTGAGCGTGCGCTGCGCCCCAAGCTTCTGGACGACTATGTCGGCCAAGCCAAGGTGCGTGAGCAGTTAGAGATTTTCATTGGCGCGGCCAAAATGCGTGGCGAGCCTTTAGACCATGTGCTGCTGTTTGGTCCGCCGGGTTTGGGCAAGACCACCTTGAGCCACATCATTGCCGCCGAGCTGGGTGTGAACCTGCGCCAAACCAGTGGCCCCGTGTTGGAAAAGCCCAAGGACCTTGCCGCGTTGCTCACCAATTTAGAAAAAAACGATGTCTTGTTCATTGACGAAATTCACCGCTTGTCGCCCGTGGTGGAAGAGATTTTGTACCCCGCTTTAGAAGACTATCAAATTGACATCATGATTGGCGAGGGGCCCGCCGCGCGCAGCATCAAGCTTGATCTGCAACCCTTCACCTTGGTGGGCGCCACCACGCGCGCAGGCATGCTGACCAACCCATTGCGTGACCGCTTTGGCATTGTGTCGCGCTTAGAGTTTTACACCCCCGAAGAATTGGCGCGCATTGTGACGCGCAGTGCCAGCTTGCTCAAAGCCCCGATGGACGCGGCCGGCGGCGAAGAAATTGCCAAGCGCTCGCGCGGCACACCGCGCATTGCCAACAGGCTGCTCAGGCGCGTGCGCGACTACGCCGATGTGAAAGGCGTGGGGCACATTACCCACGACATTGCGCAACGTGCATTGGCCATGCTCGATGTAGACCCCGAAGGTTTTGATTTGATGGACCGCAAATTGTTGGAAGCTGTCATTCACCGCTTCGACGGTGGGCCAGTGGGCCTAGACAACATTGCGGCCAGCATTGGCGAAGAGCGCGACACCATTGAAGATGTGATTGAGCCGTATCTCATTCAGCAAGGCTTTTTGCAGCGCACGCCGCGCGGCAGAACGGCCACCTTGGCGGCTTATCGGCATTTGGGCGTCACCCCGCCTAAGAGCTTCACACAAGATTGAAGCAACATCAAAGCAAGACGGTTAGCTTCACTGCTCGTCGCGCGCGTCTTCTTCCAAGTGAGAGGTGTCTGCCCAGCCCACCAGCGCCACACTTTCAGGTGTCCACAGCAGCCGATTGACCGCGGTGTTGGTCAGGGTCCAAGTGCGGGGTGCCTGCAAACCTTGCCCTGTGGCAATGCGGTACAGCAAGTCCATCACGCCGCCATGCGCAAACAGTGCAATGTGTTGGCCCAGGTGCCGAGCCGCCAAGTCGTCCAGGGTTTGGCGTACGCGTTGTTCCATAACGGCCAATGACTCACCGCCTTGCGGGGGCGTCCAATGTGGGTCGCGCTTGCGCCAACGCATGGCATCTTCGGGCAAATCTTTTTCAATCTCGGCAAAGGTCTTGCCTTCAAACGCACCAAAGCCACGCTCTCGCAAACCTGGGTGGCTGATGGCTTCCAAACCTTGATGCACCGCCACAGCCGTAGCGGTTTGGTGCGCACGTTTTAAATCGCTGGTGTAAACCGCATGCAAGGGATCTTGCGCAGCCAGAGCCTTGGCCAACTGTGCAGCTTGCCACTCGCCTTTGGTGTTGAGCGGAATATCAAGTTGGCCTTGAATGCGGGTGTCGACATTCCAAGCGGTTTCGCCGTGGCGTACAGCAATGATTCGGGTGGCCTGCATTTACCGGGCGATGGGCGTGACGACTTTTCGTTGGGCCTGCGTGGGATTGGGGAAACCTTGCAAGGCCGCCGGAATCATGGCGCGCCAAATGTTTGGATGGTCAGACCAAGGGCCATCGTTGGTGGCCACGGTTTGGTAAACCACTTGGCCTGTTTTGAGATCACGGACCAAGATGCTCACTTCGCGCACATAAACGGGCGGCTCCATCAGGTCGGGGCGCATGCCTGCATTGAAAGGGCCGCCGGTGCTGAAGGTCCAACCCATGCCCACCGCGCTGCGGGGACGATAGCCATTGCCAACGCTCATTTGGAGATGCGTCAACCAAGGCCCGCGAACCACCCGACCTCGCATGTCGACAACGTATTCGGCCGCCTGCACACCAATCCAAACACTGTATTGGGCCTCCACATCGTTGCGTGTCCAACCCAGTGGCGTCAACGCTGATTGGAGTTCTACTTCAGCCCAACCCGCTTGCAAATTGTTGACGTCGGCAGGCAAGCGCTCTAGCCGGTACAGGGCCTGGGTGGGGATGGGCGTAGAGCTGGGCCATTGGGTGCTGGTTTGAACTTTGCTGTCAATGTTGCGCAGGGTGCCGCAGCCACTGAGCAGTGACATACAGACCGCAAGCAAGGCCAGCGACCATAATTTGAATTGACGTGACATGTTGACTTCTTTCATTTCAAATTGGAACTAAATTTGAAGGCTGACTTTAAAGCTGAACCACCTGCACACCTTGCAAACTGGCCATCACATTGGGCGCTTCAAAGCTTTCTTCGTCAAACGCTTTGTCGCCATCGTCTGAAGGCATGCCGGTGATTTTAAGATTTTTAAAATCGTGAAGTTGCGTGTCCATCAAGTGCGAGGGCACCACGTTTTGCAATGCGGCAAACATGTTTTCAATGCGACCTGGAAACTTCTTTTGCCACTCGCGAATCATGTTGCCAATTTGTTTGCGCTGCAGGTTTTCTTGGCTACCGCACAAGGTGCAAGGAATGATGGGAAACTGACGGTGCTCGGCCCAGCGCGACAGGTCGGCTTCGGCCACATGGGCCAAGGGGCGAATCACCATGAACTCGCCGTTGTCGCTCAAGAGCTTGGGCGGCATGCCTTTGAGTTTGCCGCCAAAAAACATGTTGAGAAAAAAGGTTTGCAGCATGTCGTCGCGGTGGTGACCCAAGGCCAGTTTGTTGCACTTGAGCTCTCGGGCCACTTTGTACAAAATGCCGCGGCGCAAACGACTGCACAAGCTGCACATGGTTTTGCCTTCCGGAATTTTGTCCTTCACGATGGAATAAGTGTCTTGCGTTTCAATGTGAAACGGGATGCCCACTTTGGCCAAATAGGCCGGCAAAATGTCGGCCGGAAAGCCAGGTTGTTTTTGGTCTAAGTTAACGGCAATCAATTCAAAATCAACCGGCGCGCGCGCTTTCATTTTGAGCAAAATATCGAGCATGCCATAGCTGTCTTTGCCGCCCGACATGCACACCATGATGCGGTCGCCTTCTTCAATCATGTTGAACTCGCTGATGGCCTGACCCACTTGGCGGCACAAGCGTTTTTCGAGCTTGTGCGTTTCTCGTTCAATCTTGAGCGTCTTGGCTTTTTGTTCAGCCTGCGCCGCTTCAAGGCTGACGAAGTTGGCTGCGTTGGCGTCTGCCAAGGCAGTGTCTGAGCCGGCTTCTAGCCATGCATTTTGTAAGGGTGCGTTCATGGGTTCACCATTGTCCTGTTTCCATGCGAATGGCCACTTCGCAATCTTCAAAAATTTCGAGCTTGGCTATTTTGACGCGCACGCCCTTCACGCCATGCAACTGCATGAGGCGGTGTGAGAGTTTGCCAATGAGGCTTTCCAGCAAATTGACATGCTGCGCGGTGCATTCATCGATGATGATTTTGCGCACTTTGCGATAGTCAAGCACGTTGCTGATGTCGTCGTCACGCGGCAACAAAGGCTGTGGCCCGAGGTTGAGTTCGGCGTCCACTTGAATGGGTTGCGGCGCGTTTTTTTCGTGTTCCAAAATACCCAAGCTGGCATTAAAACGCAGGCCCGATAGCGTGAGCGTTTGGTGTCCTGAAGTGGCGGCAGCGGAATGGGAGGTGTCAGTCATGGTGCTCACATCAAAGAAAAATCGCGCTCGAATTTCATCAAGTGCTGGCCGCCATCCACCAACAAGGTGGTGCCCGTGATGGCGCGGTTGTGAATGGCAAACACCACGGTGCTCACCACCTCTTCTACGGAAGAGGATTGACCCAAGGGGCTGAGTTTGTGAAGCGCCTGAAATTGTTCGTCGCTCAACATGTGGCTGGTCAGCGTCAGGCCCGGTGCCACGCCCACCACGCGCACATGCGGCGCCAAGGCTTGAGCCAGCAAGGTGTTGGCGGCTTCCAGCGCGGCTTTGGACAAGGTGTAGCTTAAAAAATCGGGATTGGGATTCCACAGCTTTTGGTCGAGCATGTTGATCACCACCGCTTGGGCGGCTGGCGTTGCCACTTGCGCATTGCGCTCTAGGCAGTGCTGATGCAAAGCTTGCGCCAACACAATGGCCGCGCCGGTGTTGCTGGCCCAGTGTTTGGCCATGAGGTCGTAGCTGAAAGTTTGCACATCGTCGTGTTCAAACAAGGCGGCGCTGTTCACCACGGCGCTCACGGGGCCCAGTTTAGAAACCACTTGCGGCAAGAGTTGGCGCGTGGCCGCTTCATCGGCCAGGTCGGCATGGAAGATCAGATCTTGGGGTGAATGCAATTGCGCCAGGCCAGCTGCAGAGGGATGGGCTGCTTGAAACTGAGCCAGCAAAGCCAAACAATCGGCAGCCGTTTGAAGGGCCTCCTCTTCTGAGCTGCGGTAGTGCACCGCCACCTGCCAGCCTGCTTTGGCCAAGCCCAGTGCAATCTCGCGGCCCAAGCGCTTGCCGGCGCCTGTGACCAGGGCCGTGAGTGGGGCCGTGAGAGGGGCAGACAAAGAAGGAGCCGACATTGGGTGACAATCAGGGGGAATGACAGAAGCTCATAGTTTAACGACCGACATGCTGGCGCGTGTGCACAGGGCCATTTTGGCGGCCGATGGCTGGCTGCCCTTTGACCAGTTCATGGCCATGGCGTTGTACGAGCCGGGCCTGGGCTATTACGCCAATCAGCAACCCAAGTTCGGCACCATGCCCCAGTCGGGCAGCGATTTTGTCACGGCGCCCGAGCTGTCGCCTTTGTTTGGCGCTAGCTTGGCGCAGCAAGTGGCGCAAGCTTTGCAGGCCACAGGCACCGACGAGGTGTGGGAGTTTGGCGCGGGCAGCGGTGCCTTGGCGCATCAGCTTTTAAGCGAGCTCAACAGCTTGGGTGTGGCCGTGAAGCGCTACCACATCATGGACGTGTCGGGCAGCCTGAGGGCCCGTCAGCAGGACAAACTGGCCAAGTATGGTGACCAGGTCAATTGGCTTCAGGCTTGGCCCGATTCGATCGAGGGCGTGGTGTTGGGCAATGAGGTGCTAGACGCCATGCCCGTCAAACTGTTGCATCGCATCGAGGGTGTGTGGCATGAGCGGGGCGTGGTGGTGGCGCCTGAAAACAAGCCTGAAGGCTTGGCTTGGCAAGACCGTCCAACTCATTTAAGGCCGCCTGTAGAACCTGTAGGCGACCACAACTATCTGACCGAAATTCAGCCACAGGCCGAAGCCTTTGTGACCAGCTTGGCTGAGCGTTTATTGGCCAGCCCCAAGGGCGGCGCGGCTTTCTTTTTAGACTACGGCTTTCCCGAGTCGGAGTACTTTCATCCGGAGCGCCACATGGGCACCGTGATGTGCCATCAAGCGCACAAGGCCGACCCTAATCCGCTGGCGCAAGTGGGCTTGAAAGACATCACGGCCCATGTCAATTTCACAGGCATCGCTTTGGCTGGGCAAGACGCCGGCCTGCAGGTGCTGGGCTACACCAGTCAAGCGCGGTTTTTACTCAACTTGGGTTTGGCCGAAAGAATGGCGCAAGCGGATTTGCCCGAGCGGGTTCAGGCCCTGAAGCTGATGAGCGAACACGAGATGGGCGAGCTTTTCAAGGTGGTGGGCTTTGCCACCCATGACCATTGGCAAGCGCAAGGTTTTGCGCAGGGTGACCGCAGCCATCGGCTGTAAGCAAGGCGCTAGACCATGCTCCGCTGGCTGATCGTGATCTTTTTGGCGCTGCTGCTCATCAGCTGGCTGCGGCCATGGCTGGACAAGCTGGGGTTTGGCAAGCTGCCCGGCGATTTTCGGTTCAAGCTGTTTGGCCGCGAATGGTATTTGCCCTTTACCAGCACGGTGTTGTTGAGCTTGGTTTTCAGTGTGCTGGCCAAGTACTTATAAAAAATAAGACAACTGTTAAAACATTTGTGTTACAGTTCCGGCTTGTGACTAACCTGTTAAACACATTAAATGGTTGGTTGCTGTTAGCGCAGTTCCTGCAATTTGTCTGCACTTTGCAGAAGAGCGGCGCACCCCCAAACATGGGCGGGTTTGAATTCACGCTTTCCCCCTTTTCAGTGCTCAGATTCTGGCCATTTGGAAGCCATTGCAACCCCGTTCGCGCGCTTGCTAGCTTCCAATGTGTTGCTCTTCGCACACCAATTTTTTAGCTTATTCGATGATTCATACAATTACTTTTGAAAATACCCCCGTCACCGTGGGAAAATACCGCATTGCCGCTTGTCCGCGTGCACTGCCTTGTGGCCGCTTTGCGGCGCAGGTGTCAGTGGCCAGCGGGCGTGGCAGTGCCAGTACCGACCGGGTGATGTGTTTTACCAACCACTTTTCTACCCACGATGCGGCAGCCAGCTTTGCACTGGCACAAGGTTTAGATTGGGTGCGCTCTTCCACGCAAGCCCACTGAACCCCCGAGAGAACTTGAAAGGAAAAAATGGCGAAAGAAGATTTGATCGAACAGATGGGCGTTGTGAACGAGGTTTTACCTGACACACGTTTTCGTGTGACCTTGGACAACGGTCACCAGTTGATCGCTTACTCAGCAGGCAAGATGCGCAAGAACCACATTCGCATATTGGCCGGCGACCGCGTGACGCTTGAGTTGTCACCCTACGACCTCACCAAAGGCCGTATCAGTTTCCGTCACTTGGCGGGCCGTCCACCGGCTGCGCCGCGCACACCGCGCACACCCACACGCTAAGCCATCACTCTTTGTGGCGTGCCTAGGCCAGAAACTGGTCAATGGCCCTTACTCGGGCTTCATGTATTTTTTCGCCAACAGCAGGGCCCGAGAGGCCCTGTTTTTGTGCCTGTTCGGCAATGCTGGCACTGACCACAGACAACGCCGCCTTGTGGACTTCCACCAAACGCACGGCAGGCCCATAGGCCACTTCTTCAAAGCCTTGTCGGCCTCTTGCATCGCATTCGCAGGCCAACAAAATGTCGGGCCAGCGTTCGGGTCGGCGAATGGCGTCACACCTTTCCAGCAAGCGCATGAGTGCTGCCGCGTTCAAGTCGAAGCTGCGGTGAATGTGGCCATGCTCGCGCGCCACCACTTCGGCCAGCTCTTTGCATTCCACAGGAATGCGCAGGCGCTCGCACACCTGTAAAAGCAATTTGACGCTGCGTTGTTCGTGCGCAATGTGACGCGGCCATTCATGCGGCGGCGTGGTGCCTTTGCCAAGATCGTGCATGAGGCAGGCCACGCGCACAGGCAGTGTTGCATTCAAACGCGCGCTCATGTCGAGCACCATCATGAGGTGAACGCCGGTGTCGATTTCGGGATGGTGTTCGGCACTTTGCGGCACGCCCCACAAGCGATTCACTTCGGGCAACAAAACGTGAAGGGCACCACACGCTTTGAGCACTTCAAACATGCGCGAGGGCTTTGGCGTCATGAGGCCCTTGGCCAATTCTTGCCACACTCGCTCGGGCACCAGGTGTTCAACTTCGCCAGCTTGCACCATGTCTTGCATGAGTTGCAGGGTTTCGGGCGCCACACTGAAGTCTGGAAAGCGCGCTGCAAAACGTGCCACGCGCAAGATGCGAACCGGGTCTTCGCGAAAGGCTGGCGTGACATGCCTCAGTGTTTTGGCTTGCAGGTCTTGCAAGCCGCCGTAGGGGTCGATGCCATGCGCTGCGAAGACATTTGAAAAGTTGCTTGCAAATTGCTCAGTGGCTGCCGCGCTGGGGCTGTGTGCCAGCAATTCTGACCAGGCTTCAGGCAAGGCCATGGCGTTGATGGTGAGGTCGCGCCGGGCCAAGTCTTCTTCGAGGCTGACTTCGGGTGAAGCATGCACCACAAACCCTTTGTAGCCAGGCGCGGTTTTGCGTTCAGTGCGCGCCAGGGCATATTCTTCACGCGATGAAGGATGCAAAAAAACAGGGAAATCTTTGCCCACAGTTTGATAACCCAGTTGGGTCATGTCTTGGGGCGTGGCACCCACCACCACCCAGTCTTTGTCTTGAACGGGTTGGTGAAGCAAGGCGTCCCGAATGGCACCGCCCACACTGAAAATTTGCAGACCCATTGAAGTCTTAGCGTCCCGCACGTGCTCGCAAAGAATTGAGTTTGGAGCAGGGGTCTTGAGCGCTTAAGTAAAGCGGGGCAATGTTGCTGACTGCCGATGGCTCTATCCCCATGTCTTTGAGGCCCAAGGCTTTGCCAGACGCCACGTTGTCTACTTGCATCGACGCCAGGTTGTCGCGGCTCATGAGGGGCTGACCCGGCGCCAATTCCATCAGGAAGGCTTGCAGCCAAGCCAGTGCATGGGGAATGCCAAACACAAGGCGGCCTTTGCCTTCTGCCAAGCCCGCCCATTGCCCGGTTTTTTGCACCAACTCTTGCAGCGTGAAAATGTCGGGGCCGCAAATTTCGTAGGTCTGACCGATGGTGTTG
>Ga0209829_10004051_pt1 | contig 10441 bp, 9 predicted proteins | sample C_140205_EF_Meta_FD_187311 | JGI IMG/M metagenome (GOLD analysis project Ga0209829, IMG submission 187311) | Freshwater microbial communities from Lake Croche, Canada to study carbon cycling - C_140205_EF_MetaG (SPAdes) (version 2) | ecosystem: Environmental > Aquatic > Freshwater > Lake... | reverse complement strand
TGGTCACAAATGGCGCAGATGGTAAAATAAAATATACTACAGTTAGTGGTGATCTTGATCAAATTGGCACATGGCAAATTCAAGCCAAAGTAGATTTTGGAATAAGCGTATTCTCTACCGATATTCAAAAATTTAAAGTGTATAGGAATATATAATATGCCGTGGCAAAATGAAATGACAATTATAGTTAGACACATTATTGGAGATTTAGATCCCGATAATTATAATTTTTCGGATAGTAGAATTGAAGAATCAATTCTTGTAGCTGCACAGCTAATCCATAACGAAATGGAATTCTTTGTAGATTATACTATTGAAGTTGATAACGGTTCTTTAATTCCCGACCCTACAACAAGCCCCGTTCCACCTAGTAATAAAGACGACGACTTCATTGCATTGTGTTGCTTAAGATCGGGTTTATTATTAACTAATAGTTTATTAAGAACTTATTCTTTAAAAGCTATATCGATTCGCGATGGTGCATCTTCTCTTGACATGAGGGGGATCGTCATGGGATTAAAAATAGTTAATGATGACTTAACTAAAAAATATGAAGCCGTTAAACTAGATTACCAAACGGGTAAATTGGGTTTTGGAAAAGTTATTCTCTCTCCTTACTCGCCCGGCTCAGACAACGCAAATCGCGGCTATATCGACTATCGTGCTGGTTACTTTTCATAAAGGGAGATTTAAATGGCAGACGTTGCACAAAAAATTATTTCGGGCAATCCACAGCCATACGAAGGACGAATTGTTCTTCAGGCTCAAGTGGCAAATCCGACAGTTAGTCCAACTTTAAATCCAGTGTTAAATGTTAGCAAGGGTCTAACCGTTGCTCAGCTTGACACAAGATTTACAAACAGACTTGATCGTCCTCGTTACTACTACTCCACACCTTCTGGATTACCTTACTAATATGTCACTATCTATACCCAGTCATATTTTTAATTCATATAATGATGCAGTAGATAATTTATGGTCTAAGAAGATGACTTTGGTATATCCAGAGACTAGAGTAGAGTGTCCTAATTGTACTTTTAATGGGTATAAGTCCAATGGCATATATAAAGCCGGAGGACCATACCCTTTTGAGAATGGCTTTCCTTGTCCATACTGCAATGGCATTGGCTATAAAATGAATGAAGTAATGGAAGATATATATGGAAGAATTTATTACGACCGAAAGCTTTGGGTGGATGTTGGTATTCCTATTAATATACCATCTGCTCAAGCGCAAACAGTATTTAAACTAACAGACCTTCCTAGAATTCAACAATGTAAATATATGATTCCTTTCTATTATGGCGAAATAGAATCCTATCAAAATCAATCTCTTGTGAGGATCAGCGATTATTTTCCACAAGGCTTTACACAAAACCCCACTAAATATGTAGTTACATTATGGGCCAACAATGCTTAATGGCAAAATAAAAATACTAGACTCAGATATAAAAATTCAAAAAGGAATTCTTGATTCCATGAAGTCTGGTATTAAATTAATATTAAATAGGGGGAAACCTAAGATTGAGTCTGCTGTCAAAGCTATTGTAATAGAAGCTTTGTCAAGTTGCCCCGAAATATTATCATTAAAAGGGGGAACCCTTAAGTATGATTTTGGCTTACCAAATGACCCCACTGAAGAGATTATTTACGCAGTTGCTAATTCTACATTTGTATCTTTTCGGGATTTTCAGTTAAAGATTAGTGGAACCACTATAGCTTTTAATATATTTATCCAACCTTCAGATTTTCAAAACTTATTATCTTTGTCATCTGCCAGAGTAAATACAGAAAAAGGCGCTGATCTTCCTTGGTTGGAATGGCTGTTAACTGCGGGCGATGCAATTATTGTGACTAGTTTTCATGTAAAATATGGGGCGTCTGACAAGAGTAGATCGGGTGGAGCTATTATGGTTCCAAAGGGTTTATTTAAAGTGGATAGCGCTTTCTCTGGAACTGAAGATGATAACTTCATAACTAGGGCGTTAAATAAATATCAAGATAAAATTGCCCAAGCCGTGGAGAAAAATCTATGACTTATAATCCCGGATTAGTTGGAATTGGAAATACACAAGATGCACAATTGCGTAACATCTTATTAGATAACATGATCGCATTTTATAACTGGGGGTTTCTTGACAAGGGTGGATTTTATAATGTTAACATCCCTTCCTCTGGAATGTACGGTGGCGACAAACATAACTTAAAACCTATAAGTGACCCTAATTATTCTGCAAATCAAGTTTGGCAATCCCACAGAGAAAACTGGGTTTGGGAAACTGGAATTTCTAAAACTACTCAACCAATTCCAATATCTGGTGTATATGTTAATAATGTTTTTAAACCCTACTCATTTAATTCAGGGTTGAATAAATATGTTGGATCTGGATATAAGATTGATTATCCCAATGGTCGAGTCATATTTGACACACCTGTTCCAGCAACATCAACTGTTTCTTTAAACTATTCATATAAATGGATAAAGGTAGATCAAGCAGAGGGCGTTCCTTTTTTTAGACAAATTCAATTCAATTCTTTTGAGTTGGATAATAACTTTATTAAATCGTCAGGTGACTGGGTTCAACTTGGGCAAACAAGATTGCAGCTACCAGTTGTATTAATTGAGGCTGTTCCAAAAAGAACTTACGAACCATATCAACTCGGCGGGGGCCAATGGGCCAATAGCGATTTTGTATTTTATGTCATGGCCGATAGAGATGCTATTGTATCAGATATTCTTGACACTATCACTTTCCAAAATGATAGAATTATTAAAATGTTTGATACTAACACTATTTCTAAAAGCGGTGCATATCCAATAGATATTGCTGGTAATTTATTAAATAAAAAATATACCTATCCATATCTATTAGAAAATTACCCGTCTGCTGATTGTAGAATACATAACTCTACGATTAGTGACATTACAGAGATATCTTACTCTTTCTATGTTGGAACGGCTAGGTTCTCTACTCAAGTAAATTTAACCGCTGTAACATAATAATGTGTATATTAGTGTAGTTCAGATTCTTTCTAGATAGATCTTAATATGGAGAAAATATATCATGGCAAATAATCGTATTTTTTATGCAGTTCAAGCTCTTAGCATTGGTGGTGAATACGCGAGAGGCGTTCAGAGCGTTGGTATTACTACAAATTTTAACCTTGAACAAGTTTTCGAAATGGGTCAGCTTGGTATTTATGAAAATATTCAAAATATTCCTGAAATTGAAGTTACAGCTGAGAAGGTTATTGATGGTGCGAAATTATTGTATAACCTTGCTGGAGCTGCGGCTGGTCAAGATATTGTTGCTGCTACAAGCGGAACGGTTCCTATTGTATTATCAATTTATAATGATACGAAAACAGCAGCTAATGGTACTTCAGCTTATAATGTTACATGCACGGGCATGAGAGTTAGTGCTATCTCTTATACCTTCCCTGTTGCGGGAAATGCAACTGAATCTATTACTCTGGTGGGCAATAGCAAAACTTGGGCTACTTCAGGTGGCAGTGCTGATTTCCCAGACATTACTGGAACTCTTCAAACACCTAGCGGTGCTGTTTTCCGCAGACAACACTTCAGTGCTACATTAGCTTCTACGTTGCCAGCAAAATTAACAGGTGCAAAAATTCAAAGCGTTGCAGCTTCAGCTGATATTGGACGTGAAAACATCTTTGAACTTGGGTATTTTGCTCCTTATACCAAGTATGCAACATTCCCAGTAACTACAAAGTGTGATATCGAAATAGTTTCAACTTCAGGCGATCAAGTTACAGGCAATGCAACTACTGCTGTGTATGCTGGTGATACTGATGGAGATCAACAAATTGTACTTAGAGCGCATAATGGTACGAAGCAACTTGTAATTGATCTTGGTACTAAAAATAGGCTCACAAGTGTAAATTACGCTGGTGCTGATACAGGCGGTGGTAATGCCACTTCAACCTATTCATACCAAGGGTTCAATTTTTTCACAGTTAGCTTAACCTAAGATAAAAGAAGTATAAGGATGGATAGGAAGGATTTTTTAACTTACAGAATTATGAAAGGCCGTCTCAGCTTTTGCGGGGACGGCTTTTCTATTTATATAAAAGAACCAGATCCAGATTTATTATATGATTCAATATTCATACATGAAGAAACATACAATAAAGCTTACGGAGAAGGTGTGTATCTTAGAGATGAGATATTGCAATTACTATATGAAAAAGATCTATACAGTCCCTTTGACGATGTAGACATTGAAAGATATAAAAAAGACATAGAGGAATTAAAATTTCAAGCTTTTAAAAATGCGTTCAAACCTAAAGAATTATTAGAAATTAAAAAACTTATCAGGTTCACAGAAAATACTATATTAAAGATTAGTAGGAAAAAATTAATTTTTGATCATTTAACTTGTGAAGGAACAGCTTCATTAGCTCAGTGGAACTGGATTATTGAAAATTCTACATACTATGCAGACACAGATAGGTTATATGATTGGAAGCATGTCAGTGTTAATACAATAACATCATATCATGAAAATCAATCTATCTCTAGTATTGAATTTAGACAAATCGCAAGATCTGATTTGTGGCGACCCATTTGGTTTCTTGGAAAAAAAACGGGAAATTTATTTGACAGACCCTCATCTAAACTAACCAAGGATCAAATCATATTGTGTTCTTTTTCTAATATGTATGATAATGTTTATGAAAGTTCTGAAAGCCCAGTTGAAAAAATTGTTGATGATGATGATTGTTTAGACGGTTGGTTTGTAGATCAAAAAAGAAAAAATGAAAAAGCTAAGAAACAACAAGAAGCAGAAGCTTTAACTAGCAACAAAAGAATAGCGAATGCTGGAGAGGTTTTTGTTGTTGCCTCAACTCAAGAAGAGATTGAAAATATAGAATCGTATAATAGTGTTCAGATGCAGAACATAAAGAAAAACAGAGTCCAACAAATTTTTGCAGAAGGAGAGATTAAGTCTGATTTACAGTTTCAAGATAGGCGTTTAGAAACTCAATTACAAAACAATCAAGCTATAGTAGACAAAGCTAAAGGAAGGTAACATGGATAATTACAGCGATTATTTAAAGAAGTCTTTCGACTTCAAGCAAAAAAGAGAAGATAGACAAAGGGAATTATCAAGAGAGCGACTATTTGAAGCTGCTAAAAAGAAAATTCAAACAACGATGATCGGGTCTCTTTCTAGTATGGAAAAGCACTTCGGGTTTTTGTGGGATGTGGAAAATCCTACTGTGGAACAGGAAAAACTTAAAGAATTTTTTGAAGAAATGCGGTCTGAAATCCTTGATCGTGGTAACACACAAATAAGGAATCTAGAAAATGAATTCTTGAACTATGAAGTAACGTGGAAAAAGTATACAATTAATTTACCGTTTATAGGAGATGGAAATGTCTGAACAAGGAATTAGAACTGTGGTAGAGGGTGATATTACGGTCTTAGTGAAGAAACCAAACCGTAAGGATCTTAATGAATCTCAAATTGCATACAATAAGGCTTGGAGAAAGTCTTTGGATGACAAAGCTATTCTTCGTCAAAAGCTCAATGATTATCTCACTGAACAAGGTGTTTGGAGTGAAGACAAGCAAAAGCAATATGATGATTTCGTTAAGAAGATCAATGATCGAGAGTTGGTGTTAAAGAAGGGGGGTATCCCGCTTAAGAAGGCAAAGTCTATTGCTCTTGAACTAAAGAGACTACGGGCTAGTTTTAGAGATCTTATCTCAGAACGAACTTCCTACGATAATAACACAGCCGAAGGAACTGCTGATAATGCAAGGTTTGATTATCTAGTGTCGGTGTGTGTTCTTGATCCATCTACTAAAAAGCCTGTCTTTAAAGATATGGACGATTATAATGAGCGGGGTTCTGAAGGCTGGGCCATTAAAGCCGCAGGGGAACTTGCTAACTTTATTTATAATCTTGACCCTAATTATGAGAAGAGTCTTCCTGAAAATGAATTTTTGAGTAAATTCAAGTTTAGTGATGACAAGGGTAGATTAGTTAATAAAGATGGACACCTGATCTCAGTTGATGAAGATGGCGTTGAAAGACTCATTGACGAAGAGAGTTATTATGTTGCATATGATGAAAATGGTGTGCAGTATAGAGTGAATCGCTCAGGCGAAAAGATCGTTGAAATTGTAGAATCTCCATTCTTGGACGATGATGGTAATCCAATTGTTGACGAGCAGTCTTCTGAAGAAGAAGTTGCTGCAACAGCTGAAGAACCCAAGAAATCTAAGAAAAAGAAAGCTGATTCTACTGAATAATTGTGTAATATAATATAGGATGGAAATTAGCGACATGCTGGACAGTATCCCCACATAAATGATGCTACTCCAGCATGTTCTTTTTTATATAGAGGAATAACATACATGGCTTCCAAGTTCACAATAACTGCCGAATTAAACTTACAAACTAAAAATTTAAATCAAGTTGTTAATAATTTAAAGCAGCAGTTTCAAGGGGCTAACTTAAATATCAAAATTAAAGACTTGGCGCAAGCTCAGTCTCAAATTAATGGTATTACTAAAGCCACCGGAGAAGCTCGCGCTTCATTTAGTTCGCTTGGAGGGAGCATTGCCACAGCTGCTAAAAAGTTTTCGGTTATTACACTAGCCACTGGCACTCTCGTTGGATTAACTAGAGGTATTAAAAACGCTGTTGGAGATGCTATTGAGTTTGAGAGAGAAATGGTTAAGATCGCCCAAGCGACTGGAAAAACCGTTGCGCAGTTAAAGGGGTTGGAAATGGAAGTGGGTAGGATCGCCACAACAATGGGAGCATCCTCAAAAGAACTATTACTTGCAGCTAGAACATTAACACAGGCTGGTTTCGCAGCTGATAAAGTTACGGGGTCTCTTAAACTTCTCGCTCAAACAGAACTCGCCGCCACATTCGATTCTATCTCTGATACAACTGAAGGCGTAATCGCCCTTTTAAATCAATTCGGTAAACAAGCTCAACAAACTGGAAATGAAGTCGCGTTTTTAGAGAAATCTTTATCTGCTATTAATCAGGTTTCTAAAGAGTTTGCTGTTGAATCATCTGACTTGATCACTGCCATTAGAACTACAGGATCTGCTTTTGAAGCATCTGGTGGTAGTCTTGAAGAGTTAATTGCATTATTCACATCCGTAAGAAGCACAACCCGTGAATCAGCTGAAAGTATTGCTACGGGCTTTCGTACTATCTTTACTCGCGTACAGCGTGTTGATACGATCAATCAACTGCGCGCTTTAGGCATTGAGTTGCAAGATGCAAGTGGTAAGTTTGTTGGGCCAATGGAAGCTGCTAAAAGACTGAGCGCTGCGTTAAATACAATTGATCCTAAAGACTTTAGGTTTAATCTTATCGTAGAACAGCTTGGGGGCTTTCGTCAGGTATCTAAGGTGATTCCGTTGATTCAACAGTTCAGCGTTGCACAGAGGGCGCTTTCTGTGGCTCAGGGGGCTAGTGGATCATTGGCGAAGGATGCTGCTACAGCACAACAATCTCTTGGATCTCAGATTCAAAAAACTCGCGAAGAATTCTCCAGATTCATTAGAGAATTTACACAGACATCCTCTTTTCAAGGGACGGTGCGTACACTTTTAGATATGGCAAGTGCCTTTCTTAGAGTGGCCGACACTTTAAAACCCCTCATTCCTTTAATTGCTGGATTTGCTGCGGTTAAAGTTGGACAAGCTCTTGGGTCAAGCTTTTTATCATTTGCGGGTGGGCGCAATAAAAAAGCTCAGGGTGGTCAAATTCATAAGTTTGCTACGGGAGGTTTAGTTCCGGGTCAAGGTAATGGTGATACAGTTCCAGCTATGTTAACTCCCGGAGAGTTTGTTATTAAGAAGAGTTCTGTTCAAAAATTAGGTGTTAATAATTTAGCTCATGCTAATAAGTATGCTGGTGGAGGACCGATACAATATTATGCTCCACCTGCGGGCATGGTTAAGGAAAATGATATTACAAAAAGAAGAATTAAGGGAAAAAACGACAATCAATACTTTGAAGAAGTGGGTCCAGACCCAAGAAAAAGAGGAAGTGTAGAAAAAAATGAATTCAAAAGATTGCCCGCTTCAAATAATTTAGTTTTTACCCATTTAGATAAATTAAAAAAAGGAATATTTAAAGGCAAGGAACAAAACCTATACTCAAATGTGGGACTCGATCTACCATCTAATTGGAATTCTGACTGGAACCAAGAACAAAATAAAAGAGGTGTATACACTGGAGATTTAAAAAGTTATATCTCTCAGCATAAAATTGGACCGAATTCAATTTTTTCAACTCTATTAAGACAGCAAAAATTAGTTTTACAGAATATGATGGACGAACAAAAAAATCTAGTTAGAGATCCTATAAGTAATAAAGTTAAACAAACAGTAGCCTTCTCTTCTAGTACAGGCAGTCCATATGGTTTTATAGGTGGGAAAAAATCTATTGCATACAGAGAGCTTCAGAATAATGCTGAGGATATAGCTACGAAATTATCTGCAAAAATACCAAATAGTTTTGTCGAAGCAAATCGGCTTGATACAGATTATGATGTAATTAATCGTGGAATTAGTCAAAAATTATTTGATGCGCTTAAAGAATCTGGAGCGGAAAATGCTCTTCAAGAAATCAAAATGGTAGTTGCTAGAAATGTTCCAAAAGAAGACCCACTTAGTAAAAAAGATTCTCAGAATATAGATCCAGAAACGGCAAGAGATAAAATTAAAAAGGTTAGAAAAAGATTTTCACAAAAAGAGTTGTCAAATAATCAAGAAATTTTTGGTGACAGTCTATATGAAGATACAGTAGAACAAGCTAAAGATATAAAATATAAATTTGTACCGAAAAGAAAAGCAAAGCCAATAGCAGCAAATCTTGGTGGATTAATTCAACGCTTTGCTCTTGGTGGTCCAGCAGGAAAATCTCGCGCCGCTAGAGCTATCACCATCCCTAGAATTGACTCATATACTTTTGATAAACCCGCTGGTGCTGATTTAGATGCCACCAACTCAAAGAAACAACAATATAAATTAAATGCTGAAGACAGACTAGACTATGATGTAAATAATGTCAATGTGGATGTTAGCAAGTTAAAAGTTTCTAAGGGTTTGCTTGAGCAGTATAATACGGCAGATGATCAGAAGAGGGGCTTTCGCTTTGAGGATATACTTAAAGAGACCGGCATGGCTAAATCCCTGTCTCAAGTATCAAACGCTCGTCTAGATGGCATTACGGCGACTGGAGACCCATTTGAAGCTAAGAGTAGAAAATCAGCTATTGGGGCTAGTGAATTAGAAGATAAAATTTATGGGGCAATTTCCGATAATATTTCTGATCCTGAAAAACTAGCTAGATCTAGATTTAATGCTAATGATCTTACAAAAAATGAAGACCATATTAAAATTGGTAGGGTCACTGTATTTGAGGATGTTACAAGGGGCTTGGGAGCTGCTGTAAATACAAAGGTTAGAACGGGCTATGCAGAAGAAGAAGCTGCTAAACAAGCCAAAGTGCAGAGTAAAATGGCTTCTGTTAATGCTCAACAACAATTACAAGACATGGTAAAAAATAATTTTGGTTCTGGGTTTGTTATTAGCGGTAAACAATATAGCCCTATTACAGAAAAGGGTGGCTTGCATCCTGATGTTGCTGCTAACCTTAATCAAGCCCTTGGTGGATCATATAGAGATCAAATGGGTTCGCCAGAACAGCAAGCAAAAGTACTTGGATTACTTAAAAAGTTTATTGTAAGAAAACCCACTCAAAATAAAGCTACAGGTGGAGCAATTGCTAATCTTGCTTGGCTAGCCTCTGGTGGAGCTGCTTCAGGTACGGACACTGTTCCCGCTATGCTTACGCCCGGCGAATATGTTATCAATAAGAAGTCTGCCCAAGCTATTGGTTATGGCAATCTTAACAGAATGAATAAGGTTGGTAAGTTTGCTAATGGTGGTCCTGTAGGTAGAGAGGTACAGCATTTAAATATTGGTGGTGTAGCTAAAGATACTAATTCAGAATTTAATGATATTTTCTCTAAATATAGCAACAATGATTTAAATCACGCTTTTATAAAAACAGCATTGCTATCACCTAACTTTGCAGATAGCTTAACTAAATATAGAGAACTGAATTTACTGTCAAAATCTGACAACACTAAAGGCAATTCTTTAAAGACGATGATGTCGGCATATGGCTTATCTAAGTTAAGCGACAAACAATTAAATGATAAATATAAAAATAGATTTAAAATTACCGATGATATTAAAAATACATTTAAATATTATGATAGAGGAATCACAGATTTAGTCTCAACCTTTAAAAAAGAAGACAAAAATAAAATCAGTGAAATCGCCAATATAGATCTAAAAAAAGATAAAAAGTATGGAGATATAGAAGTTTTCACAGGCAAGAATGCTATATCAGCTAAGTATGCTGGT
>Ga0209829_10004050_pt1 | contig 10443 bp, 11 predicted proteins | sample C_140205_EF_Meta_FD_187311 | JGI IMG/M metagenome (GOLD analysis project Ga0209829, IMG submission 187311) | Freshwater microbial communities from Lake Croche, Canada to study carbon cycling - C_140205_EF_MetaG (SPAdes) (version 2) | ecosystem: Environmental > Aquatic > Freshwater > Lake... | reverse complement strand
TGTGAAGCGGGCGATTGGTACTTGAGGTAGCGGAGTTCATGGGTTCAGTCATCAAGAAGCGGCGCAAGCGCATGTCCAAGAAGAAGCATCGCAAGTTGCTGCGTCGAACCCGGGTCCAGCGCAGAAAACTCGGTAAGTAGCCGCTGGAGCGGCGCTGAGACGGTTACGCCGCTCTCTTCACCGCGCCAACGGTCGTATCGGCCGATAGGCTGTGGCAATGGATTACCCCAGGGTGGTTCTGGTCACCGGTGCCTGCAGATTCCTTGGCGGTTATCTCACTGCGCGGTTGGTGCAGAATCCGTCGATCGATCACGTCATTGCAGTTGATGCGATCGCCCCGAGCAAAGATTTGAAGCGACGGATGGGCCGGGCCGAGTTCGTCCGCGCCGACATCCGAAATCCGTTCATCGCCAAGGTGATCCGCAACAGCGATGTCGACACCGTGGTGCACGCGGCGGCCGCCTCGTATGTGCCGCGATCGGGAGGGCGTGCCACCCTCAAGGAACTCAATGTCATGGGCGCCATGCAGTTGTTTGCGGCATGCCAGAAGGCGCCGTCGGTGCGGCGGGTTGTGCTGAAGTCCACCTCAGAGGTCTATGGCTCGAATCCGCACGACCCGGTGGTTCACACGGAGGATGGCAGTAGCAGACGTCCGCCCCGGGAAGGCTTCGCCCGTGACAGCGTCGACATCGAGGGCTATGCGCGGGGGTTGGGCCGCCGCCGACCCGATATCGCGGTCACCATTCTGCGATTGGCCAACATGATCGGTCCGGCGATGGACACCGCCCTGGCGCGTTATCTGGCGGGTCCGGTGGTTCCCACGGTGTTCGGCCATGACGCTCGGCTGCAGTTGCTGCATGAGCAGGACGCCCTGGGCGCATTGGAACGTGCCACGATGGCCGGTCTGGCCGGAACATTCAACATTGGGGCCGCGGGCATCATCATGATGTCCCAGGCGATTCGCCGGGCCGGCCGGTTGGCGTTGCCACTGCCGACGTTCGGGGTCGGGGTGTTGGACTCGGTGCGCAAAGCGACGATGAATAGTGAGATAAATCGCGACCAGTTGGATTATTTCAGCTTCGGCCGCGCGATGGACACCACCCGCATGCGTACTGAATTGGGCTTCGAGCCGAGGTGGACGACCCTGGAGGCGTTCGATGACTTCGTTCGCGGCCGCGGCCTTACCCCGATCATCTCCCCGCAGTGGGTAAGCTCAGCGGAGGTCCGCATGCTCGCGGCGGCCCAGAGGTGGGGGAGGTGACGGACGTGGCCGGTGAATCGAAAGCCAAAGTTATTCCGCTGCATGGAAATTCGAGCCGCACCGGTGCGCGCGGATCGGAGCGCGTCACTGCGTCCAAACGGCATCCCTCGGCATTGCCGAAACCGCCGACCGGTACTGCGGAGGAAATTGAAGCGGTTATCCGTGAGTTCGAACAGCGGGGCGCGGAGGCATCAGAACCGGCGACCGGTGATCTCACCCAGCGGATTGCGGCGTTCGCCGACTTCTTCCGGAAGAGGTTGACCGGTGATTACAGCGTCGACGAATTTGGTTTCGATCCGCAGTACAACGACGCGGTCGTGCTGCCAGCACTGCGCTTCTTCTACGACAAGTGGTTCCGCGTTGAGGTCAGCGGTCTGGAGAACCTTCCGGACACCGGCGCGGGCCTGGTGGTCGCCAACCATGCGGGAACACTGCCTTTCGACGGGCCCATGTTGTCGGTCGCGGTGCGCGATCACCACCCGGCGCATCGCGATCTTCGCCTGCTGGCCGCCGACATCGTGTTCGATATGCCGGTCGTCGGCCCGGTCGCCCGGAAAGCCGGCCACACCATGGCCTGCACCGCCGATGCCAACCGACTGCTGGCCGGCGGCGAACTGACCGCGGTTTTCCCCGAGGGGTACAAGGGTCTGGGTAAGCCCTTTCGTGATCGCTACAAGCTGCAGCGCTTCGGCCGGGGCGGATTCGTCGCGGCGGCGCTGCGCGCCAAGGCGCCGATCATTCCGTGCTCGATCGTCGGCTCCGAGGAGATCTACCCCATGCTGGCCGATGTCAAGCTGCTGGCCCGGGTGCTCGGTGTGCCGTACTTCCCGATCACACCGCTGTTCCCGCTGGCGGGTCCGTTGGGTCTGGTGCCGCTGCCGTCGAAGTGGCATATCGCCTTCGGCGCGCCCATCGACACCTCCGACTACGACGAGACCGCCGCCGACGACCCGATGGTCACCTTCGAAATCACCGATCAGGTGCGCGAAACCATTCAGCAGACGTTGTTCACACTCCTGGGACGGCGACGCAACACGTTCCTCGGCTGATCAGCTGCTCGCCTGGCGGGCCTGCGCCCGCGCGGCGATCGCGGCGACCACGGCATCGTCCTGGGCGCCGGCGGCCTCGCCGATCATGGTCACGATCGTCGTCATCACCGGCTTGCCCTCGGCGTCGGTGACCTCGCTGCGCATCTCGCTGATCACGGTGCCGTGTGATTCCAGCACCGAATCCAGCCAGGAATCGAAATACAGTTTGTCGCCGGCGACGATCGGGCGGTGAAAGAGGATCTTCTGGTCGCGATGGATGACCCGGGACAGATTGATGCCGACATCGAACTGTTTGAAGATTTCCAACTGCACCTGTCGGCCGGCCACGGCGATGAAGGTCAGCGGCGCGACGACATTGGGATAACCGGCGGCCCTGGCCGCCTCCTCGCTGAAGTGCACTGGGTCATCGGATTGAACAGCCGCTGCATACTCGCGGATCTTCTCCCGGCCGACCAGGAAATAGTCGTGGTAGCGGTAGTGGGTTCCGATGATGTCGCTGGCGAATGACATTGCGGGAGCTTATCGCGTGCCGCTTTTCGCTCGCACTATTCGTGCTCGTGCCGGCGCGACACGGGACCCGATGCGGTCGGCCCGGCCCTCGCACTATTCGTGCTCGTGCCGGCGCGACACGGCCGCGGCGACGGCACCGCCGACCGCTCCCAATGCGATCGCCGATGGGACGCCGATCCGGGCTGCCTTGCGTGCGGTGCGGAAATCGCGGATTTCCCAACCCCGTTCGCGGGCCACCTCTCTGAGATCGGCATCCGGGTTGATCGCGACGGCGGTTCCCACCAGTGACAGCATCGGCACGTCGTTTATGCTGTCGGAATAGGCGGTACACCGTTTCAGATTGAGGCCCTCGCGGATTGCCAGCGCCCGAACCGCGTGTGCTTTGCCCAGCCCGTGCAGGATGTCGCCGACCAGGCGGCCGGTGAACACACCGTCGACCGATTCGGCGACGGTGCCCAGCGCTCCGGTCAGGCCCAGCCGCTCGGCGATGGTCGCCGCCAACTCAGACGGCGTGGCGGTGACCAGCCAGACCTGTTGCCCGGCATCGAGGTGCATCTGCACCAGGGCACGGGTACCGGGCCAGATCTTGTCGGCGATGATCTCGTCGTAGATCTCCGAGCCGAGTGCAGCCAACTCTTCGGTAGATCGGCCCTCGATGAAGGCCAGTGCCTTGCGGCGGCCCTCGGCGACGTCTTCGCTGTTTTCCTTGCCGGTCAGCTGGAACTTGGCCTGGGCGTAGATGAATTTCCACACCTCGCTATACCTGAAGTACTTGCGGGCGGCTAGGCCGCGACCGAAATGCACCAGCGATGATCCCTGCACCAGGGTGTTGTCGACGTCGAAGAAAGCGGCCGCAGTCAGGTCGGCGGGCGGCGGTGTGGGTACGCCGGGTGGTGTCTGCTCGTCACCAGAGTCACCCATGCCGCTCAGCCTATCCAGGGGATGGGACACTGGCTCCCGATGACTCGGGCACACGTCGAATTGCTCACCCGCGACGGCTGCAGCATCTGCCGCCGGGTGCATGACCGGTTGGCCGAATTGGCCGCCGAACTCGACTTCGAGTTGTCCAGCACGGACGTCGACGCCGCAGCCACCGCCGGCAACCCCGCCCTGCGGGCTGAGTTCGGTGACCGGCTACCGGTGGTGCTGCTCGACGGACGCGAGCACAGCTACTGGGATGTGGACGAGGCCCGCTTGCGGGCCGACCTGTTGAAGCACTAGCAGGCCCGCTTGCGGGCCGACCTGTTGAAGTCCTAGCGGCTCGCTTGCGGGCAGAACACAATTTGGTGACGCCACTGCGCAGCCGTTAACGTTGCAGGTAATTTCTCTCCCAGGTCGACGTTATCGGCCCGGAGCGGCATCGATAGCAGCGAGGGAGTGGGCCGGGTGATCGCGCAGTGAGCGTCCTGTTGTTCGGGGTGTCTCACCGCAGCGCTCCGGTCGCCATTCTGGAGCAACTCGCCGCCGATGAGGCCGATCAGGTCAAGCTCGTCGAACAGGTGCTGCAGTCGCCGTTGGTTACCGAGGCCATGATCTTGTCGACCTGCAATCGGGTCGAGGTCTACGCGGTCGTGGATGCATTCCACGGCGGTCTCTCGGCTATCGGTCAGGTGCTGGCCGATCACTCCGGGCTGTCGATGGGGGACCTGACCAAACACGCCTACGTGCGCTACAGCGAGGCCGCCGTCGAGCATCTTTTCGCGGTGACCAGCGGCCTGGACAGCGCGGTGATCGGCGAACAGCAGGTGCTCGGGCAGGTCCGCCGGGCCTATGCCGCGGCCGAGTCGAACCAGACCGTCGGCAGAATTCTGCACGACCTGGCCCAGCGTGCCCTTGCAGTCGGCAAGCGCGTGCACGCCGAGACCTCGATCGACGCCGCCGGCGCCAGCGTGGTGTCGGTTGCACTGCACGTCGCCGCCGAGCGGTTGTATCGGCCTGAGCTCGGCCCGTCCTACACCGCCCTTGCCGGTCGTACCGCAACCGTGATCGGTGCCGGGTCCATGGGCGCCCTGACTGCCGCGCACCTGGTCCGCCTCGGGGTCACCCACGTCACTATCGTCAACCGGTCGTTGCCCCGGGCGCAACGGTTGGCCCAGGTCATCGCGGCTCAGGGCGTCACCACACAGGCCATGACCCTCGATCAGCTGCCGGCCGCTCTGGCCACCGCCGATCTGGCGGTCAGCTGCACCGGTGCGGTTCGGCCGGTGGTCTCGCTGGCCGATGTGCACCATGCGCTGGCCTCAGGCGGTCGCGATGAGCTCGCCCGGCCGCTGGTGATCTGTGACCTCGGTATGCCGCGCGATATCGACCCGGCCGTGTCCGGATTGCCCGGTGTTTCGGTGATTGATATGGATCGAGTCCAGCGCGAGCCGTCGGCTCGGGCCGCCGCCGCCGATGCCGAGGCAGCTCGCCAGATTGTCGCAGCCGAGGTTGCTACATACCTGGCCAGCCAGCGGATGGCGGAGGTGACGCCCACGGTCACCGCACTGCGCCGCCGGGCCGCCGACGTGGTGGAGTCCGAGTTGTTGCGGCTGGACCATCGGTTGCCGGGTCTGGACGACGCCCAGCGTGACGAGGTGGGACGCGCGGTGCGGCGGGTGGTCGACAAGTTGTTGCATGCCCCTACCGTGCGGATCAAGCAACTCGCTGCGGCGCCGGGCGGCGATACCTACGCGGAGGCGCTTCGAGAGTTGTTCGAACTCGATCCGCAGGCCGTCGACGCCGTTGCCGCGGGTGAAATCACGCTGCCGGCAACGGAATCCGATATTGGCCGACCTGACGGCGCCGAGTAGGGCGTTTGGCAAGCAATGACGGTTCGGTAATCCGGATCGGTACCCGCGGCAGTCTGCTGGCCACCACACAGGCCGGCACTATCCGCGATCAACTCATCGAACTCGGTCATCGGGCCGAGTTGGTCATCATCGCAACCGACGGGGACCGTTCGGCGCAACCGGTCGCCGAAATCGGGGTGGGTGTGTTCACCGCGGCCCTACGCGAGGCGATAGCCGCCGGTCTGGTCGATATGGCCGTGCATTCCTACAAGGATTTGCCGACGGCCCCCGATGAACGCTTCGTCATCGCCGCGGTGCCGCGACGCGGTGATCCGCGGGACGCTTTGGTGGCCCGGGACGGCCTGGTGCTCGGGGAGTTGCCGGCCGGTTCGGTCATCGGCACCTCATCGGTCCGGCGGGCGGCGCAGCTTAGAGCACTGGGTCTGGGTTTGGAAATTCGCCCCCTACGAGGCAATCTGGACACCAGGTTAAACAGGGTAGGCAACGGTGATCTCGACGCCGTCGTGGTCGCTCGAGCGGGGTTGGCCCGCCTGGGGCGACTCGGTGACGTCACCGAGACGCTGGAGCCGGTACAGATGTTACCGGCACCAGCACAAGGTGCGCTCGCGGTGGAATGTCGCGCGGGCGACACCGGGCTGGTGGCGCTGTTGGCGGGGTTCGATGATCCCGACAGCCGCACCGCGGTCACGGCGGAGCGAACCCTGTTGGCCAAACTGGAGGCGGGTTGCTCCGCACCGGTGGGAGCGATCGCGGAGGTGGTCGAGTCCATCGATGAGGACGGCCACGTCTTCGAGGAGCTGTCGCTACGCGCCTGCGTGGCGGCGGTGGACGGATCCGACGTGATCCGTGCGTCCGGTATCGGTAACCCCGGCCGGCCCGCAGAGCTCGGGCTCTCGGTGGCCGCGGAGTTGTTCGAACTCGGCGCGCGCGAGGTCATGTCGATCGGACTGGCGTGATGAGCGTGGAGCGGGAGTGCAGATGACTGGTCACGGGAGCGGCCGTGGGCGCAAGCTCAAGCCGGGACGCATCACCTTCGTTGGTTCGGGACCGGGCGATCCCGGCCTGCTGACGACACGTGCGCGCACCGTCTTGAGCAATGCCACGTGCGTGTTCACCGATCCCGATGTGCCACCAGCCGTGCTGAACGTTGTCGGAACCGCTCTACCGCCCGCCGTGGGTCCGGCCCAGGCACCGAGCGCGACGACCGAGGATGCCGATCACACCGCCGCGGGTGTCGTTGCCGCCGGCCCGGACATTCGGCCCGCACTCGGTGAGCCGGCCGAAGTGGCCAGAATCCTGGTGGCCGAGGCCAAGGCGGGCGTCGACGTGGTTCGCCTGGTCGCTGGTGACCCGCTGTCGGTGGATTCGGTCATCACAGAGGTGAACGCTGTTTCTAAGACTCAGTTGGTCTTCGACATCGTGCCGGGCCTGCCCGCCACCGTCGCCGTGCCGACCTACGCCGGGTTGCCGCTGGGGTCCACCTACACCGTCGCCGATGTGCGCGGCGAGGTGGACTGGGCCGCACTGGCCGCAGCACCCGGCCCGCTGATCCTCACCGCGACGGTCTCGCACCTGGCCGAGGCGGCCCGCACCCTGATCGAGTTTGGGCTCTCGGATGCCACGCCGTGCGTGGTCACCGCCGACGGCACCAGTTGTGGCCAGCGCTCGGTCGAGTCGACCCTGCGCGGCCTGACTGATCGCACCGCGCCCGGAACCGGCGACCCGGGCGGCCCTCTGGTCGGCCCACTGGTGGTCACGATCGGCAAGACGGTGACCCACCGCACCAAACTCAATTGGTGGGAGAGTCGCGCCCTGTACGGCTGGACGGTGCTCGTGCCGCGCACCAAGGATCAGGCCGGGGAGATGAGTGACCGTCTGACCGCTCACGGTGCGCTACCGATCGAGGTGCCGACCATCGCCGTCGAGCCGCCGCGGAGTCCGGCCCAGATGGAACGTGCCGTCAAGGGTCTGGTCGACGGCCGGTTCCAGTGGGTGGTGTTCACCTCCACTAACGCGGTCCGCGCGGTGTGGGACAAGTTCGCCGAGTTCGGCCTGGACGCCCGGGCATTCTCCGGTGTGAAGATCGCCTGCGTCGGTGAGGCCACCGCCGATCGTGTCCGCGCGTTCGGTATCAGTCCCGAACTGGTGCCCTCCGGCGAGCAGTCCTCACTGGGCCTGCTTGACGAATTCCCGGACTACGACAGCATCTTCGATCCGGTCAACCGGGTGCTGCTGCCGCGTGCCGATATCGCCACTGAGACGTTGTCCGAGGGCCTGCGGGACCGTGGTTGGGAGATCGAGGACGTCACCGCCTACCGCACCGTGCGCGCGGCACCGCCGCCGGCTGACACTCGGGAGATGATCAAGACCGGCGGCTTCGACGCGGTCTGTTTCACGTCCTCCTCGACGGTGCGCAACCTGGTCGGCATCGCCGGCAAGCCGCACTCCCGAACCATCGTCGCGTGCATCGGCCCGAAGACGGCCGAGACCGCAGCTGAATTCGGACTGCGCGTCGACGTCCAGCCGGAGACTGCAGCCATCGGCCCCCTCGTCGATGCGCTCGCGGAGCATGCGGCCCGGTTGCGCGCCGAGGGCGCACTGCCGCCGCCGCGCAAGAAGAGCCGCCGCCGGTAGGACGAGCGGCTCCCGCCATGTCGTTCCCCAGGCAGCGTCCGCGTCGACTGCGGTCCAGTGCGGCCATGCGCCGTCTGGTGGCCGAAACCTCGCTGGAGCCAAGGCATTTGGTGCTGCCGATGTTCGTCGCCGACGGCATTGACGAGCCCCGGGCGATTTCCTCGATGCCCGGCGTCGTCCAGCACACCCGGGATTCGCTGCGCCGCGCCGCTGCCGACGCCGTTGCGGCCGGGGTCGGTGGGCTGATGATCTTCGGTGTGCCGAGAGTCGAGGACAGGGACTCCACCGGTTCGGTCGGCCTGCGCCCCGATGGCATTCTCAATCTTGCGCTGGGCGACTTGGCCGGCGACCTCGGCGATGCCACGGTGCTGATGGCCGACACCTGCCTCGACGAGTTCACCGACCACGGTCACTGCGGCATCGTCGACGACGCGGGCCGTGTCGATAATGACGCCACCAATTCCCAGTACATCAAACTCGCTGTTGCCCAAGCGAATTCAGGCGCACACGTCGTCGGACCCAGCGGCATGATGGACGGTCAGGTGGCTGCCATCCGGGACGGACTCGACGCTGCCGGACACGTAGATGTGGCGATCCTGGCCTATGCCGCCAAGTTTGCCTCGGCTTTCTACGGACCGTTCCGGGAAGCGGTGGCCTCCGGGCTGACCGGTAACCGGCGCACCTATCAGCAGGACACCGGTAATTCCCGGGAGGCGTTGCGCGAGATCGCCCTCGACGTCGACGAGGGCGCCGACATCGTGATGATCAAACCCGCGATGTCCTACCTCGATATCGTGCGCGCGGCCGCGGAAATCTCGCCCGTGCCGGTGGCGGCCTATCAGGTGTCCGGTGAGTACGCCATGATCGCTGCCGCGGCCGCGAACGGCTGGGTGGACGGCCGCGCGACGGTACTGGAGTCGCTGACCGGAATCCGTCGCGCGGGTGCCGATATCGTGCTGACCTACTGGGCCGTCGACGCGGCGGGATGGCTCTCGTGATTGCCCAGCCGCCGCCGACGGGCGCACCGCCCCGGCCCGCCGACGTCGACACCGGCTTCTGGCTGTGGCTCGCGGCCCTGCCGCTGATGGTGATCGGCCAGCTCGTCGATCTCTATGCCACCGCGAATTCCACCGGCACTTCCACAGGCGTCCTGGTTCTCAGTACGGCGTTCACCCTCGCCGTGGCTGCGGTCGTGCTGACGTTCCTGATTCTGCTGCGGTCGGGCTACCGATGGACCCGCACGCTGCTGACCGGAAGCGGGTTGGGGACGATTTTCTTCACCCTGACAAGCCTGTTCGGGGTGGCGCGTCCGCCGCTTCCGGCTGTGGTGTTCGCGGTCACCGGCATCATCGGCTCGGTGCTCATCGGTGGCGGTATCTACCTGATGCACCGCACTGACTCGCATCAATTCTTCACTCGCTGATCGGCGGTTAGGGTTAATGGATATGACAGCGAGCGAGTCCCGGCCCGGTTCTGGCGGTGCCGCATTCTGGCTGCTGGTTGCGGGAGCGGCGCTGTTGATGGCCGGTGGACTGATGGCGGTGATTATGGGGTTCGATACCTTGCGTCGCGGTGCGCCCCCGACGGTGTCGGATGACTCTGTCCGGAACTTTCTGCGGCTCTACCGCGGCGCCGGAGTGCTGTTCGGTCTGGCGGCGGCGATGTTGGCACGTCTTGCCATGCGTGCCCGCGGCGGTGATCCGCGGTATCGGCGGGCCGCCACCGGCCTGGGCATGGCGATCGTGGTGTTGGTCGCGGTGGCCGCGGTATTTCTCGGCACGGTCACCACCCCGGCTCTGCTGAGCCTGTTGCCGATCATTGCCGGCACGCTGATGTTGAACCGGCGGGTGCAGCCCGATGCCTGAAACCCCTGAGCCTGAAACCCCCATGCCGGAAACCCCTGAGCCTGAAACCCCTGAGCCTGAAACCCCGCCGGGCGCCCCCGAACGCCTGTTCTTCGAAAACGGTGCGAGCTGGCACTGGTTGTGGCTTGGTGTGGTGGGCGGGCTGCTGATGACGTTTGTTCAGTCAAGTGCCGGGTTGGGCTTCGGGCCGGTCGTGCCGCTGTTCTTTCTGGTGATGATGTGCGGTTTCCTCAGTGTGCAGGTCAGGGCGGCGCGGATCCACACCAGTGTCGAACTGACCGCTGATACGTTGCGTCAGGGCACCGAGACTCTGCCGATCGGCGAGATCCTGG
>Ga0209829_10004048_pt1 | contig 10444 bp, 5 predicted proteins | sample C_140205_EF_Meta_FD_187311 | JGI IMG/M metagenome (GOLD analysis project Ga0209829, IMG submission 187311) | Freshwater microbial communities from Lake Croche, Canada to study carbon cycling - C_140205_EF_MetaG (SPAdes) (version 2) | ecosystem: Environmental > Aquatic > Freshwater > Lake... | reverse complement strand
CGCCTCGACAACGGCCGAGGCCACGGCCACCCGCGTGATCCCCAGGGGCGCGACCGCGTCGAGCCGCTCGAGCGTGATGCCGCCGATGCCGAAGACCGGCAGGCTCGTTTCGCGAGCCACCGTCCGCAGAAATTCCTGTAACGCAAAAGTTTTGAAATGTTTGGTCGTCGAAGGGAAACAGGGGCCCACTCCCAGATAGTCGGCGCCCTCCAGCACCGCCGCATGGGCCTCGGGAACGTCGTGAGCGGTGCGACCCAGGAGCCGGTCGGGGCCGATCACACGACGGGCGAGCGCCGCGGGGAGATCGTCCGTTCCGCCATGCATGCCGTCGGCCCCCGTGGCGGCTGCCACGTCGGCCCGGTCGTTCACCACCACGCTGACGCTGCCGTCGGGGGCACGGCGTCTGGCCAGCGCGATCGCCCGGATGGTCCGTGCCGCGAGGCGTGGCATGTCGAGATGCTTGTCGCGAATCTGGATCATGCGCACGCCCGCCTCCAGCAGAGATTCAACCAGCCGCTCAAACGCCGGCAGATCGTCGCGGCCGTCGATCAACACACAGAGGCTAACGCCGCCAAGGCGACCGCGGGATCGAAGAGCCGTCAGCGCCGCCCGCTCGAGGCCATACAGCCGGTACCGGAGCGGCTCGAATCTTCCCGCCGCCTGCGGGGCGACCAGCGGCACGCATTCCTGCAGGCTGCGCAGGGCCTGGGTGCCGCGGGCAGCATTGGCGGCAATGACGTCGGCGGCCGAGCCGCGGCCTAAAGCACCGGCGGCAGCGACGCCCGTGCCGACGTCGCCGACGACATCCCGGAGAAACACGCGATCACGCAGCCCATCTGCCATCGCCGCCGCCAGATCGTGCCGGAGATCCTTCGCCAGCTGTGTCAGATGGACGTCACCGAGGATGAACCGCACAACATCCTCGACCACGCGCAGAGCCTCCCCTGCCCTGTTGGCCGAGGCATCGATAGCCCGCCAAGCCTCCGCCATCGACCCAGATTGCTTGAAATCACTGGTTTCCATGCTCGTACTACCAGTTGTAACCCGTCGGGAAGCCCGTTCCACCCCCTCGCTGCCCGTGGAAAAAGTTGTCCATGCCCCGACCGGACTTGAAAACAGTTCCACTTGAAAACATCCTGTTTTTTGGGGGGTGCTGGGCACCCGAAACCGCCCCGTGCGGTCGAACAGCCTGTGTATCCGCACGCTGAAAGCCCGCGGAGGACGCCATCCACGCCTTTTCCGACCTGGAAAAAGCCCTGCTGGTTCGGCCATGTCAGGCCCTGGGACCACGTCGCTCGCTCCGGCGGGGAATTTCTGCTGAGACTGCTCGGGATGCCTTTGAGAAAAAGACCCCCGGCCGCTACCCTCCGGCCCGGCTGCGATCCGCCCAGCCCAGCCTCGACAGCCGCGGGATCGCTGCAAAATTCACGCCAGCAGCGCCCGTTCACACCCATCTTTCGGGATCACCCTCCTTTCGGGAATCGTTCAAAGTGGGTTTTGCTCGTTATCTCACGCTCATCTGGCCTGGTATGCCGTGGCTCTGGCTGCGTGGCAGCCTGGCCGGCCTTGTGCTCGCACTGGCCTTCGCGGTGGCGCTCGACGTGGCGGTGTTCACGACCTGGATCTGGTCGGAACTGGTCGATTTTCAATTGACTCTGGCACTCTGGACGGCCACGGCCGCGGTCTGGCTGATCGGCACGGCGTCGGCTTTCACCGCGTTTCCGCCGTCAATACCGCGGGAACGCGGCGCGGCCATCGACGAGCTGTTCCTGACAGCCCGCGATGCCTATCTCGCCCGCGACTGGCTCGCCGCCGAAACAAAGCTGCGCACGCTGCTGAACCTGTCTCCCACCGACGGCGAGGCGCAGCTGCTCCTGGGAACGCTCCTGCGACGGGCGGGACGGGTTGATGAGGCCGCAGCCGCGCTTGAGGCCCTGTCGCGAAGCGATGCGGGAGCGCCGTGGATGGTGGCGATCAACCGCGAACTCGACAGGATTATGACCGGACGGCAGGCGGCCACCGCGGGTGCAGAAGCGAATGTGCTGTCGCTGCCAGCCGAACAACAGGCCTCCGCCCGAGACAGGGCCGCTTAATCAGGCCTATAAACAGCCATTTTGCCGGCTCCTTTCGGACCCCACAGACATTCGCGGCCGACCCTCCTAAAATGACTCCGAGTCGTTTCGCAAAGAGATGATCCTTGGCCGCCCGCGATACCGACAGACTGGAAAACGCGGCTGCCTTTGGCGTATGGTTTGCATAGTTGATTGACAGGGGTCGCGGGCGACTGCCGCAATGGCATTCCCGCCCCATTCCCCGAGAACGATCCAGACGAACATTCAGACGACGATTCAGGAGCGACTCACCCAAAGCGGCGGTGCCGTGCGGGACGAGTGGCCGATTCACGAAGGGACCATTTCATGTACGAGCGTTTCACCGACCGTGCTCGCAAAGTGATGCAGTTGGCCAACCAAGAGGCCCAGCGATTCAACCACGAATACATCGGCACCGAGCACGTGCTTCTGGGGCTGATCAAGGAGGGGAGCGGCGTCGCCGCCAACGTCCTCAAAAATCTCGACATCGACCTGCGGAAGATCCGCATGGAGGTTGAGAAGTTGGTGCAGAGCGGCCCAGACATGGTCACGATGGGCAAGCTCCCGCAGACTCCCCGCGCGAAAAAGGTGATCGAGTATTCGATGGAGGAGGCCCGAAACCTCAACCACAACTACGTCGGCACGGAGCACATCCTGCTTGGTCTCCTGCGTGAGCAGGAAGGGGTGGCGGCACAGGTGCTGATGAACCTGGGATTGAAGCTGGAGGACGTCCGCGAGGAGGTTCTCAACCTGCTCGGGCACGGCATGGAGGAGGGGGGCGAAAGGGCAGGCATGGGCGGTCGCCAGCCTGCGGGCGCCGGCGCCGGCGCGGGTGGCGAAACGACGACCAAGGGGGGCAAGAGCAAGACCCCGGCACTCGACAGCTTTGGCCGCGACCTCACCGAACTCGCCCGGCAGGGAAAACTCGACCCGGTGATCGGCCGCGAGAAGGAGATCGAACGGGCCATTCAGATCCTCTGCCGCCGCACGAAGAACAACCCGGTGCTCCTCGGCGAGGCCGGTGTCGGCAAGACCGCGATCGTGGAGGGCTTTGCCCAGCGAGTCATCGACGGCAACGTGCCCGAACTGCTGGCCGACCGTCGCATCGTGGTGCTTGACCTCGCGATGATGGTGGCTGGCACGAAGTATCGCGGACAGTTCGAAGAGCGGATCAAGGCGGTGATGAACGAGGTGCGCCGCGCCAAGAACACGATCCTGTTCATCGACGAACTCCACACGCTTGTCGGCGCCGGCGGCGCCGAGGGAGCGATCGATGCCTCAAACGTTCTCAAGCCGGCGCTGGCCCGCGGCGAGATCCAGTGCATTGGCGCCACCACGCTCGATGAGTACCGCAAGTACATCGAGAAAGACTCGGCGCTCGACCGGCGGTTCCAGATCGTCATGGTGGAGCCGGCGAGCAAGACGGAGGCCGTGGAGATCCTCAAGGGCCTCCGTGACCGCTACGAAACCCATCACCGCGTGAGCATCACCGACGCTGCGATTGAGGCGGCGGTCGATCTTTCGAGCCGCTATATCACGGGGCGTTGCCTTCCCGACAAGGCGATCGACGTGATCGACGAGGCGGGTGCCCGCGTGAGGCTCAAGGCGATGACGAAGCCGCCCGACCTGAAGGAGATCGACGACGAGGTCGAGAAGCTCAACAAGGAAAAGGAAGAGGCGGTCGCCAACCAGGATTTCGAGAAGGCGGCGGCGCTGCGAGACCAGGCCGACAAGCTCAAGAAGAAGAAGCAGACGATGACCCGCGACTGGCGCGACAAGTCTCGCGAGGCCGACGGCGTGGTGGACGAGGAGGTGGTGGCCGAGGTCGTGTCGAAGATGACAGGCATTCCGCTGACCAGGATGTCCACCGAAGACAGCCAGCGGCTGATCAACATGGAAGGCGAACTCCACAAGCGAGTGATCGGCCAGGAGACGGCGATCAGGAGCGTGTCGAAGGCGGTCCGCCGCAGCCGTTCCGGGCTCAAGGATCCGAAGAGGCCGATCGGCTGTTTCGTGTTTGCCGGTCCGACGGGTGTGGGCAAGACGCTCCTGGCGAAAGCCGTCGCGCAGTTCATGTTCGGCGACGCCGACGCCCTCATCCAGATCGACATGAGCGAATACATGGAGAAGCACAACGTCAGCCGACTGATCGGCGCGCCGCCTGGCTACGTTGGCTTCGAGGAGGGCGGTCAGCTCACCGAGAAGATCCGCCGCAGGCCATATGCCGTGGTGCTGCTGGACGAGATTGAGAAGGCACATCCCGATGTCTTTAACATGCTCCTGCAGGTGATGGAGGAGGGACGGCTCACCGATTCGTTCGGTCGCAACGTCGACTTCCGCAACACGATCCTGATCATGACGACCAACGCCGGCGCCGATGCGATTAAAAACGAATCCGCTTTCGGCTTCCAGAAGCCAGACGGCGACGCCAGCTACGACAGCATGAAGGGTCGCGTCAACGAGCGGATCGAGAAGGTGTTCCGTCCAGAGTTTCTCAACCGCGTCGACGACGTGATCGTGTTCCACCACCTCACGGTCGAGGATCTCAAGCAGGTCATCGACATCGAATTGGCGAAGGTTCGCGAACGGCTCACCGAGCGGGGGCTCAAGCTGGAGCTCACCGAAGAGGCGAAGAAGTTCCTCATCAAGAAGGGCTCCGACACCGACTTCGGTGCCCGCCCGCTGCGGAGGGCTCTTGAGAACTTCATCGAGGATCCTGTTTCGGAGGAGATGCTCAAGGGCGAGTTCGTGGGCAAGGACCTGATCCAAGTGGATTGCGTCGAGGTCGCGGGCAAGAAGCAACTCGTGTTCAAGGGCATCACGACGGCCGAGCCGGTCGCCGAACCGGTCGCAGTGGCGCCAGCCGAAGGACAGCACGAAAGCCCGACAAGCTGACGGACGAACTGACGCGGTTTCCGGCGAGGAGAGGATCAGGGAGGCGGTGCCGATCGAGCGGCAGCGTCACGCGCCGGAGGGACGCACGTCCCGCCCGTTTCGCCCCGTCCTATCCCAAGCTGGATCGGGCCGAGGCCGCGAAGACTTTCTTCCATAAGAAGAGCGGGGCGGGGCTGCCCTATTCGCCCATCCGCCCCATTCGCCCATCCACCCCAGGCCTCTCGTTCCGCCAATGGGCGGCGGGCCCCGCACAATCGGCTCAAGTTGCCTGAGCCGCACGGTCGAAACAACCGGCATGGATCGCCGCGCGTCTGCGCTCGAATGGGAATCGGATCATGTCCACGACGCCCGAAACATCAGAGCCAATACCGCCGGTCAATGCCGGCTCTCAGCCGATTGACACCGCTTCCCCATCGGCTGGAGTGGGCAACTGGTTCGCGACCCAAATCGCGAATCTCGGCGAGTTTGCCATGAACCGGGTAACGGCTATCGGCGACGTGTCGCTCTTCTCGCTCCGCACGATCGGCTGGATTTTTGCCCGCCGGCAACGCCGCGAAGTGCTGCTGCCGGCCTTCTATCAGATCGGTGTGATGTCGCTGCCGGTGGTCGCCTTGACGGGTCTGTTCATCGGGATGGTGCTGGCCGTGCAGAGCTATGCGCAGTTCAAGGCATTGGGACTCGAAACGCGGCTGGGGTCGGTGATCAACCTGTCGCTCGTCCGCGAACTCGGGCCGGTGCTGGCGGCCACGATGCTCGCCGGGAGAGTGGGCAGCGCCATGGCGGCCGAACTCGGCACGATGCGGGTGACCGAACAGATCGACGCGCTGGAGTGCATGGGCGCCAATCCGATCTACTACCTCGTGGTGCCCAGGTTTCTCGGCTGCCTCGTGCTCATCCCTGCCCTCACCATCATGGCCGACTTCATGGGGGTGCTCGGCGGCTATCTCTATTCGCACCTCTTGCTCGGCATCGACTACCACCACTACTGGGAGAATTCCCGGGCATACGTCGATGCGTTCGACTTCCTGATGGGGATCTTCAAGAGCTTGTTCTTCGGCGCGGCGATCGCGTTGGTGAGCTGCCATCATGGATTCCACTGCGGTCACGGCGCCGAGGGCGTGGGGCGGTCGGCGACCAACGCCTTCGTGCATTCCTTCGTGTTGATCCTGTTCCTCGACCTCTTCCTGGGGATCTGGCTCAACAACGTGCACGATTTCTTCCGTCCGGAGGGTCCGCGGCGGCTCCTCTGAGCCCCCACACCACCGCCATGCCAGTCGCCGCCCCCCTTCCCGCAGCCAGCCGCGAACAGTCCGAACCTCCCCTGCTCCAGGTCGAGCGGCTCAGCGTGCGATTCGGCACGCAGGAAGTGCTGCGCGATATCTCGCTCGACATTCCGGCCGGCCAGACGCTCGCCGTGCTCGGCGAGAGCGGTTGCGGCAAGACGGTGCTTCTCAAGGCCATGATCGGCCTGATACGGCCCGCGCAGGGGGAAGTACGGTTTGAAGGGCGGCCGCTGTCCCGCATGGGCGAGCGGGAACTGGCCCACCTCCGCACTCGCTACGGATTCGTTTTTCAGGGGGCGGCGTTGTTCGACAGCATGACGATCGCCGACAATATCTCCTTTCCAATCCGTGAACACACGCGGCTGTCGGCGGCGGAGGCCAGCGCCATCGTGATCTCGCTCCTCAACGAGGTCGGCCTGCCGCGAACCGTGTTGCACAAGAAGCCGGTGGAGATCTCCGGCGGCATGCGCAAACGCGCCGGGCTCGCGCGGGCCCTGGCGCTCGACCCCCTGCTGATTCTCTACGACGAGCCCACGACAGGCCTCGACCCGATCATGAGCGACGTTATCAACCAACTGATCCTGCGAGTGCGCGAGCGTCCCAGGGTCACGAGCGTGGTGGTGACGCATGACATGAACACCGCCCGCACGGTGGCCGACCGCATCATCATGCTCTATCCGCTCGCCCGCCTCGCCCCAGGCGATTCACAGATCGTGTTCACTGGCACGCTGGATGACCTTGACCGCACCACCGACCCCCGCATTCGGCAGTTTGTCGAAGGGCGGGCCGAAAACAGGCTCACCGAACTACAGGACGAACAGTCCTTGGAGGAGCGCGCATGAACGACCGGGTGATGCAATTTCGGGTGGGCGTGATGGTGTTGGCCACCGCCATCATCGCCGGGATTCTAGTCGTGCTGTTCGGCGACCTGCCGTCGCTCGTGCAGGCGACGTATCCGCTCAAGATGAGCTTCGCCAACGCCCGGGGCGTTGGTGGGGGCACGCCTGTCCGCAAAAACGGCATCCTCGTAGGACGCGTGACGAGCGTGATGCTCGACGAGCGCGGCGGCGTGAGCGTGGTCGCCGACATAGACGCCTACGTGCCGATCTACAAAGACGAGCAGCCACGCATCTCCAGCACGATCCTGGGCGACGCCGAAATTCAGCTCATGCCTGGGCAGATCCAGCCGCCGCGGCAGCGGATCGACAAGGACGAGGTGCTCGTGGGCATGGTCTCCCGCGATCCATTCGAGGTTTTTTCCGCGCTCGAACCAAAGTTCGGCAGCGCCCTCGACTCACTGTCGCAGGCCAGCGAATCGGTGCACAAGCTCTCCACCAATATCGACAGGCTGTTCCTGGGTGGAGACGACCGCTTCGAAAAAATGGTGCAGAAAACGGAGGCGGCCCTCGACTCCTTCAACACCGCGATGAAGAACATCGACGATGTCATGGGTGATCCGGCGTCTCGCGAGAATATCAAGAACACGATCACCGCGCTGCCCGAAGTGGTGGCCGACCTGCGCACGACGGTTCAGGGGATTGGTACGACGGTCGATACGGCCGACCGCAACCTCCGCAATCTCGAGGGGCTGACCCGCCCGCTAGGCGAACGCGGTGCCGAGATGGTGGCCCAGATCGACCGCACGATCAGCCGGCTCGACGAGACGCTTCAGCAGGCGGCGATGTTCACCAAGGCACTCAACCAATCCGAAGGAACATTGGGCAAACTCGTCCGCGATCCAAAGGTCTACGATGATCTCGCGCAAGCAGCCGACACCGTCAACAAGCTCACCAAGGAGCTGCGACCGATCGTCGACGACGTCCGAGTCTTCACCGACAAGATCGCCCGCCACCCAGAGCAGCTGGGAGTTCGCGGGGCACTGGACCGCCGACCCGGATTGAAATAGCCCGCGTTACGCCCCGACGGGCACCGTCGCCTCGGCCTCCAGGGCCCGCAGGTATTCCGCGATGTATTCGCCGTAGCGGATCTTCACGTCAGCGGCGAGGTGTTTGTAGCCCGGCACCCGGCCACGGCACTTGGCCGTGCCGCACAGGCACGCTCCGCTCACGTGCTCGACCACGTACTCAAACGTGTCGTAGTCGAAGGTGATCTCCTCGCCGGCCGCGATCGGCCTGAGTGCCCGCACCTCGATCTCCCGTGCGGCCGGCCGCGTCAGTACGCCGCAGTTTGGCTCGCAGGCATGGTTCACGAGCACCATCACCCCGTCGGGCAGGATGTGGGTGTCGGCGTCTACCTGCATGGAGTGCCGTGTTCGCTTGGGCAGTTGCGGCCCCCAACCCTTGAGTACGGTCTCGCCAGCGGCGATGTCACGAACGGCGACGACCGACCGGCCGAGCCGGCCGGGCCGCACTTCCACTGGCTCGCTCGCCGCGGGCACGCGATCCGCCGAATCGTGTGCCACCAGCCCTGCAATTGCGTCGAACTGGGTTTCCCGCACCCGCATGCCGTACCGTTCAGCCAGCCAGGGGATGGTCTGCTCCACCGTGTCGGGCTGCAGCAGGACGAGGTCGCCGGGGCGGGCGGCGTCGAGCACCAGTGCCGCCGCCTCGCACCAGGTGCCCCCCGACTCGATCGTCGTGGGACGGTCGGCCCGCATGCCGGCACGGATGCCTGCGGAGATCAACGCCGTGATCTCGCCCGGCTGGCGACCACGGATGTAGGCATCTTCGTAGATCACCACGCGATCAAAGGTGCCCGCGAGCAGCTGTCCCTGCTGCATCAGATCCTCGTCCCGCCGGTCTCCCGCCGCCGAATAGACGGCCGTCCGCCTGGCATGGGGCAAATAGCGCATCGTCGCGCAGATCTGCTCAAGCGAAGGAACATTGTGGCCGTAGTCCACCACGATCGACGCTCCCTCAAGATCGAGCAGATTGAACCGCCCAGGCGAGCCACTCGTCCCTGCCGAGAAGCTCTCCAACCCGAGCCGCACCAGTTCCAGCGGCACGCCCAGCTGCCATGCGGCGGCGGCGCTCGAGAGCACATTCTCCACCTGGAACCCAACGAGCCCTTTGTGCACCAGCGGCACGCGGTCGAGATTCGCCAAGCGAGTCTCACGCGGCCCGTCGCAGAGCACGATCCAGCCGTCGCGGACCGTCGCAGCCAGCCCGCCTTGGGCGAGGTGCTCGACCAATACAGGATTGGCATGGTCGAGTGCGAAGTAGATAACCTGACCCTTGCACCATTTTCGCATGTGGACCACGAGTGGATCGGCGGCGTTGAGCACGGCAGCACCGGTGGGGCGCACTCCCGCGACGACGGCCCCCTTCACCCATGCAAGGCGTTCTGCCGTATCGATCTCTCCCAGACCAAGGTGGTCGCCCGAACCGATATTGGTGACGACCGCCACGTCGCAGCGGTCGAATCCGCAGCCCTCTCGGAGGATGCCGCCGCGAGCTGTCTCCAGCACGGCCATCGTGACGGAGGGATTGGCGAGCACGCGGCGGGCGCTCGCCGGGCCGCTGCAGTCGCCGGCGTCGATCTGCCGGCCACCGACCCAGATCCCCTCGGTGCATGTGGTGCCGACCGTGGCGCCGCCGGCTGTTGCCAAGTGACTGATCAGCCGCGTGACGGTGGTCTTGCCGTTGGTGCCCGTCACGGCGGCCACCGGAATGCGGGCGTCTTCACCCGCCGCGAACAGCGTGTCGACGATGGCCACGCCAACGTTTCGCGGCGTGCCCACCGTCGGCTCCAGATGCATCCGCAGCCCCGGGCCGGCGTTCACCTCAATGACCACGCCTCGCTGCGATTCGAGCGATTGCGTGATGTCGGCCGTCACGATGTCGATCCCGGCAACATCGAGGCCGATGATCCTCGCGGCCTCGACGGCCCGCTCCGCCACATCCGGATGCACGATGTCGGTCACGTCCTCGGAGGTTCCTCCCGTGCTGAGGTTGGCGTTTTGGCGCATGACCACCGTGCAGCCGGTGGCGGGAACGCTCTCGGGGGAGAGCCCCTGCTCCGCAAGCACCGCCAACGCCACCTCGTCGATTCGCACCGGGCTCAGGGCCCCGGCGTGATCGCAACAGCGGCGCGGATCCTCGTTGATGCGGTCGACCAAATCCTTGACGGTCGATTCTCCGTCGCCGATGACCGTCGGCGGATGCCGCCGGGCAGCCGCCACGACCTTGCCGCCTACTACGAGCAACCGGTAGTCGT
>Ga0209829_10004047_pt1 | contig 10445 bp, 5 predicted proteins | sample C_140205_EF_Meta_FD_187311 | JGI IMG/M metagenome (GOLD analysis project Ga0209829, IMG submission 187311) | Freshwater microbial communities from Lake Croche, Canada to study carbon cycling - C_140205_EF_MetaG (SPAdes) (version 2) | ecosystem: Environmental > Aquatic > Freshwater > Lake... | reverse complement strand
TGATTTATCTGATATTTTGGTACTAATACCCGGTATAGATGCTGTATCAAGGTTGTTGCTTATATCTGAACTTGGCAGCGAAATAGTTTTTCCAACATCCCTGCAGCAGCGGTTATTTCTTGAGCTATAAGTTGATATATTCTTAGAAACTTCCTGCGAGCAAATTAATTCTTCTTGCCAAAATTTAACTTCATATTTATTTAATATGGCGGTTACATCTGCATCATCAGTATTTAAGGTTTTAATTTTATCTGCGATAAATTTCGATGGAGCACAATCCAGATCAGAAAAACAACTTGCCCCTGGAGCTCTCATGCAACGATTTTGAGTAAAGGTTTGACTAGAAAGTACTGATGAATTATTGGTCAAGAGGTTGAAGCTATTTCCCTTAGCGTTAAATATTCCTTCGAAAATTTTTAAAGCATTTGTTGAAATTGTCTGAGCACCTGAATTAGTTATTAAATCAGCATTAATTTCATTGGAAGAATTAGGTGTGCCGCTATTGTAAAAATAATTATTGGTATTATCCATGATACCACATGATGCCAGATAAGTTGAGGAAACAGAAACAAGAGAGTTTTTGCTCATTCCTATTCCCAAAATTTTATCCCCCATATAATCAGCTGAAGGAGTCGAACTGTTTTGTCCCACGAATATATCTGATTCAGGTGATCTTCCGGGCACGCAAACGCCACTAATTCTATTACTGGTAAAATTTCTAACTGTTTCAGCACGCATGGCCTCGATCCCATTATATTCCAATGGACGGCCTGTGATTTTTGCACCCAATCCAAAACTATCAGAACTTGAATCTGTCCTTACTTTACCAAAACGAGCGATGCGATTATTAAATTTTGGATTTAAAACATTTCTTGTACTGATTGCCTGACAATAATTATTTGAGCTACAAGAGTGAAACGCCTGCGTTTGAGTTTGATTAAAAGTTGAATTCAAGTTAATAAGAGAGGACAGATAATTTTGAGTACAGGCCGCTCCTTTTCCTCTATAGACACATCTTTTACCGGCCGTTGATATGCCTAATATAGATGCAAAATTATTATCATCTCTTACTGCATCTGGAATTTCTTTGCCGTTATCATCAAAACGCGGCCAAGAAGTTGTTATTTCGTTTACACTGGCACAAGCATAATCCCATCCCAAAGTAGTAGCACAATCATTGTCCGTAGTGCATTGGTGAAATTTTTGGCATTCGGCACCGTTTGAAGTTATATCACTAGTTACCATATTTGTTCCCACTGGATTGAGGGAACCATCATTAATGGTCACGGTAAAGGTATTCTCTAAAGCCAGATCACCAAATGCTCCATTCACAGCGATGAAGAGTTTATTTCCATCAGCTTTAATTCTTCTATTTGAACCGATGGCAAACCATTTTACTCCATCGAATGAACCTATGACGGCGCCATAATCAAAACCATACCAATCACGTTGGTATCCATTGGCATAAAGAAAGTGCTGTGCTCGCATTCTATTTAGACGTTGGTCTTGGGCATTGGAATAAACTGCATGTGAAAATGGAAGCATTGTTGCGGGAACAAAACAGGCGCGGCCAAAGCTCATATCATCAGCTGGAATGCCATTAGCAAGACTTCGATCCGTTCGGGCCTGAAGAGGAACTAATCCTCCTCCAAATTGTGTCAGAGGAAACATTCTATTTAATAATGAATAGTAATCATTACCACACTGAACGCAGTTGGAATAAGTGCCATTATCTACATAAATATCATACATGGTTCCTTTTTTTACAGGAACTTCTTTTGCTGGTTTTGCCGAATTATTTTTATAAGATAATGATCCGTAAATTTCATTAAATCCAATATAAGGATTTTCAGTAACAACAGAACTTGTGATATCAGAAATATTATTTGGATTTAAAAGATTATCTTTTCTGTAAGCAAAGGCCACTCCTTCCTGAGCAGAAGTATCACCATTTACAACGGCGATTGAAGTGCCGGATTGGTCAAAGTAGCGCACGGGAACTGTTTTAGAACTTAAAAAAATTGTCTGGGAAATAGGAGGTGTTATAGGGGCCGGGTCCGGATAGACGCAAGAGTAATCAGTGACGACACCAGCAGTGTTTTTAACAGGATTTATTCCACAATTTAAATCAGCACAATGACAAATGTCTTTTATTTTTGCCAGAGCATCTAATTTAGAATCCATAACATGGTTAACAGATAAATCAACGTAATAGGTTATCTTAACTTTTTGTCCATCAAAAACTTTTAGAGCACCTGCCACGGCCAAAAATTCAATATTGGCCGGACTAGATGAGTTCAACTGCCAGTCTAAATCTTGGCGTTGGGTAATTCCATCAACTTCAACTTTAATTGTACGATTAGTATTTGCATAATATGGCAGTAAAAAAATATTGGAAGCAGGGAAGTGATCAGTGACACGACCTCGCCTATTTTGACTGAGAGTATCGCCGCTTTTTTGCTGACCTTGAATATAATATTTTTCACATTTTCCTAAATTAACATTAACCTGCGTGCAACTTGCATCATTTCGATATTTAATAACCAATTCATTTGAAACGGCACCTGGAGGTTTTGCTTTAATTAAAATTTGGGCCCCGGTAGAGACATTGTCATTATGATGACCTTTTATAGTTAGGTAGTCAGAGACTTGAAATGTATCTCCTCTTAATACTTCTTCACCGGCAATCTGGTCATAATTAAAAAGAGTCACTTCACCAAAAGACACTTCTTGAATACTTGTAAGAAGTTCTTTTGCAGTCGGAGAATATTGTGAAGTACTTTGATTGGTATATGTTCCGGCAAAATTTCGATCATCTTTTTTTGCCTCATAAATATGAGCATTATTTCCAGAACTATAAATGTATGAATCAGTTTCAGCATTATAGGTTGGGATGCTTGGTTCATTAACATATACTTCAGCATTGGAAATTGTTTTCGTACAGATCCCCATTTCTCCTTCAATTTTGTTTGTGCAATTATAAAGATTGGTAAGATTTCTTATGCGTTGACCAGGGTCAGTACTTGCAGTGCCTGAAGGAGTCGTTGTTGGGCCTGTAGCTGGAGTTGAACAAATATAATAGTACTGAGGATAAAGATAAATATGATTTGGATTATTTAATATATCCTGAAGTGCCTGAACATAATCATTAGAAATTTTATCTACACCAGGCTTGATAGCAAGATCCTTTATACATTGGCCTAAACTGCAACAATCATATCCAATGGCACTACATTCAGCATTTCCAACACAACTTTTACCAATCGGAGTTGAGCTGCCCGGTTGATTGGTAAGTGTATATTGCAACTGATTGGTTCCAATTTGCGTGAGGGGAGATCCACTTTGAGTATATATCTCCAAGGATTTACTAATATATGAACTCTTTGAGCAAATATTATTTGGACATAATGAATTCATTTTATAGGCAGGAATCAATAGTGGATAAAGGGCAAAAAGTTTATTAATGAGTCCATTTTTTAAACAAAAGTTTTTATTGGTTACTTCATCTGAGGGAGCTAGCGAATAGTAATATTCAAGGGTTTTAGTTGTAAAATTGTAAACGGAATGTGGTAGCGCCGCTAGAAGAATAATTTGATTGTCATCTGAAAATCTTCCTGTGAGGCAGGTTATATTTTGGGTTCCATTATTTCTAATATAGAGGTCAACATCTTTACCACGCAATTGTAATGTATCAGAAAAAGCTATATCAAAACTAACTGCCGTTGAATAAATTTGCCCACCATTTTGGATAAAATTATTTCCTTCAGTAAAAGTGGGAAGCTTGGCATCTGGCCTTGTAGTGGTGCTGTTTGAATTGCTTAAAAGAGCTTTTCTAGAACTTGCTGCTGTCTTAGGCATACAGGCCTGTAAACTCATAATAGAAATTATGATTATCATCTTTGATAATGACTTAAAAAAAATTGTATTCAATTTTTCTTCAGTACCCATTATTTTCCTTTCATCCTTAATTAGACCCAAATTTTCAGGCGATCTCTCTATCGTCATATCGTCATATCGTCATATCGTCATATCGTCATTTTAAGAACATGATTGATTTTATTTTAATACTGTACTGTGATTGTTTGTCATAAAGAATGTCCTGCCCTAGATATCAAGAGATTAGATTGATTTATTATCTATTTATTTAAAACCTCATGCCCATTTTATAAGGCAAAATTCGATATTGGTTAAATCTGTCTGATTCTGTATCGTTTTGAAATCGTTGATGAAATTATAAACTTGATAATTTTAATCAAGAAGGTTGGGATTATATCCGATAATTCTACTTATAGTCTTGAATCTAAATTTTTAGGATGCAATCATGACAACAAAATTAAATGCTCCACTCTTTATCGTTATGGCCTATATTTTCTCATCTTTGGCCATGGCCTCAGAAAATCCTGAAACAGAGTACAAAAATATGGATCAGATGATGGCCTCTATTCATTTAGAAAAAAAACAGGTTGAAAGTATGCTGGATAAAATGGTTGATAGCGGAAGAATCACCGATGAAGACCGCATAAAGGCCAAACGTGAGATTGCCAGTATGAAAGATAGCGATCTCGAAAATCTTAAAACTCAGGCGATTGCGGCCATTAAAAATAACAGATCAATTGATCATTAATCTAGATTTTATCTTCAATTAAATGCAGTAAAGTTAATAAGGCCATATCAGAAAATCGATCCTTTATTCTTATGCGGTCTCCAGGAAATTGAAAACTTCTTGCCCCATTTTTATTTTTTGAAGCATGTCCTATAACCACAGTGCCAACTGGTTTCTCTGCACTTCCTCCTGTTGGCCCTGCAATGCCAGTGATGGAAACAGCATAATCAGTTTGAAATTTTAAAAGGGCCCCTTTGGCCATCTCTTTGGCCACCTCAATACTTACAGCGCCAACTTTATTTAATGTTTCAGGTGAAACATCTAAAAGATCTCTTTTGGCCTCATTGGCATAACTGATAACTCCACCCATAAAAACTGAAGATGAACCAGACAGATCGGTGATTTTTGAAGCGACTAATCCTCCAGTGCAGGATTCAGCAAATGAAAAAGTAACTTTCTTTAAAATGGCCATTTCTAAAACCAATTCATTTATTGATTTATTTCCATATTGCCATACATGCTCTGAGAGTAATGAGTTCTGGATAATTTTTTTAATTTCACTTTTAGTGGTTTCATGACTCGTCTGATTTCCATAATAACTAATGACTATATCTATACCAATGGTATGTGGAAGTGAGCTGACTTTGCCGAATTTTTCTAAATCACTCCAAAGAGTGGGACAGAGTTCAGTAAATATTTTTTCCTCTGCTACTCCCATAGTTCTTATGACGGTTTGAAAATTTTCTTTGATTCTATTGGCGAAATATTTTTTTATCAAAGGGAAAAATTCTTTATCCACTATTTCCGTAAATTCACGGGGAACCCCGGGACCTGCCATGATTAATTTGTTTTCATTTTTTTCATAATACACTATTCCAGGTGCCAGTCCTCGAGGATTATTTGTCGCTACAAAATCTTCCGGAAAAAAGTGATAATGATTTTGTTCCGGCTTCCACGTTCTTCCAAATTGGCCATAATTTCTTCTGACAATTTCTGCCACATCAGAGCGCTCAATAATTTTCTTTTTAAAAAAATTGGCCAGAGTATTTTTAGTTTTGTCATCAAGAGTGGGTCCAATCCCGCCAGAGGTAATCACGATATCACTTTCGATTAATGATGCAGTTAAGGCATTATTTATTTCCGTCGTATTATCTTGAATAAAGCGCATCGCTTTAAACTCCAGACCCATTTTAAAAAGGTATTTTGAAAGCCAGCTTCCATTTAAATCTACTGTTCTGCCATTTAAGATTTCATCACCAATGACAATCATTGAGACTTTTAGCATTACTGTATTATTGTCGGTCATTTTTGGCCCCTTACGCTCGTATATTGCTATGAATTTTGTCATAAATTAGATAAACTTAAAACTTAGAAATACATAAGAAAAAGCATGACCAAAAAAATCCAATTTACGCTCGATTATAATATTGATGTCGAAGACCATCTGGAAAAAAATTATCCGGAGATGACAGATTATAGAATTTTGAATCAGGCCCTTGATGCCAGAGGTGCAAACCGTGGTAAAGTTCCTCGTTATACTTATAATATAGAAATTTTATTGGCAGGGGAGCAGTTTGAAGCGGTTCAGGAAAAATTTGTAAACGTAGGACCATTCACAAATATTCCCATTATCATTGGGGCAGGCCCTGGTGGATTATTTTGCGCTCTTCGACTTGCTGATTTTGGTGTTAATTCCATTGTCATTGAAAGGGGCGATCGCGCTCATTCCCGCATGTTGCATATTGCAAAGTTTTGGCGTTATGGCGTTTTTGATGCTGAAAATAATGTTTGTTATGGCGAAGGTGGAGCTGGTCTTTTTTCCGACGGCAAGCTGATCACTAGAATTAAATCGCCCTTTGTTCAATATGTGATGAATCGTTTTGTAGATTTTGGTGCCCCAAAAGAAACAGCGTATATCTCTAACCCCCATTTAGGTTCCAATAAGATTCGTGGCCTCATAAATAAAATGACTGATTTTTTGCGGGAGCGAGGAACGGTTGTTCGGTACAATACCAGAGTAGATCGCTTGATTATTGAGAATGGTGAAGTGATTGGTGTTGAATTAAATAACGGTGAAAAGCTCTATTCAAAATATATAGTTTTGGCCACAGGTCATTCGGCAAAAGAAATATACGTTCACCTCGATGACCTTAAGGTGGAGATGAAGCAAAAAGATTTTGCTGTGGGGGTTCGTATTGAACATCCTCGGGAGCTTATTGATCAAATTCAGTATGGGGATTTTAAAGGACAAGACCTAGGTGCTGCCCGCTACAGATTAAGTTATGAAGATTCTTTTTCAAAAAAGGGAACTTATAGTTTTTGCATGTGTCCCGGCGGATATGTTTTATCATCTGGAACAGAGACCAATGGAATTGTGGTTAATGGAATGAGTAACTATGCCAGAAATTCACGTTGGTCTAATGCGGCCCTGGTTGTTAGCGTAAAGGCGGGGATTGATTTTGAAAGTTCAAAACTTCTTGGCGGTCTTAATTTTCAGCACAAAATTGAAGAAAAAGCCTTTGAAGCTTCAAAGCAAAATGCCTCTGGAAAAGAGTTGCCTGCTCAAACTTTACTGGAATTTATGGAGAATAAAATTTCTTCAAACAATACTTTGAATAAGACTTCGGCCCCATCGGGATTGGTAAAAACCTCCATTAGGGAGATTTTGCCTACATTTGTCACTAAACATTTAGAAAATGCTCTGTTAAAATTTGATGAGAGTTTAAAAGGTTTTATATCGGATAAGGCCGTTTTAATTGCTCCTGAAACGAGAACCAGTTCGCCGGTTACCATATTGCGCGACAAAGTATCTCTTGAATCAACCAGCCACCATGGATTATTTCCTTGCGGTGAAGGTGCTGGCCATGCGGGAGGAATTACTTCCGCAGCAGTTGATGGCGTAAAAATCGCCATGTCACTCATTAAAAAAGAAAAAGGGTTTGATCCATGAACATTTTTAAATCGAAATCAGTCTTAGTTTTGTTTATTTTAATTAATTGTGGATCTGCTTTTTCTGCTATTCCTAATTATAATCCACCTGAAATTTTAGCTCGGGCCAATATAACTGATGGATACAATATCCCTCCTCTTAGTTTTTTATCGAATACTTCGCCCGTAATAAATAATCATGGAGATGTGGTCTTCAAAATTATGGCCGTTGAGGGAGGTAATACTCAGGTTTTATGGGTTAAAAAGGCTGAAGAACCTACAGGGAAAATTGTTTATGTGGCACCAGATGAACGCTTTATAACTGATCCATCTATTAATGATTCAGGCAAGATCGTTTTTAATTTGTTCGATGAAGGAGTGACCGATGGTCTATTTATTCACGACATAAAAACCGAAGCTGTCACCCAAGTATTAAATCCGGATGATTTGCCCATACAAGATTATACCTATCCGCAAATCATGAATAATAATCAAATTTATTTTCGCGCCACGGATGATAATTTCGACCGCAGCTATTATGAATTTGCTGGCAATAAGACTAATAAGATTCTTGATGAGGCAGTGGAGAGTTTAGGCATTAAGGCCTCTTATCTATTTCGACCGGCCGTCAATGCTGCTGGACAATTTGCTTTTAAAGCGCGCATTGGTGAAAAAGGAAAATGGGATGATAATAATCCAGATTCCATTTTTTTATTAACTCCCTCTACAGATCCTAAATCGCCACAAATGAAAGTTGATACTATTGCCTTTGATAAAGACACTAACGCTTCATCAAAATATCTTCGCTTTGGAAATGCCCTTTCTTTATCAAAAGATGGCACCGTTGCATTTATCGGCATACTTGCCGATTCAAAAAAAGCAATAGTCATTTCAAAAGATAATGTTTTGAGCAATTTTGCGGCAGAAGGTAAGAATGATATTTTAGAAATTGAAATGTTTACTCCCAAAATAAATGATCAAGGCCAGGTTGTCTTTCGTGCCCGTGATATAAACGGAAAGCGCGGTGTTTATCTTGCAGATGGCACTTCAGTAAAAAGAATTATTGGTGAAGGAGATGAAATCGCTACAGATCTTGGAAGTGGAAAAATATTATTTAACCCAAATTACCCGGGCATTGGTGGCGAAGTGGACATGAACAATCAAGGTGAAATTGTTTTTTATTGCCTGGTAGTTTCTAGTGATGATAAAGAACTAGGCTCTGCAATCTATAAAATCACCCCTAAAAAAGAATTGTAATTTAATTTTATGCTATATTCATCCAGAGAAAAAATTTTAAAATCATATGACGTCATTGTAGTAGGTGCGGGCCTTGCCGGTATGACCCTTGCCAATAAAATGGCAAGAGATGGAAGGTCAGTTCTCCTCTTAGAATCTCATAATAAGTTAGGTGGCTTTGCGACCTGGTTTAAGAGAAATGAAGGAGAACATATTTTTGATGTCTCTCTTCATGGTTTTCCAGTGGGCATGGTAAAGACTTGCCGAAAGTACTGGAGTCGTGAAATTGCAGATCGCATTCATCAGTTAAAATCTGTCCGCTATATTAATCCACAGTTTGAAGTTGAAACAGATTTTACAAAAGAGCATTTCATAAAAGTCTTGATTGAAAAATTTTCTGTTACAGAAAATACAGTTCAGGCCTTTTTTGATGAACTGGCCAATATGAATTTTTATGACAATTCCAAAATGACTAACGGAGAGTTATTTGAAAAATATTTTCCAGGCAGAAATGATATAACTCGTTTTTTACTGGAACCCATTGTCTATGCTAATGGATCAAATCTTGAAGATCCGGCCATTTCTTACGGAATTGTCTTTTCAAACTTCATGAGTAAGGGCGTTTATATTTTTCAAGGTGGTACTGATTTAATGATCACCATGATGAGAGATGAATTGCTTAAAAATGGCGTTGATATTCAAATGCAGGCAAGGGTTGAAAAAATTATAATTCAAGACAAAAAAGTTTCAGGAGTCATTGTAAAAGGCCACTCCATTTTTTCAAGTGCCGTTGTTTCAAATTCAAATTTAAAATCAACTGTCCATAAAATGGTAGGGGACGAGTTTTTCTCCAATGAGTTTATAGAAAAAGCAGATGCAGTCAGGCTTAATACATCTTCTTGCCAAGTCTATATGGGAATCAAGGCAGGAGAAACCATTCCATTCGTTGGAGATTTGGTATTTACCAGTATCGATGAAAGTTTTTCCACGGATTTAATTCTATCTCCCAAAGTTGGCAGCCAAACTTTTTCCGTTTATTACCCAGACACTAGACCTCATCTTGGACCTAAATATGCAGTTGTTTCTTCTTCTAATGCTCGCTTTGAAGACTGGATTCATTTAAGCGAAGAAGAGTATAAAATACAAAAAGAATATATTATTGAGGCCGCCATCTCAGGCCTTGAAAGAATTATTCCCGGTGTGCGAGCAAAAATAGATTATGTTGATGCGGCCACACCTCTCACCGTTGAGCGCTATACCCTTCATGAAAAGGGAGCAAGTTTTGGAACAAAATTTGAAGGTCTAGAAGTCTCCATGAATATGCACAAAGAAATCGATGGTCTCTTCCATGCAGGCTCCGTTGGAATTATTATGTCCGGATGGCTTGGGGCCGCCAATTACGGGGTCATTCAGGCCCATGAAGTTGATAATTATTTAAGTCGTCTTGAAAAAAGCAAATGCAAGGATTGAAAAATGAAGTTTGAAAATCAAACCGTAATCATAACTGGTGGAACCCGTGGAATAGGTCGAGGCATTGCCTGTGCCTTTTTGGCCGAAGGTGCAACCATTATTGCCACTTACGCAGGTAATGATTTAGCGGCCATGAAATTCAAAGAAGAAAGTATCCAATATGGCGAAAAACTAATTGTAAAAAAATGTGATGTCAGAGATGAGTCGG
>Ga0209829_10004046_pt1 | contig 10446 bp, 5 predicted proteins | sample C_140205_EF_Meta_FD_187311 | JGI IMG/M metagenome (GOLD analysis project Ga0209829, IMG submission 187311) | Freshwater microbial communities from Lake Croche, Canada to study carbon cycling - C_140205_EF_MetaG (SPAdes) (version 2) | ecosystem: Environmental > Aquatic > Freshwater > Lake... | reverse complement strand
AGCATATATCTGCACCATTCGTCCTCTTAAATAGTAAGTTTATTAGTGGTTTTCAGTCGATTTATCCTTTTTCTAATGAGCACCTATTTTTTGGCAATGAGGATGGTTTTGTCCATTATTCTCCCGCTGCACATTTTAGTTATAATCCTGAATTTACAACCTATATTACCAAGGCAGTAGCTTTAAATATAGATAGCACTTTTTACTATGGGAACGTACTTCATTCTGAAAAGGGACTAGCAAGCAGGAAGTATACCTTCAATTATAAGAAGAATGCGTTTAAATTCTACTATTCTTCGCCTATTTACGACAATTCAGGCAGTGTAGAGTATAGTTTTAAATTATCTGGTCTGAATAATGAATGGTCAGCATGGAGTAGTTCTGCCTCTGTGGAGTTTGCATTGTTGCCTGAAGGTAACTATGGTTTTAATGTTAAAGCTCGAAATTCATTGGGAGTTGAGAGTCGAAGTGATGAATTACTCTTTGTGGTAAGTCCTCCCTGGTATCGATCACCTTTGGCTATTGCATTCTATGTTGTACTTGTTTTATTGGTGACCGCCCTATTTATTTGGTTGTTTTTCAAGCGATTGGAGGTTTCTCGACGTAAAGATCGCTTGCGTCACTTGCGCGATTATCGTCAGAAGGAGAATGATTATATCCAGCAGGCCGCTCTAGCTGAACGTAAGATCATTGAGTTAAAGAATGAGAAGCTAAAAAATGAGATGATTCATCGAGATAAGGAATTGGCCAATCAGACCATGGATTTAATTCATAAGAACAAGTTTTTGTCAAAAATAAAGGAGGATCTGGAAAAGATTAAAGATGTTTCCTCTGACGATCACTTGAAAGGTAAGATCTCCTCGTTGGTCTCAAAGATTAGTAAAGATGTAGATCATAATAAGCAATGGGAGGTCTTCGAGACTGCTTTTGATGAGGTGCACGAGGATTTTCTAAATCGACTAAAAGCCAGATTCCCTGCATTGACTCCTAAAGAGTTGCGATTATGTGCCTATTTGCGAATGAATATCTCAACTAAAGAGATTGCACCATTGATGAATATTTCAATTCGAGGAGTTGAAATCTGTCGTTATCGGGTTCGTAAAAAACTTAACATTGATCGAGATACTAATCTCACAAGCCTTATAATTGATCTTTAGTTAACATTTCAACTTTGTAGTATTTATTTTTATTATATCGTGTATTGTGGTATAGGATATAAATTATTTAAATATTTATAAATCAATTGATTGTTTATTTTTTGATGTATTTATGATGTAATAAAAATTTAGACTTGATGTATTAATGTTGTATATATTTCATGTTTTATATGCTTTTTAATACTTTAATTTGCGTCATAAAATTTAAATCAATGTTAATTTATCGCCATCTTAACATTAACTAATCCAAATATTTTGGCGTAAATTAGAAACTAAGTTTTCATTAACTATTTTCAAAATTCTATTCATTTATGAAAAAAACAATTTTAGTTCTTCTAGTTCTTGTGTGCTCCTTGTTCGGTTATGGACAGAGTATACAAGTAAAGGGGGTTGTTTCTTCAGCTGAAGATAAACAACCTATTCCGGGAGTCAGTGTTGTTGTAAAAGGGACAACTACGGGCACCATTACAAATCTTGATGGGTCTTATACCTTAAGCGCTCCTCAGAATGCAACATTGGTATTCTCTTTTGTAGGATTAACTTCACAAGATGTGGCTGTCAATGGTCGTAATTCGGTGGATGTGGTCTTGGCCTCTACGGTATCTAGTATCGATGAGGTTGTTGTCGTTGGTTATGGTACACAAAAGAAAAGTGTAGTGACTGGTGCAATCTCAAGTGTTAAAGCAAAAGACCTTGAAAAACTGTCTCCTGGTGCACCAGAACGTGCTTTGCAAGGAAGAGTGGCAGGGGTTACAGTTGCTGCTAACTCTGGTGAGCCTGGTACTGGATACACGATTCGTGTCAGAGGTATTACAACATTTGGTGGTGGAAATAATCCGTTATGGGTTGTGGATGGTATTGTTGTCGATGCCGGTGGTATTAATTACCTAAATCAATCAGACATTGAATCAATTGAAGTCCTTAAGGATGCTGCTTCTGCTGCGATCTATGGAACACGTGCTGCAACAGGTGTAATTCTTGTGACCACTAAAAAGGGTTCAGCAGGTAAATTAACTGTTAATTACAGCGGTTTCTATGGTACTTCTAGTCCAGCGAAAACGCTTAATATGCTTAATGCCACTCAGTATGGTACTCTTTTAAATGAGCGCTCGTTTACAGGTGGTGGAGATATTATCTTCCCTAACGTCGCTTCTTTAGGCGAAGGTACAAACTGGCAAAAAGCTATTTTCAATAACAATGCTCATCGTTCGAATCATGAATTGAGTATGAGCGGTGGAAATGACAAGTCGACTTTTTACCTTTCTTTTGGTCTACAAGATCAGCAAGGTATTGTAGCTTCTGATATCTCAAATTTCACTCAAAAGAATTTCCGCCTAAACTCAACTCATAAACTATCTAAGATTTTTACGTTCGGTCAAACTATCGGTTATACCCATCAGAAAAAATTAGGTATTGGTAATACAAACAGTGAATTTGGTGGTCCACTTTCATCTGCTATCAACCTTGATCCAGTAACGAAATTGACTATAACAAATTCAGCCATTGCAAATTCCTCACCTTATAGTAACAACCCTGTTGTTCGTGATGCGAATGGTAATCCTTATGGAATTTCTAGCATTGTTGGTCAGGAGATGACTAACCCACTTGCTTACATTCAAACTCGTTTAGGTTCTTTCGGATGGTCTGATAATTTTGTGGGCAACACCTATTTACAAGCTAACATTACGAAAGATATCGTAGTTAAATCTTCTGTTGGTGCTAAGATGGCTTATTGGGGAGACCAAGGCTTTTCTCCAGTATCTTACCTAAGTGCAACGAATTCAGTTCAGAAGAACAATATCTACAAGTCTAACAGTAACGTGCTGAACTACAATTTAGAGAATACAATTAGCTATTCGAAAAAGATTAGCGACCATAGCTTCAATATCTTGTTAGGTCAGGGAGCTTATGTTGACAATATCGGAGGATATACAGGTGTTGCTCTTTATGATTTACCTGTGACTAGTTACAAGGATGCTTCTTTTAGTTTCAATATTCCAGATTCTAAAAATCGTGTTGGTGGAGCATACGACATGGTTGAACATCGTGTTACCTCTCTTTTTGCACGTGTGAATTACGACTATCAAGAGAAGTATTTATTTACTGGTATCTACCGTCGTGATGGTTCTTCTAGATTTGGAGCAAATCATAAGTATGGTGTATTCCCGTCCTTCTCTTTAGGTTGGGTTGTTTCAAAAGAAGAGTTCTGGAAAACGAATGAAATCATCAATTCTCTGAAGATTAGAGGTGGTTATGGTGTGGTTGGTAATGATGCGATCAGTGATTTCGGTTACTTAGCAACTGTTGGTGGTGGTTTTAACTATGCAATTGGAAATACAGGTACAATTACACCTGGATATGCACCGACATCACTTGATAACCCTGGACTGCGTTGGGAGCAAACCTCTCAAGCTAACATTGGTTTCGATGCGCGTCTATTTAATGACTTAACAGTAACTGTTGACTACTTTAATAAAAAGACTTCAGGTATCTTAAGACCAATTGTAATTCCTGGTTACGTAGGAGTATCATCTTCTCCAGTAGGTAATATTGCAGATATGGAGAATAGTGGACTTGAAGTTGAATTAGGTTATCGTAAGAAAATTGGAGAGGTTAACTTCTCTGCAAATGGTAACGTTGCTTATTTAAATAACAAAGTTACGTATGTGGCTTCTGATGCTAACTTTATTAATGGTGATGCAGCCTTCCAATCAATGGGTCCTGTAACAAGAACTCAAGTTGGACAATCTTATAACTCGTTCTACGGATTTAAGTCAAACGGTATTTTCCAAAATGCTGCTGAAATAGCTGCCTACACCAATTCAACAGGTGGACTTATTCAGTCAACTGCAAAACCAGGTGACTTTAAATGGGTTGATACCGATAAAGATGGCGTTATTACCGATAAGGATAAAACCTTCTTAGGAAGTAATATACCTAAATATACTTATGGTTTGACTTTGAATTTAGACTATAAGGGATTTGACTTTATGATGTTTGCACAAGGGACTGCCGGAAGTAAAATATTCCAAGGATTACGTCGCCTAGATATTGGTAATTCAAACTGGCAAGCAGTTGCAATGAGTCGTTGGACAGGTGATGGTACCTCAAATACTTATCCTCGTCTTACTAGCAACGATACAAATGGCAACTTTGGTAAGATGTCTGATTTCTATCTAGAAAATGGCGATTACCTACGTCTTAAAGTTGTTCAACTTGGCTACTCGTTGCCAAGTAGTGTATACAGTAAAATAGGTTTGTCAAAACTAAGAGTTTACGTAAGCGCAGAGAATTTATTGACCATCACAAAATACACAGGTTACGATCCTGAAATTGGCGGTGGCGTGTTTGGTATAGATAAAGGTGTTTATCCTCAGGCTCGTTCTTTGATGCTTGGCGTTCAATTACAATTTTAAAAAATAGAGAGATATGAAACAAAAAGTAAGTAGTTACTTATCTATAGCAGCAGCACTAATGATTTCATTGGTCTCCTGCGAAAAAGGGTTTGTTGATATTCAACCCAAAGGACAGTTCCTTTCAGGGAATTACTACGCAGATAAAGACCAGGCTTATGCAGCTCTTGTTGGAGTCTACGATATGGTACATAAAAATTCAGGTGGTTTCGAAAATATGATCACCATGATGAATGCTGGTTCTGATGATAACTTTGCTGGCGGTGGTGGCCCAACTGATGGTGCCGGAATTCATGGCTTCAGTAATTTTACTATGACTTCTCTAATAATGCCAGGCAGTTTCTGGAACGATTATTATCAAGGAATTTTTAAAGCGAACACCTTGCTTTCAAAAATTGACAAGGTTACTATGGATGCCGCGTTGAAAACAAGATTTGCCGCAGAAACAAAAGCATTGCGTGCATATTACTATTTCAACTTGGAGATCATGTTTAAAAACATTCCATTGATCCTTGATCCTATATCTGCAACTGATATGTATCAAGTTGTTCAGGCAACTCCAACGGCTGTCTATACACAGATTGAGAAAGATTTAACTGAAGCTATTGCTAATCTTCCTGCTACCGTGCCGGTTGCTACTGAAGGGGGTCGATTTACAAAAGGTGCTGCTCAGGCTTTGCTTGGAAAAGTTTATCTGTACGATAAGAAAAACGCGCTAGCAGCAGCTCAACTTGCAGATGTAAATGGTACTCCAGGGGGAACTAGCCAATATGGCTATAAACTTGTATCAAGTTTTGCTTCTCTTTGGGCTCCTGCTAATAAATTTAATACGGAGGCTATCCTTGAAGTTTCTCACAGTAGCGTTGGAAGCTCTGGTTGGGGTAACTGGGGAAGTGGTAGCGATGAAGGAAATACAGTTAATGTTATGGTTGGTCCTCGTAACTACGTAAAACTTGGAGCTGGCGCGCCAGATCTTCCTTCAGGATGGAGTTTTAATGTATTTACGCAGGATTTCTACGACGTGATTAAAACTGATCCTCGATTTGCTGCAACAGTTCTTGATATGAAAACGTTGAAAGCTACAAATCAAGCCGATTATATTGGCGGTGATCAGAATACAGGATATTTCCTTAATAAGTTTATGCCAAAACAATCTGATGTATCAACTGGATCAGGTGATGCAGTTCTTAATTACAAACAAGATACGTATGCGATCCGTCTTGCTGACACTTATTTATTAGAAGCTGAAGCTTTAGGCGCCACAGGTGCTAGAGCACAAGCGTTATTAGATGCTGTTAGAACAAGAGCTGGATTACCATCTGTTCCTGTTTCTCTTGCTGCTATTAAAGCAGAAAGAAGATTAGAACTAGCAGGTGAAGGATATCGTTTCTTCGATCTTGTACGTTGGGGTGATGCTAGTGCGAAATTGGCAAGCAGAGGTTTTGTGGCTGGTAAACATGAGATCTTTCCAATTCCTTTCCGCGAATTGCAAGGTACCAAACTGGTTCAGAATCCAGGTTATACCAATTAATTTTCAATAAAATAACTGATTAAAAAGTTTATATATGAAAAATAGGATGTTAAAATCAATCAATATTTGGGTGGTACTGCTTAGCTTATTAAGCGTTTCACTTAACTATAGCTGTAAGGAATCAACTTACAGTTTAGATACGCCGCCGACAGCTACTCAAGTTGTTATTGAAAAAGTTGCGGGTGCTGATGCCAATCACTGGATTCTTAGAAATAAATCTACCACAACTGGAATTGCTTATTGGGATCTAGGAAATGGTGCAAAGGTTTCAGGTAATGAGGTTATCGTTTTCTATCCTGATGTCGATACTTATACCATAACCTTAACCCTTGTAACCAACGGAGGTATGGCAACTTCTACAGTGATCCATTCTCAAACTGTTGCTGATCCAAAATCTGGAAACCTTGTTAAAGGTGGTAAGCTAGCTACACCAGCTGATATCGCTCAATGGACTATTCAGCGAATTAATAATATGGATGCTTCTATAGTATTCGCAGGTGGTTGGGCAACTGTTGATAATACTCCTTGGACCTGGGGTCAAATTGCAATCTACCAACCAATACAAGTGGTTGCGGGTCAGAAATACAAGGTTGATCTTGCGTTTAAAACCAAGGGAGTTACCAATGGTTGGTTCAAGGTTTATGCTTGTACTTCTCAGCCTGTACAAATGACAGAATACACTGGTAATATTCTCGTGGGAGAAATACCAATTTGGGGCGATTGGGCAACCCAAGGAGCTCCTTTGTCTGGATTATTCTCCACGATCAACAACCCAGACTCTGGACTTAAAAGTGGCGGAGTGGTCACATTTACAACTAGTGGTACTATTTGGCTTGAAATCCAAGCTGGCGCTATGGAATTAAATGATGGTGTATCATTTACTAATATTTCATTTAGAGGAGTACAATAGGTAAATTTAACAACAGCCCTCAATAGTCTCTATTTTGGGCTGTTGTTAAATTATTTCATAAAGATATTGCACTCTAATTTCTAGCTTGTATTTAGTCTACTAGCGAAATGTGCGAATGAAATTTTGATGTGAAATATCGTCCTTAGTTGCCTCTTTTATCCATAGAAAATATACTCTTATAGCCGATCAACATAAAAGATTGGTCGGCTATTTTTACCCTATTGTGTTGCGTATTATGAATGGTTCTCGAGTCTATCTACTCCTTTTATTCTGTTTGGTTTTATTGAGTTGTAGTAAATCAAATAATTCAGCCCCAACTCCTGTTTCGGTAACCTCTACTTTGACTGTTGTAGATGTTATTCAAGCACGAGAAACTAAGATTGTCTCATCTTTTCGTTTTTTTATCAATGTATCCCCAGTAAATCCGCAGGATATAAAGGTGAATTATACCACAAAAGATGGCACTGCAGTAGGTGGCAAGGATTATGTTCCAACGTCGGGAACTTTAACCATTGCTGCGAATAAAAGTTTTGCATACGTTGATGTCAACGTAGTAGCTGATAGTCTAAGGCAGGCAGTCCAGACCTTTACCCTTGAACTAAGTGCCCCAGTCAATGCAACTTTGGTTGGAACAGGAAAAGCTACCGCAACAATTCAGAACGATGGAACCTATTTACCGACAGATAATACCGGCTATTCTACACCATCGTCGTATCCTGGTTATACATTGGCTTGGAGTGACGAATTTTCGGCAAGATCTTTAGACCTTACAGCTTGGAATCAGGAAATTGGAAATGGGGCTAATGGTTGGGGAAACCACGAATTGGAATATTACACCAATAGCACTAAAAATTCATTTCTTTCAAATGGAAACCTAATCATTGAAGCACGAAAAGAGGCTATCTCTGGTTTTAATTACTCATCGGCTAGGTTGACGACTCAAAATAAAAAGAGTTTTAAATATGGAAGGATTGATATCAGAGCAAAACTTCCAGTCGCAAAAGGGATGTGGCCTGCTTTGTGGATGCTGGGAAGTAATATCACATCTGTTCCTTGGCCTGGTTGTGGCGAAATAGATATCATGGAATTGGTAGGTTCTGCTCCCTCCAATGTCAAGGCAACCTTGCATTGGAAAGATGGTGCTGGAAATCATGCCTCAAAAGGTGCAGATTATACCCTGTCAGGGGGTAATTTCTCACAACAATTTCATGTCTTTAGTTTAATTTGGGTTAAGGACATGGTGAAATGTTATGTCGACGATCATTTAACGGCTACCGTTACAAGCACTGATCTTGGTGCGGTGACGAATCCATTTAACGCCGATCAGTTTTTTATTTTTAATGTGGCTACCGGTGGAGATTGGCCTGGTCCGCCAGATCTGTCAACTTCTTTTCCGCAGCAAATGTTTGTCGATTATGTAAGGGTCTTTCAATAGCAATTGCTATTCGTAAAGGCTTAATAAAATTTAATTAATATTAAAAAAATTGTATGCTTAATAAGCACATAAAATATTTTTTCGTTCTCACATCTATTCTTTTTTGTTTTTCTCTAGCCTTAAAAGCTGAGCAACAAGAATACTCAAAACGTATTGTTGTCGCTCATCGTGGAGCATGGAAAACAAATAATCTTCCAGAGAACTCAATTGCTTCGCTTAAACAAGCAGTTGCACTTGGAATTGCTGGATCTGAATTTGACGTGCGAATGACTGCCGATGACTCCTTGGTCATTAACCATGATGCCTCATTTCATAATCTTGAGATTGAGAAATCTAAATATTCTCAACTTTTAGCTTTCTCTCTTTCAAATGAAGAGAAGATTCCAACCCTACGATCCTATCTCTTGGCTGGCTTATTGCCTAGGAACAATACTAAATTAGTTTGTGAAATTAAACCTTCGGAGGTTAGTCGAGAACGTAGTCTTGTAATCGCTCAAAGAGTCGTCTCTTTAATTAAAGCTTTGAAAGCCCAAGATAAGGTAGTCTATATCAGTTTTGAATACGCCATTTTAAAACGTGTTTTAGAACTTAATCCAAAAGCAAATACCCAATACTTATATGGCGATAAAACGCCTGATGAATTAAAGGCAGATGGGATCAAAGGGCTTGACTATAATCTTTCAGTTTATAAAAGCCATCCCGAATGGATTGAAAGTGCAAAAAAGAACCGTTTGCAACTAAATGCTTGGACCGTGAATGATGCTGCCGACATGGATTGGCTTCTAGCAAATGGATTTGATTTAATTACCACCAATGAGCCAGAGCTGCTTTCGATTCGCGCAAATCTATCTCCAGTCTCTAAAGGATTAAAACTCGTTTGGTCGGATGAATTTAATCAAGCTGGTTCTCCTGACTCAACGAAATGGGGCTATAATTTAGGAAATGGGCAAGATGGCTGGGGTAATCAAGAAAAGGAATATTACACCAACCGGATCGACAATGCTTTCGTAAAAGATGGATTGTTAAATATCAAAGCTAAAAAGGAAAATTATAAGGGTTATGGATACACTTCAGCTCGATTAGTGACTGAAAATAAATTTGCCTTTACCTATGGGACAATTGAGGTAAGTGCTCGATTGCCGATTGGGGTCGGTACTTGGCCTGCTGTTTGGATGCTTGGAGCTAATATTGCCAAAGTAAATTGGCCTGCCTGTGGAGAACTTGATATTATGGAGCTTAAAGGGAGCGAACCAAACAAAATCTATGGCACCTTCCATTACCCAGGTCGGTCTGGTGGGAATGCGGATGGAAACACAAAAATGATTCCAGACGTATCTACCACATTCCATAAATATTCGATGGAATGGACTAAGGCGATGATCCGAATCTTTATTGATGGTCAATTGTGCCATTCACTGGTTAACACATCCCATATGCCATTTAATAAAGATTTTTATATTGTTCTTAATCTAGCTATTGGTGGTGGTTTTGCCGGCCCAGTGGATCCTATGTTTATGGAGTCGGCTATGCAAATCGATTACGTACGAGTTTTTAAATAGTTCGAATGACTCTGATCGTCTTATATCTTTAAAAAATTACAATTAATGCTCAATATTAAATTACAAATCAGATTAATGTCAAAGGTTGGCTTAGTCTGTTTGTTTTTGTTACCGCTGTTTTCAAGTCCTAGTTATGCGCAAAAGACTAAGATTGGGTTTCCAGTCCTAGTTTTGCCTGCAGAATCGTTTATTAGTAACTCAGGTAATGTATCTGTTTCTGGAGACGAGAAAAAGCGTGTGGAGGTTAAAGCAAATGTGGAGCAAGCTTTTTTGAATTATAAAATAAATATTCCCGTTGCTGGTCGCTATTCGATCCGTTTATACGCTAGAGATATAAAAGGGAAGTCGGTTACTTGTTGGCTGGAGGATTATGTCGATAATAAAGATGGTCGCACCTATGATATTACTGGCAAAATGATTTTTGAAAAGTCTACTAGTTCT
>Ga0209829_10004042_pt1 | contig 10451 bp, 10 predicted proteins | sample C_140205_EF_Meta_FD_187311 | JGI IMG/M metagenome (GOLD analysis project Ga0209829, IMG submission 187311) | Freshwater microbial communities from Lake Croche, Canada to study carbon cycling - C_140205_EF_MetaG (SPAdes) (version 2) | ecosystem: Environmental > Aquatic > Freshwater > Lake... | reverse complement strand
GAGCAGCGCCAATCACCACGCCCAGAGGGCCTTGAGTGAGTCAAACGAGTTGCATGAGTTGAATGAATTGCGCACGCAATGCATCGGGCCTGACCGCTCGTGTTTGGGGTTCAGCGCCTTTGCAATACAAATATAAATTCATTGCCCTGGCTACTTTGCTCAACCAGGGTGTGGCCTGTTTGTCTGGCAAAAGCCTCAAAGTCTCTCGCTGCACCCGAGTCAGTCGAGCGCACCCGAATATATTGACCCGCTTGCATGCCAGAGAGGGCTTTTTTTGTTTTCAAAATGGGCAAAGGACAATTGAGTCCACACGTGTCTAGTTCGATATCGATGTTCATGGCTTTTTTCTGTATTCAATGACGTGTTGTGGCCGGGCTCAAGGCTCAGGGCCCAAGCCCTCAATCCCCTCCGCCAGTCCTCACCTCAAACCCGGTCTTCCCACGCGAGGTAACGCGGCTCAATGCCCAAACCTCGTTGCCAGTCTGCCACCGCATGGCCCGTGCCAGCGGGCCAACAGATGATTTCACTGGGACGCTGGAGTTGGTATTCTGCCAATTCAGGACTCAAACGAATCTCGCCCTCGGCCTGAGCATGATAGACGATCAACACTTGATTTTTCTTCACAAATTCGTACACCCCGACCAAAGACAAGGCCGTGACCTCCAAATTGGTCTCTTCCTTGATCTCTCTCGTGATCCCTTCTTGTGGGGTTTCATTGGCCTCCATGAAGCCTGTGATGAGGGCAAAACGTCGGCCCTGCCAAGCCGCATTTCTCGCCAGCACCACGTGCTCACCGCGTTGAACGATGGCGCCAAGCACAGGAGTCGGGTTATTCCAATGGGTCCATTCACAAGACAAGCACCGCAGTCGAGTCACGAGTCCCGAGTCCTCTTCACGGGCTGTGGGGCTCAAGGTCGAGGCACACATGGGGCAAAATCGATAATCACTCATGCGGGGAAAACTCCGGTGGACAGATAGCGGTCGCCACGATCACAAACCACAAAGACAATGGTGGCATGTTTGACTTTTTTGGCCAACTCCAAGGCCACCCAGCAGGCTCCTGCCGCTGAGACGCCAGCAAACAGGCCCTCTTCTCGGGCCATGCGTCGACACATGACTTCGGCATCGTGCTGGCTCACCAAGGTCAACTCATCAATATTGGTGTCATCGTAAATCGCTGGTAAATATTCCGTGGGCCACTTGCGGATGCCCGGGATGCGTGAGCCTACGCTGGGTTGCGCACCAATGATTTGGATCGAGGGGTTCTTCTCTTTCAAATACTTGGCCACACCCGTGATGGTCCCAGTCGTGCCCATGGCACTGACGAAATGGGTGATCTGTCCTTGGGTGTCTTCCCAGATTTCAGGGCCGGTGGTCTCGTAATGGATTCTTGGATTGTCGGGATTGGCAAATTGGTCCAACACTCGACCTTGTCCCTCGTGCTGCATGCGCATGGCCAAATCACGGGCATGCTCCATGCCACCCGCTTTGGGGGTCAAGATCAATTCTGCACCAAAGGCTTTCATGGTTTGCGCACGCTCAATGGACAAGTCCTCGGGCATGATGAGCACCATGCGATAGCCCTTGATGGCCGCCGCCATGGCCAAAGCGATGCCTGTGTTGCCAGAAGTTGCTTCAATCAATGTGTCCCCGGGTTTGATCTCTCCACGGTCTTGGGCTTTGGCAATCATGGACATGGCTGGGCGGTCTTTGACCGAACCGGCTGGATTGTTGCCTTCAAGCTTGCCGAGCACCACGCTGTCGTTGGCTTGGAGGATTGTGGATTCAAGTCGCTGTAGGGCCACCAGAGGTGTTTTCCCAACGACTTCTTCTAAAGTTTTGAAATGGGGTCTTGGATGTGTCATAATACTCAGCTCAACACTTTAGCCGAAGTGGCGAAATAGGTAGACGCAGCAGATTCAAAATCTGCCGGTGCAAAACACCGTGCCGGTTCGATTCCGGCCTTCGGCACCATTGGATTGTATCGCTCTTGAGGACTGCACCATTCTCACGATGCCACCCTATCCATGGCACCCCAACCAGACGACTGGTTCACACCAAGCTCAGCATTCAACATGGCCGGCGTTAATGGTGAATAGCCATGTTGAAGATCTAGACTCTGGGCTTTTGGCCTTGACCATACCCAAGCCACGCCTAGGTGTAAGCGCTCGCATGTTGATGCTGGCGAGAGCCTTGAATGTTGGCTATGATTGGCATTGAGACAACAATGCAATGATCCAGCGTTTGCGCCGCGTTCAGGCCGCGCCCAAACACCGGGGGATGGGCATGGAGCCCAAGTGCCCATTGCATTTGCATCCATCCAGCCCCCAGAGCTCGAATTCATTCCACCAAAGGACAAACCATGCAACACCCAGTCTTCGCAAAGGGCCCAAGCTCGCGGCCATTGAACCCATCACGACCCATGCTGAGCTTGCCAACAGGTTGGAGCTGGGCACTGGTCTTGATCTCCAGCTTGCTGACTCTGAGCTTGAAAGCCCAGGCGCAGACTTTCCCAACCAAACCCATTCACGTGATCGTGCCCTTTGCCGCGGGCTCAGCGACCGATCAAATCGGGCGCGCTTTTGCCGCCAAGATGGGGGAAGAGTTGGAGCAGCCCTTGATCGTGGACAACAAGGTGGGGGTGAATGGCATGCTCGGGGCCGACTTTGTTGCCAAGTCTGCGCCTGATGGCTACACCCTCTTGTTTGGCACGAACAGCACGAATGCGGCACTCAAGAGTCTCATGAAAAAGTTGCCCTATGATCAAGACACGGCCTTTGCGCCGGTGGCCTTCATGGGCTCGGTGCCTTTGATCGTTGCGGTCAACAACGACATGCCCACCAAAACACTCAAAGAGTTCATTGCTCTTGCCAAAGCCAAGCCTGAGTTCGTCACCTTTGCCTCGGCATCGACGTCCCAGCTGGTCTCCTCGGCCATGCTCGCTGGCATGACGGGTGTGGAGATGACCTCGGTGCCCTATAAAAGTGGTCCCAACGCCATGACGGACCTCATTGGTGGCCAAGTCATGATGTTCACCGCCGACTTTGCCGTGATGTTGCCCCAAGTCAAAGCCGGCAAGATTCGCGGCTTGGCGGTGACGTCCACACAACGCTCCAGGGCCATTCCTGAATTGCCCAGCGTCAATGAAGCGCTGGGCATCAAAGGCTACGAGCTCATTGCGTACTTTGCCAGTTTCGCCCCTGCAGGCACCCCCAAGGACATCATCATGAAGCTCAACCACGCCAGCAACACGGCGGCGAGCAGCAAGGACATCGTGGACAAATTTGCCGACATTGGCTTTGAAACCGAGCCCGGAACACCCGATGCGTTGATGCAACGCAGTAAATTGGAAACAGCCAAATGGGCCAAGGCCATCAAAGAAGCCAAAATCGAGCCCCAATAATGTCCAGTCTTGCCCAAAGCAAAGACAAACCCGCTTGAATCCAATCCAAGAAGTTAGAAACAATTCACAGAAGTCACACGCCATGTCCATGCTTTTTTCCACCTTTGACCTGCCTTCTCCCAAGGGGCCATTGACGCTTGCCAATCGCGTGGTGATCGCACCCATGTGCCAATACTCCGCGATGGATGGCAAGGCCACCGATTGGCACTTGATGCATTGGGGCAATTTACTCAACTCAGGTGCAGCCATGGTGACGCTGGAGGCCACGGCCGTTTCTTCTGAGGGGCGCATCACACCGGGGTGTTTGGGCCTGTGGGACGACGCCACACAAGAAGCACTGGCCACACAACTGCACAAAGCTCGGGCATTGGCTCCTCAGACCCCCGTGTGCATTCAACTCGGGCATGCGGGTCGCAAAGCCTCCAGTGCCACACCTTGGAATGGTGGCAAACTGTTGTCGCCAGATGCGGGAGGCTGGCAGACCTTGGCACCCAGTGCCATTCCTCACACGCCCCATGAACCCGCTCCTTTGGCCCTGGACGATGCGGGTTTGGCAAAAGTCAAGGCAGATTTTGTGGCTTCAGCAATTCGCGCACAACACATCGGCATTGAGGCCATTGAACTGCACGGCGCCCATGGCTATTTGCTCCATCAATTCCTCTCGCCACTGGCCAACCACAGAACAGACGCCCATGGTGGAAGTTTCGAGAATCGCATTCGTTTCCCACTGGAAGTGTTCAAAGCGGTCAGACAGGCCTATCAAGGCGTCTTGGGCATGCGGATTTCCGCCACCGATTGGTCCACTGAAGGGCTCACTGGGGAGGAGAGCGCTGAATTTGCGCTGAGACTCAAAGACGCGGGCGCCAACTTTATTCACGTGTCTACCGGCGGTGTTGACCATGCCCAGAAAATCGCTCTATCACCAGGATACCAAGTTCCATTCGCCAAACAAGTCAAAGACAGATCAGGTCTGGCCACCACCGCTGTGGGTTTGATCACGGACGCAAAGCAAGCCGAGGACATTGTGACCCGAGGCGACGCCGATCTCATTGCCTTGGCGCGTGCAGTTCTCTTCAATCCCCGCTGGGTCTGGAGTGCGGCCGCTCAACTGGGCGGGCATGTGAAGTCCAGTCGCCAATACTGGCGCTGTCTGCCCAAAGAGGCCGCGCACATTTTTGAATCCAGCACCAACGCACAACGCTAAAGCAGTGATTCACCGTGCTTGGGTGAAGTCAGCTACGTCCCGCCCCAACCTTGAAGTGGGGTTGGGTATTGAAGCCTCAAGCGAAGTTCTTTTTTCATTCTCGCATTGATCATTTTGCGAGACTCTTGCATGAAACTCCATTGCATGGCGGAGATCTCACCTTGAACCTGAGCACGACTCAAGGCAAGAGGTGCAGGCAACTTGAAGAACTCTGCGGCCAAGCGCATGTAGTCGCCCATCAATAAAACGCTGTCGTCATTGATATTGAAAGTTCTCAACCCAGAACCCATGAACAAACTGCGACAGCAAGCCACGGCCAAATCATCGGCATGAATGTGGTTGGTGTAAACATCCTCAATGGGCAACAAGACAGGCAAGCCTTTTTTGAGCCGCTCAACGGGTGTCCCCCCTTCGCGGTCCAACGCGTATATGCCGGGGATGCGCAATACAGCCACACCCGTTGCACCCAGCCCACCTTTGGCGAGCGCCTTGACCCAGAGCTCGGCATCAACTCGGCGCTTGGCCCGATCTGTTTGGGGCTTGAGTGACTGCGTTTCACTGACCCATTGCCCTTGACAGTCTCCATAGACCCCCGTGGTGGAGCCATACACCAGTCGTTGGGGCGGTGTGCGCTTGAGAAGTGCTTGGAGCAAGGCGCGTGTTCTGGTGTCCGTCAATCCGACAGGTCTTGGTGGCGCCAAATGCAAAACACGCTCACCCAAACCGGCCAAGCGGGCCACCGTTCGTGGCTCATCCAAGTTGCCCACGATGGGACACGCGCCCAAGGCTCGAAAATGGGCGGTTTTATGCTCACTGCTGGTGAACACCATGCAGCGAGCCTTGGAGCGCAGGAGTCCCAAGACCCGTTCACCCACGTCACCACAACCCACGATCAAAATGCGAGACTTTCTAAATCGGGCCGGTTTCGCCCCCAAGGAGGTTTGAAGACAAGACAACTGCTGTACCTTTCGAAAAATCAACTCTTGACCTGTGGCCTGTCGAACAACACTGGACAGTCAGGGCATTGAGTTCCTGCGATTTTCACGGTTTTTTGACGTGGAACAAGGGGGGAGTGCCAGAAAAGCTCAAATTTCACCCGATCACTGCCGGCATACAAAACACGCCTTGGCTCTTGGACTTAGAATCCAATTCAACCCTCACACATCGATTGAAGCACCATGAGCTTTTCTGTCAGCATCGAACCCAGTGGGCGTGAATTTCACGCCCAAAAAGGAGAGACACTGTTGTCTGCCGCCTTGCTCGCTGGCGTGGCCCTGCCCTATGGCTGTAAAGACGGTGCGTGTGGATCTTGCAAGTGCAAACTCTTGTCGGGCGAGGTCAGCCACAACGCGCACCAGACCAAGGCGCTGAGCGAACAAGAAGAAGCGCAAGGACACATCCTCACTTGTTGCGCAGTCGCTCAAAGCGATGTCGTGCTTCATTGCAGACAAGTGCTCGATGTCAATTTGCCCTTGGCCAGAAAAATGCCAGTGCGGGTGGATCAACTCAATCTCATGGCCCCCGATGTGATGCAAATCTTTCTTCAATTGCCACAAAACGATGCCTTCGACTTCATCCCTGGCCAGTACGTCGACTTTTTGCTCAAGGACGGTCTGCGCAGAAGTTACTCTTTGGCCAATGCACCATTTCCCAAAACCCAAGACCCCAACGCCGCCCCATCGGTTGGTGCGATGGACACCCTGGTGACCAAACGCTTCATTGAACTGCACATTCGACACATGCCCGGTGGTGTTTTTACAGACCAAGTGTTTGGCAGCCTCAAGCACAAAGACATCTTGCGCATCGAAGGTCCCTTGGGTGGTTTTTTCTTGCATGCCAGCGACAAGCCCATCATCTTTTTGGCCTCTGGAACGGGTTTTGCGCCGATCAAATCCATGCTCGAATCGATTGTTTCAAGTCAAGACGCAAGCCTCAAGGCTCGGGAGCTTCACCTGTATTGGGGGGTGCGAGACTTGTATGATTTGTACCAGCACGAGTGGGTGAAAGAAATTCAAAAACAACTCCCCCAGTTGCGCTACACCCCTGTGTTGTCAGAACCCTCTGAGGCCAGTCAATGGCATGGGCGAAACGGCTTTGTCCATTTGGCGGTTTTGCAAGACTACCCCGACTTGAGTGCTCACCAAGTTTATGCCTGTGGTGCACCCATTGTGGTGGAGTCGGCCAAAACAGATTTTGTGAAGCAGGCCAAACTGCCCATCGACGAATTTTTTGCCGATGCATTTTTGTCCCAGAAAGACAAGCAGTAAACCCTTGTCCACTCAAGCCCACCACCACTGCACCCCCCAGGTCGAAGCGTTTTTTTGATGAAGCTCAGACTCATTTGTTTTTTGATGTCTTGGGCCTTGGCTATTTTCAATGCCCAAGCGCAAAACACCTTGTTCAATGACGCCAAGCCACTTCGCATCATCGTGCCCTTTGCTGCCGGTGGGCCCATTGACCAGAGCGTTCGTATTTTGGCGCAGGCCCTTCACAGCCAACTTGGCACCATTGTGGTAGACAACCGCCCAGGGGCTGGAGGCAACCTGGGCATGGCCTTGTTGGCACGCGCGCAGCCCGATGGCCGAACCATTGGGGTCGCCACCACCGCAACCCAGGCCATCAATCCTTGGCTATTTGAACAGTTGCCGTTTGATCCGGTGAAAGACTTCTCACCCATCACCCTCATGGTCAAAGTCCCCAATGTGGTGGTGATGAATACCGCTCGCGCCCAAGCCTTGGGGGTGCATTCCTTGGCCGATTTATTTCAGTACGGCGGCACTCATCCCAACGCCTTGAATTATGGCTCTGCAGGCAACGGCAGTGCTGGACACTTGAGTGCTGAAATGCTCAAAAGAGAGGGGCATTTCAGCGCTACCCACATCCCATTCAATGGGGGTGCCCCGGCACAATTGGCGCTTTTGTCAGGGCAAGTCGACTTCACCGTCGATAACCTGGCCAGTGCTTCTGCCAACCTCAAAACAGGCCAGTTGTTGGCCCTCGCGGTCACCAGTCCCCAGCGCTCCAACTTCTTGCCGGAGACGCCGACGGTCTCTCAAACTTTAAAGAATTTTGATGTCCAAACATGGTGGGGGCTCAGTGCGCCGGCGCTCACCCCCAGCGCCACCATTGAACAACTCCATGGCGCAGTGGTCCAGACCTTGTTGGACCCCATGGTTCGACAAAAATTCGATCTCTTGATGAGCCCTGTGGCCACCAGCAGCAGTGAAGAATTCTCCCAGCTCATCAAAAGCGAGCTCAAAAAATACCAAGCGGTGGTCAAGAACAGTGGCGCCAAGGTGGATTGACAGCAGACCCATGGCAGGTTTTAAAGACCGGTGAGGTAACCCACAGAGCGACTCATTCCGACGCGGATGTTCGTCTGGGGTATTGTTTCTTGCCCTTGGATTGGACTTCATCCATGGTTGACGGTGAACCACGCTCAACTCAACTGCCCAAATACGCCTTTCTGACTTGAGGATCGTGCAATAAATTGTGCGCATCCCCCGCAATACTCACGCTCCCGGACTCCATCACGTAGGCCCGGTGCGCCAGACCCAAGGCTCGGGCTGCATTTTGTTCAACCAAGAGCAAAGACATGCCAGACTTGGACAAATCATCGATCACGGAAAAAATCAAATCCACCATGATGGGCGACAAACCCATGGAAGGTTCGTCCAACAAAAGAAGTCTGGGTCGCGCCATCAAGGCCCGCCCCATGGCCAACATTTGCTGCTCACCGCCCGAGAGGTGACCTGCCAAAAAATTGAACCTGCTTTTTAGTTTGGGAAACAGCTCCAAAATTCTTTCCATATCGTTCGACACGTCTTTTGCATTGGTGTTGAGATAGGCTCCCATTTTCAAGTTTTCACCCACACTCATGCGCGTGAAGACGCCGCGCCCTTCGGGCACCATGACCACCCCTAAGCGCACCAAGTCCCAAGCTTTCAACGCTTTGGTGTCTTGGCCATCAAAGCTGATCTCTCCAGCTTCAAGTGGCAACAGCGACGTGATGGCTTTGAGCGTGGTGGTTTTGCCAGCGCCATTGGAGCCGATCAAACTCACGCACTCACCGGCCCTCACTTGCAAATCCAAATTTTTAACGGCTTGAATACCGCCGTAACTCACCTTGATGCCTTTCAAGTCCAAGATGACTTTGGGTGCATCAGCATGGGTCTGCCCAGACTGCAAGCAATGGTCGGGATTCACGCTGAAGCCTCCCCGTGTCCCAAATAAGCCTCAATGACCCGCGGGTCTTTTTGCACATCTTGCGGCACACCTTCGCAAATCAGATGACCTTCATCCAAGACACTGACGCGGTCACACAGACCCATGACCATGCGGACATCGTGCTCAATCAAAAGGACCGATTGACCACCATCGCGAATTTTTTGAATCAAGGCTTGGAGTTGCAGCTTTTCGGTCGCATTCATCCCTGCGGCGGGTTCATCCAAAGCGAGCAAACGCGGTTCAGTTGCCAAAGCTCTTGCAATTTCTAAGCGCCTTTGGTCGCCATAACTCAAGGAGCTAGCCAACTCAGCGCCCAATGACTCCAATCCAACATAGGCCAAATATGCCTTGGCTTTGTTGACGATGAGACTCTCCTCCGCTTGGAATGCTTTGGTGTTGAACAAGGCACCCCAAACACCGACATGGGTTTTGATGTGCTCGCCCACCATGACGTTTTCCAAAACACTCATGTTCTTGAAGAGACGAATATTTTGAAACGTTCTGGCAATGCCAGCTTGCACGACTTTGTGGATGTGCCGAGGCTCGTATGAGCGCTCCATCAACTGAAATTGCCCGCAATCGGCTGGATACAAACCGGTGATGACATTGAAAAATGTCGTCTTGCCCGCCCCATTGGGGCCAATCAATCCATAGATTTGTCCCGTTTGGATGGACAAGCTCACCTCGTTCAAGGCTTGCAATCCACCGAAACGTTTGCTCACACCCGAGACCTGGAGTACCGTGCTGGGCAAGGTCATCGTGGCTCTCCCATCTGGTCTTTGGGCCACAAACCCTGGGGGCGACACAACATGGCCAACACCATCGTGAGCGCAATCAAGAGTTGACGCAGAATGGATGCGTCAATTCTTCCCCCACTCAAATCTTGCAATGGGGTGGCGACATAGCGCAAGGCCTCTGGCACGATGGACAACAAGAGGGCGCCCAAGATGACGCCTGGGATATGACCTGCACCACCCAAGACCACCATGGCCACCACCATCACCGATTCCATCAACCCAAATGATTCTGGTGAAATAAAACGCTGGAAAGCGGCAAAGAAAGAACCCGCCACACCTCCAAACGTGGCCCCCAGGGCAAAGGCCAATAATTTCAAATTCCGAGTGTTGAGCCCCATCGCCTGGGCCGCCACCTCGTCTTCTCTGATGGCCATCCAAGCGCGTCCGGTGCGTGAATTTTGCAATCGATAGCAAATCAGCACCGCCAACAGCACAGTAGCCAAAAACAAATAGTAATACAGCGTGACGCTGTTGAATTCAAAACCCATCCAACTGATCTTTTTGGACAAGGGGTGTCCCGCCATTTGAATCGGATCAATGCCTCCAATGCCTTTGGGGCCGTTGGTGATATTGAAGGGCTGGTCCAAATTGTTCATGAACACCCGAATGATCTCTCCAAAGCCCAAGGTCACAATGGCCAAATAGTCACCGCGAAGCTTCAAAGTCGGCGCGCCCAACAACACCCCAAAAATGCCCGCCAAAACGGCACTCAGGGGCAACACCACCCACCACGGGGTGTGCAAGCCTTGCGGAAAGTGGACTTGTAGCCAAGCCCAAGACTCCAACAACTGAGGCGAGGCCAACAGGGCATAAAGATAAG
>Ga0209829_10004040_pt1 | contig 10452 bp, 7 predicted proteins | sample C_140205_EF_Meta_FD_187311 | JGI IMG/M metagenome (GOLD analysis project Ga0209829, IMG submission 187311) | Freshwater microbial communities from Lake Croche, Canada to study carbon cycling - C_140205_EF_MetaG (SPAdes) (version 2) | ecosystem: Environmental > Aquatic > Freshwater > Lake... | reverse complement strand
TTCCGTTTCTACTTTGGCACAAAAGTCATCAAGGATATGAAGTCCACGATTGTCAAGGAAATCCACAACGGATCTTGGAAGGCAAGTGGAAAGTTTGAAAATATTATTAATACTACAAATGTTTACAAAATCCTCAAGACAACAATTGTTGAGGTGGGTATGAAGTCTTCTCTCGCTACGGGTAATTTCGCCTCAGGCAAGATGGGAACAAAGACCGGTATCAGCCAGGTGATGAATCGTCTGACATTCTTGAGCGGTATTAGCCATTTGCGCCGTCTAAGTACGCCGATTGAGAAAACGGGCAAACTTATTCCTCCGCGCAAGCTTCACAACAGCCAGTATGGATTTATTTGTCCTGCTGAGACGCCTGAGGGTCATTCGGTCGGTGTAGTGAAGAATCTGGCATCAACGGCTAATATTACATTGCCCAGTTCGCCGAATCCGGTCCTTAAGGTCCTGTACGATGAGCTGAAACTCAAACATCTGGCGGAAACAACCGCAATTGAACGCCGCGATCTTCTGCGGGTGTTTATTAACGGAGCATGGATTGGAACTCTTGGTGGCAGCGCCGATGCTTTCCGCGCAGTTCAGGCGCTTGTGACCGCCAAGCGTGCCGGTCGCGTTCATCCGTATACAAGCATTGTTTACAAGTCGAGTCCAAATGAGGTCTGGATTAATACGGAGGGCGGTCGCCTTGTCCGCCCGCTGTTCATCGGTGAAACAATCCGCGAGGTCCTTTCTACAAATTGTCAGAAGCCGTGGGACGTCTGCGATTCTTGGAATGATCTGATGCGCTGGGTCAGCCCGACCGGCAATCATCTGATTGAATTTGTAGATGCAGGCGAGTCCGAGAATTTGTACATTGCAAAAACTCTCGGTACCCTGGATTCCGAACATACGCATTTGGAGATTCATCCGTCGGTGATCATTGGAACAATGGGGTCGAATATTCCGTTTCCTGACCACAACCAGTCGCCGCGAAATTCTTACCAGGCGGCAATGGGCAAGCAGGCAATGGGCGTGTATGCGCTCAACTTTACCGAGCGTCTGGATACGATGAGCAATCTGCTGTGCTACACGGCGCGCCCACTTGTCTCGCCTTATATGAGCAAGTACTACCGTGCTCAGGATATGCCATCGGGCTACAATATTATTGTGGCGATTATGACGTATGGCGGCTATAATCAGGAAGATTCGGTAATGATTAATCGGGCTGCGCTCGACCGCGGACTCTTCCGTTCCATCTTTTACCGAACGTACAAGGACGAGGAGAAGAAGAATCAGGCAAGCGGCGAGGAGGAGCGATTCTGTAAACCGGATCCGAGTCTGACGAAACATATCAAGCTGGCAAATTATGAAAAATTGGCGGCAGATGGAATTATTCCTGAGAATACTTATGTGGACAATGATGATATATTGATCGGCAAAGTTGTCCCCATCAGGTTGCGGGCGGTCGAGGGTGCAATGGCGGCGGGAGTCAGCCACTCGTCGTTGGCGTCCATGTCGGCAGCGGCAGCTGCGGCGGCGGTGGAGGCGGTGGGCGGCAAGCGTTACCGAGATGCGTCTAAGATGCTCCGTAACAACGAAACGGGATTTGTGGATAAGATTTATCGTGGACGGAACGGCGAGGGATTCTCGTTTGTAAAGATCCGCGTGCGGTCCGAGCGCATTCCAACAATTGGTGATAAGTTCTGCAGTCGCCACGGTCAGAAGGGAACGGTAGGAATGATATTGGAGCCCGAGGATATGCCACAGACGGCAAGCGGCATCGTGCCTGATATTATCATTAATCCTCATTGTATTCCTAGCCGCATGACAATTGCTCATTTGATGGAAACGCTGATGGGGCGCGTGGGGGCGGAGATTGGCGCGGTGGGTGATGGCAGCCCTTTCACGGATGTAAGCGTCGACGGACTCTCCAAGATGCTCCGCGATGACCTTAACCTGGAGCCATATACAAACGAGGTGATGTATTGCGGAACAACGGGCAAGCAGATGAAGACGAATATCTTTATGGGTCCTATCTTCTACCAGCGCCTCAAGCATATGGTGGACGATAAGATTCACAGCCGCAGCTCGGGTCCGTTGGTGATGCTGACTCGCCAGCCGGCAGAGGGACGAGCGCGGGATGGAGGTCTGCGGTTTGGTGAAATGGAGCGCGATTGTATGGTTGCGCACGGAGCGTCTGAATTCCTCAAAGAGATCATGATGGAAAAATCGGATAACTTCCAATGTTTCGTCTGTAAGTCGTGTGGTCTGCTGGGTCAGGTGAATCCGAAGGCGGGAATCTACAAGTGTACCTCGTGCGATGCCGTGACCGATTTCTGCCAGATTCGTGTCCCCTACGCCTATAAGCTGTTCTTACAGGAGTTGGAATCAATGTCAATCTGCAGCCGGATTCTACCTGAGTCAAGGCTGCGAGCGATTGCAAATACGGCAAGTCTGATGCCTGAGTTGGCATCGGCAGTCAAGGCGGCACTTTAGGCAATAAAAAAATCATGGATTATCCGTTGTATCACAGTCTCCGATCCCTAAAATATTTGGATCGCGACCTTCTACATACCTCCACCGATTTTCCTTCCACCATTTTTTTGCAATCCTTTCTTCGTCCTCTTCTTCTAAAAGTTGTGTAAATGACTTCTTATCAGATGGCGTATGTTCAGGACACCGCTTACGAGGACTCCAGCACCATGAGGTATTCGATTGCCTTGAACCCATTCCTGTTGTGGTGGTCGGGTTTTTTTTGACAAATACTAATCCTCTCGGAGATCAAACGCCAATTCTGTAAATCCGTCAGCTGGTGCCGGCGCAGACTTTTCTGCAGAAATGACATCCCGTGCCCAGGATCCAATCAGTCCCGCCGACTCGCCATAAAAGTCCCCTCCGCCCCGTCCGTTTCCTTCGCAAGTCAAAAGCGGCAACGGATGAATTTGAAGCCCGTTGTGCCCCTTGGGAACCTTCCGTTTGTCAACAAATTGCCGCTTTGTATGATTGACCAGAAACATATACTCGCCGTCAGTAATGACGGTAGAACGAAGCATCAAATCATTACGCTCGTTACAAATCAAATGTAGATTTTTGCCTAGTCCAGGTTCCGCGTCGGCGTAATCGCCGCACCAGGCAACGCGCGACATATGATGCCGACCCTCAGGCGTGAGCTCCCACTCAAATGCTTTAACCCCCATGCAGTCCTGATATGAATGTTCCATAAGTTTCGCACCGAACCCAGGTGCCATCCACACACGAATCCATCCGTTGGCGTCCAAAATTACAGCATAGTAGTACTGTCCCATTTGTTATGCTTATATTATAAGCATAACAAATTATTCAATTTTGTTCGAAATTCAGCTGGCAGAGCGAACCAAACGGCGCAATGTTTTATGTACGAGTTTCGACTTATAAGCTATACCTAATATAACAGAAACAACCAACATAAATAAAAATGTGTAAACATTATTAAATATATATCGGCAAATATTCACAATCATAGCGACAATATGTTCATACCAAGTAGTCGGATTCGCAGACATACTCATCGTTTCGCGCGAAAAAACAGTCCATCCAACATTGAGTTGTCGTACCCAGGATTCGGCAAGCGGGCTGCTGCCAGGCGGCACAACTAAATAATGCATTTTGAGAAGAACACGAACTTTATCTTTTGGAATCGCTCCCTCAACACAATGCATATCCTTATTATAGTCGAGTCCGTGAAAGTCCCGTGTATTCATTTTAACACGTACGTTTTCATCGGGAAACGTTGTGGTCACTGTATCATTTTCATTACAGGCAATAATCACACGATAATAAGTAACTCCGCCAGTCGGAAAAAGCGCAAACGGGCTATCATAGTGGCAGTCTACAAGTGAGCGATCGGAGCCGACTGCGCCCTTGGGGCTCACCGCCCAATAAATCTCGTCAGCCTCCGTGACCGGTTTTATCGCAGTGCCAGGAAATCGCTCTTGGATTTTGTTGAAAATCGCAGGATCGGCTCGAACCGCTTCAAGTGCCGAACGATAATCGCCACTCTCAACCTTATTAATCCATTCGTGGTGAGCTGTTGTATATTGCGCATATCGCTCTTTGGCAACTTGCGTAATATATTGAAGATTCTTATCGCTCGTAATAGCACCTGATACTACAGCGAATCCCTCCATCTTAAAGAAGGGTGTGAAATTATTAGCGACGAGCATTAAAAGTGACAAGTCCGACAAAAAGGGCAGCGAAAAGTGCACCGGCAAGAACTTTAGAGCCAGTGCTGCTGCCAGACCGAAATCCCTCCACTTTCGCATCCGATTTATATTCGTCAGCACTTACCCACGAATCGAAAATCCAATGACTGACTTGAGGGGTTCCGTTTCCATCATAAGTTACTTTTTCTTTGGACGGATCGATCCACCATTGACCGGTAACGCGACTCTGAATTTTACCATTGGCGTCGCCGACCGGTAGTGTCACTTTACGACAACGAGCAAATCCGCTGTTTATTACGGAATTAAACATTGGAGCGGGATTAAGGGCACTTGCGGCATCCTGAAATATACCGGGCGCTAGACCGCGAAGTCTTACGTGTAAAGTATTTTGAATTTCAGCACCAAGGCGACCAGGCAGATCTTTAGGAATCGTATTTATGTATTGATACATATCCTGACCATTCGAACAAGAGATGCCGGTGTTGAGGAAAAACTTCAGACCGAGCGGATTTTGGCTGGGGCAGAGATCTTTGGCGTATCCGTGATTTTCGCCAAATCCGATTGTATCTGCGTAATAATCAACGCCGCCCATTGCACCTGTAATGCCACTCCATGAGCCGTCGCCAAATCGAACACCCACATCGCCTGGTGTGGGCAATTCCGCTGAATAGTCGTATTTAGGTCCCAAAATATTCGTCATATTTGGCGTATATTGTGCGACCGCCTTTTGTGTATTTTGTAGAGCACTCATTGCGCCTACCTCCTTAATTTAGACATCTATTTTCTTACAGCTGTGAATGCAACAAGCCCGACGAAAAGTGCGGCGAAAAGCACACCGGCGGCGACGCGGGACCCACCAATGGGTGCTGCCGCTGTTGACCGAAAGTCTTCGATAATGTTTCCCTTTGCGTCCTTTTTCGGGTAGATTTTTTTCGTTTTATCATAGTCATCGGCACTCAACCATTTATCAAATACCCAGTGGGTTGCGTAGTATTTTCCGTCGCCGCCTTTTGTGAGTTTTTCGGTAGCGGGGTCAATCCAGGGGCGGGTCACATTTGCGTTTTTCGAACGTAAATTGCCCTGATAGTCGCCAACCGGTGCCGTCATTTGTTTACATTGGGGGAAGCCTGAGCCGATTGCCGCTGAAAAGAACGGTACGGGATTAAGCGCACCGGCGGCGTCATTGATAATTCCTGGCGCCAATCCTTGAAGACGAATACCTTTCATCTCTTCGGCAAGTTTATCGCCAAGGGGACCAGGGAGTCCCGTAGGAACAGTGCTTACATATTCGTACATACTTGCTCCGTTGCTACACGCGGCGCCCAGTTTCGCGTCCGCCACTTTAACAAAGAAGTTAAGACCCATAGGATACTGAGACATACCGTCGAAATTTTTGGAAAGCCCCATTGATTGTCCGTATCCAAGCGCACTGGCGTAATAGTCGACGCCCGCCGCTGCGCGAGCAATTCCGTCCAAGGAGCCGTTGCCCATATTGATGCCGAGATCGGTCGGCGCCTTCATTTCGCCCGAGTAGTCATAGGTCGGTCCAATCAGCGCACTTGCGTCGGGTAAGTAATTCATCACTGCTGTGGGCTGCTTGAATATGGAATTTACCTGATTTTGTGCGGCAGTGACTCCACTCGCAAAACTATTTGCAGCGCCTTGAATATCCATTGCGCTCCTTACTTGAAGGGCGCGAAATTACTTCCGCAGCGCCGTATATGCGACAAGACCAAGAAACAGTCCCGCAAATAACACACCCGCACTTATTTGTTCGGATTTCAGGTTTGACGAAAATCCTTCAGTACCCTTGTTCTGAAGGGCGGCTTTTATTTGATTTGCTGACGGTTGCGGTGGGATTGGCGGATCTGGTGGCGTATTTTGGTCGGGGATATTTGCCGATGTATAGAGTCGTCCCATTTGTTTCAGTTGTTGTTGAGTCCATTTGTATTCGTCCTGGCTGATCCATTTATCAAACACCCAGCGGCGCATAAAAGGCTGAGGTCCACCAGGTACATATTTTGTACCGTCGCCAGGCGGAAGGGTTTTATAATAGACTTTATCGGCGGCAGGATCGACCCAGACATTGGGAACCTCAATAGGGGGATTATCGCTACCCGTGGGATCGCCATTATAAATCGGTTTCGGAAAACGGGAGGCGAGTTGTCCATCGGCGTTTCCAACAGGAGCCTCCATCAGTTTACATTTGGGGTAGCCCGTGCCCATTACCGCATTAAGAATAGGTACGGGATTCAGTGCCTCGAAGGAATCCTGCATAGCACCTGGCGCGAGACCCTGTAAATTCGCACCAAGGGTTGCCTTAAGTCCCTTTCCTAAATCGCCAGGTAACCCTGACGGAATCGTTGTCATATATTGATACATATCGGCGCCGTTAGAGCATTGTTGTCCGGTATTAAAAAAGTAGTTGAGTCCAAGCGGTGACTGGTTGATATAATTAATATTTCCGTAACCTGGTATCCGTGTGGTGGGAGTTCCAAATGCCATAGTATCAATATAATATTGAATACCGTCAACATTTCGTTCGATTTGCTCCGCCCCCCGTCCAATATCGCCATCACGACCGATGCCAAGCTCTGACGGATACATCATTTCGTTGGAATAGTCATAATATGGACCAAGCGCCGTCAGTCCGGTCTGTGTTGTCGTTGCGGACATCCTTACCATATAAGCCGATTTTATCTGCACCCAAGTAAAATATGGAAGCGCAGAAGAAAATGGCACAAGATTTTATCAAAGAACTAATGGAAATAGATTTCAAAAAGTATGAGTCATTTGCGCCGGATGCTGTTAGAAAGGCACGGAAATGTATGAAATATTTCAATTGTTTGGGATGCTTAGATACAAAACGCCTATTAAATACAACGAATGGATACTGGCACGGAATTTATTATGACGAATACACATGTCCTTTATGTACTGGAAGTCGTGATTTTAAAACTAGACACAATACTTTAACGGATGCTATTAGCTATAATAGACGCCAGATACCTTGTAATGATACGGATAAGCGATCTACCTATTCGCATACAGCCAATTTATCAAGAATTTATGAGCTTGAATATGAAGCAAAAGATAAGGCAGAGGCTGATAAAGATCGAGCGGTAAAAGCAGCAAAGGCAGATGCCGAACGAATGAAAGCGGATGCTGATCAGCTACAGCGCGAGTTGGATAAGAAAGCGAGCGATTTGAAGGCAGAGGCAGATCAGCGGCAGCGCGAGTTGGAGAAGAAAGCGAGCGATTTGAAGGCAGAGGCGGATCAGCGGCAGCGCGAGTTGGATAAGAAAGCGAGCGATTTGAAGGCAGATGCGGAACGAATTCGCAACGAGCGAGCACAGTTAACCGAAGATAAAAAACCGCAATTTGGATGCCAAGAGTTTCAAGAAGTCAAAGTGAAACAGAAGTCGGTTGATATAGAAGTCGATATAAGTGGACTTGTAAATGATATTTCAACAATTATTGCATTATCAGCAGGTAATATTGCAGCATTACCAAATTTTTTAAAGGGAATCAAAACAAGTTTGAAGCTTTGCTGGTTAAGTGGTTCAACGAAGAATCGTACATTTAATAAACTTAAAAATGAAAAAGACGAAACTATCTACGTGCGTCTTGATTACGTTAAAGTTACAGATGAGACAAAGGCAGTGCTTAGCTTTTTGCGAGCCGGCGGTTCAACAAAGACAGAGTATATGTATGTGAGTTATCTAGTATTGAAACCACTCAACGATGCAGCAACGCGCGCGTGTGAAACTATGATGAGCGAGGATTTTGAAGTTTTGCGCACCAACCTGCGTTCTGCGGAAAAAGATAAAAAATGAGGAGCCCCCAGAACCACCCCCCGTACATTACAACAAGTTGTAAATGACGTCCCTGTTATTTCCGGGTGTAGTATCACGTGCCTCACACGACACGGCTGAGCTTTTCAGTGAAGACGCATTTGCTCCTTTGGGGGATTGGACAAAGGCGGTAGAAGAGTTGGCGGACACGGCACCGGCGGCACCTGCCGAAATGGTAGACGGATTTCAGTGCGAGGACTGCGATACGGGTCTGTGGATTCAGACACATAATGATGAAGTTATCTGTACGAAATGCGGCAATCATATGGGGTTTCAGCTGGATTCTACGGCGGAGTATCGGTGGTTTGGCTCTGAGGATCGTAGTCCGGATCCGACACGGGTCGGCAATCCGCTCAATCCATTACTCCCTGAATCATCTTTGGGCACACGTATTCTGACGCGACCCGGCGATTCGAATGCAATGCGCCGTATTCGCCAGTATCATCTATGGAATATTATGCCGTATCGCGAGCGTACGCTATGGACGATTTTCGAAATGCTTCAGGTGCGCGCAAGCAATGCGGGTATTTCGGTTGCGATTGTGGAAGAGACGAAGCAGCTGTATGCGCAGGTGAGTACGCGCTGTATTTGCCGCGGACAGCAGAAGGACGCGCTGCTGGCGGCGTGTCTCTTTGAAAGTCTGAAGCGTCACGATACGCCGCGCCGCCCGGTGGAAATCGCCGAGATTTTCCAGATTGATGTGAAACTGATTACGCGGGGCGTGAAGCAGTTTTCGGGGCTGCTGGAGGAGCATTTACACGCGACACCGGCAGCGGAGAAGAAAGCGGAGACACCGTCAACGCATTTCCGCCATTATTTGGAGCCGGCAATTTATAAGCTGGAAACCCCGCGACTTCTTCATAATCAAATTGTCGAACTTGCAACTAAAATTGGTAATATGATTGATGAATTGGGCGTTTGCCCTGAGACTACTCCGTCGTCCTTGGCAGCGTCCGCTCTTGCCCTTGCGTGTGAACGTATGGGGCTGGAGAAGACAAATGCTGAGGTGGCGAAGGTTTGTAGTATTTCGGTCGCCACACTTCACAAGTGTCTGAAGCGCATTGAGTCGTGGCGTGGCGTTCTCTTTCCTGAAAGCGCTAAATAGTAAAACGTCCACCTTAATAGAATGGGAGGTCAACTCTCCGTGCCTCAAGGGGCGAAACCAGAACAGCTCGATTTATACGGGGTGTTTGATTTACGACAGCGACAAAAGTTCTCCATCACCGTTCTTTCCGATTTGGTAACAATGTTGGTAGACGGCAATAATCTTTTTAATTTGGCGGAAGTCTATAATTCGCCTGAGGGCTGTAATTCCTTATTTACTATTATACAAAAGAAGCTTGATAAGGAATTTATGACATTACAGCTCCCGGACCCACAGCGCGGATCAGATATATCGAAGGTATCATTTATGCCGAAAACGTATTATGAAAAAATCCTGAAATCGGACGAGGAGCGGAAAGATTACTGCCGCCAATTCACGCGTTTCATTGTTCGATTTACAGGACTTATTGCGGCGCTCACAGCAAGTGTAGCGCTTCAGCCGAACGCATATATCCGATTGAAGGATGTGAGTCCCCAGAATATTCAGTCAGTATCCTCGCGAAATCCGAGCTACCGTGACTTAGCAAATAAACAATTAACGTACCGTGCTATTCCGGATAAGATTGTAAATGTGTTAAAGGCTGGCAAACTCCGCCAGATTTTCGGTGATACGCGTCAATTATATACATTTAACCCGAGTGATCAGATTGTGATAGATATACAACGGGGTATTGTATATAATGCGCAGATGTCACCAACGGGGGTCTTTGGCATTACGATTACAGAAAATATGTCATCTGCGCCAGTGACGGAAGCACCATTACAACCTCAGGTGCTACCGTATATTCCTGCCCCCGCGGTGCCCGCCCGTGCCGTTCCCCCACCGCCTGCGTCTGTCGTATCGAGCGCGCAAGGGTGGAATGTGGCGTCGAAATCAACCACGTATCGACCTACATTTTTAAACACTAAAAGCACAGCGGCTAGCATAAGTGGCGGAGCGACCCGTCGGCGGCGGCAGAGGCAACGTAAAGCAACTCGCCGTCAGCGTGGCGGTGCGCCCGCATATTTCGACGTAACCCTGTCCAATGTAGGCGAGTGCGTCGGCGATACGTGCCAGTTGTATAAATTTAGCATTGATTCCGACGGAAATGCCTATTCCACAAGTACGCCGTTCCCTGAACCGTTTTCCGCCAAAGTCCAGAAGTATTTAGCGTATGCGCCCAAATTCAATCTGGATGCCGGCAGCAGCACCGGATTAACGGCACTAGATCCCTCATATGTTAGAGATACAGCCCTAACTGCGAAGCCTGAATTACTAACATTAGATAAGTTGAATCTGTATAAATCGGCGATTCGCGGAATTA
>Ga0209829_10004039_pt1 | contig 10453 bp, 6 predicted proteins | sample C_140205_EF_Meta_FD_187311 | JGI IMG/M metagenome (GOLD analysis project Ga0209829, IMG submission 187311) | Freshwater microbial communities from Lake Croche, Canada to study carbon cycling - C_140205_EF_MetaG (SPAdes) (version 2) | ecosystem: Environmental > Aquatic > Freshwater > Lake... | reverse complement strand
ATGGTACATCAAATGATGGTACATCAAATGATTACGCAATAATTAAAGGCCGATTATACCAATTAAAAGCTTTAGATACAATATCTACGAAATTAATAGAAACTAATCGACAGATTGTAGAATTAATAACAAATAAAACATTGTTTCCAGACACAAATGATGAGGAGAAACAAGTCCAAACAACAACACTTAATGAAAACTATGATTTATTGTCACGTAAGAATGAAATTTTAAATACAAAAATAAAAGAGCTTGAAAAAATAGCCGGGGTTGAAACCGATACTGAGATAATTATAGCACATAATTATTACTCATACGGTTTTTTTTTAATAATTGCTATATTTCTGGGAGCTTTCACAATTGCAATAAATTATACTAGCAACGCATATGCTAGCAACAGCGTACACGTACCAGATAAAGACTACCAGCAAGATAAAGACTACCGGCAAGAACGAGACATCAAACCTGATTATGAACCTGAGTACGAAGAAGCTAATGACGATGACAACAATGATTACGAAAAAAATCAAAGGGGGGGTAAATATATTAAAAAAAAATATCACTACGTATTTTTACTTGGACTTATAATTATAATTTTTTATTCAATATATTCAATATTACAAATTTTATGTAAAATATAATAATTAGCAATAAAATAGCATTTTTCTCGTTTATTATTTTTTTATTAAGCAAATTTTTTTACTTATGTATCAAAAATAGTCATCTGTATAAATAAATAAATAATTGGTTTTTTTGTATATACTAAGTATAAATGAACAAATTCATAAATTGTTTTCTTGGTTTAGATGAACCTATTGAAAGAGCAACACAATTTAAAAGGAAAGTGATCAGACCAATTAGTTTAACCCCTGGATTAAATCAAGGAATTTCTTTTAATAAATATCAAAGAACTAAAAAAAGAGAAGGATTTCATACATTAACAGAACAATCAAACAATGTTTTAAGAGATACAATGTCATATGAAGATATAAATGACCCAACAATAGAAAATAGTCAAAATATAGCATTAACAGCATACAGCGATTTAATAGGTGGCAAAACTGAATCAGCCGAAAATTACATAAAAAGAATTAGCCCAGATAATCCATTTCTTAATAAATATTTGAGATTTTCTGCAAATGGGGCAAATGGGGCAATAATGTACGTAACTAACCAAGGGATTGCAAAACATGTTTTAAATCCCAGCATTCTTAGTAGTTTATTATCCAAAAACGGTTGCCCTAATATGGAGACAATGAAAACAACTAGTTTAACGTGGAATCCAAATTACTTTATACTTGGGTCTACAATTCCAACTGACCCGCCGTTAATTGTGGGTAGCCCAATGACTACTTTGTCACAGTCTTGTGGTCAAGAGGGAAGTAACATCTACGTTAACAGTGTAATGACTGACTCGACAGCAACATATGTTGGTTGTTACGCTGACAACCCTCAAAAAACTAGGATGACATTTATTGGAGGAGACCCGCCCACATCAACTACTGCAATTAAAAATGGTAATTTTTCCGCACCAATAATTAATAGAAATTCTTACCAATATATTAATAGTAATTCAACAGTTTATGGTTGGAATTACCATGCCGTGCTACTAAACAATTCGTCTGCTTGGTTGTACCCTACCCCTTATCCAAATGGTTTTCAATGTTGCTCACTACAAAGAACCCAATATATAGAACAAATTATTAGCTTAAGTTTAGGAAAGTACACACTATCATTTTTTGCGTGTGGGCGTAACTGCTGTGATGGGACTAATCCAATAAAGGTTTTATTAAATAACAATATTATTATAAATGCGAACGTAACCCCGCCTACAGAATGGACTTTTTATTCTTTTAGTTTTGATGTGTCAATTACTGGCAACAATGCTATAAAATTCGCAGGAACTACTGCGAGTGGCGACAAATCAAGTGCAATACAAAATATTCAAATAAGCAACTCTGATGTTAAACAAGGGACTTATACATATGAAAAGTGTAAGTCTGAGGCAATAGATAACGGTGCTTCTTATTTCGCATTACAAAATGTTAATCCAACAACAAGTACCGGATACTGTGGTATAAGCAATAATGAGGTTGCAACCAATAGTACCGAACCCTCTTATGTGGTAACCGGGGGTACGTCAATTTGGTCATCCACAAATACGACGCCTGGCACGAGTGCTTCACTTACAAACCAAGGAGCCTTAACAGTTTATAATTCATCCAACACTGCCATTTATAGTACTAGTAATTCATCAGCAACACCGGCTAATTACATTGGTTGTTACCTGGATGACAGTACAGACCGAACGATGACATCTTATATAGGTACTGGCAAAAATTACGCAACGTGTAAACAAGAAGCCACCAACGCGAATGCTAAATACTTTGGTCTACAAAATTCAACATCGGGGACAAACGCTGAATGTTACGTAAGCAGTGATATTGTCAGTATTCGAAAAAAAGGAAAGTCAAATTTATGTAGTCAAATAACAGACGGCACATACAGTGGAGGTGGTACGTCAAACGCTATTTACAATAACTCAGATCCATCCAGTTTTTATTATTTAGTATTACCAGGTAATGGCAATATGCGTATCCACAGAGGCAAAGGACCAGGCGACGACCAGGGTATAATTTGGGAATCAAATACACAACGTTCAACATTACCCGGAAATCCTTCTTATGCTGCGAGCAAGGGTAAATATGGTACAAATTGGGTTACTTCGGGATTTACTTTGGCTGTAAACGAATTCATTGGTTGTCCTGATGGATCCACTTATCTTATTATGCAGCCTGACGGCAAGTTGTCACTAAATGTATCAACAAATGCCGAGAATTGTTCCATAATGGCTGATAATAAAAAAGGAGGGGGGTATCTAGGAAACGCAGTATATAAATTTAATACAGTTGTCGATTCATCAAATAATGTTGGAAAAATTGCTTACATCGATTCTAATTCTTTATTGTATGAATACCCAGTTCAAAATATTGGATTATCTACTACCTACGACTATTATAATAATTATAATAGTGTTGGAAATGATATAAGTGGTAATTCGTTCAGTTCTGCGACAGTTCCCTCATGCATCAAGCATTGTAACGATAATAAGGATTGTTATGGATTTGTTTATGATACACAAAACAATATTTGCCGTCCAAAAAAAAAAGAAATGTATCCAAATGGTTCAAAAACATTGACTGATGGGATGGATCTTTATGTTAGGCGACCCAAAATTATTAACCCCCCGACTGGTATACCCACTACGATGGTAAGCACGGATTCAATGACATATAACCATTATGAAAAAGCCGGCAGTGACAAGCTTCCTACAAACTCATTTAGTTTTAATAACGCTAATCCAACTCAAAATGATATGCTAAGGAGTGCACAAACGGCATTAAATAATAATTCTGAAAAATTAACAGAACATTCTGACATGCTTGTTGATGATTACTTAACTGTCAGTAATCAAATATCTGCTAATACTGCCGGAATAGGCACTTATTTAGATGATTATGAGACTACTAACAGTAAGATAAACTCCTTTGATGACAATAACATTACAAATATTGTTAATGATAGTGACATTAACGTCTTAAAAGAAAATTATAATTACTTGTCTTGGAGTATATTAGCAGTTGGCGGAGCACTTTTAACTATGAGTATTGCTAAAAATCAATAAAAACAAAAGAGAATATTAGCATTTTTATATTTTATATAGTTATATATAAAATAAATATGTCTGGGTCCTCCTCGCCAAATTTGGATAATAACAACGCAAATATTTTAATTGATATAGAGGCTTTACAGGCCATTGAACAAAAACTGTTCCAAAATTTAGAAGTAACTGGACTTACTGATGACCAAAGAAATGAAATAATTACTAAAATTAATGATATTTCTAATATGCGATTAAAACTGTACTTAACCTTAAGTGGAATAAATCGTTTCTATAAAAACGCATTATCTAATACAAGGGACACTTTAGTTCAACAAACAGATACAATTAGTATGGTTGAATCGGAGTTAAATTCCGCAAGAAAACGATTAACAACATTAGAAGAAGAAAAAAACAATAAAATTCGACTAGTAGAAATAAATGATTATTACGGTCAAAAATATGAAGAACATACTTACTTAATGAAAATATTAATAGCGATAATGGTACCAATATTAGTTCTCTCTTTGCTTTTACGAAAAGGCATTTTACCTAGTCAAATATACTTTATTTTAGTATTTACAGTTGCAATAATTGGAGGTTTCTTTTTATCAAAGGTTTTAAGTTCTGTATTAACAAGAGATAGCATGAATTATCAAGCGTATAATTGGGCTTTTGATGCCGCTTCTGCACCAAGAAAGATATCTTCAACTAACTCGGACCCGTGGGCTTCAATTTCATTCCCTGACACGGGTACATGTGTTGGAAATGCTTGTTGCTCAACTGGATTAATTTATGATGAGACCAATAATATATGCGTGGCGTCTAACGCAGAAAGTTTTGTTAATTATAATGCTTTTTAATAAATAAAAAAAAATCGTTTTTATTACTTATTATATAGTAAATATATAAATATAAAAAATAGAAATGCCAACACCAATGGGTAATAATCTAAACATCGGACGGTTTAATACTTTTATTGATAACGCAAACAGCTTATTAGCATGTGACGAAGCTTGTCAACTGAATAAACAAGAAATTAAACTTAAGGAAGCTGTTTCAAACGCTGAAATAAACTTGGCAACAGCTCCAACTCAACTAGAAACTAGCAATAGAGATTACATAATCTACACACAAGGAGAAGCCACTTACAACCTTTATGTTACAAACACATTAACGGCAGAAGCACAAACAAGGAGTCAAGGATTTAGTACTGATTTTAACACAGCTGCGGATGATACTATAAACCTCATAAATAGTTATAGTGCTCTAGAAAATAATATTGATCACGTTAGTGAATATTACAATAGTTTAGTAGAAGAAAATAAAGTGTTGAAATTACAATTAAAAAACAAATTTTCTGATGTGGTAACAAATGACCGCAAAACATTTTACGAGGATCAAAAAATACAAAGTTTATACTATTATTATAAAATTATATTGTTTATTTATTTTATAGCATGTGTTAGTTTTGCTATTTTTATTGTAATTTACCCTTCAGAAAATGGACGAAGGGCTAAAATTGTTGCGTTAATTATCTTTATTATTTACCCGTTTGTGTGTACTAGGTTTTTTTTGTTTTTAGGTACAGTTTATGATAACGTCGCATCCTTAATGCCAAAAAATGTATATAAAAATCCACAGGCAGCTTACTCGCCAAACGAAACCGTTAGCGGTTAAAACAAATTAAAACAGCCCAAAATTTTTATCTACTTACTTTACACAAATATATATAAATAAAAAAATACTCTCTACTAAATCTAAATTTCAGAATTTTGAAGCTCCTTCTGAAGGTTTCCTAAATTTTCACGTACAATAAGCTTAACACCAGTAAGTTTGGTATTTTTTTTGTCAAAAAATATCTTGTTCTTGTACTTTGCTTTTTGAAAGTGAGCAACAATTTCGTTTTTAGGCACCGATGAATGATGGTCATTAAAAACTTTAAATTGATTTCTTATAACAGTGTACGGTAAAACGTCGCCTGGGTTTTCCGTAAGGTCAAGACACTCGTCCACAAAAGCAGTAATCTTATCCTGAGAAGCTCTGTATTCACGTGACGCATCCAAAACAGCCGCACAATTTCCTACTTTCCCACCGGTTTCAAATGCCCTCAGTACTAACATGCTCATAAAAACCGGAGCCAACTTTGGCAATTTTTCTTTCAAGTTCTTATCCTTCAAAAAACACTGTCCAGGCAAATTTGCGTCTTGTTCAAGCGGAATTTCGGAGTGATCATCAACAAACTTGGAATTAAAACCAACTTCACGAATACGTCTCCAAGTGCCGTCATCATCACTTTCAATTTTAAACCTGCTGTTGGTACACACCACAAGATTAAACTGCGGGGTAAAAGTCTGGCTCTCATTGTACAATGCTCGTCCTTGCAGTGGATCGCCACCAGTCAGTTCTTTCATAATACCTTCGTTAATTTTGGTGTCCTTAGAGGGCTCCTGCATAACAGCGTAACGAACACCTTTTAATTGAATAATCTCTGAAGACGTTCCCCCAATAACACATCTTTTGTCAGAAATTAAACTGATTGGAACAGTTCCTTTGTAGTCTCCTAAAGCACGAGACATTAAATCAGTTAATATCGATTTTCCGTTTGAACCACTGCCATAATAAACGTTAAATGTTTGATTTAGAGATGTTCCAATTAAACACGATGCTAAGTGATCCCACATGTAGTGATTTAAATCGGGATCGGGAAAAAGCTTCCGCATAAGGTCTAAAACTTCCTCGCGGATTTCCATCATATCGGCATTGGTTTCATCGAGTTCAATGTAATCAATGCCCGTTGTTTTTGTAATGTAATCTTCGGGATTACCCGGACGAAACATTCTGCTATCAAAATCAATGACTCCATTCTTAAAACCCATCAACTTCGGATTACTGTCGGCACTATTAACAAATTCTTTGTTGTAAAACAGCTCCATTGCTTCCCTCATTATATGGTCCTTGTCGATTGTTTTTTTTAATCCCATCATTAATTCAGTCGCACCCTTGACCTTCTTATTTAATAAGGCGGTTCGTTCTGGTTCAGCCTCATGATTTATGCTGTCTAAATCACTGCTAAGGCGGCTTCTTTTTTTATCGTAAAGCTCAAACATGTTGGTTGAAATTGCCTTTCTCAGAGTTAATCCTTTATCTTCCATCCAACGGTGCTCCTTAAAGGCAAACCAAGTTTTAGATTGAAGGCTAGTACAAACATATTTATCTGAATACATTTTCAACAACACTCGTGCCGAATCAAACTCCGCTTTAGACTCCATTGTTATTTCCAAGTGGAAGTCAATTGTTTCTGTTTTAATTTTCTCATATTCATCAAACGCTTCTTGCTTGGCCCAGTATGAAATAGAACGTTCAGTTATCCCGTCTCTACGGTGTTTCATCTTCATCCACTCTTCATACTTTAAACCAATGTCTGAAATATCAAAATCGCTCGCTTTACTTCGTAACAACATCCAAGAGAAAAACAAACGATTATCTTTGTTTTTCAGGGCAAAAGCTACTTGACGGCTCAACAAATGAGAACCAGGTTCGTAATACTTTGCCGGTAAAATTTGAGTATAATCATGCAATTCTTGGATTTCATACTCAGAAGGTTCTAATTTGCTCAGCATATTGCTTACTTCCTTCTCCAACAACTCAATTGTAGTAATATCGCTTATACAACCAATAGATTCATCTTCCTGAAAAGCATCGCGAACCAGCCTGTTCATGATAGTGCTACCGGAAGGTCTTGTTGCTCGTTTCCTACTGCAATGTGTAAGTTCGTTATACCTCGGAATAATATCTGGATTCATCTGAAAAGATGGATTTCCAGTATACTGAACAGATAGCTTCTTGAAATTCATTCGCATGTTAAATTCTTCAACAGGTTTCTCAATAGTGATAAACATGTTATCTTGTTGATCCCATTTAATTACCCAATGTTGCTTTAATTCGTACGCGTCATGGTATGGCTTTCTTGAACCAAACAGTTGCCAATTTGTACCACCTTTAGTTATACCATCATCCAAAATGTTTTCCATAGGATTAATCAACGGTAACTCAGCCAACACTTGGCCTAGTTTATTCACCATACTCTCACGAATCATTAATTGAATTGTGTGATTTATTTGAACTCCAAATATAAGATGAATCCCGTCTTTAGTCATTGAACCATCAGATAAACGGTTAACACTAGGTTTCTCAAAAGCAAAGACTTCAAAAGGCTTATCTTCCTCAAATAAAAAAAAGTTTTTTATTTCATCCAAGTAAAGCATAATAATGTCGGTAACATTTTCGTCTGTGTGCGGTCGAGAAACAACATCCATGTAATTGTACTTAAAATCGAGATCAACTGCCATAGGGCCTAAGCCAGTCTTTAACTGAGCTTCGGTTAAATACTCTTTTTTCCGTCTCACAAAAATAGCTTGATAGTATAACTCATAGAACACGTCTAGTTCAGACTCTGGAATTGAATAGCTTCCTCCATAAATTGGATTTGGCTTGGGAGGGGCATTTTTATCCTTCTTATCCCCAATTCTAGTATGTGTTATGACATTGGCCTTTTCAGTAACTTTGTGCTTTTCCAAAAAGTCAGCTAAATCTTCATAAAAGGGTTGTGCCGTTAACATTCTTCTTTTAATTAAGTTAAGATTATTAACCTTTTATTTTTATGTTTTTTTATAATAAATGTTTTATTCAAACTATAAATAAATGATATTCTGAAAATTAATTTATTTATTTTAGTAAAAGGATTCTCTCTATTTATTTTAGTAAAAGAATATAAAAAAGTAAATTTAATGTTATATAAATAAAAAATCATAAATAATATGAGCTCAATCTCGAGAGAATCTGTTAAACGCTTACTAAATGACGTTCGCCATATTATTAAAAATCCTTTAACTGAACACGGAATTTATTATATACATGATGACAGTGACATGTTAAAGGGATACGCTATGATTATTGGACCTGATGACACCCCGTACTTCGGTGGTTTTTATTTTTTTGAGTTGACTTTTCCAGTTGATTATCCTCACAACCCACCAGCTGTAAAATATTGCACCAATGGAGACAATATAAGATTCAACCCAAATCTTTATAAATGTGGTAAAGTGTGTATATCATTGCTAAATACGTGGAGAGGAGACCAGTGGACCTCATGCCAAAGCATATCTACAGTTTTGCTAACACTAGTCACTCTTTTATGCAAAAATCCACTTTTAAATGAACCTGGAATTGGTAAAGATCATCCTGACAATAAAAGTTACAATGCGATTATTGAATATGCAAATCTTTCTGTTGCTGTTTATAGTTTAATGACAAAGAGAGAAGGCTTTTTTCAGCCTTTTTTCCAAAATTTTTATTCGTTTATGAAAGAATCTTTAAAAAAAGATATTGACAAATTAATAACATTCGCACAAAATAAACGCATCGAGTTTCCTCTAAATAATAATGTTGTCATTTCTACGGTTTATCAAATGCGGGTTCGATTAGACTATGATACTCTTATTAAAAATTTAGAAGAATTTCGGTAAAAAAATATAGTTTTCTTATAAAAATTAATTTTGTTTTATATATCATTAATTAAATATAAACATTATTTATTAAATTATTTATTAAATTATAATTTATTAAATTATAAAAAAAATGAATTTTTGTGTTTTGTGCAACAACATGCTTTATTTAACTATTAGTGCGGACGTTGAAAATGAACTCAATTATTTTTGCAGAAATTGCGGATTTACTGAACAAGTTCAAGGAATTGTTTCTTTGTCAACAACCCAAAATAAATGTAAACATACAGCACGCAACATTGTTAATAAGTATACCAAATTTGATCCAACTTTGCCAAGAGTAAACAATATCGATTGCGTCAATGAAACTTGCATAACAAATAAGAGCCATGAAAATGAAGTTCAAGTTGACAAGGCTGAAAAAGAAATAATTTTTATCAGATACGATGATTCAAATATGAAATACATTTATATGTGCGTACATTGTGATACCGTATGGGGTTCGGAAAATAGATATATAAATAACGCATAAATTTAGCGTGGCATAAATTTATGCGTCGTTTTTAATCGCATAATATTTTTTTATTAAATTTAATTTATTATTAATTTTAATCATTATTTATTTAAAAATATTTTATCTATTATATAAACATGAGCGATGACGAAAAAAGTGTTGAAAATGATGACATAGCTAGCACTACTTCTAATTCTGATAATGAAGGTTCATACAACCTCGACAACAGTAGCAACAATGACTCAGAAGAAGAAGAAGAAGAAGAGGAAGAGGAAGAGGAAGAATTACTCAGCGGTGACGAAAAAGACGCAAACATTCAGGAACCGGGTAGTTTCGCTACTAGAAACGACATTTCAATCTCAGAATCATACAATGAAGACAACACTGAGGATGAAGAAGATGAAGAAGATGACGATGATGATAATATCTTACAAAAGTTTAATAGTATTAATAAGTTTAACTACGTTTCACAAGCTCACCCAGAATGTCTTCCAGACAATTATGAAGAAATAATCATCCTTACTAAATTGACCCGCGACGAGTTTAATAACATCGTAGATCCACTGCATAAAACTCTTCCTATTTTAACCAAATACGAAAGGACAAGAGTACTTGGGCAAAGAGCAAAACAAATTGAACACGGCGGCGATATTTTTGTCAATACCGACGCACTTATTTTAGAACCTCATATTATTGCAGAATACGAGTTGAAGTTTAAAAAAATTCCTTTTATCATTAAAAGGCCTATTCCTGGCGGCGGCGGGTTCGAAT
>Ga0209829_10004038_pt1 | contig 10454 bp, 10 predicted proteins | sample C_140205_EF_Meta_FD_187311 | JGI IMG/M metagenome (GOLD analysis project Ga0209829, IMG submission 187311) | Freshwater microbial communities from Lake Croche, Canada to study carbon cycling - C_140205_EF_MetaG (SPAdes) (version 2) | ecosystem: Environmental > Aquatic > Freshwater > Lake... | reverse complement strand
CCTTCGTCGGCGACCTCAAGAACGACACTGTCAGCGATAGTTCCCACCCGCACGGTGATCCGCGCCGTCTCTGGCGTGTGCCGCAACGCATTCGCCATCAGATTTCCCAACACCTGCCGGATTCTGGCCTCGTCGCCGAGCACTTCGGGTGTACCCGGTCCGTCGAGAACATCCATGGTGATTATCCGCGTCGGTGCAATCGACTGCGCATCGTGGACGGTGTCACTGGCCAACGACAACAGATCCACGCGGGTGCGTTCCAGGGGACGTTGCGCGTCGAGTTGAGCTAACAGCAACAGATCCTCGACTAACCCGCCCATTCGCTGGGATTCACTTTCGATTCGCGACATCAACATCTCGACGTCTTTGGCTGCACCCTGGCGGTACAACTCGGCGAAACCCCGAATGGTGGTCAACGGCGTGCGTAACTCATGGCTTGCATCAGTGATGAACCGGCGCATCCGATCCTCGGAAATACGAGCCTTCTCGGCTGAGGCATCCGATGACGCGACTGCATGCTGGATTTGAGCGAGCATCCCATTGAGGGCAAGCGAGAGTTGACCCACCTCGGTTCCGGGATCACCCTGCGGCACACGACTGTCGAGGCGACCTTCGGCGATGGCGGCGGCAGTCTCCTCGACTTCGCCCAGTGGTTTCAGGCTGCGCTGGACCACCCAGTAGCCGGCGATGCCGAGGACCACGAGAACTGCCGTTCCGATACCGACCTGGAGCCAGATAAGCGAGCGGACAGTCGATTGGATATCGGAGAGATCAATTGCGACGGTGATCAATTCGCCATTGGATCCGCGCACCGACATCGCACGCCACTGCACTGCCGAGGCACCTGCTGACGTGATGGTCACCGGGACCGGACCTACATCGTTGTTCTCCGGTAGCGCCGGACGCGCCTGCCGGTCGTTGATGGCCATCCACACCTCGCCTGAGGGGTCGACACCCTGAACGTAGAAGTTGGATGGCGGACGCGTCGGGTTGGGCTCCTGAATAGTAGGCAATTCCTGACGGGGCTCCTGCGCCCAACCCGTCGAGGCGTCAATCAGTGACTGATCTACACGGTTGATCAGGCTCTGCCGCAGGATGGATGTGACCGCGATACCCGATGCCAACAGCCCGCACGCCACCAGCAGCAGCATCGCGGCGACCAGGCTCACCCGCAAAGGCAACGCGCGTGACCAGTGGCCTCCCATTCCCCCATTGTTCACCGGGGCACGCGGGTTTGCCGGGGCTCCCGCAGTACATAACCGACGCCACGCAGAGTGTGCAGGAGGCGCCGGTCACCGGTATCGATCTTGCGACGAAGATAGGACACGTAGGACTCCACGACGTTGACATCACCGCCGAAGTCGTAATGCCACACATGGTCCAGGATCTTCGGCTTGCTGAGCACCGTGCCCGCGTTGATCACGAAATACCGCAGCAGGGTGAACTCGGTGGGCGACAGGGATACGAGTTCGCCCGCCTTCCATACCTCGTGGGTGTCCTCGTCGAGTTCGATGTCGGCGAATATCAGACGTGATTCCTTCGGTTCCTCAACTGGCTTCCCGGCCCGGCGGAGGACGACCCGCAACCGGGCGACAAGCTCCTCGAGGCTGAACGGTTTGGTGACATAGTCATCACCACCGAGAGTCAGCCCGGCGATCTTGTCCTGCACGCTGTCGCGGGCGGTGAGAAACAGCGCCGGGGCATCGATACCATCGGCCCGTAATCGACGCAGAACGCCCAGGCCGTCCATCCCGGGCATCATCACGTCCAGAATCACTGCGTCCGGTCGGATCTGACGCGCAAGGTCTAGCGCCGCGGTTCCGCTGGTCGCGGTGTGTACCTCGAACCCCTGGAACTTCAGGCTCACCGCGAGAAGTTCGACGATGTTGATCTCGTCGTCAACGACCAGGATGCGAGCCTCCGGTGTGGCTTTGGGCCCAGTCTGCGATGTGGCTGAAAGCATGCTTCGAATCTGCCCCTTGTAAGGCGGCTCGGAGCTGTGAACTCACTGTGAGGTTGCTGTAAGTACCGAGGGCTTGGGCCGTGCGGACCACCGCCCTAGACTTCACACATGGATTGGGCGAAGGCTCTGGTCGACCTGGCGGTCGCACCGGTACGGGTGGGCTTGGCGGCCGCTGATGCCGGACTGATGGCAGCCGAAGCCGCAGTCGGCTTCGCTAAGAGCAACCTGGGTGACGCCGCCTTCCCGTCGGCTCGCGACTCCGTCGTCCACATTCTGGGCCTTGACGAAACGGTCGAACGCGCTAACAAGCTCGCCGCGCTCATCGAAGACGATGCCCCGCTGGGCCGTGCCCTGGCGACCGACGGCCCACTGGACCGATTGATGCGCCCCGGCGGACTCATCGACCGGCTGACCGCACCCGACGGGGTGTTGGAACGGCTGACCGCCGAGGGCGGCGGCCTGGAGCGGGCACTCGCCAAAGGCGGCCTGGTTGACCAGCTGCTCGACGAGGACGGTCTGTTCGAGCGCGTGCTCGCGCAGGACGGCCTGGCCGACCGGCTGCTGGCCGAAGGCGGTCTGATCGAGAAGCTGACCGCCCGCAACGGTCCACTGGAGCAACTCGCCGACGTCGCCGACACCCTCAACCGGCTGACACCCGGCTTGGAAGCGCTGGCCCCGACCATCGAAACGCTGCGCGAGGCGGTCACCACACTGAGCATGGTCGTCAATCCCCTGAGTAATATCGCCGAGCGCATTCCGATTCCCGGCCGCCGACGATCCACACCCCGGACCGTGGATGCCGACATCGCCGACGCCGACAACTGAACCGATAAGCTGAAACGCGGTCAGATCCGGCTCGCACCGGTCGCGCCGCGCCTCCTTAGCTCAGTGGTAGAGCACTCGCCTTGTAAGCGAAAGGTCGTCAGTTCAATCCTGACAGGAGGCTCTGCTCGTACTTTGGCTTCCCAGTCAACTGCCAGGAAGTCGTTTTAGCGTGAGGGCCATGAACCTCGTCCTCAAAACAGCACTCGTAGCCGCGGGCATCGGTCTGGCGGCTGCCTTCGGAGGCACCGTCGTTGCCACCGCGAGTCCGTCGAGTTCGGTGTCGGCCCAGGACAGCGACAGCAACGTCGACGGTGCCGCGATCGATACCGACGGCACCCAGGGCACCTACAAGCCGGCAATGGACGGCACGGTGACGGGTGCCCCGATGTCCACACCGCAGTACAAGGTGGGCGGCTAGTTCGCCAGCCCCCACCGCCGTCGACAGCCGAGTTTGTCGGCCATCGCGAGCCCCCCACGAACGCAGCCAAGCGATTACCGCAAAGATTTCATTGATAGCCCGCAGTGGTGCTAGCTTGAGCAACGGATCTTCGGAACGTCGTCAGCGAAGGGGGCTGCTGTGCTCGGCTCAGCCACCACCGCACTGGGTGTCGGTCATCAGATCGTCGATCATCAGACCCACGTCACCGGCGGCGCCCTGGCCGGTATTGCGGCCGACCGCGATCGGTTGTCACACCTGCTGAGGGGTCTGGCCGCCGAACTCGACGGGCTCGACCGCCGACTGTCGGACATCAACTGGCTCCGCGCCCGGTCCACCGGTCCGATCGAGGATGAAAAGCCTTGCGAGCGAGCGGCACTCGAGGCTCAGCGCGAGCAGCTCACCGCGCGGCTACATGTCATGGCCGGACAACTCAGTCATCTCGACGTCGTACTGTCCGATCTCAGGGGCCACGACCAGATCCCCATCGCCAGAGTCGGAACCTGCCCGCACTGCGGCTATCCGAGTCTCGGATCGGGCTGGTGCGCCTACTGCCGGCCGCACCTTCTTGCCCGCTGACCGATACCGGCGCTACCTGATATTGGCCACTATGCGGGCCCGATTCGTTCGGAGTCGTAGATCAGCAGCCGCCCGCCCGCAGGCACCACTGACAGCCAACGATCCTCGGTGTCGATGCCGCCGTCACGCAGAACGTAGCGAAGCCGCGCAACCACACTCGTCGCATCTCGGGGTGTGACCGACAGCAACGACACCGACTGGATCGTCGACCAGAAGCTCAGATAATCCGCCCGACCCGCACGCTGTTGGTAATTGCTGTCCAATTTGTCCCAGGCTCCCGAGGTGTCGCCCGGCAGATCACCGTAGAAGCCGGCGACGAGATCGCGCATTGCCTCGAAGGTGACCGGGGTCGACGAGGCCGTCGACGTACCTGCGGCGGCGGTGGTGGTGGCGGCAGAGGTGGTGGCGGCAGAGGTCGTCGTGGTGGATCGCGACGTTGAGATGGCGGGCTTCGCCGTGGGTGGCCCCGACGGCTCACTGCGGGGCCACACTGCGAACACCAGCGCACCCAGGATGGCGACCAACGCCAAAGCGGCCAGTGCCCAGGGCCAACGCGACGCCGGCGCGGCCACGTGCAGCGGCTGCTCATCAACACCCGCCGAATAATCGGTCGGCAGGATTGAGGTGCCCTGCTGTCCAGTCGGTGGCGACGGCACGGGTGGAGTCGGCGGGGTCGGCGGGCCGGACGGCACCGAAGCTTCAGCAGCCGGCGGCCGGCCTCGGCCGGTCGATGCGGCGCGGCCCAACGCGTTGGCGAAGTCCGTACACGTCCGAAACCGGTCATCAGGATTCTTCGACAGTGCTGTGGCCAGAACAGGGTCCAGCGCAGCGAGATCCGGACGTACATCGGACAGCCTCGGCGGCGGAGCGTTGAGATGGCGGCCGATCACCACCGCGGGGTTGGATGCGCCGAACATCGGCGACCCGGCCAGAAGGTGATAGGCCGTCGAGGCCAGGCCATACTGATCCGCACGGCCGTCGATTGCCGATCCGGTGAGTTGCTCGGGTGCGGCGTAGTTCACCGTTCCCAGCGTGACGTTGGTGTCGGTCAGGCCGCTCACCTCTGCAGTGCTGCGCGCAATTCCGAAGTCGCCCAACAGAACCCGGCGTCGGCCGCGTTCGGGTTTGGTCAGCAGGATATTGGGCGGCTTGATATCACGGTGGAGCAGGCCGCGGCCGTGGGCATAGTCCAGTGCATCGGCCACCGCGGAGACGATCTCGACGACTTCCCAGACCGGCATACCGGTGGGATAACGTTCACGCAGCAACCGCCCGGCGTCGGGACCGTCGATGTAGTCCATCGAAATCCACAGTTGGCCGTCGAATTCACCGCGGTCGTGGATACCGACGATATGCGGGTTGTAGAGCGTGGCGGCGAGTTCTGCCTCACGGTTGAACCGCGCCCGGAATTCGGAATCCAACGACAGCTCGGCAGGCAGGATCTTCAGCGCGTCCTGTCGAGGTAGCCGAGGATGCGTGACCAGGTAGACCTCGCCCATGCCACCGAAACCGAGTGGTCGCAGGATGTGGAAACCGGCGAAGTACTCGCCATTGGCCAACGGCATGCGGAGCTCAGTCCTCGTCGCCGTCGCCGGGCCGCGGGCGGTCGCCGAACAGTGAACGGCGAGCCGGCTGATGTCCGTATACGCCTTCGGCGTAAGCGGTTTCAGCGTGCTGGGTGAAATCGACACCGCTGGCCTCGTCCTCAGCGCTGAGGCGGAAGCCCATGGTTCGCTCGATCAGGGCGGCCAATCCGTAGCTCACCGCGAAGGCGTAGACCGCCACTACAGCCATGGCCAGGGCCTGCTTGCCGAGTAGGCCCAGTCCGCCGCCGAAGAACAGTCCCTGTGCGCCGCCGGTCATCACCTCGGTAGCGAACAGACCGATCAGCAAAACACCGACGACACCGCCGACGAAATGCACACCAACAACGTCGAGTGAGTCGTCGTAGTTGAGCTTGAACTTCAGACCGATTGCGAACGAACACACGATGCCTGCCAGCAGTCCGACGACCGCGGCACCGAACGTGTTCACCGTTCCGCACGAGGGTGTGATCGCCACCAGTCCGGCGACCACGCCCGAGGCCGCACCGAAGGTGGTGGGCTTACCGTCGCGGATCTGTTCGACCGAAAGCCATCCCAGCATTCCCAGGCAGCCGGCGACAAGGGTGTTGAGGAAGATCGCCGAGGCCATCCCGTTGGCCGCCAACGCCGAACCGGCGTTGAATCCGAACCACCCGAACCACAGCAGTCCGACGCCGAGAAGCACGAAGGGCAGGTTGTGCGGCCGCATCGCTTCCACCTTGAAGCCGAGTCGCGGGCCGAGGACCAATGCGAGCGCCAGTGCAGAGGAACCGGACACGATCTCGACGACGAGCCCGCCGGCGTAGTCCAGCACGCCCATCTTGAAGAGCCAGCCGCCTGGAGCCCACACCCAGTGCGCCACAACGGAATACACCGCTACCGCCCAGACCGGCACGAACACCATCCAGGCGGCGAACTTGGCCCGGTCAGCGATCGCGCCACTGACCAGGGCCGCGGTGATGATCGCGAAACTCAGCTGGAAAGTGGCATACAGCAATTCCGGAACCGGACCGTGAACGGTATCCGGGCCAATCCCCCGCATTCCCGCGTGCGACAACCCGCCGACGAATCCGCTTCCGTCGGAGAACGCCAGGGTGTATCCGACCAGCAGCCAGGCCACCGTGACCAGGGGGATGGAGATGAAGCTCATCATGATCATGTTGAGCACACCGGAGGTGCGGACCATGCCCCCGTAGAAGATCGCCAACCCCGGCGTCATCAACAGCACGAGTGCGGTGCTCATCAGCAGCCACGCGGTGGCGGCCGGATCTATCTCACCCAACTGACGACTCCTTCAACGACGCCTGCCGCGGATGGCTTCAGCGCATGTTCGCCATAGACCGTAAACCCTGGCGTCGCGGCGACCGACACGATTACCACCCCATCGAGCCGGGGCCGCCCTTGAACGGGCCAACGACCCGACTGGTGATCCAGCCGCCGTAGAAACCACCCGGCTGCGCCACCACGGTCTCGCCGTCGATGGCGCACCGATCCACCTGGCCTGCCATGACGGCGATGGCGTCGGCGATGGGTTCGAACTCCGATGTGGGCTCGGGGTAATTCCACGCCGCTTTGGGCGCGACCGTTGTTCCGGAGACGAGGTCGAAGTATCTGGCTTTGCCCTTCCACTCGCACCACGACTCCCCGGGCGCGTCCCGCAGCACCCCGGCAGCGAAGGAGTCCCGCGGCAGATAGTAGGTCGGTGGGTGGCTTGTCTCGAGGACTCGCCATCCCCGGTCGGTGGATGCGATCACCGCACCGCCGAGTTCGACGGTGATCCGCCCGGAAAACGGTTCGAGCCGCGCCGGACGCGGGTAATCCCACACCGACTCCTGGCCGGGTCCGGGTTTTTCCGGCGTCGGACGCACCGTCATGCCCCGGGTGCGACCACGCCGCGCAGTCCGTCGGCGCCGAACAGCGGCTCCAGCATTCCGGACAGATCAGGTCCACGCCGCAGCCCGTGGCCGCCGTCGACGTTGATCACCTGGCCGGTGATCCAACTCGCGGCATCGCTAAGCAGGAACATCGCCAGATTAGCGACATCGTCTACCTCGCCGGTCCGCGGCAACGGCGTGCACTGCCGGTAGTCCTCGCTGACCTCGGGAGAACTGAGGAGTACCTCCACCAGTTCGGTCCGGATCAGGCCCGGCCGGATCCCGTTGACCCGCACCCACGATGGGCCGAGTTCATCGGCCGCCAACATCATCAGGTGGTCCAGGGCGGACTTGCTGACACCGTAGGCACCAAACCAGCGATGGACATTGCTGGCCGCGATCGAGGAGATGCCGACGAATGACCCGCCGCCGGCCCTGACCATCTCCCGGGCGCTGTGCTTGATCAGATACATGGTGCCGTTGACGTTGAGGTCGACGGTCCGCCGCCAGGCCTCGGAGTCGATTTGGGTGACCGGGCCGATGGTCTCCGATCCGCCCGCGCAGTGCACCACGCCGTGCAGGCGTCCGTTCCAGGCCGTCGCCGCGGCAACGGCACCCGCGACCTGATCCTCGTCGATCACGTCAGCCGGGTGGGCCATGACATCACCGGCTTTGGCGTCGGCCTTGATCTCTGCGGCCGCAGCGGTCAGTCGTTCGGCATTGCGGCCGACGATCATCACTTTCGCACCGGAGGAGGCCAGGCCGGCGGCCACACCCTTGCCGATACCGCTTCCGCCGCCGGTGACCAGGTAGGTCCGGTCGGTGAACGAGAGTTGCATGCAGTACTCCTTCAATTACTCCGCGAGCCGGTCACGTCCGCACGCTGAAACGCCCAGGTGAGGCTGGGACGAGAGTTCACACTAGTATCGGTCGGCACGCCTGTGGCGATGTCGGTGGATCACGACGATGCCCCGGCGGCGGAACCTGGCAGCCGGGCCCCACTGGCGTGGCTTAGAGTTACGCCATGCCCGCAAAAACTGATTCCGCTGACATCGACGACGTTGAGCCGTTGGCCGATAGCACAGCGCGCCAGGCCAGGCGCGTGGTAGCCGCTTACGCCACCGACGCCGACGAGTGCCGGGTGTTCCTGTCGATGCTCGGTATTGGACCGTCCAAGCTCGAGGCCTAATGACATCCGGAGACGCCGGAACCGTAGGGTCCGGAACCTCCGACTTCGTGGTGGTGGCCAACCGGCTGCCCATCGACATGGAACGGCAGCCAGACGGAACCGTCGTCTGGAAACGCAGTCCCGGTGGTCTGGTGACCGCTCTTGAGCCGCTGCTGCGACGCAACCGCGGCGCCTGGATCGGCTGGCCCGGCGTTGTCGATGGCGACGAAGATCCAATCGTCGAGAACGGTCTGCAACTCTTTCCGGTCCGACTCAGCGCCGATGACGTTGAGGAGTACTACGAGGGCTTCTCCAACGCCACCCTGTGGCCGCTTTATCACGACCTGATCGTTAAGCCGATCTATGAGCGCCAGTGGTGGGACCGCTACGTCGACGTCAACCGGCGCTTCGCCGAAGCGACGTCGCGAGCGGCCGCCGAAGGCGCCACCGTGTGGGTGCAGGACTACCAGTTGCAGTTGGTACCGAAGATGCTCCGCACCCTTCGGCCAGACCTGACAATCGGCTTCTTCATGCACATCCCCTTCCCGCCGGTCGAGATCTTCATGCAGATTCCGTGGCGCGCCGAGATCATCGATGGCCTGTTGGGCGCCGACCTGGTCGGGTTCCACCTCGCCGGCGGCGCACAGAACTTCCTGCTCCTATCGCGGCGCCTGGCGGGAGCCGAGACGTCACGCGCCTCGATTGGGGTGCGGTCGCGCTTCGGCGAGGTCAATCTCGGCTCCCGTAAAGTTAAGGTCGGCGCATTTCCGATCTCCATCGACTCCGCCGAACTCGACCGCAAAGCCCGCGAGCGGGCAATCCGTAAGCGCGCCAAGGAGATCCGCGCCGAGTTGGGAAACCCGCGAAAGGTGCTGCTCGGGGTGGACCGACTCGATTACACCAAGGGCATCGAGGTCCGCCTCGAAGCGTTCTCGGAGTTGCTCGCCGAAGGCCGGGCCACGCGTGACGACACCGTTCTGGTCCAGTTGGCAACCCCGAGCCGGGAACGGGTGGACAGCTACCGCATGCTGCGCAATGACGTCGAGCAACAGGTCGGCCATATCAACGGCGAGTACGGCGAGGTCGGTCATGCGGTGGTGCACTACCTGCACCGTGCGGTGCCCCGCGACGAATTGATTGCCTTCTTCGTCGCCAGCGACGTCATGCTGGTCACCGCGCTGCGCGACGGCATGAACCTGGTCGCCAAGGAGTACGTGGCCTGCCGCGGCGATCTCGGCGGCGCCCTCGTGCTCAGCGAATTCACCGGTGCCGCAGCCGAATTGCGTCAGGCCTACCTGACCAACCCGCATGATCCGGAGGGCGTCAAGGACGCCATCGAGGCCGCGCTCAACCAGACACCCGAAGAGGGCCGACGTCGGATGCGCGCCTTGCGACGTCAGGTATTGGCCCACGATCTGGACCGCTGGGCACGCTCATTTCTCGACGCCCTGGCGGACACCAAGACGGACTAGTCCGCCATCAAATCTCGCGCGCCGAAGGTTAACTCCGGGTCGCGATCGGTGAAGTAGTCCCGCATGGAAGCGCTCAGCGCCGTCGGATCCCAGGCTGCGCCGTCGGCATGGAAGAGGTGCTCAGTCGTCGGGGCGGCCACCAGTGCCACCGTCGGGCCGTAGACGACGAACACCTGCCCGTTGACGGCGGCAGCATCCGGTGAGGCCAGGAAGCTCACCAGGCTGACCACATGTTCGGGCGAGAGTGGGTCGATCTCTCCGGATGCCAATTCCGGTGCCGCACCGAAGACTTCGGCCGTCATCGCGGTGCGCGCTCGCGGGCAGATGGCGTTGGCACACACGCCATACCGCCCAAGCGCCCGGGCGGCAGTCAGGGTGAGCGCGGTGATTCCGGCTTTGGCTGCGCCATAGTTGGCCTGACCGACCGGCCCCATCAAGCCTGCCTCCGAGGAGGTGTTGATGATCCTGCCGTACACCGCACCGCCCGAGTCCTTGGCCTTGGCGCGCCAGTACGTGGCGGCATTGCGGGTGAGCAGGAAATGACCGCGCAGGTG
>Ga0209829_10004037_pt1 | contig 10456 bp, 15 predicted proteins | sample C_140205_EF_Meta_FD_187311 | JGI IMG/M metagenome (GOLD analysis project Ga0209829, IMG submission 187311) | Freshwater microbial communities from Lake Croche, Canada to study carbon cycling - C_140205_EF_MetaG (SPAdes) (version 2) | ecosystem: Environmental > Aquatic > Freshwater > Lake... | reverse complement strand
CTGGTCATGCTCCGTGTCGGGTATGGACTCTGCTTTGATTTCCGTCTTTGGTTCTGTCGCTGGTTTTGTATTCTTTGGTTTCTTCATTTGGTTGTTCCTTTGGTTGTTGTTTCTGGTGTCGGGGAAAGCCATTCAAATGGTACTGCCATTTGCAATCCTTTGGGGTGAGGGATGACCATCGCCTTGCCTCCGCCCATTAGACCACGGAAGTTAACAAGCGTATCCTCGTCCGTGAATGGGCTGTGCATTGTTATGATCTGATCTACTTGGAATTGTGTATCCATTATTTTGCTCCTTGTTTTATTGTTTCTACTATCGGGTTAAGCCATTTGTGAGAGATGTCGTGGGAGGGGATGCGAAAAACTAGGATGCCTTTCGATGCGGCGAGGTTGTATTTTTCCATGTCACGAAGGAAGCCACTTGGCCGGGTGTGTCTCCCCTTGCTCCAAATTCCCCCCTCCAATTCTAGTGCGACCTTTAATCCGTTGCTCTCCACATAGAAATCGAATCGGAACTTCCGCTTTGCATCGAACTTGTATTCTGGCGTGAGCTTTGGGCCACGAAGAACCATCCAAAGCAACTCGAACTTGGCAGAGGGTTTCAATTTCTCCCCGCCCACTCGCCCTTAAAGAATGGCGTTGGATATTTTAGTTCGGTCTGCTGTTCCTGTAATCTATTCAGCCTATCGAGAGCAAGGAGCAAGCGATTCTCTTGCCGTTGTTTTTCGGCGGCACACTCAGAAAGATATTTGCCCATAATGTGAATCGCCTTTATTGCAAGCAACACAAAGAAAACGAGGAGAAAGATTTCTACCATCTGATTCTCATCTTGTGCCACTCGGGGGAACAATAGGAGGGGTTGGTGATGAAAGGATATTTCTGATCGTCCTTTGAAACGAATCCTTCCCAAAGAACTTCCCCCGCCTTTTGGTTCTGATATTCCATCTCAGCCCAACACGCTTTGAGTTTCTCGTGATTGAGGCGAGGCATCCGTAGGAGAGCGTTGGCCTTCACCTCGTAGGATGCGGGTTCAATCTCCTCGATGAGCTTGAGCCGTTCCGATATGGGGAGAGGGTTAGCGGGGTCGAACGCATCAATCAAGATGATCGTTCCCTTGGCTGACCTAGTTCGCATCCCCATAATCTCGCCATCAATATAGCGAGCCTTGATCTCGATTCCTTTTAGTCTCTCAAGAACTAGCTCTGCGTTCTTGGCCTTCACGCCGTGACGATTGGTAACAAGTCCTGTTGCTTGGTCAAACAAGAACCGCCAGCCATTCGCCTTGGGCTGGTTAATGCGCTTGGCATACTCTTTTCTATAAACGCTCACCGGACAAGCAACTGGTCGGGCGGGTAGCGGGGATTTCATTGGTGGATTATTAGGTAGGATTTATGGGATGGCAAGGTTTATTTTAAGACTATTTCCACGATGGCCAGCACCGAGCCAGCCCCGATCACGAGGCCAGCGATGTAGGAGAGGAGGAGTTTATTCATTTGATTTGGGTCTTTCTTTGGTTGGTGGTTAGCGTCCGTTAAGAAACTTGCAGAACTTGGAGTATTCAAGGGTCGGCATATACACCTCCCCAAGATCGCCCATCTTGGTTGGGCGAGTCACCCGCACCTCGCCGAAGGTGGTTTCGATGTAGCAACTCTCAACCGCATTATCCTCGAAAACTTTTGAGGCGATAGCACGAATCTGGTTGAGGGTGGAGGGAAGGGTTTCCGTCTTTTCCGCTGTGGTGGTTTGCATATTGCGAATCTATACCACCCCGCCCGCCTTGTCCATCTTTATTTTAACCTATTTTGACGATTGTTTGTAACTCTTTGATGCTGGGGGCTTTATAGGAGGGGAAATAAGGCGAAAGTATGGGGTTAGGCGTAGATATTTTTGCCTTGGCCCGCCTTTTACCAGCTTCTTTTGATTCTTTTCCCCAGCGCAAACGACCGATTTGAACTTTCTTGTTTCCGCTTTTCCCTCCTTCATCATCTCCGCAATTATTCTCGAGGTTGTGGAGGGGGTGCGGTTGAAAAGTTTAGCGATCTCGTTTCTCGTTTGCCAACCGGGAGGAATAACTTCTTCTCCCTTAGTCGAGATATACTTTTCTAGAGCCTTGACCCACGCACTCATCAAAATGTTTTTATGCTGGTTGGCACAATGAATTTTCCGTTGCGCTCCTTGGCTTGGAATACATCGTGGCCGTGTTCGTGAATCAATCCGAAAGCCCAACCATGTTGCCAGCGTAGCCTCCGCATCTGACCTCGGGTATAGGAAGGGGTCTTGTTGCAACAGCATCCTACATTGTACGCTTCCCTAGAATCAAAGCTCACACTCTTAAAATAATCTATAGCGTGGGTATGGCCGAACAGAACCGCTCCCGCTCCGTAAGCATCTGCGTGTTGTTTTGCTCCGTGCATCGAAGCCCCATAGCCATGAACAAAGGTAAGTGAGCCGTTCTTATATACTCCCGCCGTTGAATCGTAAGGGTACATCTTGCCCCGAGTTTCCTTCATTATGGTTTCGATATTGTTACAACCATCCAAAGCGTAGTCCCTCGCCACGCCACTTCTTACATTGGTCGACATATCAAAAATGCGCTCATCGTGGTTTCCCCTTAAAAAGATTCTCTCATCTCCGAACTTAAAGAACTCCCGAATGAACTCCTCCCCCGCATCCCAATCCCTTTGGAGAGAAGAGGCTTGATCTGTATCGTCTGCCCCTCGGCGTATCGCTCGGAAGTCCCAAAGGTCTCCGAGGCAAACCACAAGCCCACCATCTTTGCCTAGATATTCCTTGGTGAAAGCAAGCAAGGCTTTGATGGTAGTTGGGTCTTGCTCATCTCCGTGGATGTCGCCGGCGGCCACGAACTTTATTGGCTTCACTTCTTTGTTCCACCCATCGTCTCAAAGATGCGTCTACACGAATCTCTCGCCGTGGTAGCGCAAAGATCACTATCCTCCATTCCTAATCGTGCTAGCTCGTAGATTATTTTTATTTGGCCTCGAAGGGTCATAAGATATGAAATCATGTCCACGGATTCCGCTATAGCGTTCTCGGTTAAACTAATCGTTGGCATCGCCCACAATGGCCCACTTGCTCCGTGTTCAGCTTGGCCAGATCGGTACTTAGTTTCTATCGCTTCAATCGTAGCAAGTTGAATTTGAGAAAGGTGATAAGCGTGTTTCTCCGTAAATTCATTGCTCGCCACAACCTTCACGCCTGTCATCTTTTTAACGACTAGCCCAAGGATTTTTTTTAACAATACTTTTCTTTTGAATTATCACTTCCGCTTTCTGCGGAGTCACCAACTCTCGCCATCCAGAAATCAATCCATCTTCTAAGTGGGGTTCTTCCCATTCCAAGTGGCGAAGCTGATATTTCTCCCCGATCTTTTGGCAAATAGCATATGTCTGTGAATCGTCCCACGATGCCGTAAAAGAACCGCTTGAGCTAAGAGATAAGGGAACATAGTCTATTGCGTGACTCCCCTTGCCTAAGTCAATGTGGAGCGATTGCGGGGGTATTCCTCGGGCATTGGTGACTTTCATCCCCCCCTTTGTTCTCCCCTGTGCGTATAGTTCTTCTTGCTCCTCGGGTGTACGGCTCGAGCAATAGATGAGAACTGGAATCTTTTTGCTTATCAGTTCCGAGTACCACCTTAAAACTCTATCCCCAAAGCTAGGCTCAAGGTTTTTAATATGCCCCCTCGATCTCTCCGAGGCTTCTTTGATGGTCATTTATTCTCGGCTCTTGATCGCCAGCGTTCTTCCTCTGCGATGGCGTTGCTGAGTGCTTTGAGTGCTTTTGCGTATTGCTCCCGAAACTCTGGCTTAACTTGACCAAGACTTCTCTCTAACTTGTCCCACTCCATGATAAGGGCGGGGATGTCGGCGGGTGCGGGGGCGGTGTAGTTGTAGCTAGTCGAGGCGCAAGAACTAAGGACGAGTACGCCACCAAGAATCAAGGTCAGCATCACGAACCCTACGGCGATATTCAATTTCTGCATCATCTCTTTCAGTCCTAGTCTTTGCACGATTTTTAAGCCACCAAAAAACAATCCCAACAACTCCCGCAACCGAGGCAAGTGCGGCCTCAAGCATGGCCTACTTTTTCGAGAACTTGGAAAGCACATCCACTACGGATTGCAAGAACTTCTCTGGCTGGTCACCGGGAATCAAGGAAGCAATCGCAATCACGGCAGAGAGCAGGGCAACTAGCGCACCAACCCACGCAAATATATCTTGAGACTGAATGAAGGTTAAGATTTGTTGCATACCCTATGGGAGTGTCAAAGGGCTAGGCTTGGTAAGGCCAGTAGGTAGATGGAACTAGTGAGCCAGAAATTGATCCTGTTCCTGTAGGGCCATATAAATCAAATGATTGCCCATAAAAAGAAAGAGAACCAACAATTAAAATATTCCCCGGAATGTTAGCAAATTGTGATGATACAACAAAACTACTACCCTCAGATTCAATCACCCAAGCAAGACTTGGCAAAATTCCATATTTTTTAGGGTTTGAATATGAGTCTACAAAAGGGCCAACCCATTGCAAAAAGAACGCATTATATTCAAAAGGAGAAAAATTAGATTCGCAAACAAGGTTAGTTTCATCGGTTGCCGTAGAGGAATAAAAAATCTGTGCATCGCCATAATCTCCCGAAGTTGATAATCTCCAATTTTTTACCTTCCAATAAATCTCCATTGCATCGACAAGAGATTGCGTGGCCAAGGTAGAACTTTGTGACAGACAAGTTGGGAAATACCCGCTTGCACTGGCATGGAGAACTTTTGCCATAGGATTTCGTTAGGGCAATCGCCCTGCGTTAATATCCGATGACGGTGATGCGGTAGGTGGCGGTGTTAACATCCCTAGAAACGCTATCGGCGTTTGTGCAAGAGAGACAAACCGTGTTTGCTTGATAAACCACGCCTTGAATAACTGCCCCAGCCGAGATTGCTGAGGGCAAGCCAACCAAAACAATTCCATTCACGGTTGCACCTGTCACAACTACATCCCGATAATGTTGATCGTTTGCAGCTAAAGTTCCAAAGGTTACGGAGGTAAGGGTTGTGACGGTATAGGAGGATTGAGGAAGAACCCCATAGCTAACCCCACTTGCAATTAGGCCAACATTGATAAGGCTAGAAACAACATTTCCATTTGCGGGTTGAGCCGTAACAGACGCTCCATAGAATCCCATAGGAGTATTGGAAAACGCAAGGCCAGTACCAAAGCTAAGAACATTTGTTCCCGCTGAATTGTTGAGCGTCCTTGAACGATAATTAACTGCCGTCACCGCCGATGTGTCTGCCAATCCTCCAGCAGTTGAGTTCACGCCCGTTGTGGAGTTACGAACAAAAGCGGCGTAGCTCTCAGCGGAAGTGAGGTAGTTTGCTTGAGCCGCAGGAACAACGCTTCCGGTGGTAATCAAATCACGGCGTACGGTAATTGTGCTTTGAAGAACGGTCTTGGGCGTTCCATTTTGGGTTAGCTCAACCTCAATCGTGGGGGTGATTGTGTCCGTACCAGCTTCAGCAAATAATTCGTCAAGCTCTGCCGTTGCCATCGTCACGGTTGTTTCTAGGAAGTTCCCAAAGATAACTCCGCTGGCATCTAGGGTTAGGGCGGTCGTTATGTTTTGAAGTCCAAGGTCACGAACAAAGGAGATGCTATAATTTCCCGCATTGTTTCCAGCATCTACGCTTATGTTTCCAGTTCCAATTCCAGTAACTGAACTAAGCGCACTAGAAAAACTCGCCGCACTAGAACCGATTGGAATGGCCGTTGTGCTGTTTGCTCCGTAGTTAAGAACAACCGAGCCGCCCCCCGCATCTGGGCCAACCGCTAAATTGTAAGTCTCATTCTGGCTTGCTGAACCATCTTGAACTTTCGTAAGTGCAACAATTCCAGCGGTGGAGGACGCAACAAAAGTGTCCGAGTAAACTGCGGGATTGCGAATCAGTTTTACTACTTGCTGTGCAGAAATCGAAGTGGCTGGAAAGCGTCTTGTGTTTACGATAACAGAGCTAGTTGGGAACAAGGTGAAGGATGAGCCACCAAAAGACATTGCAGAGTTAGCCGTTGCTGATGTGATGAGAAACGAATTGGCCTCTGCTCCGTAGGTGGTAACAGAAACGCTAGTGCTTGCAATAGCCGAGATAGAATTATAGACACAAACCGCCGTGGCGTTGTAAGGAATAGCAAGGGAGGTAATAGAGTTTAGAACTAACTTAAAACTTCCGTCAGTTGGGCCATCATCAATCCCGCCAATCCCTAACTTTACAGACGAACCAACCGTACTTAGGTCGCGCAAAAATCCATTTGTGTCTCTCTCTTGTAATCGCACCCGAAAATTGTAAGAGTCATTCCTAGTGAATGTGGGGAGCGAACCATTCCGTGCCGCACCTGCCGACACAAGAGTTCCGTTCGTCACATCAATATAGAAGTCTATGCTTTGTGCCATTTGAGGTATTCCTTATGTCAATTTGCTAGATTGGCCCATACACGGTAATCGTATCTGGTGTTCCATTTGAACAAACATTAAGTGTTATTTGTTTTGCCCCAAAAATCCCGCCACCCCCACCGCTGACCGATAGTGTGTAGCCATCGTCATCTTCTTTTATTGAAATTCCACTACCAGCAAGGGGCTTTGTACATTCAATTCTTCTTATCAATCTATTGAAAAATCCAAGAGTAAGCCTAGAAGCACCTTGCAATTCGTTTACTTTTGGCTCTCTCATTTTAGCTTATGGTTGCTATTTGTTGTTTCTCGGCATAGATGTTTTTAGCAACCAAGAAAATTCCCCTGCGTTCACAAGCAAAAGAATCTGAGCAATATCCGTAATACCTTTCTATAACTGCCCCATTGTTATTGAATGGGCTTCTTGGATTGGTTGGCAAGATTGTTCCATTTATAGATGCTGGCATTGGAATAAATTTAGTCCACCCAGCAACTTGTAATGGGTTTGTGCTTGCTTGTTGACCAGAGGAAAATTGAGCTTCGGTTACATCAGTTACAAACTCCACCTCAATCACCATAGGAGGGCCATATATCCCAGCCCCTGCCGTTGGTAACAATCTAACAATAGCGGGAGGAAGACCAGTTAAAGATGTAAGGCCAACATATGTGACTAGCATTGAAGTAATTCCGCCATCCTCTTCCTCGGTTGCAACCGATTCAACAGCCATTCTTGGGTAGGTAGTAGAGGCCGATGAAAACGCCGAATGTAGTGTATTCTTTTCTGGAACAACGGAAACTCGATTGCTTGTCTTAATTGCGTATGCCTCAATCAATGTTTCTAAGCCATTGGGTTCTTTATTGAAGTTCTGCCTTTTAAGCACCTTTGTATTGATTGCCGACCCGATGATTGTTTCCATAAAATTAGTTCCCCACTAGGGTTGCAGACTTCATCAAATCGACAAGAGATGTAATGGCCTTTAGTACATCACCAGTTTGGCTCTGTGCTTCTTGCCCTAGCTTGCCAGTTTTCGGGCCAAGGTCAGAGGTCATCCCCATAGATTGTTTCTCGAATCTGCTCTGTGCTTGTTGGGATGCAATTTGTGAGGCATCAACTCCGGTGGCTTGCCCTTGGATTTGATTGGCAAGGGTTGGAGCTTCTCTTGCGGCTTGCTTGGCGGCCTCTCGTTCTTTGATCGCTTGCATTGTGATCGGGCCTTGCCCTCTCGCCGCCCTTATCTTGTTCTCATCACTTTGCATCTTTCCAAAAACCGCCTCTTGTGTCTTGAAATTGGCTTGCTTGTTTTCTCTTTCCGTCCTTTTCCTAGCTGAATCAAGGGCTTGTTGTCCCCCCTTGCTTCCTCCTAATAGGCCGCCAGTTAAGCCTTGAGCTTTTTTCAAATCTTCTTGAGTTTTTTTCTGTTCTTCTCTTGTTCTGTTTGCATCTCTTACAAGACGCTTGAATCTTGTGTCATCAGCATTTGCTTCCATCTTTGATTTTTCGTCTATATCATAGATTTCTTGTTTATATATGCTGTTGTTATGTTGATTTATTCTATCGAATCTCTCTTGTAAGCTCTTGTTTGCCCTTGCATCTGATTGATCTGCTAGCTTTTGCTCTGCATCATAGACCATATTGGCAAATTTTATTTTAAGTTCTGCGTTGGCCTTGGCTTGTTTGTCTAGCAGAGCGTTTCTGTCTCTTGCAAATTTATTGCCACTCTCACTTTGAAATTGAGCTTGTGCAGATTTGTCCGTCATTGTTGAGGCTATTTTGTCTCTGTCTCTATATTCTTGATTTATCTTTTCTAGTGCTTTGCCCTCATCATCTAGCCCAGCCATCTTTTCTTCACTAATGTTTTGGCTCATCATCCCAGACGCAAGCTCTGTATCCCTTAATCTTTTTTGAGATGATTGTAATTCTTCTAGGGCTTTTTTTGAACCAGTTGTTTTTGCAAGAAAGTTTTGAAATGGGCTTTTGTCTAGCTCATCTAGTTTGCCTTGTAGGGTTGTTATGTTTGTTTCTAATCCCTTAACTTGCGATTGTGCCTCGGAAAGGCTCATGGCGGCACTAGAATTTTCTATGTCATCAAACGCTTTTTTAGCGGCAAGTGCTGATTCTTTAATTGATTCAGCCAATTTTTCAATTTGATCAGAAAATACTTTAACTGCTCCAATGGCTACTGCGGCTGTAAGGGATTTCCCGACGACATGAGCAAGCCCGTCAGCCGCACCCGCCGCTACATCTGCACCAGATTTTGCGCTTGCTAGCGTATTGCTAAACTCTCTGAATATGCTTCCCGCCTTTTGCCCAGATAGATGCAATCCCTTGAGTGATTTTGTGGTTTGAGCAATAGCCTTGTCTGCTCCGCTATTGTCCCCACGGACTCTAAGCATTAATTCTTGCGTTGCGTCTGCCATATTACAATCCTAGTTTGTCACTTGTTTTTTTGTTTTGTCTGGCAAGATATACATTCATGTCTTGCATGACCCTCTGTACTGCCTCGGCAAGTCCGGGGCCACCAATCTTTACCGCCCCAGAAACAGCCCTCTTCCTTACTGGATAGAATCTAGTGTCCTTATCCCCAGCACGATTGAAAATAATGCCCTCCATTAGTGCCTTTTTATCGTCTGCCTTCTTGCCCCCTCCAAGCCTCATTATTGCTTGCTTGCTATAATCCCCCCTTGTAAGTGCCGCCTTTTTGCCAAATAGATAGGCCGCCGCCGCCCATCCGTTTCTGATGTAATTAACGGAACGCTTGCGACCAGCAACAAGCCTCCTTGCTAGATGCCCAATCGTTGTTGGTTTTCCACCCATTCCAAGACCACCCACGCCAATCTTTGTTTTGCCAAGAGTGGCAAGCCCTCGATTTTTAAGCAACCAATTCACTAGCTTATATGTTCCAGCATAGCTCTCATTTCGTGCCGAAAACTTTCTTGTTTCACCAATCTTGCGCTTAATAATTTTGCCGTTCTTTCCTATTCCAATAGGCTTATAGATTCCCTTGGTCTTTATAGAAGAAACAATGTGTTCTAATTCAGAAGCTATTTGCGCTGAGTTGCTTCGGTATGTTGTGCCAATAGCCGTTACCGCTACATCTCCAAGTTTATTATTGATAACATCAGCCATATTCTTTCGGCTGACGCTCTGATATTGTTGGAGCTTGTGCAAAAACTTTGTTTGATTTAGAAGGTCAATCGTAAGCATATAAATGTTATTATGTTAAGCCGAGGAACGCTTCTAGCTCTTTAAGTTCCTTGCTATCAGATTGTCTTTGCCTTCTACAATTCACGCCGTTTGCCCACAAATAGGCGTGGCTAGATTGTGCCAAAAGAGACAAGGGAACTTCCCATAAAATATATTCGATGCTCCACCCGGTTCTTTGTGCCAACAGGAACACAAGGCTTGCTGTCCCTGCTGGCGTTAATCGTTTCCCGATTCGCCTTGGTGGGGAGTTGCTATAATATCAACCCTCCCCTTGGATGCCTCATCAATCATAGATGAAACAATCTTCATGGCCACGGCTCTATCTTCCTCTGTCTTTCCGTCAATATACTCAAACAACTTCTCACGAAATAAGTCACGATCCCAAGCTAGTTTAGTTGCTTCTTTGCGGTTCTTAAATAGCTGAATATGTATAAAGATAAACGACCAGATAAAGTACACGGAGCTATCGGCATCGTCTCGTACTTGCATAAGCAGTAGCCGAGAGCCTTCGGTGTAGTTTGCTAGGGGTTCTCCCATGTATTCCTTGCTGGGAGCTATAAAAGCCGAGTTTAGTTCTTCATCTAAGGATATGTTCATAAGTGCCTAAGCATCGCCCTTTTTTGGTCTGAGGTTGCGTTTTCTGACACAAGCAAAGTTTGACCGCCACGCTCAATAATGCGCACCGGGGTACAACGCTTTACAAGCCCCAAAAGTGTCTCTCTATTTTCCAAGGCCGCACGAACATATCTAATAGGGGATTCTTCGGGACACTTCATCTCACTCCACGGACAC
>Ga0209829_10004036_pt1 | contig 10462 bp, 12 predicted proteins | sample C_140205_EF_Meta_FD_187311 | JGI IMG/M metagenome (GOLD analysis project Ga0209829, IMG submission 187311) | Freshwater microbial communities from Lake Croche, Canada to study carbon cycling - C_140205_EF_MetaG (SPAdes) (version 2) | ecosystem: Environmental > Aquatic > Freshwater > Lake... | reverse complement strand
GAAGATTTGGGTTGGCGTTCCTACCTACGGCCGAGATTGGGTCATAGCTATAGACGGAACGTGTCCCGATGGCATCGATCTCAAAGCTCCGAATGGGGCTACTCCAGGTACGAAAGCGGTCGTAAATTCCAGGGATGCCGCGGCATTAGCGGCGAGTTATCAAGCAACGCCAGTGTGGACAGATTCCTATGGCGAGTATTCATTTAATTACACGAAGGTTTATGCACCCACTGATGGTTCGATCGATAAGACTTGCACAGTTACCAGAACAGTTTGGTATCAAGATGCACGTTCGGTAGCCGCTCGCGCCGCGCTGGTAGCTAAGTATCGAATCGGGGGAGTGGCATTCTGGAGTTTAGGAATTGAAGATCCATTTACCTGGCCATCACTGAGACTTTACGCTAAAACAATTGCTCCCGATGTTATTCTTGGAAGTATCGATGCACCCTCCACTCCCGTAGATTTTGCAACTCCCGTGACTCTCACGGCGACTTTTAAAGTTTCGGATTCGCGTCCCGTAGTTGGCGCGCCCATTTCATTTCAAATAATGCGCAATAGTGATACTGATTGGCGGGAGATTGCTACAGCAACCACCTCGGTCACTGGAATCGCACAAATTAAATTAGTGGCCTCCCAATTTGTACAGGTGCGCGCTGTTGCTCCGGGAACATGGGAGCGTCTTACTGGCACTTCGGCGGCGAAGAGCATCGCCGTGCAACGCTTAATTGGGTCGCTCTCAGTGAATTCTCCTCGCCTTGGCTCGAAAGTGATTGTGCAAGCACGCATGGTTCCTGCAGAAGCAGTTGATGTTTCTCTTGAAGAGTGGGTAGACGGGGCCTGGATAGCGCTGGCTTCTGGGGCCAGCGGTTATGACGGACTCATCTCTCTCTCTGTAGCTGCCCGCCAAAGCGGATTCCATACGTATAGGTTGAGTGCGCGCTCTGATAGCCACTTCGAAACAGTTTCTAGTCAGCCCATCTCGGCTGTTGTGAGATAAGTGGATTGTCAGATAATTCCAATATGACCAGCACATCCACGATTGTTGCCGAGCCCGAGGTTGATCTCAGGGTTGAACTCGCTAGACCGTGGAACATCATCGTATGGAATGATCCCATCAACTTGATGACCTATGTAACGCGAGTATTCATGACGGTCTTTGGATATTCAAAAGAGAAATCAGAGCGGCTCATGATGGAAGTCCACAACGATGGCAGATCGCTAGTCGCTTCTGGTGCACGTGAAGCGATGGAACAGGCGGTCACGCGCTTACACGAATTTGGGTTATGGGCGACGTTGGAGCAGGCATCATGAAGATTTCTAAAGCTGGAACAGGTGTAAAGCTAGAGTTACTTGAAGGCGAGCGAGATATCCTCACGCAACTCATCGACGATTTTCGTGAGTTTGTAATGAGTGAAGATATTACTGATCCTGCAGTTGCCAGACTCTTCCCATCTGCATATGCCGAGAGCGAGGAGAGCGCCGAGTTTCGAAAGTATTCAGAACCCGCCCTACGAGAGACCAAGGAACGCGATAGCGCCCTGATGCGAGATTCCCTTGAGCGAGGAAATATCGTGAATATCTCCCATACCGAATTCGATTCATGGTTGCGGGGATTAAATGATTTGCGACTTACCTTGGGCACACGACTTGAAGTTACCGGCGATGAATTTGGCGGCGAGATACCCGATGATGATCCACGATCCTTTCTCTACTCGCTCTACGGTTGGTTGGGGTGGGTGCAAGGTTCGCTTCTCGAGGTAGAGTTCTAACGTGCTCTCGATTTCGCAAGAATTGGTCGACGCTATTTGGGCGCATGCTCGGGCTGATCATCCAGACGAAGCGTGTGGAGTGATTGCTGGCCCGATTGGCAGTGACAAACCGACGAGATTTATTCCCATGAGAAATGCAGCTATGTCTCCTACGTTTTACGAATTTGATTCTATTGACTTACTCAAGATCTATCGCGAGATGGACGATCTTGATGAAGAACCGATAGTGATCTACCACTCGCACACATCGACCGAAGCGCACCCTTCGCGGACCGACATTGCGTACGCCTCTGAACCAAGTGCTCATTACGTGCTTGTCTCTACCCGCGAAGAACTTGCAGGAGCGAACGAGTTCCGATCTTTTCGCATTGTCGATGGAGTCGTGACCGAGGAACCCGTTCAAATTCGCTAAATCCATTTCAACCTTTAGGCTATGACCGTGAGTACTCCTGAGATTGATATTCGAATTCCCACCATCTTGCGCCCCTACACCGGCGGCGAGAAGAGCGTTCAAGCATCTGGCGCCACTCTTTCGGCAGTCATTGAGGACCTCGAACGTCGATTCCCAGGTATGGGGGAGCGTCTCTTGGAAGATGGAAAATTGCGTCGCTTCGTCAACGTGTATCTCAACGATGAAGATGTTCGTTTTATCGGAAGTCTCGACGCAGTGATTTCATCCGGAGATAGCCTCACCATCCTCCCTGCGGTTGCTGGCGGATCCTGAACAACTTATGCGTTTTGACTCTCTAGAAGCTTCTTTCGGTCATACTCCGCTTATCGGATTGCCGAAGTTATCCCCTGCGCCGAATGTGCGGCTCTGGATCAAAATGGAAGATCGGAATCCCACTGGATCCATAAAGGATCGCGCAGCGCTCTGGATGATCAACGCAGCAGAACGTGATGGGTTGCTCAAGCCAGGCGCCACCATTCTGGAGCCGACGAGCGGCAATACCGGGATTTCGCTGGCGATGCTCGCAAAACAACGCGGTTACAAGATGGTCTGCGTGATGCCGGAGAACACGAGTCCAGAGCGCACGCAATTACTGCGCATGTGGGGATCTGAAATTATTTACTCTGAGGCAGCCGGTGGTTCCAACGAGGCGGTGCGCCACGCAAAAGAAATTTCTGCAGCCAATCCTGATTGGGTCATGCTCTATCAATACGGGAATGCGGCCAATGCACTTGCACACTATGAAAGTACCGGACCAGAAATTCTGGAAGATCTTCCCACCATCACGCACTTTGTCGCTGGACTCGGTACCACCGGAACTTTGATGGGAACTGGCCGCTATTTACGCGAGCGCGTTCCCAAAGTTGAAATCATTGCCGCAGAGCCACGGTACGGAGAAGTGGTTTATGGCTTGCGCAATATTGACGGCGGATTTATTCCCGAGCTCTATGACGAAAGCGTCATCACGCGCCGCTTCTCGGTCGGTTCGCATGATTCTGTCCGTCGCGTCCGTGAACTCCTCGATCATGAAGGAATCTTCGCCGGGCTCTCTACTGGCGCCATCCTCCATGCCGCCCTGGGTATTGCTGGGGAAGTGGTTAAGCGTGGGGAATCGGCTGATATCGCTTTCATTCTCTGCGATGCCGGCTGGAAGTACCTCTCTACGGGAATTTATGAAGGCTCCTTAGATGATGCGGAAGATCGCCTCGAGGGCCAGCTCTGGGCTTAGGCTAGGAGTATGAAATCCGCGCCGATCGGCATCTTCGACTCTGGCGTAGGTGGACTCACCGTTGCGCGCGCGATTCTTGATCAATTGCCTCACGAATCGATCATCTATGTAGGAGATACCGCGCGGGGTCCTTATGGTCCGCGCCCCCTTGCTGAAGTACGGGAGTTTTCGCTCGAAATCATGGATCGCTTGGTAGCGGAAGGTGTGAAAGCTCTCGTGATCGCTTGTAACAGTGCGAGCGCTGCGGTCTTACGTGATGCTCGCGAACGTTACGACGTGCCAGTAATTGAGGTGATCCAACCAGCGGTGCGACGTGCAGTCTCGGCCTCTCGTAATGGCCGGATCGGTGTGATTGGTACTCGAGCGACTATTGATTCGGGTGCATACAACGATGCCTTCGCCGCCGCTCCGCAATTAGAGATTATTTCCACATCATGTCCGCTCTTCGTGGAATACGTAGAACGCGGAGAGACGTCAGGAGCGGAAATTCTCAAGATCGCTCGTGAATATCTTGCGCCGTTGATCGCAGAAGATATCGACACCTTGGTGCTGGGGTGCACGCACTACCCATTACTTACCGGCGTGCTTTCATATGTCGCCGGCAATGGAGTGACTCTCGTATCGAGTGCGGAAGAGACTGCTAAGGATGTTTACCGCACGTTGCTCGATCACGACATGCTCAACGGAGCAGGCGAAGCGAGGCATCAATTCCGGGCTACTGGCGAGCCCGCTCCCTTTGCACACTTGGCACGAAGGTTCCTCGGCCCCGAAGTGGGCAGCGTCACGCACCTCAAGCTGAGCTAATCGAAGGAATTCTCTCTTCCCACTACCTCTAGATAGGGTTGCCACATGACAACGAGACTCGATGGCCGTGCAAATAATCAACTCCGCGAAGTGAAGTTCACCCGTAATTGGTCGAACCATCCTGAAGGCAGTGTCCTGGTTGAGTTTGGCCAGACGCGCGTGCTCTGCACCGCTTCGTTTACCGCCGGTGTGCCACGTTGGCTCAAGGGCACCGGCCAAGGCTGGGTCACCTCTGAGTACTCGATGCTTCCGCGCGCTACGCACACGCGCTCTGATCGTGAAAGCGTGAAGGGAAAGTTAGGTGGCCGTACCCAAGAGATCTCTCGTCTTATTGGTCGCTCACTTCGTTCTATTATCGACATGAGCGTGCTCGGTGAAAATACAATTGTGCTTGATTGCGATGTTTTGCAGGCAGATGGCGGAACTCGTACCGCTGCCATCACTGGTGCGTACGTGGCGCTCGCAGATGCGATCGAATGGGCTATCAAGGAAGGCCACATCAAAAAGTCACCACTGCATTCGAGTGTTGCGGCTATTAGCGTTGGCATCATTGATGGAGTTCCGCGTTTAGATCTCTGTTATGAAGAAGACGTGCGCGCTGAAACGGACATGAACGTGGTCTGCACTGGCGATGGCACCTTTGTCGAGGTACAAGGAACAGCCGAAGGCGCTCCCTTCAATCGCGACCTGCTCAATGGTTTGCTTGATCTAGCTGTCGCTGGGTGTGCAGACCTCACTCGTCTTCAAGCTGCTGCGCTCGCTTAATCCGATGACGGATCGTCGAGTACTGCTGGCTACCAAGAATCAAGGAAAGCTCAAGGAGTTTCTGCGCATCATCACGGAGCTTCACGGCGAGAACTCTTTGGAGTTGCTCTCGGCTGATGATTTCCCAGATCTTGGTGATATTGAAGAGACCGGTGCAACCTTTATCGAAAATGCACTTCTCAAAGCGCGTGAGAGTTGTCGCATCACTGGTGTGGCTGCGATTGCCGACGACAGCGGCATATGTGTTGATGCACTTAACGGAATGCCCGGAATTTATTCGGCACGCTGGGCCGGTAGCCATGGAAATGACAGAGCAAATCTTGAGCTGCTTCTTGCGCAACTGAGCCACGTGCCTATCGATCGACGCACTGGCTCTTTTCGTTGCGCCGTGGCGCTGGTATTTCCAGACGGGCGCGAGTTAGTCGAGGAGGGCCTGATGCCTGGATACATCATTGATCAGCCCCGTGGAAGTGGTGGATTCGGCTACGACCCCATCTTTGTTGCCGAGGGTCACGAAGTCACAACGGCCGAGTTATCGCCTAGCGACAAAGATGCGATTAGCCATCGAGGAAAAGCTTTCCGGGCGCTCGCACCTCGGCTATTAGCTTCCTTAGAGTCCCATAATTTTTCTTAGAAATTTCACACGGTAGTCACAAAAATAGTCACGCCTGGTCGGCTCAGGTGAAGATTAGATTCTCCTCATGAGTAATGAGAACTCCTATCTTTTCGAAGCCTGGAAAGAGCATCCAATTTCGCGGCGCACCCTCCTCGGATCTTTGATGGTGAGTTGCCTCGCGAGCACTTCGCTTGGCCGGGCATTGGGGGTCGGGCAACCGGTCATCACTCAAATTCTCGGAAGACCGACGAACTCGTCCATAGCTGTCAGTCTTTTGGCTACCGAAAAAATTACGGCGTATGTCGAATATGGATACAGCAAATCCAAATACAGTGGAAAGAGTTCGACCGTTACTCTGTCAGCAGGCGTGCCGCAAGTCATCGAGTTAATTTCGCTCAAACCGAACTCTAGAATTTATTATCGCCTTAGATACCTGACTTCTAACTCTAAAACCGCACAAGCCGGTAAGCAGTACTCCTTCAGTACCCAAAAGAATAAGGCTGTTTCATTTACTTTCTCGTTGCAGGGAGATACTCATCCTGAACGTGCTGGAAAGATGTTTAACTCTGAGCTCTATTACGTCACGATGGCAAATATTGCGTCTCAGCAACCCGACTTTCATATTCTTCTTGGAGACGACTTCAGTATTGATCCGCTCATCGACAAAGGGGCAGCAAATCAGGCTAATGTCGAGCAGATATACCGGACGCATCGCGATTGGTTATCAGTGGTTGGAAATTCTGTACCGATATTTTTAGTGAATGGAAACCATGAGCAAGCGGCTGCCTATTTACTCGATGGCACGACAAACAATCCAGCGGTTTTAGCAGGAAACGCTCGTTTGAAGTACTACGCGCTTCCTGCTCCGAATACGTTTTATTCGGGCGATTCGACTGAAATCCCTGGCGTTGGCTTGCCACGTGATTACTACTCGTGGACGTGGGGAGATGCACTGTTCATTTCGCTCGATCCCTATTGGCATTCCAAGTTTGCAGTGGATAACGTCGCGGGTAAGGGTGACGGTAGTTCGAAAGTTAAGGATTTATGGCAAGTCGGAATAGGCGATGAACAGTATTCCTGGCTTAAAAGAACTCTCGAAGAGAGCTCGGCCAAGTTCAAATTTATCTTTGCCCATCACGTGTTGGGTACGGGGCGCGGCGGCGTCGAAGTATCCACTAACTATGAGTGGGGTGGTGTCGATCCGAAAGGAATTTCAACGTTTGCCAAGGAACGCCCCAATTGGGAGTTACCTATTCATGATCTGATGGTGCGAAACGGGGTTTCCATCTTCTTTCAAGGACATGACCACATCTTCGTGCACCAGGAGCGCGATGGCGTTGTCTATCAATCAATGCCTAATCCGGCCGATGATACTTTTACGCTCTTTAATGACAGCGCCTATAGGTCTGGAACGAAGGCGGCGAATTCGGGACATGTTCGCGTGAGTGTGTCCTCAACCGAAGCGAAAGTTGAGTATTTTCTAGCGGCAAGGACAAAAGACGCAGGTCGGAAAAACCTGGAAATTGCTCACTCGTACACGGTTAAGCCGTCTTCAAAGTAAAGGGGGTACCGTGACGCCACAGATTCCTCGTCGAGCCGTGATTCAAGGAGCAATTGTTGCTCTCTTCTCTGGTTTCACGGCTGGTCGCGCTCTTGGCGCCTCATCAGTGAGTGTTTCTCTCTTTGGCAAGCCGCTGGCACACTCGGCGGTGCTTGCAGTAAGAGCAAACCAGGCGGCTCGGGTCTATCTTGAGTATGGAACTTCACGAGGAGGGCTTAACTTCAAGACTCCCATTGTTCCGATTGCCAAGAACGTAACAAAAAATGTTCAAGTGACCGGGTTGAGCGCACATTCCACCATCTACTACCGAGTTCGATTCGCGCTCGGTACGGCTAAAACCTTCTCATCATCTCCGATCTCTTCATTCGATACCGCTCCTGTTGCCGCCGATGTTCCACTCCTAGCAAATGTTTTTGCAGTTCAAGCTGATCCACACATGGACGAAAACTCTACCGAAGAAGTTTATTTAAAAACTTTGGCTCAAATAGTGGCGGCATCTCCGGCATTCCTCATGGATCTCGGAGATATTTTCATGGTTGATAAACTCGTCAACAAGTCAGAAGCCAATATTAGGGCGAGATTTGAATTAATGAAGGGGTACTACGGAAATCTAAAAAATATCCCTCTGAAAATTACTTTGGGAAACCATGATGGAGAACTCGGCTATAGCAATTTCAATACCAAGAGTTATCGTAAGGAGTACTTTCCAGAACAAAGTGGAGACCTTGCGTACTACTCCTTTCTGGGCCCTGATTCCCTTCATATTTCACTCGATCCCTTTACCTATACCACTAAGAACCCCACCTCGAATGGCTGGGAGTGGACTCTTGGGAAAGCACAATATGACTGGCTCAAAGCAACACTTGCCGCTTCTCGAGAAAAACATAAATTTATCTACATTCACCATCTCCTGGTCGGTAACGCCCAATCTCGTGGCGGCGTTGAGATAGCAAAGTTCAATGAGTGGGGCGGCCTTAACATCGATGGGACACCCGGATTTGAAGCAAATCGACCTGGTTGGGGAAAACCTATTCATCAGATGCTGATCGAATATAACGTGGGATTTGTTTTTAAGGGCCATGATCATCTCTACGTGAAGCAAGAGTTAGATGGAATTATTTATCAAACGGTCCCGCAACCGAGTCATGCCGGCGATAAAGTAAATTCAGCTGGAGAGTATGGGTATGTGAGTGGAAAGATTGTTGGTGGCTCAGGATTTATGAAAGTCACCACCCTGGCTAGCGAGGCACGAGTCGAATTCGTCAAATACGACGGAACCATCGCGGACTCCTACGTACGGACGGTGTCCGCGTGATGGATATTTAGTAATGAGAATTTCTCGTGCGGGAGGCGGGACTTGAACCCGCACGTCCGAAGACACAGGTTCCTAAGACCTGCGTGTCTGCCATTTCACCACTCCCGCAAGAGTTCTTAAAAATCTCCCGAAGGAGCGCAAGAACCTGCACACTCTAGCGCGTGGGGTAGCCTCTGATCACATGAGCGATTCGCCGGATAGTCCACTGCCTATCAAGATGCTGCACGACCGAGTCATGGTCTCCACCGACGGGGTAGAAGGCGAGCGGAGATCCTTAAGTGGCATCGTCATTCCCGCCACAGCCTCAGTGGGAAAGCGGCTCGCTTGGGCAGTTGTGGTGGCCACCGGCCCCAACGTGCGCTCCCTAGAGGTGGGCGATCGAGTGCTCTATGACCCGGAAGACCCCAATGGCCAGGGTGAGGTTGAGGTCCGCGGGCAGAGTTACACGCTGCTGCGAGAGCGAGATATTCACGCGATGGCCTCACCAAGGTTGGGTGACATAGCGGGCACTGGGCTCTACCTTTAGCCCATGTTGATTTCATCGAAGAAGAACCCTGCACTCCAAATCATCTCCGCCATCCTGCTTGCCATAACCCTCTCGCTCTCAATTCTCTCGGTGGGGCTTTGGTGGACTCTGTTGCGCGGGGGAGCCGCTGGTGACATTTCCCGTTCGGCGGTGGCCGATCCGCAGGTACAGCGCGGCCTAGCCATTGAGTTGCTTAATAAGTTTGCTGAAGGTGCAGATCCACAAACTGCGACCTTGATTGAAGAGAAGCGTGCAGATTTAGAATTGACACTCGACAAAGTCTTGGCCGATCCCGCTACTGCAGAGAAGATCAGTGCGATTGCGAATTCGGTAGCTGATGCGCTCGCTTCTGATCGTGGAAAAGTAAGCGTCGATGTACGTCCAATCCTTACCGACGCTCTCAATGCACTAAACACAGAACTTGGCAATGCGAAAGTCTCTGACGCTGATCTAGCAGATATGAAACCCATAGTCCTAGGTGAAGATTCCCCGCTCCCGAATTTGAAATCGGCAAAGAATAAGGCTACTTCGTTTGCTGCTGTTAGTGCTCTGCTAGCGATCGGATTTGGCTTCCTCTACTTCCTCTTTACTAGGCGTCGGAGTTTGAGCTTCGCCATCTTTGGACTCGCAGAAGGCGTCATCTTCCTACTCATCTCACTCCTCGTTCCAAAAGTGGCCAATTCACAAGTAGGTGATGGGCTAGCCAACTCCCTCGCGGGAGTCGTGGTTGCCAAGGTCTTCTCTGGTCCGTTAACTCTCTCGATCATTTCGATATTGATTGGTGTTGCTCTGATGCTTCGTCACATCTTAAAGAGCCGTAAAGTAGCGGCATGAGAGCGATTCAGATTACCGAGTTCGGTGGGCCCGAAGTGCTCACCTTGGTTGACCTTCCTACCCCCACAGCTGGGGAAGGCGAAGTACTCATCGAAGTGAGTGCGTGCGGAATCAACTACGCAGATTCCCACCAGGCAGAGAACTCATATCTCGCTCCGCAATCACTCCCGCTTATTCCTGGCGCTGAGGTAGTGGGACGAGATTCGAGCGGCCAACGCGTCGTTGCTCTTGTTCCAGGCGGCGGTTACGCGGAAGTAGTAGCGGCGCCAAAGGCTCTTACATTCCCTATTCCTGATGGCGTCAGTGATGGCGCGGCGCTCGCAGCAATTTTGCAAGGAACAACTGCATATCACTTACTTCGCACTAGCGCTCATATGCAAAGCGGTGAGAGCGTTGTGGTGCATGCCGCCGCAGGAGGAGTGGGGACCATTGCTGTGCAACTTGCCAAACTCTGGGGAGCAAAAGTAATTGGCAGCGCATCGTCTGCTGATAAGCGAACGCTGGTGACTTCACTCGGCGCAGATGCTGTGGTTGATCCTGAAGTTGACGATCTCACCGCTGCCATCGTTGCCGCGAACGGTGGAAAGAAAGTA
>Ga0209829_10004034_pt1 | contig 10463 bp, 7 predicted proteins | sample C_140205_EF_Meta_FD_187311 | JGI IMG/M metagenome (GOLD analysis project Ga0209829, IMG submission 187311) | Freshwater microbial communities from Lake Croche, Canada to study carbon cycling - C_140205_EF_MetaG (SPAdes) (version 2) | ecosystem: Environmental > Aquatic > Freshwater > Lake... | reverse complement strand
GCCGACAATGGCAGCGATGTCACCGGAGTAGCAAGTGTCGATATCCTCGCGCTTGTCAGCCTGGATCTGGATAAGTCGGCTTATGCGCTCACGCTTGCCAGTACGAGGATTAAGAACGGTATCTCCCTTACTCAGCTTTCCTGAGTAGACGCGGAAGAATACAAGCTTTCCTACGAATGGATCACTCCAAAGCTTAAAGGCGAGTGAGCAGAAGGGGGCGTTGTCATCAGTAACGGCAAACTTATCCTTGCCATTATCAGGATCCATTCCCTTGGCGGGAGGGATGTCAATCGGGCTTGGAAGATAATCGATGACGGCATCAAGGAGATACTGGACACCCTTGTTCTTGAAGGCTGATCCCCCGGCAACAGGCACAAACCTGTTGGCCGTCGTCTGACGACGGATAGCCCTCTTGAGGATCTCCTTGGTGACGGGCTTCTCCTCAAGGAATAGCGTTCCGACCTCTTCGTCGAGGTCGGTCATCTGGGAAACCAAGTCCTCGTAGGCCGACTCGGCAAGATCCTTCAGTTCTGTGGGAATCTCGGTGATCGTGTAATTGGAACCCATGCTGGCGTCATCGGCGTAGATGACGGCCTTCTGGTTGACCACGTCGATCTGGCCCTGAAGATGATCCTCGGCACCGATTGGAATAAGGATCGGCCAGGCATTGGCACCCAGTTTGTTACGCATGTCGTTGACGGCATTCGCAAAATTTGCACCCGTGCGGTCCATCTTGTTGACGAAAGCAATACGAGGAACATTGTACTTGTTGGCTTGGCGCCAGACAGTCTCGGACTGCGGCTGAACGCCCGCAACACCGCAGAACACGGCAATGGCACCATCGAGAACGCGCAACGAACGCTCCACCTCTGCGGTGAAATCCACGTGGCCCGGTGTATCGATGATGTTGACGCGCATCTTGATGTTATCGAACAACTTGACGACACCTTCCTGCTTGATCTGGTTCCAGCTGCAGGTCGTCGCGGCGGAAGTAATCGTGATGCCTCGCTCACGCTCCTGCTCCATCCAATCGGTAGCAGTGGTGCCCTCGTGCACTTCGCCGATCTTATGGATCATGCCGGTGTAGAAGAGAACGCGCTCGGTAAGTGTCGTTTTTCCGGCATCGATGTGGGCGCAGATCCCGATATTACGGGTGCGCTCCAGCGGAAAGGCGCGATCCGGAGAGTTCGGATTTGCAGTGTCGGTGCTCATTGCGGTGATTGGATAAAGAACAAAAATACTGGGACTACCAGCGGAAGTGAGCGAAGGCGCGGTTGGCCTGGGCCATCTTGTGAAGATCGTCCCGCTTCTTAATAGCGGCACCCTGATTAGCGGCGGCTTCCTTGAGCTCAGAGGCAAGGGCCTTCGACATTGGGACGCTCTTGCGCTTGCTTGCAAAACCAACGATCCAGCGCATCGCAAGGGCGAGTTGGCGATCAGCCGGAACTTCCATCGGAACCTGGTAAGTGGCTCCGCCGACGCGGCGGCTCTTCACCTCAAGACGAGGGCGGGCGTTGTCCATGGCCTTCTGGAGAACATCCAGCGGATCAACCGCCTCGATTTCATCACGGGTACTCTCGATTGCTGTGTAAACAATACGTTCCGCAAGGGAACGTTTACCTCCGCGCATGACGGTGGTGATAAGGCGGGCAACCAGCGGACTGGCGTAGCGGAGGTCACGCTTGACCTCTTTGGTGATGACGCGTTTGCGGCGGGACATGATAAAGAAAAGTTGGAGTGTTGGTCTGGATTACTTCTTCTTCTTAACGGCCTTGGCCTCTTCACCTGGCTTTGGGCGCTTGGCTCCGTACTTGGAGCGTCCACGACGGCGACCATCAACGCCAAGGCAATCAAGACTACCGCGGACGATATGATACCGGACGCCGGGGAGATCCTTCACACGGCCTCCGCGAACGAGCACGATGGAGTGCTCCTGGAGGTTATGTCCCTCACCGCCGATGTAGGCGATCACTTCCTGGCCGTTGGTGAGGCGAACCTTGGCAACCTTGCGAAGCGCTGAGTTAGGCTTCTTGGGAGTTCGGGTCATCACCTGCACGCAGACGCCACGACGCTGGGGACAATTCACGAGCGCAGGTGATTTGGATTTCACCTTGACCTGTTCGCGGCCCTTACGGACGAGTTGGTTGATGGTTGGCATTGTTAAAAAATGAGTGATCCCAATGCTTCTTCGATTGCCGTTCAGCAAAACCATCCCCGTGTTTGTAAAGGAACTGGTCCGCATCACCACAGAGTCTTTAAGAACTCCGAAGAAGTCGGGAGGTGGGAAAGTAGGGAAACCACGTGAATCTGCAAGAAGATTTTATCATTTCGTCACAGATATTTTCATCGGGAGCGACGAACCAAAGTAACCGCCCGTCTCACCTGCGATCTCTTGGTGTAGGATTTCCTTTCCATTTTCGTCCCTCACGACAGCGTTACAAACGGCTCGCAGAAGGACTCTGACATCACCCTGCTGGTCACTGGAGGCTTATAATATCTAGCTTTATCAGGAATGAAAGCTGGCGTCCTGCACTGTCATTTCTCCGGGCGATTCGGCCGTAGGCATATCATTTTTGAGAGCGCCGCCCGACGTTCTGCCACCCGCCGGTAGCCCCAGTCGCTGAGAATGCGAAAAAGTGCCACACGCTGATACATTCTCCACGCCACGTTGCCCGCCAAACTACCGCAGAGCGCCATCATTCTGAAGACAGCCTCGGCACCCCGCCTTATCCGCCCATCCACCTCGATCAGGTGAACTGCTCCCATCGGTCGGTCTGGGGGAAATCCATAAGCCTCCCCCTCTCCGTCCTGCACGGCTGAAAACTCCAGACGGCCATTCCCTGCAATGATCCAACGACGCATCGAAGCAGTGCAAAAGCCGCATTCCCCATCATAAATCACTAGGGGAAGAGGGCGTGGCGGCATGCTCATGGAAACATCTTATCGTGACATAGAGTTCGACGCCAATCATCACGCCAATCCATTCCTCGCGGGTTTTCACCGAGCACTCCTCCGTTGATATTCATCGGGTAAGACCGATATCGTGAACCGATGCGATTTTCATTTTTCAACTTCTTTCTTCTCCTGCTCTTGATGGAAATTATCCCCACAATTGTTCATGCACAAAAGGCTGAGGAGATCCTTATGGCTGCTCGAATGAGCCCAACGGCAAGACCTGCTTCCCTGCGGGCTCAGATCCGGGGCGAGGAGAAGCCGACACTGTTGCGTATCGGCCTCAAAGACCATGTGATCACCTACGAGTTCAAGGAACCGGAACAAATCCTCCTGCTCAAACTCGAACCCGGAAACACCAGGCTTCTGGAGAAAAAGAACGGGGTGTCGCAGACCATCAGCGGCTCCCATCTCAACGATGTCATCAGGGACACCGGTGTCACCTATCAGGATCTCTCCTTGGGATTTCTCTACTGGCCCCGTCCTGTCCTGCAGGGAGAAGATACCATCAAGACCCGACCAGCATGGAAGATCGATCTTCAGGCACCCCCAGGCGAAGAAGCGTATGGCGTCGCCCGTGTCTGGATCGACAAAGATTCCGGCGCCATCCTGCGCATCGAAGGCTATGACAAGAAAGGCCTTCTCCTGCGCCGGTTTGAAATCGTCTCCGCGCAGAAGATCGACGGCCTCTGGATGCTCAAGCAGATGAGGATCGAGAGCTTTGAACCGGGCAAATCCGACCCGGTTTCCAGACGCTATCTCGAGGTTTTGGGAAAGGATTCCTAACGCCTTGCCGTACCCACGTCGCGGAGGGTGCGAACGCCCTATTTTGTAATCAGCACAATTTGAGCGGCATTGGGACTACCAAGACCCGTTGCCATATCGTAACCAACAATCGTGGGGTAGCCGTTTGATCCGGCGGTGATGTCGCGGAAATAGGTGGCGTAGGAGGTCTTGGCAGCGCTGTAGGCCTTCGCATTGAACTGGGTGATGCCGGCATTTCCCAGGCTGGCACGGCGGGCCAGGAGCGCTGACACTTGTGGAGCGCCCACGCTGGTTCCGCCGAACACATACCATCCGGACGCCTTGGTGGAGGGATCGGTGAAGTAGACCGAACAACCGGTGTACGGGTCGGCGACATAGCTCAGATCGGGAGTGCCGCGACCGGAGTTGATGTTGAAGCCGACCTGATAGGAGGGAATTTGCACATATGTGCTGGGGCCACCACCACCACCGCTCCACGCGGTCTCCGAGGTCACTGTTCCCGAGACGGAATCATAGGCCAGCGAGGTTCCTCCCACGGCGGTCACATTGGCGGACACTGCGGGCCAATCGGTCACCCCGCCGACGTCACCCGAAGCAGCAACATAACTCACCCCGCTCTTGGCGAAGTAAGAGTCGTAGTTCTTCTCCGTCGAAAACTCACCCGCCCCCCAACTCATGGAAACGACACCTGCCTTGACCGTAGTCGAAGTGGCATAACTCACCGCGGTCAAAAGGCTTCCGCTCGAGGCATCCTTGGCCACGACCAGTGCGATTTTTGCGCCGGGAGCCATGGCATGGGCCCACTCGACATCAAGAGTCGTCTCTTGGGCCCATCCTGTGTTGCCTACATTAGGCCTTCCCTGTGGATAATAGATGGAGACCGTGGTGGTGGGTATTCCGTAGGCGGAGCAGAAGCTGTTCAGATCGTTCTGAATGTTGGGACTCCCGTAGGCGACCACGATCGCGATGGTCTCGCCACGACCGTCACCCGTAAAGGATATCTTATTGAATCCATAGGCCGCGGCGATATGGCTCGGCCCATAACCCGTCGAGGGAGGGGCAAGTGCTGCAGGGGCTGGATTATTCCCACGCAATGAACCGATCGTGTTGTTTCGGTCTCCATCCTTGTAACCATATTTCCATTTCAGGGGAGGAGAAATCTCGCCCGGTGCGTTCACAATTTCGCCGTAAGTTTCTTGCTCCGCATGGAGTCCTAATCCGCCGGCCACAAGAAGCATAAGGAGACTAGCCACAGCGCTTGGTGAGTTTTTCATAAGGTTCATAAAGTATTGGAATTGATATGCGGGTATCTCAGCCGACGCATAAGGTCAAGGTATCTGATTCCGTAAAGTGCTTGCATCTCAAGTTCCTCTACACCTTCTCAGCCGCCGAACTCCCAAAGAGTCCTGCGGGCCTGATAAGCAAGATAACGATCAGGATGCCGAAGGCAATGGCATCGCGGTACGAGGAGAGGAAAGAGCCTCCCAGCAAACATTCACTCAGGCCGAGAAGGAGCCCTCCCACAGCGGCACCAGGCAGACTACCAATCCCACCCAGGACGGCCGCCACAAAGGCCTTGATGCCTGGCTGTGTTCCCATGAGCGGTTCGATCGAATGGATATTCATGGCGTAGAGTACGCCGGCAGCACCGGCCAGAGCTGAACCAACGGCAAAGGTCAGAGAGATCACCGCATTGCTATTCACTCCCATGAGGGCGGCCGCATCACGATTCTGAGAGAGGGCTCTAAGCGCAAGGCCAAAGCGGCTTCGCAGCACAATCTCGCGAAGGGTCACAAGAAGCACCAGTGTCACGACGATCACCAAGAGATGATTTCCGGAAATCGTGACCCCCTCCCCCAACGCGATGCGGATCGGAGGCAGAAGATCCGGGAACGCCTTCTGATTCACACCGAAGAGAATCTGCCCTCCATAGGAAAGCAGCAGAGAAACGCCAATCGAGGTAATGAGAACAGCTAGTTTGGGCTGATTACGCAGCGGTCGGTAGGCTAGGCGCTCAATGATCACCCCGAGCAGGGCGCAGACGATCATGGCCCAGATGAGCACCGCGGCGGTGGTCATCCAAGGCTGAGGAAAAAGATGGCGTGCAATTGGCGTGGCGTAAAATCCTGCAAAGGCCCCGATCATCAGGACATCCCCATGGGCGAAGTTGATGAACTTCAGTAAGCCGTAGACCATGCTGTAACCGAGAGCGATCAGCGCGTAGATCGCTCCGAGAGAAAGGCCGTTGATCAACTGCTGAAAAAACTCGTGCATGGCTGCGCCGAGATTAATCAGGAAGTCAGGGGCTCAGGAATTTATTTTGGTTTTAAAAAACAAAAACGCCCTCCGGTTTCCCGGAGGGCGTTGTCAGTTTAACAACCAAAAAAACTAGAACTTTGCCGCAATTGTAAACCCGAGGATGGCCGCATTTCCTGTAGAACCATTTCCTGTAGGGTTAACAATGTACTGAGCATCAGGCACGAAATCCAACCACTTGTTGATTGCAAAAGTGTAGAAGCATTCGAACACAGCGGTAGTGGAGAAGAAATGACTGGAAAAGTTACCAGAAGGGCCAAACTGACCCTTTGGAAGCGAACTATTTAAATTGCTACTATAGAACCCTTCACCCACAGCGATACCCATCTTATCGTTCTTACGGGCGTCGAAGAGCCCCTTGTAAACCAGTCCTGTCTGGTAGTAGTACGGCAACGTGCAGTTGGAGGCGGGAGTGAAGGTAAATTCGTTGAAGGAGTAGAGTCCGCGGGTCTTGTCAGCAACTGTATTCGTTGCCGAGGGATTCTTGCCAACGACTGGGTTCTTGTCCAAGGATGGAGAGGCTGAGACCTGATTATGAACAGCGGTTAGGCGCTGATCAGCCTGAAAGTACATACCCCAGATCGTGCTGTTCCCAGAACTGCTGCCGAAGTTGTTGTTGTTCTGACCCCAGATATAGCTGCCGATCGCATAACGTCCTTCAAGCTTGTCGAGGCCTACCTTGGGCGTCCATCCCACTTCATTCACGTTGTAGACACCATTCTGTCCGTAAGCACTCGAGTTGGGGTCGAATGCCGCAGTTCCCTGAAAGTTGAATCCATGGTTGTTGTAGTTGGCAGTTTTCGTCGAACTGGCCTGAATTCCGGAATACCCTGCGATAGACAGGCCCAGATAAGTCTGGACATAGGTGGAAGCAGAGGGTTTGGCACGGAGCATACCACCCCAGGAATCATAGGAACTGCTCCAAGGAACCGATGTCACGGAATAGGTTTTAACGCCTTTGGTGTATCCTCCAACCGCTCCACCAATACCTTTCGCAGAGGCAATGGCATTGTTTTCAAAGTTCTTGGATTCTGGCTGAGTCAGGAAATCCTCGTAGGGATTGATCCAACCAAATTTAAGCAAGAACTGTGGATCCATGGTTTTATCTGTCTTATAAAGAAAATACTGCGACATGACACGCACTCCCATCCCACTAGTGTCTTTGTTGGGATTAAAGACTCCCGAAGTTCCCGCTGCTTGAGCCGTGTAGGGGCAGTTTGGGTTACCGTTGACATTACGATAACGCCAGTCTGACTGTACGCACAAGCCAGTTAGTCCGAATAACTTTCCAAAGTCATAGTTGAAACCCATCTTTACTTCCGTCGACCAGTTGTCTACCGGGACACCGGAAATACTTCCTTTAGCATTAGCTGGCTGTGCTGCCGGTGTGACTTGTCCAAGGAAATTCTCCTTAGCCTGTCCGGTGATGGTCAGACCGTAGTCGTTGAACGGTTTTCCAAGACCAAACCATTCATCCGTGGAACCATTGCCATTCCACCAGGAATCGAGTGTGGGAGGCTTCCAGTTGAAAGCTGGCAGTGAAAAGGTACCCGCAGACGGGGTATTGGTAATGCCGCCGATCGTACCATCTCCGGCAATAGCCGAGGTGGCTGTAGTGAGCGCCGAAACGATCACAATAAGAGCTCCAAGTTTTTGAAATGCTTTGGTCATCGTGGTTTGTGGTTTAAAAAAAGTGCTCATCATCATGAATCACCCCATTAACCTCAACAATCCCATCAATGTCACAATCCGGTGACACAAAAAAAGCCCCGGGAGTGACAGCGGGGATTTTCGTTAAGTTTACTGATGAGTTGGACCAGAAGTAATCGTTAGGTTAAGAGCTCTGTTAGGCGTTCTCGCCGCCCGCTGCCTGGTCGCGCTCTTTCATTGCGGCCTTGCGGCTGAGCTTCACCTTACCCCTGTCATCGACGCCAATGCACTTGACCCAGATGACATCGCCGACCTTAACAACATCCTCGACCTTGTTAACACGCATGTCAGCAAGCTCGGAAATGTGGACGAGACCATCCTTACCGGGCAGAACCTCGACAAAGGCGCCGAACTCCTTGATCGAGACGACGGTGCCTTGGTACATCTCGCCGATGCCGATCTCCTTGATCATGCCCAGGATGATTTCCTTGGCGCGCTTCAGGCTCTCTCCGTTGCTGGAATAGATGTTCACAGAGCCGTCGTCCTCGATGTTGATCTCCGCGCCGGTCTCGGCAACGATGCTCTTGATGGTCTTGCCACCGGGCCCAATGATGAGGCCGATCTTATCCTGAGGAACCTTCACGGTCTCGATACGAGGAGCGTACTTGCTCATCTCGCTACGGTGAGCAGGAAGGGTCTGCTTCATGTGATCAAGGATGAGCCCACGGTTCTTGCGGGCATCGTCGATCGCGACGGACATGAGCTCGTGGCTGATGCCCTTGAGTTTGAGATCCAGCTGGAATCCAGTCACTCCGACCTCGGTACCGCAGAGCTTGAAGTCCATGTCGCCGAAGTGATCTTCGCTGCCGATGATGTCGGTCAGCAGGGCGTGGCGGGTGAGCTTGCCGTGGCCGTCATCCTCGGAGACAAGTCCGACGGAGATACCTGCAACGGGACGCTTGAGAGGGACACCCGCGTCGAGCAGAGCGAGAACGCCTGCACAGACCGAGGCCATCGAGGTGGAGCCGTTGGACTCCATGACCTCGCTGGTGACGCGGAGGGCATAAGGGAACTCCTGTTGACTCGGGATGACCGGGAAGATGGAGCGCTCGGCGAGTGCGCCGTGGCCGATCTCGCGGCGGTTCTGACCTCCGAAACGTCCGGTCTCACCGACGCTGAAGGGAGGGAAGTTGTAATGGAGAAGGAAACGCTTGGTCGTCTCGCCGCCACCGTATCCGTCGATCATCTGAGCCTCGTCGGAAGTAGCGAGCGTTGCCAATGCCATGGCCTGGGTCTCACCGCGTGCGAAGAGTGCGGAACCGTGCGCACGGGGGAGAACCGTCGTCTCGCTGGTCAGCTGACGAAGCTCGAGCAGGCCGCGACCGTCGCAGCGCTTCTGCTTGTCCAGGATGCTGACGCGGAAAGCCTTCTTCTGGAGGTAATCAAACGCCTGAGAGATCTCGAACTTCGTTGCGGCGGGGAACTTCTCGATGATCTTGGCGCTCACTTCCTCGCGGAGTGCGCCAACGGCCTTGCCTCGGGCGACCTTGCTCGGGGTGTAGAGGGCGGCCTCGATGCGATCACCGGCCACCTGGTAGGCGATCTCGAGCATTCCCTCATCGACATTGAGAAGGGTGAACTCACGCTTCGGCTTGCCGGCCTTGGAGATCAGTTCTTTCTGAGCGGCGATGAGCGGACGGGTCTGCTCGCGGGCGAAGTCGAGAGCCTTCTTGAAGTCCTCTTCTGGGAGCTCATTGGCCGCACCCTCGATCATGATGACGTTTTCGCCGTCGCCGACATAGACGAGGTCGAGATCGCTGTCCTCACGCTGAGCGTGGGTAGGGTTCACGACGAACTCACCATTCACGCGGCCGACGCGGACTGCTGCGATGGGCTTCTCGAACGGGATGTCGGAGACGCAGAGGGCGGCGGAGGCGCCATTGATGGAGAGGATGTCGGGATCGATCTGGCCGTCTGCGGAGAGCAGGATGCTGATGATCTGGGTGTCGTAGAAGTAGTTCTTCGGGAAGAGGGGGCGCAGCGGACGATCGGTCATGCGGGCGGTCAGGATCTCCTTCTCGCTAGGGCGGCCTTCGCGCTTGAAGTAGCCGCCAGGGAACTTGCCGACTGCGGCGGCCTTCTCCTTGTAATCAACGGTGAGGGGGAAGAAATCTTGGCCTTCCTTGACGGAGGTGGCGGAGACGGCACTCACGAGAACGATGGTCTCGCCGGAGCTGACGACGACGGCTCCGTCGGCAAGCTTGGCGATCTTGCCGGTTTCGAAACTGATAGGATTCTGACCGACATTGGCGGTGACAGTGGTGTGTGACATAGGAATTGGGAATTAAGGGTTGTTAGGTTGGATTTAGAGGAGCGGGTAGAGGCGCGAGATTGGTTGAGCGCCCGCTGGGGCTGATAACACCCGGATGGGTATCTGCAGGAATGGTGTGTGTTTGATTGGTCTCTCCAGCCAAAAGAGCGGGAGAAGTATAATGGTCGTGGGATCTCATTCCCCATCCTCGGAGCGCCCGACCTCATCGGGTCGGAACTTTCCAGGCAGAGAAAACCGTTGGCCGATGCGTTACTTGCGCAGGTTCAGCTTCTCAATGACCGCTTGGTAGCGCTCGGTGGCGCTATCCTTGAGGTAATCGAGAAGACGGCGGCGCGTGGCAACCATCTTGAGAAGGCCGCGACGTGAGGAATGATCCTTGGCGTTGCCCTTGAGATGCTCGGTAAGGGAGGTGATCCTCTGTGTGAGGTTGGCCACCTGGACGTCGGCA
>Ga0209829_10004032_pt1 | contig 10464 bp, 9 predicted proteins | sample C_140205_EF_Meta_FD_187311 | JGI IMG/M metagenome (GOLD analysis project Ga0209829, IMG submission 187311) | Freshwater microbial communities from Lake Croche, Canada to study carbon cycling - C_140205_EF_MetaG (SPAdes) (version 2) | ecosystem: Environmental > Aquatic > Freshwater > Lake... | reverse complement strand
TCCATCTCGCGGGCGCTGGGGCGCTCGGTGATCTGCTTGGCGAGATCGACGAGGACGTCGGTCTGGTGCCCCATGGCACTGACCACGACGACGACCTTGTCGCCGCCCTTGTGCCGGGCCACCGCTTTGCGGGCCGCCGCCACGATCTTCTGCGCGTCGGCGACGCTCGTTCCGCCGAATTTTTGAACCACCAGGGCCATCGTCTCACCGCTCCTTTCCATGTCCGGAAAATGGTGCCTGCCACCTTTTTCCAGACGCATGCGCTTATCGCGCTGTGTCGAGAAACCTTTCCATCAACGTCCACCCCGGCTCGATCCGCACTGCCGGATCGCGGGCCACTGCCGCGGCCGCGGCGACCTCGTCGTACGTCCCCCCGGCCCCCTCGATGCCGCTGCCGGCGAGGAGATACGGGACGGCACCGCGGGAGTGGGTCTTCGTGGCGAGGAACGTGGGATGATCGGGGCAGACGAGCATTCGCCACCCCGGCAGCGTCGCCAGATGGGCCGCGATCGGCGCCACGACGAGCTCGTCGATCCGCTCGATCGCTCGCACCTTCTCGACGGCGTTGCCTTCGTGGCTCGCCTCGTCGGGGGCCTCGACATGGACGCAGACGAGATCGGCGTGAGCGAGCTCCGCAATCGCCGCCCGCCCCTTGGCGGCGTAGTCGGTGTCGAGATAGCCGGTCGCCCCCGGCACCTCGAGGCGCTTCCAGCCGGCCAGTGCCGCCAGGCCCCGCAGGAGATCGACCGCGGTGATCATCGTCGCACGCGTACCGAAGCCCGTGGCAGCATATTTCGTGGCAAAGGGCTCCATCCGCGGGGCCCGCCCCGCGCCCCACAGCCAGACGTTCGTGGCGGGGCGCTTGCCGGCGGCGATCCGGGCAACGTTGACCGGATGCCCGGCGAGCCAGCGGGCGCTGGCGGCCATCAGATCGGTCAGGAGGTGGCTGCCGGTGCCGCGCGGGAAGGCGTCGAAGATCGGCTGATCGACGAGATCGTGGGGGGGCGTCGCCCGGAGGTCGGAGCCGAGTGGCGCTTGGGTCCCAGCGGCGCCACGGGAGAGAAGGAGATTGCGGTAGCTGACGCCGGGGGTGAACTGCCAGCCGGCGAGGTCGGGGAAGTCGGCGGCGAGGCCCTCTTGGCAGGCGGCCAGAAGCGCTGTCGCTTCTTCGGTCGAGACATGCCCGGCGGTGAAATCCTCCATCACGCCGGCGGTGATCGTGACGAGGTTACAGCGCACGGCCCAGTCATCGGGCCCCAGCTCGATTCCCTTGGCGGCTGCCTCGAGCGGCGCCCGGCCGGTGAAGAAGCGGAGTGGGTCGTAGCCGAGGAGGCTCATGCAGGCCACCTCGGAGCCGGGGGGGAGGCTGTCGGGGACGTGGTTGGTGAGCCCGACTTGCCCCCGTGCGGCGAGGGTGTCGAGGGCCGGCGTGCGCGCGGCCTGGAACGGCGTCAGCCCTCCGAGTGAGGCCTGGGGGGCGTCGGCGGCGCCGTCGGGAATCACGATCACGTACTTCATCCGCACTGGTTCCCCGCGGGGTGGTGGGCTGTGATGGCTGGGCGGTTCATTCGTCGAGCACCCCCAGGCAGACACTCTTCGCCCGGACAACATCGCAGCGGTCGATGGAAAGGAGGGCCTCGTGGACGGCGCTCGACGGGCATGAGTGCGTCATGATCACCAGCGCCACGTCCGGGGGGACGGTTGCGGTGGGGGCGTCGCCGGTGGCGATCGGATCGTGCTGGATCACCGACGCGATCGAGATTCCGTGGTCGCCGAGGATCCCGGTGATCCGCGCCAGGACGCCGGGGCGGTCGGTGACGACGATGCGGAGGAAGTGGCGCTCGCTGACATCGACGCCAGCGAGCTTCGCGGCCGGAGTGTCGGCCGAGAGGAGGCCGGTCGTGCGGAAGGTGATCGCCGTCCGCCCGACGACCGTGTCGATGATGTCGGCGACGACGGCCGAGGCGGTCGGCATCTGCCCCGCCCCGAGGCCGTGGAAGAACATCCGCCCGACGGCGTCGCCGACGATGCTGACGGCGTTATACGCGCCGCGGGTTTCGGCCAAGGGCGTGCCGATCTTCACCAGCGCCGGAGCGACGCGCATCGCCAGCCGGCCGTTGCTGCGCCGGGCCACCGCCACGAGGCGGATCCGGTAGCCGAGCTCGGCGGCGTAGCGGATGAGGTCGATGTCGACGGTGTCGATGCCGGTTCGCGGGATCTCCTTCCAGGGAACCCAGACGCCGAAGGCGAGGTGGGAGAGGATGGCGAGCTTTTGCGTGGCATCGGTACCGTCGACGTCCATCGACGGATCGGCTTCGGCGAAGCCCTTTGCCTGCGCGAGTGCCAGGGCCTCGGCGTAGCTCGATCCGTCCTCCTCCATCCGGGTGAGGATGAAGTTGCTCGTGCCGTTGAGGATGCCGCGGATGCTCTCGATCCGGTTGGCGGCGAGGCATTCGCCGATCGCGGCGACGATCGGGATTCCGCCGGCGACCGCCGCCTCGAAGGCGATCGAGCGGCCGAGCCGGCGGGCGAGTTCGAACAGCTCCGGGCCGTGCTCGGCGAGGAGCGCCTTGTTGGCGGTGACGACATCCTTCCCGTTCTCGAGGAGCTCCACCATCATCGACCGGGCCGGCTCGAGGCCGCCGACGAGAAGGGCGGCTAGCGTGATCGAGGGATCCTGCGAGATCGTGCCGATGTCGGTCGAGATCGGGATCGCCGGGAGCGTGCAGTCGCGCTCCTTGGCTGGGTCGCGGACGACCGCGGCGGCGACCTCGATCGGTCGGCCGGCATGGCGGGTGATGTGGTCGGCGGAGTCGACGAGAAGGCGGACGACGCCGGAGCCGACGGTGCCGAGCCCGACGAGGCCGATCCGGATCGGCTGGGCCGGGTCGTGGTGAGCCATGAGGGGGAATGCTCCGGGAGAGGGGAAGCCCTGGAATGTACCGAGCGTAGCTTGGCGCGACCAACGACGCCCCTCCGTGAAGGCCGGGAAACGGCCGCTGGATGGGAGAGACTGCCGGTTCTAACGGTCTTGCTGGTCGGGGGGAACGGCGGGTGGGGGGGGAACGGCGGGTGGGGGGCGGCCGGTCGCTTGACCGGGGACGATGCCGTACAACGGAGCGGGGGTCGGGGCGATTTAGTCCCCACCGCGCCCACACCTCCGCCCCTCATCGCCCGCAGGACCCCCGGCACGTGAAAGACTCCGCCCGCGACTTCCTTTTTCGTCTTCTCCTCACCCCCAGCCCATCCGGCTACGAGTGGCCGATCCAAGCGCTGGTCCGCTCCTATCTCGAGGCCGTCGCCGACACCGTCTCGACCGACTCCCACGGCAACGTGATCGGCGTGAAGAATCCCGGTGCCCCGCTGCGGATGCTCCTGGCCGGGCACTGCGACCAGATCGGGCTCATCGTCCAATACATCGACAGCGATGGCTATTGCTCGGTGCAGCCGATCGGCGGCTGGGATCCGATGCAGCTGATCGGCTCGCGCGTGGTCGTGTGGGGGGGGCCGGGCCCGGTGCCCGGCGTCATCGCCCGCAAGCCGATCCACCTCCTCACCGAGGAGGAGCGGAAGGTCGTGCCGAAGATGAAGGATCTGTGGATCGACGTCGGCGCGCGCGACAAGGCCGATCTCGAAGGGGTGATCCGGATCGGCGATTGCGTCACGGTGGAGCTGCGCGTTCAGCCGCTGCGCAACAACCTCGTCGCCTCGCCGGCGATGGACGACAAGGTGGGGCTGTGGGTGGTGCTCGAGGCTTTCCGCCGCGCGGCCGAAGCGGGGCCCCTGGCCTGTGCGCTCCATGTCGCCTCGACGGTTCAGGAAGAGATCGGCCTCCGCGGCGCCCAGACGAGCGCCTTCGGCGTCGATCCCCACGTCGCGATCGCCGTCGACGTCACCCACGCCACCGACTGCCCGACGATCGACAAGAAGTCGGAGGGAGAGGTCAGCCTCGGCAAGGGGCCGGTCGTGTTTCGGGGGCCGAACATGAACCCGCAGGTCGTCGACCGGCTCGTCGCGGCGGCCGCGGCCCGGTCGATCCCGTTCCAACTCTCGGCCAGCGGCCGGGCGACCCCGACCGACGCCAACGTCCTCCAGACCACCCGGGCGGGGGTGGCGACAGCGCTGGTCAGCATTCCCAATCGCTACATGCATTCGGCCGTCGAGACGGTGTCGCTCGACGATCTTGACTCTGCCGCCGATCTCCTCGCCGCCTTCGTCGGCGGGCTCGGGCCGGGGATCGACTGGACCCCCGGTGCCCCGCAGTAAAAGTCGATCCCGCTGCCAAAACGGCAGCAGCGACCAGGGCCCGGCGGAGAAACCGGCACCTTCAACTCTGCAAATCCCCCTGTCTCACGGCTGCCAGCTGATTTTTTTTGATTCGCGACCGCGGACGGCACGCGGGTTGCTTTCCGAGGGGATGTCCGCTGGCGCTGCTGCCAATTCGGGGCCCCGGCGGACCCCAGCCGTACACCGAGCCCGTTCCCGCAATCGTTCCAGAGGAGAAGTGACCCATGGCCAAGCAAATGGTGTTCGACGATGAAGCCCGCCAGCCGTTGCTCGCCGGAGTCTCGAAGCTCGCCCGCGCCGTGAAGAGTACCCTCGGCCCACGCGGCCGGAATGCCGTCCTCGACAAGGGTTGGGGCTCCCCCAAGGTCACCAAGGACGGCGTCACTGTCGCCGAGGATATTGATCTCGAGGATCCGTACGAGAACCTCGGCGCCCAGCTCGTCAAGGAAGCGGCCAGCAAAACCAACGACGTCGCCGGTGACGGCACGACCACGGCCACGGTCCTCGCCGAGGCGATTTTCCGCGAGGGTCTGAAGATGATCGCCGCCGGGGCCGATCCAATGGGCCTCTCGCGCGGCATCCACAAGGCGGTCGAGGCGGTCTCGAAGTCGATTCTCGCCATGGCGACGCCGATCAACGAGAAGAACAAGAAAGAGTTGATGCAGATCGCGACGATCGCCGGCAATAACGATCCGACGATCGGCAGCGTCCTTTCAGAAGCGTTTCTGAAGGTCGGCAAAGACGGCGTGATCACCGTCGAAGAGGGGAAGCAGGCGGAGACGAGCGTCGACGTCGTCGAGGGAATGCAGTTCGACCGCGGCTATCTCTCTCCCCACTTTGTCACCGATGCCGATTCGCAGGTCTGCGAATACGAAAACCCCTACATCCTTCTGTTCGAGGAGAAGATCTCCTCGGCAAAGCACCTCGTCCCGCTCCTCGAGGCGATCAGCAAGGCGGGCAAGCCGCTGGTGATCATCGCCGAGGATATCGAGGGGGAGGCGCTGGCCACGCTCGTCGTCAACAAACTCCGCGGCATCGTCCAGTCGGTTGCCGTGAAGGCCCCCGGTTACGGCGACCGCCGCAAGGCGATCATGGGTGATCTGGCCGTTTTGACGGGGGGCCAAGCGATCTTCAAAGATCTCGGCATCGCCCTCGACGCCGTCAAGCTGACTGATTTGGGGCGGGCGAAGAAGGTGATCATCGAAAGCGAGAACACGACGATCGTCAGCGGAGCGGGCTCGAAGTCGGCGATCGACGGCCGGGCGGCCCAGATCCGTGCCGAGATCGAGGTCACCGACAGCGAGTACGACCGCGAGAAACTCCAGGAGCGGCTCGCCAAGCTCGCCGGCGGTGTCGCCCAGATCAATGTCGGGGCGGCCACGGAGACCGAGATGAAGGAGCGCAAGGCCCTCATCGAGGATGCCAAGAGCGCCACCCAGGCGGCCCTCGCCGAGGGGATCGTCCCCGGCGGCGGCGTCGCCCTCCTCCGCAGTGAGAAGTCGATCGAGAAACTCGATCTCGAAGGCGATGAGAAACTCGGCGCAGCGATCGTGAAGAACTCCCTCCGCTACCCGCTCGAGGCGATTGCGACCAATGCCGGTGTCGATGGCCCGGTGGTGGTCAACCGTGTCCGCCACATGAAGGGGAAGAACGACGGCTACGACGCCGACAAGGAAGAGTACTGTGATCTCGTCGCGGCAGGGGTGATCGACCCGGCGAAGGTGGTGCGGACAGCACTGCAAAACGCCGCCAGCGTCGCCGCGCTCCTCCTCACGACCGAGGCGCTGATCACCGAGATCCCCAAGGCCGAGGAGGAGCATGGTGGCGAGGGCCACGATCACCACGGCATGGGCGGCGGCGGCATGGGTGGTATGGGCGGTGGCATGGGTGGCATGGGTGGCATGGGTGGCATGGGTGGCATGGGTGGCATGATGTAGGCCGCTGCCGGCTTCCGGCACTCGTTGTCCTTCTCGGTGTCCTTCTCCCTCCAATCAGATTTCCTTTCTCTTTTTTTCCGGAGTGATTCACGATGGCTGCGAAGAACCTGAAGATCCGTCCGCTCGATGACCGTGTCGTGGTGACGCCCGTCGAAGCCGAAGAGCGCACCGCCGGGGGGATCGTTCTCCCCGATTCGGCCAAGGAGAAGCCGCAGCGCGGCCATGTCGTGGCACTCGGCCCCGGCAAGCTCCTTGAAAATGGCACCCGTGCCCCCCTCTCGCTCGCCATCGGCGACGAGGTGATTTACGGCAAGTACTCCGGCAGCGACATCGAGGTCGACGGCCACGACGTGAAGATCCTCCGCGAGAGCGAGATCCTCGCGAAGATCTCCGGCTGACGTTTGCCGGCTCCCGTTTTGCGGCCCGCCCGGCCCGACCGCACTTGCGGCGGGCCGGGGCCGGCGGCCTCCCCTCCACACCCACCCTTCCCCGACACACCCCGGCTCCTGAGGAGATCGTCCCGTGCCCAAGCAGCTGCTGTTTGACGACCAAGCCCGTGCCAAGCTTCTGAAAGGCGTCGAGAAACTCGCTGGCGCCGTGGCGGTGACGATGGGGCCAACCGGCCGCAACGTGATCATCGACAAGTCGTTCGGCGGTCCGACGGTCACGAAGGACGGCGTCACCGTCAGCAAGGAAGTCGATCTCGAGGATGTGTTCGAAAACATGGGCGCCAAGCTCGTCAACGAGGTCGCTTCGAAAACCTCCGACCTGGCTGGTGACGGCACGACCACGGCCACGGTCCTCGCCCGCGCGATCTTCCGCGAGGGGACGCGGATGGTGGCCGCCGGCTCAAATCCGATGGCCGTCCGCCGCGGCATCGAAAAGGCCGTTGCCGCCGCCACCGTCCGGCTCCACGAGATGGCGAAGAAGGTCGAGCGCCCGGAGGAGATTGCCCAGGTCGGTGCCATCTCCGCCAACAACGACCGTTCCATCGGCGACCTCATCGCCGAGGCCCTTCAGAAGGTGGGCAAGGATGGCGTGATCACCGTTGAGGAGGGGAAGACGACCGAGACCACCGTCCGCTTTGTCGACGGCATGCAGATCGACAAGGGGTACGTCTCCCCCTACTTCATCAACCGCACCGCGGAAATGGATTGCGAGCTCGCCGACGCCCTGATCCTGATCCACGAGAAGAAGATCTCGAATCTCCGTGAGCTCCTCCCGCTCCTCGAGAAGGTCGCCCAGTCGGGCAAGCCGCTCCTGATCATTGCCGAGGATGTTGATGGCGATGCCCTCACCGCGCTGGTCGTCAACAAACTCCGCGGCGTGCTCAACGTCTGCGCTGCCAAGGCGCCGGGCTTCGGTGACCGCCGCAAGGCGATGCTCGGCGACATCGCCGTGCTCACCGGTGGCACGCTCATCAGCGAGGACCTCGGGTTGACGCTGGAGAGCCTCGATCTCTCCCACCTCGGCAAGGCGAAGACGATCACCGTCGACAAGAACGAGACGACGATCGTCCAGGGCTCCGGCAAGACGGCCGACGTCACCGCCCGCGTCCAGCAGATCCGCAACCAGATCGATGCCACCGACAGCGAGTACGACCGCGAGAAGCTCCAGGAGCGGCTCGCCAAGCTCACCGGCGGCGTGGCGATCGTCTCCGTCGGTGCCGGGACCGAGGCGGAGATGAAGCAGAAGAAGGCCCGCGTCGAGGATGCCCTCCATGCGACCCGCGCCGCGGTCGAGGAGGGGATTGTCCCCGGTGGTGGCGTCGCCCTTCTCCGCTGCCGTGAGGCGGTCGAGAAGGTCCGCTCGCAGGCCAAGGGAGACGAGAAGATTGGCGTCGACATCGTCCTCCACTCGCTCGATGCCCCGATCCGTCAGATCGCCGAAAACGGCGGGATCGACGGCTCGGTCGTCGCCGATGAAGTGGCCGACAAGCCGCTCCATGTCGGCTACGACGCCAACAAGGGGGAGTATGTCGACATGCTCAAGGCCGGGATCATCGATCCGGTCAAGGTGGTCCGCGTCGCCCTCACCAATGCCGCGAGTATCGCCGGGCTGCTCCTCACCACCGAGGCTCTCGTGACGAACCTCGACAAGGACGAATCGAAGCGGAAGCGCGTCGAGGGGAGCGTCCGCTAGGGATCGAAAATAGGGATCGAAAAGCAAGGCCGGAGGATTCCGGAAGGAGGGCGGTGCCCGCGGGCCGCCCAACCCCACCATGGCCCAACAGCGTGACTTTTACGAGATTCTGGGCGTCGAACGCACCGCGACGACGACCCAGATCTCGGAGTCTTACCGGAAACTTGCGATCCGCTTCCATCCGGACAAGAATCCTGGCAACGATGAGGCTTCTGACCGCTTCAAGGAAGCGGCCCGCGCCTTCGAGGTCCTCTCCGACGAGCAACTGCGGGCCCGCTACGACCGCTACGGCCACGCTGGTCTCCAGGGGGGCGGGACGCACGAGTTCAACGACATCACCGACATTTTCGAGGCCTTCGGTGATATTTTCGGCGGAGGGATGTTCGGCGGCGATCCGCGGCGGCGGACGAACCGGCCGCGGCAGGGGAGCGACGTCTTCTGCACGCTCTCGATGACGCTCCTCGAGGCGGCCCGGGGGGCGACGAAGACGGTCGAGTTCACCCGCCACGAAGCCTGCGGCACCTGCGACGGCAGCGGCGCGAAGAAAGGGACGAAGCCGGTTCCCTGCGAGTACTGCGGCGGTCGTGGGCAGGTTCTCCAGTCGGCCGGGGTGTTTCGGCTCCAGACCACCTGCCCGGCCTGCCGCGGCGGCGGGAATGTCATCCGGGAGAAATGCCCGGGCTGCGGCGGTGACGGCCTCACCGAGGAGCAGGTCGAACGGAAGGTGACGATCCCCGCCGGCGTCGACCGCGACGTCCGCGTGCGCTTGGCCGGCGAGGGGGAGCCGGGGCAGAGCGGCGGCCCCCCCGGCGACTGCTACTGTGTGATCGAGGTCGAGGACCACCCCTTTCTGAACCGGGACGGCCGCGATCTCCACTGTGAGGTGCCGGTGACCTTCAGCCAGGCGGCCCTCGGGGCGACGATCGAGGTCCCGACCCTCGACGGCCCGAAGCCGCTCCAGGTGGCCAAGGGGACGCAAGCCGGCGACGTGATCCGGGTTCGCGGCCTGGGGATGCCGGAAGTGCGGGGCCGGGGGATCGGCGATCTCCATGTCCATGTCCACGTCGAGGTGCCCAAGTCGCTCTCCCCCAGGGCCGAGCAGTTGCTGCGGGAATTGGCGGCTGAGGAGCAAAAGGCCGTCAGCCCGAAGCGATCGAGCTTCTTCAGCCGACTCAGTGAATACTTTCAACCGAAAGACTCCGTGCCCGAGCGCGAGGAACAGCCATGACAAGTGACGATTCCCACGATCTTCCCCCGGTCGATCCGCAGCCGGCGTCGCCCCCGGCCCCCGGGGCCGATCTCCACGAGAAGCTCCGTGACGCCGAGGACCGGCTCCTGCGGACGCAGGCGGAGCTCGAGAACTTCCGCAAGCGTTCGCGCCGCGAGCTCGAGGATGCCCACCGCTACCGGGAAATCGATCTCCTCCGCAGCCTTCTTCCGGTGCTCGACAACGTCGAACGTGCCCTCGATGCGGCCGGGAAGAAAGCCGATTTCGAGAGCCTCATCGCCGGCTTCCGGATGACGGGGCAGCAGCTCGAAAAGCTGCTCATGATCCACGGCTGCAAGCCGATCGAGACCGAGGGGCAGCCGTTCGACCCGGCCGTCCACGAGGCGATCCTCCAGCAGTCTGTCGAGGGGGTGGCTGCGGGGACAGTCGTCGGTGCGGCAACGAAGGGGTACAGACTCCACGACCGCGTGGTGCGCCCCGCACAGGTCATCGTCTCGAAAGGGGAGTGATCCGATGCCAACCTACGATTACGTCTGCGACGGCTGCTCCCATGCCTTTGAGCTGTTCCAGTCGATGACCGACGCCACGAAGAAGACCTGCCCGAAGTGCAAGAAGAAGAAGCTCCGCCGCCTCATCGGGGCCGGCGGGGCGATCGTCTTCAAGGGAACCGGCTTCTACAAGACCGACTACCGCAGCGAGTCGTATAAAAAAGGCGCGGCGGCCGACGCCTCGTCGAAGTCCTCGGAAGGCAAATCGGCGGGGGAGAAGTCTTCCGGCGAGAAGTCTGGCGGCGAGAAGTCTGGCGGCGGATCGGGCGGCGGATCGGGCGGCAAGGAATGAGTCGGGCAGGAGTCAGGCGGCCTCTGCCCT
>Ga0209829_10004030_pt1 | contig 10464 bp, 11 predicted proteins | sample C_140205_EF_Meta_FD_187311 | JGI IMG/M metagenome (GOLD analysis project Ga0209829, IMG submission 187311) | Freshwater microbial communities from Lake Croche, Canada to study carbon cycling - C_140205_EF_MetaG (SPAdes) (version 2) | ecosystem: Environmental > Aquatic > Freshwater > Lake... | reverse complement strand
CCTGCTAAAGGAACTTCAAAACAAAATAATTACTAGCCTTAAAGGTTCTAGCTTAATCCTTTACGTTTATTAATAAAAAGGGGCCCTTATTGCTAAGTGCCCCTACTAAAAATCTGAACTTTAAAATACTATTTAGGCATAACAACAGCATCTATCACGTGTACTACACCGTTACCTGCTTTTAAATCTGTTGCAGTAACAGTTGCAATTCCACCTTTTTCATCTGTTAAAATAACTTTACCATCTTTTAATGATGCAGTTAAAGTTCCACCACTTACAGCTTTCAATGTAACTTTTCCTTTACCGTCTTTGATAGCTTTTAAAACAGCAGCTGCATCTAAATTGCCAGCTACAACATGATACGTTAATATCTTAGTTAAAGTAGCTTTGTTCTCTGGCTTTAAAAGACTTTCAACAGTTCCTTTAGGTAATTTTGCAAATGCATCATTAGTAGGTGCAAATACTGTAAAAGGTCCAGCACCTTGCAAAGTAGCTACTAAATCAGCTGCTTTTACGGCAGCAACTAAAGTTGTGTGCGCTTTAGAACCTACGGCAACATCTACAACTGTTTTTTGAGCTGATGCAGAGATAATACCTCCAATCAACATCGTCAATAAAAATTTCATTTTCATAATAATTATTTTGTTTATTTATTAAACACAATAACGGTTAAAAAAGTTTTTACAAATGAGGTATTTACAATTAATTAACATCTCTGTTAATTATAATAGATAAAAATTTAGTTAAAGTTCAACAATATATTATTAATAGGACCTCTTAAAAAATATATAATTTAATTTCTGTGTACTACTATTATAAGGAAATGGATTGGCAATGGAAGTGTGTTTTACCTGTGTGAGGCCTCCCCCCCCCCTAAAATCGGTTGATGACGATTTTATCTTGAGTGGTTTATTAATTTGTGTCACCTTGTTGCCGCTTCGATAATATTACAAAAGCTTAGGGCATTGGATGTTCCCAGGGTCCTCTATAGGGGCGTTGCAACAACTTTGTAGCTTCTGGATCGCCAATGACTTCCATTTTTTTATGATCATATTGTAAGGCTCTACCCAGTTGCATCGATATATTGGCTAGGATACAGCAGGCGGTTGAAATATGTCCTTGTTCAATATCGGCAACGGGTCGAGTTTTATTATCAATGGCATCGATAAAATTTCTCATGTGCATGCGTGTTGCCGAAGCTACATGAAGTTCAATATCTTTTTCGTTGATGTCTTCTGGATATTTTTCTCTTTCGTAGAGGGTATCGCCATGCAGTTTTTTGCCTACCTCTACTGGAGTAAAATCATATTTCATCGGGTCGCCAGAAAGAGTCCCTTTCTCTCCATAAATTTTAAAAGACCACGGATACTCAGGGTCAGCAGAAGTTCCCCATGTTCTGTGTTGCCAAACACAATTCAATCCCTCATATTCAAAAATCGCATGTTGTGTATCTGCTATATTGCTTTTGCTAATATGATTTCCATAGATGCCTCCAGTGGAGCTAATTTTTGTTGGCCATCCTAAATCAAGCATCCAACGTACTGTATCAAACATATGTACGCACATATCACCCATGATGCCATTTCCATATTCCATAAACGCACGCCACCATCCTCTGTGCGGTAATCCATCATATGGGCGAAGCGGAGCGGGTCCAGTCCACATGTCATAATCAAAAAAATCAGGTATTGCTTGAAGTGGTGGATTGCTTTCATTGCGCATATGATAGTAGCAGCAAATTTCAACATGATGAATTTTGCCAAGCAATCCGGCATCGACTATATTTTTTTTTGCTTCCACTAAGTGTGGTGTACTTCTTCTCTGTGTACCTACTTGAACAACACGATCATATTTTCTGGCGGCGGCAAGCATGGCTTCACCCTCCATTACATCGACGCTGATGGGCTTTTGAACGTATACATGTGCCCCTGATTTGATGGCGTCTATTGTTTGGAGCGCATGCCAATGATCGGGACTTCCAACCAAAACAATCTCTGGTTTTTGTTCCTTCAACATGATTCTATAATCGTTGTAAAGTGGAATTTTTTTTGAGTTGCCTATGCGATTGCTTATGCGTTCTGATGCTTCTTGCAACTGATGTTTGTCTACATCGCAAAGTCCTACTACTTCTGTAGGAGCAACTTGCATCAATCTAAATAGATCACTTTTTCCATACCAGCCAGTACCAATTAATGCAACACGTCTTTTTGGCGCAATGGCCCATTGATCTATACCAGTAGATTTTATTGAAGAAAGTGCTAACAGTGCGGAAGAGTTGCGTATAAATTGACGTCTATTTTGAGAAGAATGCTTTTGCATGTAAATTATTTTAGATAAATTTTTTTAAATGATTGAATCCCTATTACTTTTATTGTTTAGCTAAAGTTACTAAAAGAGTTTTAGGATCGTAAATATTGTATACTTTATTTATTATTCTTTACGTCCATACTACTATTAAAATAGAATGTTCTGTTATCTCACTTCGGGAATAGGATGCTCACATTTAAGTTTTACATCCTTTGCATAAAATTGATAGAATATTGTATATATTAGTAGAGTGTTTGCATCATTAAAATCTAAGTTGTAATTATTGTGTATTAATGAAATCATCATTGTTTAAAAATCAAGTTATGAAATGTAAATTCTTTTATGGCAGATCTAAGGCTTTGTGTTTTCAATTGTCTTTTATTGCTTTTTTTATGCTAGTTTCTTACCAACAGGTTGAGGCACAGGATGATAAAGCACAAAAAAAAGGACCTGGAATTATAAAAGAACATACCAACGGTCTGCATGGGTACATCAGCTATAATGCAGACAGACCAGCGGATCAATCTGACTTCAGTTACGGAATGGGTTTTTATTCTGCTGTATGGCCATTGATTACCCAACCAATTGCGGACTTTCAAATTGGTTTGGCCGGAGCTTGGGTTACTCCCGACAATTCCGATAATAAAGACAAACCCCTTGCACCCATTGGTACGCTTGCCCGTGACAACTGGCCAAGCCGAGGCCCTACATGGAGCAGTGTTTTTCAAACCCTCGAAGGCGGTCTTGGTTATTGGGCCGGAAATAGATTTAGATATGGTCCGCCAAAATTTAGTATGAATGCAACACCACAATGTTATGATTACGAAATTGGTTCGCCGGGTTGGTCATTTTTTTATGATACCGAAGCTTTGCCTGACAATCGTTTGGGAATTGCTCAATTAAGTAATCGTCTGCTGATTCCACCAGATGCCTTGCCTTTTCAGGACAATCCAAATGGTAAATTTCTGGGGTATACATACATGGCTTTGCCTTTTACAGATCCAACAAATGATGACCCACCAACGGGAGATCAAAGCTGGACTTGTTTTTTAAGCGCTGCCAATTTCAAAGGACCGATAGCTTATTATATTCCTGAAACTTGGAGTAAGATTGGCAAGCTATTCAATTATGATTTTATTTATGGACGTGGACTTGATGCTAGACCAGGTCATATGGGAGGAGGTGCCATGGAGATTAACACTGTACCTTGTTTTGAGTCACAGGATGAAAAGGGTGTGACTTATTCAAAGATACCCCAACTGCAATTTCCAGTTGACAAACAGGGTAGGACTATGCTAGTTCAAGATGTAGTTTATTACTCTAAAGCAGCTTTGTATGAAACGTTTAAGGTATGGAGAGATGGTGGTGATCCTTGCTCAGGAAGATTTGATGAAAAGGGTGCGTGGAAATCAAACTTAACAACTCGAACTCCTGGTTACGATCAGGATGGTAAAAAAATAACTGGAGTAGAAAAAATCTTTGATACAAAAGTATACAACGACAATGTTTGGGGATTAAAATGGGTGGATAGTAAAACCGATAAATTTGGAAACTTTCCAAGATACTTCAGGCATGAAGGAGATCAATTGGTGGCAATTGCTGCATCAGAGGTGCCTGCCACAACTAATCTCCTGAATAAAGAATTTACATTGGCAAAATCTGGCGAGCCCTATACTTCACCAGGCAAAGGAGCCTGGACAAATCCCGGTGCTGCTGCAGGCCCTTATATAGTTAAGCTCATTGACGGCTCTGAAGTTACTTATTCCTGGTATCGTTTTGTGGATCAACCATCCTTTCAACAATACAACTGGAGCAAAGCCAAAAAAGATAAATTACAGGCTTTCATTGAAAAGGTTCATGCAGAGTGGCCTATTGATAGAGATTATATGGCTCCACCTACCATGGGGGAATTGGTAGCACTTGATCCGGCTTTATTGGTTACGCCTCCAAAGGGTATGGAAGTAGGGTATGTTCCAATAGTAACATACCAGAAAGCTGCATCAAAATAGTTTATGAAGTAAGGAATAAAAACATAATTTCTAATTCATTTTTCTATTGCGTAACAGCAGCCAACTCATCACTATTACGATTAGGCGGCTCTATTCCTAAAAGATTCTTTACAAAGAAGTCGCGTTTCTTTGTTCGACCATATGGCCCACCATCACTATGCCCCATTCCAGGAATGGAAAGAAATTCGAATGTCTTTTTTGCTTTGATGAGTGCATCTACCACACGATAAGTAGATTCGGGTGGTACATTCTGATCTGCTTCGCCAACTATAAGCAATAGTTTACCTTTTAATTTATACGCATTAGTAATATTGGACTGGTCATCGTAATGCTTGCCTACTGGATAGCCCATCCATTGTTCATTCCACCATTGTTTATCGACCCTGTTGTCGTGACAACCGCATGCCGATACTGCCGCTTTATACCATTCAGGATGAAATAAAAGTCCGCCCAGAGAATTTTGTCCCCCTGCAGATGTTCCATATAAACCTACACGTGAAGTGTCTGCCTGCGGATATTTGTCTGCCAATGCGCGCATCCATAAAATTCTATCGGGGAAACCAGCATCACCAAGATTTTTCCAGCATATATCATGAAATGCTTTGGATCGGTTGTAAGTGCCCATGCCATCAATCTGTACAACAATAAAACCAAGTTCCGCCATGCTCTGCATTTCGCCTGAAGCTGAAAAAGTTTTTGGCACGAATGAGTCCTGCGGCCCTGCATAAATATTTTCAATAATGGGGTAACGCTTGGAAGGATCAAAATCTGAAGGGCGAAAAACTATACCCCATATATCTGTAAGCCCATCCCTACCTTTTGCGTGAAATACTTCGGGCATAGAAAAACCTGCAGCGTTATAAAGCGAGGCATCTGTTTGCTCAATATCCATCACTTTTATTCCATCGGATGTTTTACCAACAATAGAAACCGGTAGTTGGTTTACAGTTGAATAAACATCTACGTAATATTGTTTGTCCGGAGAAAATATTAATCGGTGATTATAACCAGGTGAAGTAAGTCGAATAAGATTTTTCCCATTAAATCCGATTCGGTAATAATGAATATTGTATGGATCTTCTCCTGTATTCATTCCACTGGCCTGAAACCAAATTTCTCTTTTGATTAAATCCACACTATCTACCCCTCGAACCACCCATTCTCCTTTTGTTATTTGATTCTTTACCAACCCCGCTTTCGCATCTACTAAATAAACATGACGCCAACCATCTTTTTCAGTGACCCAGATTATTTCAGAAGTTGCCGGCAAATAATAGGTAAATATTTTTTGTTCGTAGATAAAGGTGTTGGTTTGTTCATCAACAATATTACGCGTGCTGCCATCTGCAGCATTTACTTCAATGATTCTGAAACGCTGGTGGCCTCGGTCTACACGTTCATATAGATAATGATTATTGTCGCCATGGTTCCAGCGTAAACGTGGTGCGTCAAAAAAATCAATAATATCGGTGTTTACTTTTGTAATCGATTTCTCCGCCACTTTAATCACAAACATTTCATAAGTAGAAAACTCGTCACCCGGTTGTTTATAATTTTGCTGTTTCACTTCGCCACGTGTAACGCCAGGTAATGAAGTTGCTATATAAAAAACAGGTTTATCAATCACACGGTTCATTTTATAGGCAATCAGATAACGGCTATCAGGGGACCAACTAACTTCCCCATAAGGCAAAGTGGTTGTTCCATCTGTTGTATAAGCTATCGAATCACCGCCACCAAAAGGTTTCAAGTAAATATTATTATCTTTTACAATAAACCTCCATTTTTTATCAGGAGAAATACTGTCGTTGTGGTTGCTTTGCCAACGTCCAATTTTGGGCGTTAGCCCTGGATAAATAGTTTTATCTACCGGCAATGAATCTATTTTGGTTAAGTTGTAATTATCTAGATCTACGGTATAAAAAACAGTACCAGTGGCTATTGCTATCTTACCTCCTTCAGGATAAACATAAATGTCTTTTATCGGCAGCCTTCCAGGATAAACTGGCTTACCTGATATTGCAGATAATGCTTTTGAAATTTTTGTTGCATCAAATAGCGGTCGTTTTATTTTTTTTGCAGGGTCTATGTATAGATATTCCGACAAGCTATCTGGCAATGTATTTTTATACCAGAAAGCAGAAGGGCCGCTCCACATTGGTGTAACCGATGTTTTAAAAATGGTTCTTCGGGCAAGGCTGTCTCTTTCTTCTGCAGTTTTATACCGATTCAACATCTGCTCCCTGCTAGGAGCAAATGGTAGTGTTATTGTTTTTTGAGCAGTTAAGATATTGGCATATCCAGAGAGAATGATTAAGAACAATAATAGTTTTGGTTTCATAACATAAATTTAAATTAGGTTAACACTGCTTATTTTATTTTTATTTTTAATGCAGTAGTTAAATATTTAGGAAATAATACTGCACTTTTTTGTTTTTAATAGCTGTTGTTGTTGATTGAACAGGTATCTTTTTTTGTAGGATAAAGAGTGAATCTTTCATTGACTCAGCTTCCCTTATACACCTCTTAAAACTAATACATAATTGGGAGTTCTGCGTTGGATACTCAAATTTTGATTTAATATTTAAACCTTGCCTTACCATAATGCGCTACATTTTTTCTCCTTTTACTTAAAAATGTTATGATTATTAGAGCTTTATCAATTGTAAATCATAATGTTAGTTAATTAAAGCAATCTTCATAACCCTTAGCTCAGGACTTAAAGTCTCGTGCTCGCTATATAAAAATCAAGGAATTAGTTTAGATCCTGGGTCCTTTGCTGTTTTCTCTTGAGTGATTCTATGGTTACTTATATCTAAAAAACTAAAATGCTATTACTAAAATGCTACTACTAAAAAGCGCTTACGATTTTGCTACAATCAAATTGGATATTACTTTTGCCAGGACAATAAGTTAATAATGGAAATACAAAATAGTTCAATTGAAGATTTAGATTTTATTCTCGATTTATATAGGTCCGCAACTGAATATCAAAAAGAAAGGTTTATTAGTCATTGGCCGGAATTTGATAAACAAATGGTTATTGATGAAATTGTAGAACATAGACAATGGAAAATGATCATTGATGGTGTGGTGGTATGTATTTGGGCTACTACTTTTTCCGATCCTTTAATTTGGGAAGAAAGGGAAATCGATCCATCGGTTTATATTCATAGGATAACCACTAATCCTAATTTTAGAGGCAAAGGTTTAGTGAAAAAAATTGTTGAGTGGTCTAAAGGTTACGCTATTAATAATGGTAAGAAGTTTGTTCGTATGGATACGGTAGGAGAAAATCTAAAACTAATTCAACACTATACCTCTTGTGGTTTTGACTTCTTGGGTCTCTTTCAATTGACAAATACGGATGGGCTGCCACTGCATTACCATAAAGCTGTGGTTAGTTTATTTGAGTTGAAACTATTATGATGTATCATGTTAACCCTGCGTGAGGGTTTACTAACTAAACGTCGAGCTTTAGATCAGAAACCTATCCCTAATGCTAGTGGAAGGCGTCATACAGGTTGTTCTTATTCCAAATATGGAGTATCTATTTTTTGCAATTAATTGATAAACTCCATCTCTTAAAAACTTTGGCACAAGTTTGGCGTATTTAAAAATATGCGGCCAACCAGTTAGTAGTTTTGCAATTTCAATAACTGCATCAGATTTATAAAATACAAGTTCGTTTTTTATTAAGATAACCGATTTATTTTCAGCTAAAATAGCATGTTGCTGTAGTATATTTTTTCCTGCATCAGTTTGTTGGGCAGCAAAGTGTAAATTATTCTTGCCATCATGTTGTATTAAAAATAATACAGTTGAATTACACAAATTGCAAACCCCATCAAATAATACGATAGTCATTTAATTTATTTTGTTGAATTGAATGATTCCAACAAAGTTAAATAAACGCATTATTTGATAAGTAAGATCAATTTCAAACCATTTTTTTGCAAAATTGGCATCATTTTTTGCATGGTGATGATTGTTTTGGAATAGTTCTCCAAGTAATAAAAAGCCCCATGGGCCTGCGTTTTTACTTTTATCAATACTTTCAAAATTTCTATAACCATATTTATGGCCGCACCAGTTTACAATCGCACCTTGAATGGGGCCCATTAAAAAATGAATAGGTAGTAAAAGGTACCACCAAAGGTTTGGAGCGAAAAAATAATAAATGGATACATAAAAAAGCGCAAAACCTATTCTGGTTAATATATGATGTCCGAATTTGTCTAATTTTTCCCAAACAGGCAGATAATCTTTCGTGAATTCTTTTTCTGGAAGGTCGTTATTCGCTAAAAAGGATCTGTAGATCACAACGGTGCTTTTCATCATCTCAAATACATCTTTAAAAAAATGAGGGGAATGAGGATCTTTTTCTGTATCACTATAAACATGGTGCATTCTATGCATTACTCCATAAGCTCTTGGAACCAAATAGGAGGAACCTTGAAAAAACCAAGTGCCAATATAAAAAACACGTTCCCAATTTTTACTGGTTTCGTACATTTTATGAGAAGCAAATCGGTGAAGAAAAAAAGTATGAAAAAACAAAGACATGAACCAATGTATCAAAAAAAATAGAACTATAAACATCATTTCAATATATTTTTAGATACCAAAGGTATTCGCATTTTCAGGATATATATGTTTTTGTTTAAGCTTTTTATTTCTTTGTTTTATTTTTTTTAATAATCCCCTTTTATCAACTTATTTCACAAACCATAACCTTTATAAACTACTTTTCTTTAAGACAACCTTTTTATGTTTTTTATGTTATAATGTTAATATAAAACAAATAGTATGTCTAATTATATTATCATTGGCGGATCTTCTGGAATGGGCCTAGAAGCGGTCAATCATTTGGCTCAATTAGGGAATAGGGTATATGCCACTTATCATACCCACCCAACAGTGTCTGATAACAACCTTATTAGTTATCATCCATTAAATGTATTAGAGGAATCCTTAGACTTCTCTTTTTTACCAGAAACTATAGATGGTATAGTGTATTGTCCTGGAGCGATTCAGCTTCGTCCTTTTGGCAGAATTTCCCCATCCGATTTTAGTGCAGATTTTAATTTACAAGTATTGGGTGCGATTAAATGCATACAATCTATTTTGGTTCATTTGAAAAAAGGGAATAATCCCGCCATTGTCTTATTTTCTACAGTTGCAGTTCAAACAGGCTTAAATTTTCATACACAAGTAGCAGTTTCAAAAGGAGCGATTGAAGGCTTGACTAAATCATTGGCTGCAGAATTTGCACCTACCATACGTGTGAATTGCATAGCCCCAGGATTAACTAATACGCCCTTGGCAGCCAGTTTATTAAATACCGACCAAAAAATGGAAGCCAATGCCCTTAGACATCCCCTAAAAAGAGTAGGTACTGTTCAAGATATTGCATCTATGATTGAATTTTTATTGTCTGCTAAATCCTCTTGGATGACAGGACAAATTTTACACTTAGATGGGGGCATGAGTACTATTAAGACTTCTTAAAAAAATGTTGGGCGTAGTAAAAATTTAAATTCTATGGAAATAATAGACATGGACAGAATTATTGAAATGGCATGGGAAGACCGCACTCCTTTTGAGGCAATCACCATCCAGTTTGGTTTATCAGAAGCGGCTACCATTAAATTGATGCGCACCCAATTAAAACGTAATAGTTTTAATCTTTGGCGTAAGAGAGTAAATAGTGGGGTGAGCCAAAAGCATTTGTTAAAAAGAAACGCAGCTATAAAACGTTTTAAATGTTCCAGACAAAAAGCCATAACCATGAATAAGATTAGTAAGCGGTAAGGTAAATTATTGCTAGTATTTTTTCTTTTTACAAGCTTCACTACAATACTTCACTTCGTCCCAAGTCTTTTCCCATTTTTTTCTCCAAGTGAATGGTCTTTGGCAATGGAGGCATTTTTTGGAAGGGAGATTTGACTTTTTTATAGTTTGTTGTCGACTATTTTTCATGCAATCATTTGTCTAAAAGTTAGATTAATTCTTGAGTTGATAATTTTTTTTGATTTAGGCAAGCAGTGTAGCCAATTTTTTTGAAAACTCCCCAACATTTCTAATAAAGACCCATTCTGAAGGATGATTGAATGGGTTTCCTTGCTTGTTTTGTGTTTTAAAGCGA
>Ga0209829_10004028_pt1 | contig 10478 bp, 19 predicted proteins | sample C_140205_EF_Meta_FD_187311 | JGI IMG/M metagenome (GOLD analysis project Ga0209829, IMG submission 187311) | Freshwater microbial communities from Lake Croche, Canada to study carbon cycling - C_140205_EF_MetaG (SPAdes) (version 2) | ecosystem: Environmental > Aquatic > Freshwater > Lake... | reverse complement strand
CCGACTTCCCAACGCCGCCGATCACCACCCTTGTTTAGCTATGGGACTCTCCCACTTTCCCAATGAGCAACTTATCACCAAAATCCGCCAATCAATGGAGCCACATTCTTTTTTAAAAAATGAAATTGTCGGAGATTTATGGCGCGGTGGAGTCGGCTTTCTTGGCTCAACACTTGCTGTCATGTCTTCGACTCACAAGGAGTTTGACGACATGATTCACACCGCCGCTTTTGTTGTTGGTTTTTTATCTTCGGTTGCAATGCTGATCAGCATCTGCCAGCGAATTTACAAAACCCACAAAGAGAAAGACCCTACCGATGAACGCTAAATCTCTCGCAGGCTACGGCTCGATTGTGATGAGTCTGCTCACCGCACTTGCCGCCGCTCCCTACACCCTCGGTGAGGTGGCGACGATCATCCCGCCCGAGTGGAAGGCGAAGGTTTTCATGGCGTCGGCGATTGCGACTGTGATTCTGCGCGTGATTCGAGATAATGGAGGGGCTTCATCCACAAAACCATGAAACTCCTCATCCTTGCCATTGTGGCGCAATTGCTGACCTCCTGCGCGACTACCTACGAGCGGAAAGATGGGGGCAAGATTCGCATCGAGCTCACTGGAAATGTTAGCGACTACCTCGAAGCTGGAAGCAGCTTTTTGAAATGACCCATCCACTCCCACCGCTAAACTCTGACGGTTCCTACACTTTCCTCGCTGGCATGACCATCGATGCTGACGGCACCAATGGTCACGACGGCTCTGGTCGAGGAGCTTACGGGCCGCCTGGAACCGATCCATTGGACTATCTCGCAAACGCAGGACACGAAGGAAACTGGTGGGGCATCGTCACGGTCAATGGCAGGCCAGTCGTCCAGCACGCTGGCGATCCTGCGCCCGGCTATTACATCAGCACGACCAGCTATCAGAGAGAGGGCATGGCAATTACCGATCCAGCTCGGTATTTGGACTCAGCTTGCGAGTTGTTTATTGTTTTGCCAAACCACTGGCGAATGCAGGCTGCTGGCATTGTCCTCGGCTGTCGTGCTGTGGTGCATGACAGCGAGACTGGTCGAGAGATCGAGTGCATTGTTGGCGACTTCGGACCGCGCAGCCATCTCGGCGAAGCGTCGATTGCGCTGGCTAAAGCATTCGGCATCAACGCAGATCCCAAAACTGGTGGCGTGGAGGAGCATCGGTTTTGCTACACGTTTTTCCCAGGCTCATCGCGTACCGGCTACGAGCTCCAACCGGCATGATGCCTGACGCTCTAAAAGACTCTCTGGGAGTGGCTACGGTCTGGTGTTTGTGCATGCTGGTAGCCGCTGCGATCATCACGCGAGCGATGAAAGAATAGTGGGCGACATTTGACGGCATGTGCTTAATGGTGAGCACCTATGACTGACTATCCCTATCTCATCCCTGACGGCTACGAGATCGACGCGACCACGCATTTGCTCTCGTCCATTGACCGCACCGTAGTGGCAAACTACGACCATGACTATGTCGAGAAATACGAGCAACTGCCACAGGCTGAACTCTCGGCGGTTCGCGCTGGCATCATTGATCGGCTGATCGGCGAGTCTCTGTGCCGGTCAATTTGCGACGTTGGCTACGCTACCGGCGCATTTCTCAAGGAAATCCACCACCGATATCCAACGTGCGAGATCCGTGGCTACGACGTCAGCCCATACCCAACGCCGGAATTCATTACCATCGATCCGGAGTGGGCAACCAGACCAGTTGACGTGATGACCTTTTTCGACTCGCTTGAGCACTTTCCCACGCTGGACTTTCTTCGTGGACTGAAGGCTCAATATGTCGTGGTCAGTTGTCCTTGGTACCATCCGGCTCTTGGACTCGAGCACTTTGCCAACTGGCGTCACCGCAAGCCTGGCGAGCATCTACACCACTTCACCGCCAAGTCTCTCCAGGCGACGATGAACGCCGCTGGATACCGATCATTCTTTTCTGGCTCGTCCGAGGACATTATCCGCAAATCACCGGAGTCTGACAATATCCTGACGATGGTTTTCAAATGCTTCAAATGCCTAGATTACTAATCATCAACCACTTTCGTCTGGGCGACATCGTCCACACGCTCCCGATAGCATACCACTACCACCAACTCGGCTGGTCGGTGGACTACGAGTGTGCTGATCAGTATCACTCGCTGTTTGATCTGGTGGACTACGCAAGGCCGGTGCTGGCCGACGACAGGCGCAGTGACTACGACGACGCGATCAACTTGCAAGTCTGGCCAGATCGCTTTGTCGAGTGGCAGGAGTCTGGACTGACGCTGTTCGACTTTGTTTATCGGCGGTTTGACGGAGTGGACCGAACGATCCGACTGGCTCCGGCTCCGCACATTGATGTGCCCGAGTCCGTATCGGCGTCCACGCTGGTCTTCCCTGCTGGGCACTCGACATCTACCAAGCAATATCCCGAGCTGGTGTTGATCACCGCACAGAAAAAATGGCCGGACGATCCGATCATTGTCCTTGGCGAAGCGGCGCATGGCCTGACACCGGTACCGTCCATACCGCACCTGGTTGAATACATCCGACGAGCAAAGAATGTCCTGACGATCAACACCGCACCGACCATCATCGCGTCGGCTGTGCGAGACAGCTACTACCACATATGGGAGCCAGTCTGGAGAGAGGACTGGACCAGTCCTAATCAGGTGTCCATCAGGCTGTTGTGACGAGAATTTAAAAATAAAAGACGACAGACCAGAGAGAGTGGGCGAATGTCTGGTATGGCATACACACCACGAACAAGCGAGGGCCCGAGGCTGATAGCACTACTCAGAGAGCGACTTACGAGCGACACTGGCACGATCCAGCGCGGTGCTATGAGTCGCATAGCTGAGCATCTTGGCACCAGCTATAGTGCTGTGCATGAGTGGTTTAAGAGAGGGAGAAGGTGCAACCGCAAATATCACGCCAGAATCCTGCATCTGATCCACGTTGACCACGATTTTTCGTCGAAAAAGACAGGCAGAAAAGTAGGAATTAAAAAATAATTCAGAGCGTTTTCCCTAGGTAAATGGCTGTTTCTGTAAAATAATTAAAAATAAACTTTGACAGGGGGAAGAGTCTTGATCAGATTGATCTCACCAAAGCGACAACCGCTGAGGAAAAAACAAATACCGAAAGCAAATAAAAATGAGCAAATCCACAATCAAAGCGTCAATCATCGAAGCAGGTAACGGACTGCCTTACCTCGGTGATCTCGTCTATAGCGGCGAGACTAACACTGTCTACCGCATCGCGACATGCTCTCGAGTGCAGGTCGGCAACAACGGCAGGGGCAATAGCGTCGAGGTGACGCTGATCGAGGCTGGCTCCCCAGACGACTACACTGAGACAGCGTTTGCCGACATCCTCGACTGCCGGGTCGATATCCTCGAGGAGGATCAGTCAGAGACAGACGACGAATAATTTACCACTCTCCATCCATACCCGCTCCTCACAAGGGAGCGGGTTTTGAGGTGCCGGAATCTCGGCACCTAACCTACAAATAAAAATGATCATTACCACATACATCATCCTCTCGAGCATCATCGCCACCGGCGCATTCGCCGTCGGCCTATCCCAACGCCGAGAGCGTCGGCGACTCGTCACAATGAGCCAGTCAGCGACCATTCCCCACCGCCTTGAGACACCTGTCAGCGAGATAGCAAAGGTCCGAATGGAGCTGGAGTTGGTCACGCTACAGCTTGAGTCTGAGCGGCTTGAGTCTGACAGGCTCCGTAGCATTATCCGTAGTACTCTACGCTAATGGACGACGACAAAGACCTTGTGGCTCGCAGCAACCGAACGATGGCTGCGATACGAACAATGATCCGCATCATCCGCGTCAGCGCGATCCTCGGTCTGCTGTGGCTACTCTGGAGGCTCTGCGCATGATCGGGCCACACAAGGTGCCTGAGCTCACGCCAGCTCCGATCCGCGACCATCGCCAGGCTAAACTGCAGGCCGAGCAGGCAAAAAAATCAGCGGAGTTCGCAATGCGATCCAAACTCCATAGCCACTACGATCAGCAGTCCGAGACCATCGGCGCACTGCGACTGCCAGAGCCCAGTCCGCTGATCGTTGATGAGCTCCCGATTCTTTCCCCAGAGCATAACCAAACCAAACAACTAGAGACAAAAAACAATGAGCCAAAACATCAGCCTGTCGATCGATCTCAAACTGATCGATCAGAAAAAATTGAAACGGATTACTCGGCAGAACGGAGCGGAAGCAGCCTTCCTCGACATCCTTATGATCCCGACGCCCAACTCGCCTTACGGCGAATGGATGATCAAGCAACGCTCGACCAAGGAGGAGGTGGAAGCTCAGGTGCAAACGCCGATTCTCGGCAATGGGAAAACTGCAGTCAAGTGGGAGGGCCAGTAATGAGCACGCGATCTGACAGCATCAAAGAGATCGGCACGGCCATGTCCAAAGCACAAGCAGTGCTACTCCACGCAGTCAAGGACTCGGTCAATCCGCATTTCAAAAGTCGATATGCTGACCTTGCCTCGTGCTGGGATGCCTGTCGCAAAGCGTTGACGAGCAATGGCATCGCAGTCGTGCAGATGCCTGAAAAGGATCACATAGGCTACTATGTCGAGACATTGCTGACGCACTTGAGCGGCGAGTGGATCGCGTCGAAATGCTACATCCATTTGCAGAAGGACGACCCACAAGGGCTTGGGTCGGCAATTTCTTATGCTCGCCGCTATTCGCTCAGCGCGATGGTCGGCATTTGTGGCGAGGATGATGATGCGGAGATGGTACAGTACCCCGCAGCAGCGACTCAGGCTACCAGGGGGCCAGCTCCAGTCATCCCACGCCCGACACCTGTGCCAGCGCGAGTCGCTAATCCTGTGACCGGCCTGAAAAAGCCTGAGCCCATCGAGCGCGCCGAGGAGCGCGACGAGAACGACGACTTCGTATTCTGACCGATGAAGATGACCGAAGAACAGGTGCGAGAGCACCAGCAGAAAAACAACCTGCCATGTGCTCTGGAGAGTATCCAGAGCGCACAGGCGCAGGCAGTTGCGACCGCGCTGGCATCGCCAGCGGAGGAGCGTTGGCAGGCTGGCGAGGAGAAGAAACTCAACGAGCTAGTGTGCGTCGATCTCCGGCGCCGCGGTGCCTATGTCATCGTCAGTCGGACCGACAAGCAGCCGACGATCCGGCGCGGGCATCCTGACCTGACAGTCATGCATCTGGGCCGATCGGTCTGTATCGAGCTCAAGGCGAGAGGTGGACGGCTGTCAGAACACCAGCGCGAGTGCATTGCTGACCTAGAGCGAGCCGGAGTGCCGGTGCTCGTCAGCTACTCGTTTGCGGAGTCGATACAGTTTGCGGTCAACTACTTACACCTTTCCAAATGACTACACCAGCAGACCAACCGCAGGTCATGCAGTCCGTGATCATCCAATTCTCGGACGGAGTTGTCGCCGAGTTTCTTGGCCCGGCTGTGACCTATCCGGGCGACACTCGCACGATCACCAGCGTGCTATTTACGCCGCCAGAACCTCTACCAGCAGATATGAAATTCATCCCTATCAAAACCAAATGAAACCAGACAACATCAATCACCCCAAACACTATACTGTCCATCCCTCTGGAGTGGAGTGCATTGAAATCACCGAAGGATTTAGTTTTACCCTCGGCAATGTGATCAAATATATCTGGCGAGCCGAGGAGAAAGGCGCACCTATCGCCGATCTCCAGAAAGCGGAGTGGTATCTGCGACGCGAGATTGACCGCAGGATCGACGCGGCTAACACGGCGCCTCTGGTCGCGAAATCGGATTCGTTGCCAAAGTCCCACACGGCGAAATTTACTTCGCCGACATCCCCAACTCCAATGACAAATCCAGATTCATTTGTCAGCGAGTCCGATGCACGATTTGCATTTTTCACGCAGCAAATGAGTGCACTGGCACAGGAGCACGAGATGTGGCTGCGCGATGCGGCGATGAAGGAGGAACGGCGATGACACGCGAAAAACTATCGAAAACCCTCGATTACTGGAGAGAAGGATTGATCTCGAAAAACAAGGCTATGGAGCTTATTTTTGGGCAACCATTCGAAGGGCAGACCGAGAAAATTAACACGGCGAAATCTGTTTCGGCGGCATCCCCAATTCCCCAGACAGATAAAATGACTACACCAGAACCCTCCAAAAAGATTATCGCTCCCAATAAAGACCTTGAAAGATACCTCTCCCGTCTCTAGAAGTTGCACGAAATCAACAACCAACGAGGAGTCTGACATGGCCTACGACCGAAACAAGATGTGCCTGTGCGGAAATATCGCGACGACTCGAAAAAGCTCAGGCTCCGTCTGTGACAGATGCTACAGGATTGAGCGCGACATGCGACAGCAAAGCCGAGTCAGCAAACTGAGCTCCGGTCATGCTTCGATCATCGACACGTACAGCGTCTCAATAAAATCCACGCTAGGAGAGTTTCGGAGGTCGCTGTGAGCCTGGACAAATCTATCCGCGTAATCTCCTCGATGTCAGTGATCTGCGTCACCGTCCAGCCGATCATCGAGGGACGGAAACTGCCGACGCGAGGTCGATGGCTGTCTGTCGTCCTGCGAGATCGATGTCACATGCCGTTTGCCTGCACGCTGTTCGGCCTGTCATGAGACCATTCCTGAAGAGTGGTAAAACGCAATGCAAAACCTGTGGAAATTACTGGGGCACAACAGGTCACAATAATAAATGTCCACAGAGAAACTACGTGATCGTCGGAAAAATGTGCGACTGCGGCAGTCCAGCCACCACGACATCAGCTGTCTCGAGTCGCAAAGATTTCGTCTGCCAGCGTTGCCACGACTGCGAGGTCGGAGGCTATGGCACGAGGCTAGCAAAAGGATTAGCTGGAGAGGCTTACACCGTCAGGCTGTCTGGATTTGACAAGTCTGACCTATGAGCACTCACATCGTCACACAACAGCATCTGTCGATCACAGACACCAGCATCAGCCTGCTGGCGACATGTGGTGCGACCAGAGCAATGGTCAGCATCTCGGTGGACCGAGTGACGATCATCCTGCACCACGGAGCCAGCGAGCGAGCCCAGGCGTTTATCTACGGCGGTGCTGATGCGATGCAGCGAGCGATGCAACGGCATCAGGACGAGGAGCTTAGGGCGATCCTTATGGTGGCTGACAGACGCAACGCTTGACAGACTTTACGCGGTCAGAATGACCTGACTGCTCACTCTCCCACGATGTTCGAGCATCACAAAAAACTAGGCGGCATGGCCGATCTCTCCGGTGCTCGAACACCGGAGGGAGGCCACGCAAACTGCTAGAAACCAAAACATGAACTGGATCAACATCAACACCGCCCAAAGCCGAGATCCACGCTGGATGGACAGCCCATGGATCGAGCGAGGCGCATGGCTGTCGATGGTCGCCTACTGCACGGAGCGAGAGACCGACGGCGTAATCGTCGGCGCACGGCTCTGGTCGGATCGGCAGTGGCTGATTGCGCTCGGCGGCCTGCTGACCGACATCAGTCCTGACGCTCTGCTCTGGAGTTGGTCCAACAATGACCTGCATCTGGAGCTCTATCCACATGATCTGCAAGCGACTGTGATCGCTCGCCGGGACGCTGGCCGGAAGGGTGGACATGTCAAGTCGGAGGCCAAAACAGAAGCGGTTCGAGCCAACGGAAATGTCGAGAAAGCAAAGCAAAAGCAAAGCAAAAGCAAAGCAACAAGCAAACCAAAGGAAATGGAAAGAAAAGAAAAGGAAAGTAATCATACTCTCTCCTATCAGTCGGCTCTCGCCGACGAGAGAGAGAGAGAGTGGGAAAAAGTCTGGTCTGCATTCCCGAAAAAGATCGACGAGAAAAAAGCCAGAGCAGTCTATCTGGAGTCCGATGTCAGTCCGCAACGACTCATCGACTCGCTCGCTGACTGGAGCCAGACAGACGAGTGGACCAGAGACTCTGGTCGATGGATACCACTGCCAACAAAGTGGCTGGAGCGAGGCGGCTGGAACGAGACACCAACGCAGACCGCCAGTAAGCAAAAAGAACCAGTCAGATGCACGCTGTAACAATCTGCCAACCCAACCTTATGACATGGATACTACCCAAACAATTACACACATTAGCCTCTGTGCAGGATATGGAGGCATTGATATTGGACTCCGAAGAGCAATCCCAAGCTTACGCACAATCGCTTTTTCTGAGATCGAAGGTTTCGCGTGTGCGAACTTGGTCAGCAAAATGGAATCGGGATTCTTGGATGCTTCACCTATCTGGACGGATCTTAAAACCTTCCCTTGGCGAGCGTTTTGTGACCGAGTGGACATCCTCTCTGGAGGTTACCCATGCCAGCCATTCTCATCCGCCGGAAAGCGACTCGGCACAGACGATTCCCGACACCTCTGGCCATACATTGCAGATGGGATTCGCATTCTTCGACCCAAACTCTGTTTTTTTGAAAACGTCGAAGGACACATTACCCTCGGACTCCGAGAGGTCATTGGCGAACTGGAATCAATGGGTTACGCGGTGTCGTGGGGAATATTCTCAGCGCGTGAAGTTGGTGCGCCACACCAACGCAAGCGAGTCTTCATCCTGGCCCACCGTGACGGCGAACGAGGACAGTTATCGGATTGGTGGAAACTTGCAGCAGAGTCATTGTCTGTCAGCGATGGCGAGACGCGGAGAGCTTGGCCATCCCGCCCCGGTCAACCCCAGCACGGATTTGAGCCACCCAGGGTTGTTATCGGACGCATGGCCAACGCCAACGGCACTCAGCCGAGTGAGGGACGAGGGAACCATGCAGAAGTGCCTCAAGTTTCGGCAGGGGAATGGGCAGACGACAGTGCCATTGTATCTGGAGGAGAGAGTGAACATCGAGGAGAAGGCATGGGAAACGCCAACAATATCGACAGGGGGACATCGACAGGCGGACGGATCAATGACGCCGAAGCTGGATCAGCAGGTGAAAGCGTGGGCAACACCGCAGAGCAGGGATGCCAAAGGAGCAGAAGGACGAATGATTCGCGAGGGGAACTTAGCCGACCTACCGAGTCAAACGGAGGTTGCGCCTACAGGACAATGGAACAGAGCGAACGGCAAACTAAACCCTCGCTGGGTGGAGACGCTTATGGGACTACCAGTGGGATGGGTTATGCCGAGCTGTGCGAATCCTGTGACAATCGCACCGACGAACTGCGCCTGCTCGGCAACGGAGTTGTGCCAGCAACCGCAACCCTAGCGTTCCAAACTCTTTTAGCGGAACTCCTTACACTATGACAACAGACATCACAGCCACACCTACCCCTCCAGCGGTCGAGCCAGCGCGTTTTCCAACGCTCCCTGCCTATCGACCGCCAAAACGCGAGTCGCATCGATTACTGCCATCGTGCGAGGATGCAGAAAAAGGTCTACTCAGCCTAATGCTGAGCGATCCGAGCCGGACCGGAGCGATATGCCTGGAGAGAAAGCTACAGGCCGAAAACCTGCACTCGCCCATCCATCGCGACATCTACCGACTGCTGATCGGCGCATGGGTCGCCGGTACTGCTCATGACCTGATCACCCTGACCGACGCCATGAGCGAGTCAGGACACCTGCACAATGTCGGCGGAGCCTACTACCTGACCGACATTGCGACGACCAGCATCATGCCGAGTATGATCAGCGCATACATTGACCTGATCATTCGAGATAGTGCCAGGAGAGAGATCCTGCGCATCTGCGCTGATACGACAGAGCGAGCCAATGACGATACCGAGGATGCACAAGAAGTGCTGACCGCAATGCAGGTGCAGGTCGCTGCGCTGACCATCGAGCCACCGACCAAGCGCGAGACATTCAAGGATATCCTGATCAAGACTCTGGACGACATCGAGAGTGGTGACCGACGCAAGGCCGATGTCCAAAGCGGTATCGACTCGCTCGACGCTGTGGTTCGCATGCAACGCGGGAACATGATCGTGATCGCCGGAGAAGCTAAGTCAGGCAAAACGGCTTTGGCTGTCACCGTCATGATCCACGCGCTACTCCAGCAAGGACTTCGCTGCGCGATGATCTCGCTCGAGATGACTGCCGAGGAGATTACTCAGCGGATGATCTCCAGCATCGGCAGACAGAACCTACTCGTCGTCACCACACCACCGACCGAGGATCAGCTACTGCGGATCGGTCGAGCATCCTCGGCACTGATCTCTTGCCTTGGTCGAGTCGAGTTGGTGACCGATGTTTACGAACTCCATCCGATCCTCGCCGCGTGCCGGAGCATGCATAAGGAGAAGCCACTCGACTTAATTATTCTCGACTACATCCAGCTGATCGACGCCAGCGGCCAGCGCAAGAGCGAGACTCGCCAGGAGGCAGTTGCACAGGTCAGCAGGTCGGCCAAGAGGCTGGCGGCTGAGCTCAACTGCGTCGTCATCGGTCTGTCGCAACTCAACGACGATGGCAAGCTCCGCGAGAGTCGAGCCATCG
>Ga0209829_10004027_pt1 | contig 10478 bp, 8 predicted proteins | sample C_140205_EF_Meta_FD_187311 | JGI IMG/M metagenome (GOLD analysis project Ga0209829, IMG submission 187311) | Freshwater microbial communities from Lake Croche, Canada to study carbon cycling - C_140205_EF_MetaG (SPAdes) (version 2) | ecosystem: Environmental > Aquatic > Freshwater > Lake... | reverse complement strand
AAAGGCAAATTGTCTTTATTGGGCGACAAGGTAAACTCCAATGAAGATTTAGCTACTGCGGCCAATCGGGTCCTAGAGGAAAGAACGGGTATGAAAAAAGTGTATTTAGAACAAGTACAAACTTTTAGTCAACCCAATAGGCATCCTGGAGGGAGGGTTATTACAACGGTCTACGCTTCGCTTATCAATATCAAACACCATTCATTAGAAATAACGGACAATGAATTAAAGTGGCATCCAGTGCATCAAATTCAAGAAATGGCTTTTGACCATAAAGAAATATTGGATTGCTGCTATACTTGGCTACAAAAGCGCATACAAGAGCATCCTTTGGCATTAAATTTATTACCTGAAAAATTCTCATTAAGGCAATTGCAAAATGTATATGAGGCTATTTTAGACACTAAATTAGATCGTCGAAATTTTAGGAAAAAATTTGCCAGTATGGGCTTTTTAATTGATACCCATGAAATGGAGCAGCAGGTAAGCCATCGTCCAGGTAAGTTGTATAGTTTTGATTTTGAACAATACCAGCTCCGTAAAAAGAATTGGGTGGGAATCGATTTCTAAAAAATGCTTTTGCTTGCCTATTATTTAATACCTTTATTCACTATTTAAACAGGTATTACTATGTTACATTCCATGACTGGATATGGCCGTTCCGAAGCCACTTATAAAGACAAAACATTTTTAGTGGAAGTAAAATCTTTAAATGGCAAACAATTTGATTTGCGTTTAAATATACCTTCTTTGCTTAAACCTTATGAAGTTGAAATTAGAAACAAATTAAATGAGACTTTGTTTCGTGGTAGTGTGGAGTGTACTATTTCAATTAAATCCAATGGAGTAGCTAAGCCAGTTAGTATTAATAAAGAATTGGCAAAATCTTATTATCAGCCCATCATAGAATTGGCCAACGAGTTAGGTATTGAAAAAGAAAACATATTAAGTACTTTATTAAAAATGCCCGATGTGGTTTCCTCTAGCAATGAGGTTTTAACAGATGAAGAATGGAGTTCATTAAGCGAATTACTTCAACAAGCCATTACGCATTTAATTAAGCATCGTCAAGACGAAGGAAAGAGTATCGAAAAAGATTTATTAGAAAGGGTGGCAGCCATCGAAAAGCAGCAAGCTTTAATTGAGCAATTCGAACCCAATCGTCGAACAAAAATAAAAGAGGGCTTGGTGAAATTATTAGAGCAATATGTAGGGGCGGATAAGTATGATAACAATAGATTAGAGCAAGAGCTTATTTATTATATTGAAAAAATTGACATTTCGGAAGAAAGAGTAAGGCTCACCAATCATTGTGTTTATTTTAAAAGCATTTTAAAAGAAGCGGAAGCGTCTAAGGGAAAAAAATTATCTTTTATTTTGCAAGAAATGGGCAGAGAAATTAATACCACTGGATCAAAAGCCAATGATGTTGATATACAAAAAGCGGTTATTCTAATGAAAGATGAATTAGAAAAAGCAAAAGAACAAATTTTAAACGTGTTGTAAAATGAAGGGGTTAATTAAAAAAGGTCTTGGCTTATTTATGGTAGTAGGATTGTTTTTAACAAGCTGTCAAACCATACCCCTTTTCGAACAAACTACTATTTTCCCAGAGCATAGCTGGCCTGCGAAACAAGCCAATACCTATCAATTTAATATTACCGATACCAGTGCCTTATATAAAGTATATTTTGTCATTAGGCATCACAATGCTTATCATTATAAAAATATTTGGTTGCAAGTAAGTATTAAAACACCAAATGATTCTTCCACCCTACAAAACCTAAATTTAAATATGGCAGATGAAGCCAAGGGTTGGCTGGGAACGGGCATGGATGACCTTTTTGATCAAAGAATTCCATTAATTAATACGCCCACCCATTTTAAGAAAGGAGTGACCAGTTTTACGCTGCAGCATACCATGCGGGAAGATCCATTACAAAATATATTGTCTACGGGCATTAGGGTTGAAAAGGTTAAATTATGAAATGGCCATTATTTAAAATAAACAAACTCAAATTAGTCAGTTTTATTTATTGGGTTTTCTTAACCTATATGATTGCTGCGTTTATTTGGTGGTATGTTTCATTACAGAGACAGAACAATGAAATTGCAGCCATTAAATTCCAATCCATTCAGCTAAACGATGCAGCACTAAAGCAAAAACTAAAGTTTATCCAGGATTTTCAATTAAGAAAAACAAAACAATTTATTGGCGAAGGGCTTACATTTTTATTTCTATTTTTAGTAGGGGCGATTTATGTGTATCGATCTTTATTGAAACAATTGCGTTATTCTAATCAGCAACAAAATTTTATGATGGCTGTAACACATGAGTTAAAAACGCCTATCGCTATTTCTCATTTAAATATTGAAACGCTTTTAAAAAGAACTTTGGATCCAGCACAACAAAACAAGTTATTAGAAGCCACGCTTAAAGAAACCAAAAGATTAGATGCGCTTTCCAATAATATTTTATTGGCTTCTCAATTAGATATGGGGCAGTATGAAGCCAATCAACAAGAAATTGACTTATCAAAACTGGTAAAAGATATAGTCTACTCTTTTCAAGAACGATTCCCTTTACGCCCTTGCAACTCTTTTGTGGAGGAAGCTATTTTTATTCAGGGAGAAACTTTGTTAATTCAAATTTTAGTGAATAATTTATTGGACAATGCAAACAAGTATTCGCCAGGCAATACGCCTATAGCGATTCATTTGCAATCGGTTGATCAAAAAATTATTTTAACAGTAAAGGATCAAGGCATTGGCGTGCCCGTGATGGATAGAGAAAAAATATTTGAAAAATTTTATAGAGTGGGGGATGAAAGCACCAGGGCAAGCAAAGGCACGGGCTTAGGGCTTTATTTATGCAAAAAAATTACTGCTTTTCACAATGCCAGCCTTCAAGTACAACCCAATGATTTAAAAGGAAGTATTTTCACTGTCACTTTTACCAATTTATAAGCATGGCAAAATTTGAAATATTATTAGTGGAGGATGAAGAGCATTTGCATGATGCATTAAAGTTGAATCTTGAAATGGAAGGCTATATCGTAAGCTCTGCTTTTGACGGACCTAATGCTTTAAAGCAAATACAACAAGCGCATTTTGATTTAATTATTTTAGATGTTATGTTACCTGAATTAGATGGCTTTGCCATTACCGAAACTGTTCGTTTAAATAATATTACTACCCCTATTCTTATACTTAGTGCAAAAAACACCAGTGCCAATAGGGTACATGGCTTAAAATTAGGGGCAGATGATTATTTGACTAAGCCTTTTAATTTAGAAGAACTCTTATTACGAGTATCAAAACTCATTCAAAAATCTACTGCCATTCATCAGCCAGCACAAATAGACGAATATCTATTCTCTGGCAATGCCATTCAATTTAAATCTTTAGAAGCTACAAATAAAGCCGGCGAGAAAATAACTTTAACAAAAAAAGAAGCCATGCTTTTGAAGTTATTAATAGAAAATAAAAATACGGTTATTACTAGGGAAAGAATTTTACAAACTGTTTGGGGATACCATGTTTTTCCTAATACAAGAACGATTGATAATTTTATTCTAAGTTTTAGAAAATATTTTGAGCTGGATCCTAAAAACCCTATCCATTTTATTTCCATTAGAGGGGTGGGCTATAAATTTCAAGATTAGCCCCTTTTTATACAATCTTTTGGTGCTTTAAGCGTTAATTCTAGTAGTTAATACCAACACATGTCCTTAACTTCTATCAAAGACTATCTTGAACCTGTCAATCTGGACCTTCTGTCCAAGGACGAAGGCTATCGGGATACCCAATTGGGAAAGCATATTAAAGCAAACGAAGGGGAAATTCCAGACATTAGCTTAGCAGATTTGGTTATCATAGGTGCGGGAGAATCTAGAGGGGGCGGATATGCTTTAAATGGATTTGATGCAGCCAATGGTATTAGGTCGGCATTGTATTCACTTTATTATTGGCATACACAAGTGAATATTGTTGATATAGGCAATGTGAAATTGGGGCAATCTATCCAAGATAGTTACGCAGCATTAAGAACCGTTATTTCAGAATTGCTTTTACAAAATAAAAAAATAGTCATTATTGGGGGTTCGCATGATTTAACATTGGCTCAATACCATGCTTACACCTCGGTGCCTACTTTAGTGAATGCCGTTTTGGTAGACGCTAAGATAGATTTAGATTTAGAAGCAAGATTACCATCGGATCATTTTTTAGAAGAATTATTTACCGGCCTACCAAATCACTTAAATCACTATGCACATATAGGATTCCAAAGTTATTTTATGCATCCGCAAATGTTGGAGACCATTGATAAATTAAGATTTGATTGTTTTAGACTAGGCAAGGTAAGAGAGGACCTAGAGGAAATGGAGCCAGTGATTAGAGACAGCCATATGATGAGTTTTGATATTAGTGCTATTCAAAATGCACAAGCGCCTGCTAATATTATTACACCCAATGGTTTTAATGGGGAAGAAGCTTGCGTACTTATGCAATATGCTGGAATGAGCTGGAAAACGAGCACCATTGGTTTATTTGGCTATCAAGCCGAATTAGACACGAACCATTTAACCGCCATTCAAATGGCACAAATGATTTGGTATATTTTAGATGGAGTACAAAAAGGAAAAAAAGAATCACCTTTGTCTGATTCGGAAAGATTTAAAGAATTTCATATAGCTTTTGCTGATATTGAAACTAATTTTTTACAAAGCAAAAGCACCGGTAGATGGTGGATGCAAACGCATAATAATGAATGGGCTCCTTGTAGTTACAAAGATTATTTAGTAGCTTCCAATAACGAAATTCCAGAAAGATGGTTAAGAGCATTAGAAAGAGAATAAATATTTCCTCCTATTTTACGAGTATACTTTTTTGTAGTTTAATAAGTGCCTGTTCGATTCAAAAAGCGCAACACCACTTATTACAGGACCCTTCTTTACAAGGCGCCCATATCGGTACCGCTGTTTACAATCAGAGCAATCAAACCTGGGTAGATCGTTATCAAAGCAATAAATATTTTACACCTGCGAGTAATACTAAAATTATTTCTTGTTATGTAGGGATGAAATATTTAATGGATTCTATTCCAGGATGGCAAATAAAAGAAACTGCTGATAGTATTTTTTTATTACCCATGGGGGACCCCACTTTTTTACATCCCGATTTTTCTTATCAACCCGTAGCGGAAATCATAAAAAATACTAACAAGCAAGTGGTATTGTGTTTGCCTACTACACCCGATGCATTTTCCATGTATGGCAAGGGCTGGGCTTGGGATGATTATGCAGATGATTATCAACCCGAAAGAAGTAGATTTCCAATCTATGGCAATGTAATATCTATAATCAATGCTAAAAATAGCGTACAAGTTCAGCCAAATTATTTTATTCAAGGACAAGAGGTCGCTTCAAAAACTAGCGTTTGGACAAGGGATTTCCATAACAATCATTTTTATGCCACTGGTAAAAATAGTAATGAGCGCCTACAACAAATCCCATTTATAACAGATCCAACGTATAGTCTTACCAAGGCTTTGATGGAGGATACACTTCATCCTAAACATCCATTGTTGATCCAAAAGGGATGGGATGCCAATTCGGCAAGTCTTTTGAAAACAGTACCTACCGATAGCCTTCTTAAAATAATGATGAACAGAAGCGATAATTTTTATGCAGATCAAATTTTATTAATGGCTAGTGCGCATTTACTAAATAAAATAGATGACGCTGCCACTATCGATGCTGTTTTAAAAACAGATTTAAACTTTTTGCCTCAAACCACTGAATGGGCAGATGGCAGCGGGTTGAGTAGGTTTAATTTAAATACCCCAGAAAACTTTGTAGCCTTGCTGCAAAAAATGCAAGCTCAATTTGGAATGGATCGAATAAAAAATATTTTTGCAGAAGGAGGTAAAGGAACTTTAAGCGCCTATTATAAAAACATACCAGGAGTTGTCTATGCAAAAACGGGTACTTTGGGCAATCAGGTGGCACTCAGTGGATTCATAGTTACCCAAAAAGGAACCGAGCTTATTTTTTCTGTAATGGTGGCCAACCACGTGAGCCCTTCGGCTAGTTTGGTAAGAAAGGCGGTAGAAAAATATTTGACTACTTTAATGCGCCAGTATTAATTATGCAAAGATGATGCTATCAAAGGATGGTCCGGTGAATAAGGACTAAATGGTTATTTACTAAACAATCCGTTTAAGTAATCTTCTTTAAATTCAACAAAAGTGGGTGCGCCTGAGGCGGTAATATTAGGTATATCGCATTCGCTCAATCCTTCTATGAGTACATGCATTTCTTTTTGTGTTAAAGATTGTCCCGATTTGATGGCCATTTGACGCGCCATACATCGTATTAATTTTTCTCTTTTACTATATTTAACCTCCCCGCTAAAATGCTTGAATTGCTCTAATAATAATTCTATTGCATTTTTTTCATTGCCTGCATTCACATCTGCTGGAATTCCTTGTATGATAAAACTATTGGGTCCAAAGGCTTCTATTTCATAACCAATTAAGGCAAGATCTTCAATGATTTCTTCTAATAAAATTGCGTCGCTTACGCTTAACTCTAAAACTACTGGAAATAAACTTTTTTGAGTGGCGTGAGGATGTGCGCTGGCTTTTTGAAATTTCTCATACAAAATTCTTTCATGCGCTAATTGCTGGTGAAGGATGATGCAACCACTATGACTTGGGGCTATAATAAAGGTTTGATGCAATTGTAATAAACTTGCTTCGGGACTAATTTGTAATGGGCTTCCGTCTTTATAAAACCCCATGGAAGATGGCTTTACAATATAAGAGTCCTTATCAAGGCCTTCTTGACCTACTGTATTTTCTGAACCAGGAATAGTGGTGAAAAAACTTTTCCAATCCTGCTTAGAAGCATTTTCTGATTTGGATATAAAATGCGCTTGATTTTTTTTCGTAAAGCCTTCATACAAAGATTGACTTGCGGTAGCATTGGCATTTTCTGCAGTGAAAGGTTTTTGAATCGCATCCAATTGTTGAATGGAGGCATCCAAAGAAAAATCCAAAGAAGGGGCAATACTAAATTGCGCCAAGGCGTGTTTGACTGCTGCCTGAACAAAGGCGTAAATTATTTTATCATCCTCGAATTTAATTTCTTGTTTGGTGGGGTGCACATTGATATCCACCTGCGTGGGATCCACATCAATGTATAAAAGATAACTTGGAAAATTTTCTTTGGCAATTAAACCGTCAAAAGCGTTGGCTACTGCATGATGTAAATAAGCACTCTTAATATAGCGACGGTTTACAAAAAAATATTGATCACTTCTTGTTTTTTTAGCGGTCTCTGGTTTTCCTACAAACCCTGTAATGGTCAAGTAATCTGTTTGTTCACCTACCGTCACTAATTTTGTTTGATAGCTATTGCCTAAAACCTGAATGGCTCTTTGTTTAAAACTGCCGCCTTCCCAATGATACACATCTTGTCCATTGCTGGTTAAACTAAAATGAACTTCAGGAAAAGCCAAAGCCACTCTAGTAAATTCTTCAATGATATGTTTAAATTCGGCACTATTGCTTTTTAAAAAATTCCGACGAGCCGGCACATTAAAAAATAAATTCTTCATACTAATCGTAGTGCCCACTGCACAGGCCACCGAGCTCGTCTCGGTCACCTTACTATTTTCAATCTCTACACTGGTACCTAATTCATCTTCGGCCCTTCTGGTTTTTAAACTTACTTGAGCTACAGCGGCAATAGAAGCCAAAGCTTCTCCACGGAATCCCATGGTCCTAATCTGAAATAAATCTTCAATGGTGGTTATTTTACTAGTAGCATGACGGGCAAATGCATTTTGGGCATCTTTTGGACTCATCCCTTTACCATTGTCAATGACTTGAATCAATGCTTTACCAGAATCGTTCACCAATAAGCGAATTTCGGTAGCACCTGCATCTACCGCATTTTCCAATAATTCCTTTACTGCACTGGCAGGTCTTTGAATGACCTCCCCGGCAGCAATTTGATTGGCAATGTGGTCTGGAAGTAAGTGAATGGTATCGGACACTTTAATCGCTTTTGAAGTGTGTAAAAGTAGTAAATTTGCCTCTTAAAATTTCATCTTATGCCAAGAACGGCCGACATTCAAAAATTGCCCCACCATTACTTACCTAAAGCCTATGTTTTAACGGATTGGGCCAGTATTGAGTCCTTTTTTATAGAGTTATTGGAAAGGCCAATTACCCAGGTGGAAACACTTGAAAAATGGCTTTTGGATTTGAGTGAATTGGAGGCTTTTATAAGTGAGGATGCCTGCTGGAGACAAATAAAAATGACCTGTGACACCACCGATAAAACATTGGAAGAGGCGTTTAATTATTTCTGCATGGAAATTCAACCCAAAATGCAGCCCTATGCTGACGCTCTTAATAAAAAATTAATTAACTGTCCTTATACCAAAGAGCTTAATCAAGAATTGTATTTTACTTATTTAAGATCGGTTAAAAAAAATATAGAACTTTTTAGAGAACAAAATATTCCTATACAGGCAGCGTTAAGTGTACTTCAACAACAATATGGAACCATTGCAGGAAAGATGACCATTAGTTTTAGAGAGCAGGAATATACCTTACAACAAGCCGCTCAATTTTTAGAAGATGCCGATAGAGCAGTGAGAGAAGAAGTATATCGTAAAGTTTGTGAGCGTCGCTTGCAAGATCAAGATAGCCTACATGATTTATTTACCAGCTTGGTACAAAAAAGAAATCAAATAGCATTGAATGCAGGCTTTGCCAATTATAGAGATTATAAGTTTGTGGAACTGGGTAGGTTTGATTATACAAAAGAAGATTGTTATCAATTTCACGAAGCCATTAAATTACATGTACTACCCTTGATTGATAAAATTTATGCGCGTAAAAAAAAGAAATTAGGTTTAACCACCTTAAAGCCATGGGATACAGAAGCGGAACCCGCAGGCACTAAGCCATTGAGGCCATTTACCGATGGCAAAGATTTGTTTGAAAAGTCGGTGACTTGTTTCGAACAACTCAATCCTTTTTTTGCCGATTGCTTGAAAAAAATGAATGAGCTAAAGCATTTTGATTTAGAAAGCAGAAAAGGAAAAGCCCCTGGCGGATACAATTGTCCATTGGCGGAATCGGGTGCGCCATTTATTTTCATGAATGCTGCAGGGCAAATGGGGGATGTTACCACCATGGTGCATGAAGGCGGACACGCTATACATTCTTTTTTAGCACATCCATTGTCATTGAGTGCTTTTAAAGAATACCCTATGGAAATAGCCGAGGTGGCCAGTATGTCTATGGAATTATTTACAATGAATCATTGGCAATCTTTTTTTGATAAGGAAGCCGACTTAAACCGAGCCAAAGAACATCAGTTAGAACGTACCATTACTATTTTTCCTTGGATAGCGATTATAGATAAATTCCAACATTGGGTGTATGAAAATCCAAATCACAGTATTCAAGAAAGAACAAATACTTGGAATGCCATCACGAAAGAATTTTCTACCGATAGCATAGATTACTCAGGTTTAGATTCGTTTAGAGCTATTTCTTGGCAAAGACAATTGCATTTATTTGAAGTGCCTTTTTATTATATTGAATATGGCATTGCTCAATTAGGGGCGATAGGCATGTGGATGCAATATCAAAATAATCCAACTAGCGCTTTAGAAAATTATATGGCTGCATTAAGTTTAGGCGGTACTAAAACATTGCCCGCTTTGTATGATGCAGCGGGGATTGAATTTAATTTCTCCCCTAATTATGTAAAAAAATTAATGGACTTTACCAACGAGGAGTTAGAAAAACTATATGTTTAAAAAAGCTAAACAATAATTTTGCTTTTTAATTAAGCTGGTTCATTATTCGAAGGTGCATTAGAAGGACCTTGATTGGGTCTTGAAGGACCATTATTAGGTCTTGGACCGTTGTTGTTATTAGGTCTTGGTCCGTTGCCTCCTTGATTAGGCCTATTGAAATGGCTATTGGGTCTATTGTTATTTGGCCCATTATTCGGTTCGTTGTTCTGTCTATTATTAGGTCCAGCAGATCGATTGTAATTGTTTCGGTCCTGACTTCTATCATTATTCCTATCATTACCTCTATCATTACCTCTGTCATTAAACCTGTCATTAGGGTTAGGTCTACGATCGTTGTTATTTCTTTGTTGATCTCTGCGACGGCGATCATTTTTCTCTAATGTCCTTAAGCTTATTTGTCCAACCACATCCACAAAGGAAGGTTCCACTTCTTTAGGTTTGCCACTAATTAACTCAATAGCTTGTAATTCTTCAACAGCAATTCCTTGTTTGTTCAATTGTTTTATTTCTACCACGCGGTCAATGGTTAACGGATAATGCTTTGTGTTATTAGGCAAAGTGTACCACATTAAATTTTTGAAAATATCTTTCTTAATTAAAAATGCTTGACCCATCACTGTTTGTAAAGTATC
>Ga0209829_10004026_pt1 | contig 10478 bp, 10 predicted proteins | sample C_140205_EF_Meta_FD_187311 | JGI IMG/M metagenome (GOLD analysis project Ga0209829, IMG submission 187311) | Freshwater microbial communities from Lake Croche, Canada to study carbon cycling - C_140205_EF_MetaG (SPAdes) (version 2) | ecosystem: Environmental > Aquatic > Freshwater > Lake... | reverse complement strand
ACACCTCTATTAATTAGATTTTTATCCCGTCGTGGGTTTGGTCAGATGATTCGCGAAGACGGTCCAAAGTCGCATCACACCAAGCGCGGAACCCCGACAATGGGCGGCTTGGTTTTAATTGCTTCCACGACCATCGCTTATCTTGTAAGTCATTGGCTCAGCGGTGTCCGGATGAGCGCTTCGGCATTACTAGTGCTAGGGCTAATGATCGGGCTCGGTTTGGTTGGTTTTCTAGATGATTGGTTGAAGATTTCTAAGAAGCAATCGCTGGGTTTACGTGCTCGCCAGAAATTAATTGGCCAAGCAATTTTTGCAATTGGATTTGGTTTTGCTGGATTACATTTCCGCGATAGCTATGGCCTAACACCAATCTCAAACCATCTCTCTACTGTGCGTGAAACTTCAATAAAACTTGGTGCCGCTCTGGTCATCCTTTGGATCATCTTCCTGGTTCTGGGCACGAGTAATGGTGTGAATTTAACTGATGGCTTAGATGGCCTAGCATCGGGAGCGGCCATTATGACATTCGTAGCATTTGTCGTGATCGGAGTTTGGGAATTTAAACAAAGTTGTGCGCTGCAACAGGTAGCGCAGTGTTATCAAGTACGAGATCCGCTAGACCTCGCCGTTTTCGCTGCCGCCGCTGCGGGCGCCTGTGCCGGGTTTCTCTGGTGGAATGCTTCGCCCGCAAAGATATTTATGGGCGATGTCGGTTCACTTGCGCTAGGTGGCGCAATATCTGGCTTGGCAATAACACTCAGAACTGAGATGTTACTTGCTGCGCTAGGAGGCTTATTTTTGATCATCACACTTTCAGTGATCATCCAAACTACTTACTTCAAACTATCGGGCGGCAAGCGGGTATTTAAAATGGCGCCGCTGCAGCATCACTTTGAACTTTTGGGCTGGGGTGAAGTAACGATTGTTATTCGTTTTTGGATTATCGCTGGAATGGGAGTGGCGGCTGGCCTTGGTCTCTTTTATGGCCAATGGGTTGTCTCGCAATAATGTCTTTCATATCTGATCTCGCCGCAAAGAAGGTATTAGTTATCGGTGGCGGAACAACTGGAAAGTCGCTGATTCGTTATCTGACTGATCAAAGCGTTGATTTTAGAGTGATAGATGAGAAGTTAACGCAAATTTCTGGGCTTCAAGTTCATACCGAAATTCCAGAGGATTTCCGTCCGAACCTGGCAATCGTGTCACCCGGTTGGAAACCAGCGCATCCATTGCTTATTCAGTTGCGTTCACAAGGTGTGGAACTGATTGGTGAATTAGATTTTGCTTGGTTATTAAAAGAGGAAATTAATCCAAATCAAAGATGGGTTGCGGTCACTGGTACGAATGGCAAGACGACAACGGTACAAATGCTGGAATCGATCATCTCGAGCTCTAAATTAGCAGGAATAGCGTGTGGGAATGTTGGGCTACCAGTAGTAGCAGCAGTGACTGATCCAAATAAATATGAAATTTTAGCCCTTGAACTTTCTTCATTTCAGATCGCGTGGAGCCAACTTGCTCGCTATGAAGCTGTGGCAATCTTAAATATTGCGCAAGACCATATTGATTGGCACGGAAGCTTCGCCGAATACGCTGCTGCAAAAATAAAACTGCTCGAGATGAGCGATTGTGCGATTTTGAATCTTGGCGATCCAGAAATAATTTTGCAGAGCGTGAACTGGAGTGGCCGTAAAATATTCTATGGTCTAGATACACCACAGGCCGGCGAGTTAGGCCTGGTTGAAGAGATTCTGGTCGACCGAGCATTTGTAGTTCAATCTGACTCGGCGGAAGTAATTGCTGAACTTTCAGATATCTCGCCAACTGTCCCACATAATATTTCTAATGCCCTTGCAGCAGCAGGTTTAGCTCTGGCATTGGGAATTGCCCACCCAGTCGTGAAAATGGGCTTGAGTAAATTTAAGTTAGATCACCATCGCCTGGAGATTGTGAAGAGTTCTAACGAAATTTCCTGGGTAAATGATTCCAAAGCCACTAATCCTCATGCAGCATCTGCGGCGCTGCTTTCCCATCTATCCAATATTTGGATTGCTGGTGGTCTGGCAAAGGGTGCTGCGATGGAGGAATTAATAAAAAGATGTGCGCCAAGAATAAAAGCAGCAATTCTCATCGGTACTGATCGAGAATTGATTGCCGCAGCCCTCGCCAAGTTTGCACCAAAGGTTGAGATTTTCCGGGTGGATATGGCGGACGATGGCGCGCAGTTGATGGATTCTGTCGTTGAATGTGCCAAGAAGATTGCTAAACCTGGCGATACAGTCTTATTAGCACCAGCCTGTGCCTCGATGGATCAGTTTGATTCATACGCCCAGCGCGGCGATTACTTCGCAAATTCGGTGCGAAAGTTGGTTCAATAATGCGAGCCAGAATGCGCGCCCAAACGCAGACCTACGCAAATTTCCTTTCAAAGCCCACTGCTTCCTATCTAATGATCTTGACGACCGTGGGAGCGCTCTCTGGGCTCGGGTTAGTTATGGTCTTATCAGCATCATCAGTCACTGCATTTGAACAATCTGGAAACTCGTACGCCATATTCCTGAAGCAACTTCTATTTTTAATTCTGGCACTAGTGCTTGCTTACGTTGGTGCGAAAATGAAATTTGAACTTTGGGAGAAACTGGCACGCTATGCCCTTATTGGGGGATTGATAGCACTTCTACTTCCAGTAATTCCAGGAGTTGGCCAAAGCGTTAATGGAAACCAAAATTGGATTCCACTCGGACCTTTTATGCTTCAACCAAGCGAATTCGCAAAGCTTGCCTTGATTCTCTATTGCGCACGGCAACTGCGCCGCCATGAAGATCGGCTTACGAAAGGGATCTCATCGCATGCGCTAGGGCTTGTAGCTCCTGGTGCAATCAGCTTTGTTGCACTAATCCTGGTCGGCAAAGACTTGGGTACCGCAATCATTGTTGGTGGAATTGTTATCGGATTACTTTTCATTTCTGGTGTGCCATTGCGATACGTAATTTCTTTATTTGGTCTTGGCATGGCTGGCGCCTTAGCTCTTGCCATTTCGCAACCAAGCCGGATGCATCGCTTTCGCGCAGTGCTAAATCCTTTTGACCCAGCAGTTTATAAATTTGCAGGTTGGCAACCAGCACACAGTCTTATGAGTTTGGCCAGTGGCGGAGTTTTGGGCGTTGGCATTGGCGCCAGCAAACAAAAGTGGGCGAACCTTTCAGAAGCCCACACCGACTTTATATTTTCGGTAATTGGCGAAGAGATGGGATTGCTGGGCACTTTGGTTGTCATCATTCTTTACGGCGTACTGTTATTCGCAATATTTAGAGTTGCCATTCAAACCAAGGATTCCTTCGCCAAATATGCCGTAACCGGAATTGGTTGCTGGTTAATCCTTCAGGTTTTGGTTAATCTTTTGACTGATGTGGGAATCATTCCGGTAATTGGAGTGACACTACCCTTTATCTCGTATGGTGGTTCATCTCTTGTGGCCAACTTTTTGGGGGTTGCTTTTGTTCTAAACGTCGCGCGCCAAGATAATGAATTGCGGGCAAGTTTGGCTGCAAAGCGGGCTGCCAAATGAGATATCGCGTATTACTTGTTGGGGGCGGAACTGCTGGACATGTTGAACCAGCCCTTGCAGTTGGAAGAACTTTGCGAAAGAAGGATCACCTAACTAGCGGGGCGATACAGATTGAATGTGAATTTCTCGGAACGAAATCTGGGTTAGAACGAGAATTGGTTCCAAGCGCTGGATTTAAATTACATTCAATAGCTAAGGCGCCACTTCCTCGCAAATTAAACCTTTCTACCGTCATCTGGCCATTCCGATTTGTGTTTTCGATTCTGCAATCGCTAGCGCTCGTTAAGAAATTTGATTTGATAATTGGCTTCGGCGGGTATGTAAGCGCTCCGGCCTATATCGCTGGCTGGATTCTTAAAGTGCCAGTAATTATTCATGAAGCGAACGCCAAGCCAGGTTGGGCAAATAATCTTGGCTCGCGCGTGGCAAAAATAAGTACCGTAGCTTTTGAAGGGGCACAGAGCGCTGGTGGGAATTGGGCAGGCGCAAAGTTGGTTGGCATGCCAATTAGGGAAGAGGTCCGGTTAGTCGCCAACCTACAAAAAAACGAGATTTCAGAATTGAAATCCAAGATCTGCTCCGAGTTGAATCTGGATTCAAAAGCACCAGTTCTCCTCGCCTTTGGCGGATCCTTGGGTTCGGTTTCGATGAACAACGCGCTTTCTGGCGCGCGAAACGATTTAGCCAAACTTGGCATAAATTTAATTCAAATTGTTGGCAAGAAGAATGTATTACCCCCTGCGAGTAAGGGCTTTGCGCCATTGACCTACGCATCTAATATGGCTGAACTTTATGCAATTAGTGATTTAGTCATTGCGCGCAGTGGCGCCGTCACTTGTGCCGAACTTATGGTCACCGGGAAATTTGCGCTTCTTGTTCCACTCGCCATTGGAAACGGTGAACAAACTGCAAATGCAAGCGCTCTAGTTCGCGCCGGTCAAGCCGAAATCTGTGACAACACGCATTTCACATCGGAATGGTTGGTTTCGAATATTTCTCGCCTCTTGAGCGCTTCACAAGGCCGCGAAGGAAAATTGAACCCATTCGCTAACGGGCAGGCTGCGGAGCAGCAATTAGTTGAGATGGCGTTATCTTTGCTTGTGGGTACTAAATGATGAGTAACTTAACTTTGCAAAGTTTGCTAGCAAAACGCGTCCATTTTATTGGAATGGGTGGGGCTGGAATGAGCGGAATTGCGCGCATCATGTTGGCGCATGGAATAAACGTCTCTGGCTCGGATGCCAAGGATTCAGCCACGCTAGCTGGATTACAAACTTTGGGAGCAAAGGTTTTTGTGGGCCATGTCGCCTCCCAGATACAAGGTGCAGACGTACTAGTTGTTTCGAGCGCGGTCTCAGAAAGTAATCCAGAACTTGTAGCGGCCAAAGATGCAGGCATTCAAATTCTTACCCGCGCGCAATCCTTAGCGCTTTTGATGTCCGAGTCGCAAGCAATCGCAGTTGCCGGAACTCATGGAAAGACCACAACAACTTCAATGCTTACCGTTGCCCTGCAAGGGGCTGGGATGGATCCTTCGTTTGCCATTGGCGGAATGATAAATAGATCTGGCACAAATTCACATCTAGGCACTGGAAATATATTTGTTGCCGAAGCAGATGAATCAGATGGCTCATTTCTTGCTTACCGGCCTTTCGGTGCGATCATCACAAATATTGAACTTGATCACGTAGATCATTTTCCAGACCTCGAAGCAGTTCTTGCGCTCTTTGAAGAGTTTGTTTCATCCATACAAAGTGGAGGTTTCTTAGTATTGGGTGTTGATAGTCCTGGGGTTGTGGATCTAATTTCACGTATCAAACGCACCGACATTTCTTTAATTACCTACGGGGCGGGTGCAGATTTCTCGCTCTCTCACATCGGTTTGGGAGCGGGGAACGGCGCCGCTCGCGTAACTAGAAAAGGAAAAGTTATGGGGGAGTTGGAGCTAAGTATTCCTGGGGCCCATAACTTAGAAAATGCGCTTGCAGCGTACGCTGCTGGATTGGCAGTTGGGGCCGATTCGATCTCCTTGCTCAAAGGGTTAGCAACGTTTTCGGGCGCACGCAGACGTTTTGAGAATCGTGGATCAGTAAATGGCATAACAGTGATTGATGATTACGGTCATCACCCAACTGAACTTCGGGTTACGCTAGAAACAGCCCGCAGGTTTGCCACCGCTGGGCGAGTAATAACAATATTTCAGCCACATAGGTTTTCTCGTACAGCGCGATTCGCTGGCGATTTTGCTGAAAGTTTAACGTTAGCCGATCAGGTTTATCTCCTTGAAATATATTCAGCGGGCGAAGCTGCAATACCTGGGGTCTCATCGCTCTTGATTGCACAACAGCTGGCTAAATCTGGAAACGATCTCGTAAAATATGAACCGTCGATGATTGAGGTTGCAAATGAAGTTATCAACTCGGCGCAACCCGGAGATGTAATTGTTCTTATGGGTGCTGGTGACGTGAACTCGCTGGCCCCAGTCATCGTCGATGGATTAGCAGAGCGATTTAGTTAAATTGGTTAAATTGTTTCGGGCGGTAAAAGTGCCCAGCTTGGCGCAAACTAATCGTCGAACCCGGTCGATATTTATCTGGATGCTGGCAGTTACCGTCTTTGCCCTTCTCGCATTCATCTTGGGGTGGTCAAGTGTTCTAACAGTTAAAGAAATTTCTTTCACTGGAGCGCCACAAAGTTATTTAGGTGATTTAGTTGCAAAACAGGTAGCGAAAACTGTTCCAGATTTACGCCTTGGGGAACCTATGGCCCGCATGAATTTACCAGCCCTCTCAAAGGGCATTGCATCGGTACCTTGGATTGAAAAAAGTTCCATTTCACGGAATTGGTTCACCGGAAAAATTAAAATAACCTTAACGACTCGTACACCAGTAGCGACTATCACTTCAAATAATGGCGAAGTTAAATATCTCGATGCCTCTGGTTACGAATTTACCGAACCACTGCCGTTCCCTGGCTTGGCACAAGTGACACTTGGGTCCGAAGATGCAGGCACCCGCCTTGCGGCGAGCAAATTCATCCGGATGATGCCTGCTGATCTATTAGTTGCAATGCGCAGCCTCTTCGTTGCTGGGCCAGATCAGATCACCATGAAAAGTGAGATTGATGGAAAAGCACTGACAATTAACTGGGGTAGTTCTAAAAACGCGGCAGAAATATCGGCAAAAGTTCAAGTATTACGCACTCTAATTTCGATGCCCGAGAATGCAAAAATATCAACTGTTGACCTCGCTAATTTGCGGGCTCCAGTAGTCAAGTGACTTAAAGTAAAAAAACTTTTTAATTCGTGTCGGTCGTTGATTGATGTTCTCTTGCACCATAGTTTTACCAACCAGAACACTTCACCGTAACTCTAAAGTAGAGATTTAGGGTAGAGAAAGAGGCGCATTGTGGCAACACCGCAAAATTATTTAGCAGTCATCAAAGTAGTTGGAGTTGGTGGCGGCGGAGTTAACGCTGTTAACAGAATGATTGAAGCGGGCCTCAAAGGCGTTGAGTTCATTGCAATTAATACTGATGCACAACAGTTAATAATGAGTGATGCCGATGTGAAATTAGATATTGGTAGAAAAATAACTCGCGGACTTGGTGCAGGTGCCGCGCCAGAAATTGGTCGTCAGGCTGCACTAGATCACACTGAAGAAATAGAAGAGATGCTGCGTGGTGCAGATATGGTTTTTGTCACTGCGGGTGAAGGTGGCGGAACTGGTACTGGTGGTGCACCAGTGGTTGCAAAGATTGCTAAAGATTTAGGCGCGCTAACAGTTGGCGTTGTAACTAAGCCATTTACATTTGAAGGAAAGCGCCGCACTGCGCAAGCCGATGAAGGTATTGCACTTCTTCGCGAAGAGGTAGATACGTTAATTGTTATTCCAAATGATCGTCTACTTGCAATTTCTGACCGCTCCATTAGTCAGCTAGAGGCATTTAGAAGTGCTGATCAAGTTCTCCTATCTGGCGTTCAAGGAATCACTGATCTCATCACTACACCTGGCCTAATCAACTTGGACTTCGCTGATGTTAAAAGCGTTATGGCAGGAGCAGGTTCCGCGCTGATGGGGATTGGTTCGGCACGGGGAGAAGCTCGCGCAACTCGCGCTGCTGAATTAGCAATTTCCAGCCCGCTACTTGAAGCTTCAATCGACGGCGCACATGGCGTTCTACTTTCAATCGCAGGTGGATCCGATATCGGCCTATTCGAATTGAGCGAAGCTGCTGAACTAGTTGCGCAATCTGCGCATCCAGATGCCAATATTATTTTCGGAACAGTTATTGATGATGCCTTGGGTGATGAAGTTCGTGTCACGGTAATTGCTGCCGGATTTGACGGTGGTCTTCCAAAGCGGGTTCACACACCGGTAATAAATGCCGCCGCGCTTTCCGGCAATGCAGATCCGATTGCTGCCAATGATCCATTAGCCGTAGCACTTGATTTGCCCCTCAGTTTTTCCGGTGAAGAAGCCAGAGTCGGTGCCGGACGCAAGCGCATCACATTTGAGGAGTTAGTTTCTGAGGATGATATAGATATCCCAGACTTTATGAGGTAATAAATTGCCTCGTACGCTTTTCAGCTCAAAATTCGTTGACACTCAACTTGAAGAATTAAAGGCTTTAACTAGTCTGTCGGATATCAGATTCATGGAACAAGTTCACGGAAATTCTGTTGTTGTTATCGATGAAGCGGCGCCGCTAAACCCGCGAGCAGATGCCTTAGTTACAAGTACTAAAGGAATTGGCCTTGCGGTTAGGAGCGCGGACTGCCTGCCAATACTTGTCACTGGCGATTGTGTTGTTGCAGCCATTCACGCTGGGCGAAAAGGTGTGACCAATGGCGTAATCAGCGCAACAATTTTAAAGATGCGGGAATTGGGTGGTGCGAATTTTAAAGCGCAAATTGGTCCAGCAATATGTGCTACTTGCTATGAGGTTGAAGCCGAGATGTACAACGAAATTGTTTCAAAGTTTCCAGCGGGTGCAACGAGCCCAGAAAAGCATGCACTCGACATTGCGAAAATGGCAATTTTTGAACTTGAGGAAGCTGGAGTGTTAGTTACTTGCCATGAGTTATGTACGAGAGAGAATCTTGATTTCAATTCTTACCGGCGCGATAAAACCAGCGACCGGCAGGTTGGTGTAATTGCGCTATGAGTACGATTAGCTCGAGAAGGGCTGAGATTTCAGAAGCGCTCTCCAACGTTGAAGAGCGAATAGCGAAGGCAGCAATTGCCGCCGGTCGGTCGCGCAGTGATGTGAAATTGATTGTTGTTACAAAGACTTTCCCCATTACCGATTTAGAAATTTGCTACGAATTAGGTCTGCGCGAGTTCGGTGAAAATCGGGATCAAGAAGGTGCGCCAAAGGCCGCCGAGTTACCCGATGACATTAACTGGCATTTCCAAGGGCAGATTCAGAGTAATAAATTGAAGTCCATCGCCACTTGGGCAGACGTCGTACATTCAATTGATAATTTTGCGCATGCTACAAAATTGAGTTCGGTAAATACCGAGTTGGGTTTAAAATCCAAAGAGGTATTCATTCAAGTTTCATTGGATTCCATCCAAGCAGGTTCAAATCCTGGACGAGGGGGAGTTGCCCCCGCGGAGTTAGCAAAATTAATCGAGCAAATCCTAGATTTGCCCGCACTAGATTTAGTCGGGTTAATGGCAGTAGCGCCACTAAACGAGAGCCCCGGGCCGGCCTTTGAAAGACTGCGCAAAATAGCAATCGAGATTGCGCAAAATTTCCCCACAGTGGATCGGCTATCGGCCGGGATGAGTAATGACTTTGAAGCCGCTATTTTGCATGGCGCGACACACATCCGGATTGGTAGCCAAATCCTCGGTCTTCGCTAGCGCCTAACTTAAGATTAAGCTATGGCTAATGCATTTAGAAAAGCAGCAAATTTCCTTGGTCTCGTTGATGACCAAGACGGCGAACTAGTATCTGCGGTTATTGAAGAGGCACCACGTCGTGGCATGCGCGCCTCAGCGCCATCGATTACTGAAACACCTTCCTACCTGCGTCCTGCTTCTGCTCCCGCAAAGGTTGTAGCCCCAGCTGGCGGCGCTGTAGTTGATCGCATAATCACGTTACATCCAAGGATGTATAGCGAAGCACGAACAATTGGCGAGCACTATCGCAGTGGACAACCTGTAATCATGAATTTGAGTGACATGGAAGAGTCTGAACGCAAGCGCATAATAGATTTTGCTTCCGGACTTGTGTTCGGTCATTTTGGCAGCATAGAAAGAGTTACTTCAAAAGTTTTCCTACTTACGCCACCAAACGTTATGGTGAGTAATGAAGATAAAACAGCGGCGGCTCAAGCAAGTTTTTTTAACCAGAGCTGATCAAAATCTCAACTCTTTTTCCGAGAAAAAAACTGGGTTAAAACTATGAGCATAATTGGCGCGGTTCTTTCAACGGTAATTCGACTGTTCACCATGGCTTTAATTGGTCGCTTGATTCTCGATTACGTCCGAATTTTTGCAAGTTCATGGCGCCCGCGTGGAATAATTCTTGCAATTGCAGAATTTATCTATGCCGTGACTGATCCGGTAATTAATTTTGTTCGCAAATTTGTGCCACCGCTTCGCCTAGGACCAGTTGCACTGGACCTCTCATTTATTGTTATTTTCGTTGCTGCCCAATTACTCGGTCAACTTGTTGCGGGTATTTTTTAGTTTTTCGCAAGATCTAGCCAGAGACCAAGTTCGTTCTCACTATTAGTCTTATCGGCTTCGAATACTAGAGAAGTTGCTAGCGTTTCACTTCCAATTAGATCCAAGTTCTTGGAAACCGCCTCTGCAACTTCTTTTAAGCCACCCCAACGAACCGTAATGCGATCACTAATTTCAAAGCCACTCTGTTTGCGCTCTTCTTGGATAGCGCG
>Ga0209829_10004024_pt1 | contig 10479 bp, 6 predicted proteins | sample C_140205_EF_Meta_FD_187311 | JGI IMG/M metagenome (GOLD analysis project Ga0209829, IMG submission 187311) | Freshwater microbial communities from Lake Croche, Canada to study carbon cycling - C_140205_EF_MetaG (SPAdes) (version 2) | ecosystem: Environmental > Aquatic > Freshwater > Lake... | reverse complement strand
TGCAGAATCAACAAGATGAAATCTTGTTGCCACAAGGAGAGAGAGAGCCGGGCCCTAGCCTCTTGTGGCAGCAAGTTTTCCAACTTGCTGAGTCTTGTGGCTGCAAGCTTTCCCATGTGGCTGCAAGTTTTCCCATGTGGGTGCAAGTTTTCCCATGTGGGTGCAAGTTTTCAACTTGCACATGCCTTCAACAAGATGAAATCTTGTTGCCACAAGAAGACAAGATGAAATCTTGTTGCCACAGGGAGGAAGAGAAAACAGGAGGAGAAGAGAACAGGAAAAGAGAAGGCTGCCCCTGGCCTCCTGTGGCTGCAAGCTTTCCCATGTGGGTGCAAGCTTTCCCATGTGGGTGCAAGTTTTCCCATGTGGCTGCAAGTTTTCAACTTGCAGAATCAACAAGATGAAATCTTGTTGCCACAAGGAGACAAGATGAAATCTTGTCTCCTCGGCGAACGTGGCTCACCACTATCCCTGCCGATTTCGCCGAGCCGCCCGGCGCGGTGTGGCCTGCGGCGTAAGGGAGTCGTGGTCCGGCGAGCCCCCCCCTGCCTAGACCCCCGAGTTTCCACGTGAAACGCCAAGGATGGGCGAACTGCGCAAAGCGGGCGTTTTCACGTGAAACATCGCCGCTGCAGAGCAGGATGCTGCCGATACTCCGAGGGCACGTGTTGTGTGTGCATTGTCGTTTGGAAGGGATGTGTGCGTGGGAAGGATTCTCTGCGTGGCAAATCAGAAGGGCGGGGTGGGCAAGACGACGACCGCCTCCAACCTCGCGGCCGGACTGGCCCGGGGCGGACTCCGCACGCTCCTGCTTGACCTCGACCCGCAGTGCAACGCCACCACAGGCTTTGGCGTGATGCCCGCCCTGACACACCCGCTGGTCTCGGAGGCGCCGCTCTCCGAGGCGGTGGTGGCGACGGCAATTGCCAACCTCTCCATCATCCCGGGGAGCCGCAGCGTGCGCGATGTCGAACGCATCGCCGCCGAGGCGAGGAGCGGCTCGATGGTGCTGGAAAACCATCTCGCCCGAGGACTCAATGCCTGGGACTATTGCCTGATCGACTGCCCCCCGAGCGTCGGCGAATTGACGCGAACGGCGCTGGCCGGGAGCACGGAAGTGCTCATGCCCATTCAATGCGAATACTTCGCGCTCGAAGGACTCACCCAAATGATCGAGGTGATTCGCGATGTCATGGCCGAGCGGCATGGCAGCCTGCGGTTCAGCGGGATCGTGCTCACGATGCACGATGCCTCGCTCGAACTCACGGCAGAGGTCGAGGCGGAGGTGCGAGACTTCTTCGGGGAGATCGTCTTCGAGACGGTGATTCCCCGCGACGTGGCCGTCTCGGAGGCGCCTAGCCACGCGCAGAGTGTGCTTGATTATGCGCCGCGCTCACGAGGAGCGCGGGCCTACACGGAACTGTGCATGGAGGTACGCGATTGTGAGTAAGGAACGACGCCTGGGCCGTGGACTCGAGGCCCTGCTGGGCCGTGCCGGAATCGACCATTCCTCGGGGGCCACCACCGTGCCGGCGACAGAGGGCAACGCGGCGCTGGTCGCCCAGCCCGGCCGTCCGGAACTGGGTGCCGGAGCTGCGCGGCTGATCCTTCATAAGCCCGACGAACTCGAACGCGCGGCAGCGGCACTGCCCACCAACGAAATCGCCGAGGGCCTGATCGATTCAAACCCTTGGCAGCCGCGGAGCATCGTCAACGATACCGACCTGGCCGAACTGTCCAACAGCCTGCGTGAGCACGGGCTGGTGCAGCCGATCGTGGTGCGGGCCCAGGGCGACCGCTACCAACTCATCGCCGGCCAGCGACGGCTCTTTGCGGCAAGGCGACTCGGCTGGGGCATGGTGCCGGTTCGCGTGCTCGACGTTGATGACCGGCAGATGTCGGAGATCGCCATCGTCGAAAACCTGCAGCGTCGCGACCTCGATCCGCTGGAGAAAGCGGCGAGTTTCAAAAAGTATCTGGCCGCCTGGGGAGGCACGCAGGACGAACTGGCAAAGCGGCTCTCCGTCGACCGCTCCACGGTGGCCAATCTCATCCGCCTGCTCGAACTGCCGGAGGCCGTGCAGCAGCGGCTGCGGTCGGGTGCGATCTCGATGGGCCATGCTCGGGCTCTGCTGCCGCTGGGCGACGAGGACGAACAGGCCCGGCTGGCGGACCGCATCGTCGCCGAGGGGCTCTCCGTCCGCGCGATCGAAGCGGAGGTGGGCGAGATTCTCCGCGCCGACGAACAGGGCGACACCGCCGGCGATGACTCGCCGTATACGGATGCGGCGGAGGACGGCCTGGATGCACGGCCTGCGGCCCCTGGGAGCCGCGGTCAGGCTGCCGGCACGGGGGTGAAGCGGCGTCCTGGGCGGCCCGCCACGAAGCGGTCGGGCCAGACGGCGGCCGTGGAAAGTGACCTGCGGCGGGCGTTGGGCGTGAAGGTGGTGGTGCATGCCAATGGCAAGGGGGCCGGCCGGATTGTGATCCCGTTTGTCGATCTCGATGAGTTCCAAAGGCTCTTCACGCACATGGCGGGGTGACGCGAGCCGTCGATGCGGTAGACTCTGGGCCGGCGGCCCCCCCGATCCCTGGGCCGCCAATCGGGGCGTAGCGCAGTTGGTAGCGCGCCTGGTTTGGGACCAGGAGGTCGGGAGTTCGACTCTCCCCGCCCCGACTTGATTGTGGACTTGAAAAACAGGGCTTTTTGAACCCCACCGCAGTTCGGGGCGTGTGGGCGAAAATGCTCGGGGCTATGCCGGGGCAACCCCGGGGCTATGTGGCGACCGATTTCATAGGTCGCCGGTTCGGGTTTCGACCGTTGCTCAAGGCGGCGACCGCCCGGCGCGGCCAGGGACATCGCGGGGGCGAATCACCACGGTTTTCGGCCGTGAAACCGCCGGCCGGTCTTCTTGGACTCGCTGTCGAAATTGGCAATCCATGGCTGTCGGCACCGTTGGGCGCAGTTGGCACCCGCGAACTGCCATAGACAGACACCCCCCCTACGAAGTATCTACAGCCCGTCGAAAGGGGCTGATGCACCATTCGGGGGCGAATTATGAAAAAATCGATTCGAGATGCTTCTCGTTTTGCCGTTCTCGCTTTTGCTGAAATCAAAGCATCCGTTGATGACTTCGAGGGGGGCGACTCAAATCTTTTCGATGCCTTGGACCGCGTCAAGGCAGCACTTGCGCTCGTTGAAAATGCTGAGAATTCTCGGCGACAAGCAGCGTAAGCGACGGGATGGGAGTGGTGCTCAGACTGGTACGACGGCACACTTGCGGGCGGTGCTGATCCGACTGGCCCCGATGGGGGTTCGTTCCGGGTGTTCCGCGTCAGCGGATGCCAGAGCCCTACGCCGCCGGAGCGGGCGTGGCCCTGGAGCCCTAGCCTCGGCTTTTGCAGTTTACACAGCCATTGCGACAACGGTTTCCAGCAGTCTGATGAGCTTTCTGGAACCGTGTCCGCTGGGTGCCATCGCTCAAACGTGCTGCCGCACACTGGCCTGCCGCAGTGTGACGAGCATGTCGAGGAAGGATCGGTCCGAAAAGAGCTGCGTTCCAAGCCTTTTGTGGGTGCAAGTTTTCAACCCGTGGGTGCAAGTTTTCAACTTGCACATGCCTTCGACAAGATGGAATCTTGTCGCCACAAGGAAGAGTGGGGAGGGGGAATTTGAATTGTGGCAGCAAGTTTTCAACTTGCTGATTCGACAAGAGACAAGATGAAATCTTGTCGCCACAAGGGGAAGAGGACGGGAGAGGAAGGCGGGAACGAGCCAGGGTTTTTTGAATTGTGGGTGCAAGTTTTCAACCCGTGGGCGCAAGTTTTCAACTTGCTGATTCGACAAGAGACAAGATGGAATCTTGTCGCCACAAAGAGATGTGGGGAGGGGCCATTTGAATTGTGGCTGCAAGTTTTCCCATGTGGCTGCAAGTTTTCAACTTGCAGGATCGACACGATGAAATCTTGTCGCAAGTGGTCGGCACATGTCGGCACATGTGAGAGTGGGCCTTTCGCCGCGGCCCACGTACTCGCCGCCCCCGCCGGCAGGCCATGGCACGCCGCGCCGGGCAGGGCAAAAACCCGCCGGGATAATCTGTCCTAAGCGAATCGCGCCCACAGGGAAGCCATATCGCTGGACAAAGCGATATTCGTTTGTCCCCCTTGAAACAGCCCCGACCTCACGCCGTACGATCTTTTGGATGTCTTTGAAGATGTCGACTGGCACGGAAGGCCACCGATCAGATGCCCGATTCAACCCACTCAGTCAGGACGTTCGATCAGCATTGCTTCCGGGAGCCATCATGCCATGTCACACCTCCGTTCCCGTCGCGCTCTGTCACAGGCGACCGCTGCAAAAACTCTCCTGAGCAGACGCACTCGGCATACATCCCGCAAACACCTTGGCGTCGAATCACTCGAAGACCGACGCCTTCTCTCCGGCACTCCAACGGATACTCTGAGCGCCGACAACATCGGTCACATCGTCTGGAACGGCGAGGCAGTCGATGTGCGAGACGGCTATTGGAATGGCCGTTTTGAATCGGCCACTCCCTACGGCTTTCCCGCACTGCCACCATCCCTGTTGCCAGATCCAACTTGGACGACGATGTCGCTCGGCGAAGGCTTCTTTACGCTCTCGGCGCCGCAAGCCACCCCCGAGGACATAACCAGCTGGGCAACTGCCACCCCCAGTGTGCTGGCGATTGAGCCTGACCTCGTATTTGGCCCCCCGCCAATCACCACCTCTCCAGATTGGATCGACGGCTCGGAGCCGATTGGTGGCGACGTCATAATTCCAGACGACCCCGGCTTCCCGAGTCAGTGGTCGTTGAGCACCATCCACGCCACCAGCGCATGGTCTGTTTCGACAGGATCGCGCGATGTCATCGTAGCGGTCGTGGACTCGGGCATCGATCTGTCGCATCCCGACTTGGCACAGAATCTCTGGATCAATCCCCGCGAAATCGCCGGCAACGGCGTCGACGACGACAACAATGGCTTCGTTGACGATACCCATGGATGGAATTTCATAGACGTAAACAACAATGTGCAGGACGTCTACGGCCACGGCTCGCACGTGGCCGGAATTATTGGCGCAGTCGGCAATAATAACCGGGGGATTACAGGCATAAACTGGCAGGTGTCGATGATGCCGCTGAAAATCCTCAACGACCGTGGCGTGGGAACCGTCGCTGCAGCATTGGCCGCCATCAATTACATCACGGTGATGCGCCGGGACTTTGAAACAAATATCGTCGTGTCGAACAACAGCTGGGGGGCAACCACGGCATTCTCGCAGGTGATGGACGATGCCATTCACTTCATGGGCGACGCTGGAGTTACCTTTGTCGCTGCAGCCGGCAACAGCGCCGCCAGCAACGATGCCGTTCCCCGATTTCCGAGCAGCTACGACCTTCCCAACATCATCGCCGTAGCAGCCACCGACTCCGCCGATAAGCTCGCATCGTATTCAAACTACGGTGCCAACTCGGTCGACATAGGCGCCCCCGGCTCGCTCGTTTACTCGACTTTTCCAGGCGGCAATTACGGGTATCTGTCGGGCACCTCCATGGCCACCCCTCAGGTGACTGGAGCGATCGCCCTCCTAGCGGCCGCAAAGCCTGGCATCACCGTTGCGGAGGTTCGTGCAGCGATTCTCGGATCGGCCGACACGTTGCCGGCCTTGGTGGGCAAAACGGTGACGGGTGGTCGCTTAAACCTAAACAGCGCCCTGCAGTCACTCGGTCTCGTGCCCGTGATTCCTCCACCGCCTCCACCGCCAGCTCCGCCGCCGATCAATGCCGTCCTTCCCTTTTCAGACTCCTTCAACAATCCGGATAGCTCCTACCTCTCCGGTTACTGGACGTCTCAAGTTGGGCTCACTGGCACCGCGAACCAGGAGGCTTCTTCGAAGTCCGCGGGTGTCTCTCTCACAACGCTCAATGGCGTCTCCCTTGCTGATTCCAACGTCCAAGCCTTCGTCAACATCCGCACGGGCACATCGGTCGGACTCGTCGCCAGGCATACGGGCAACGCCGACAATCGCATGTATGCGGCAACCCTCGCGGCTTCAGGCACTGGCTTTATCGGCCGCATCTGGCGGAACGCCGGCGCGGCGTGGGCGATCATCGGCTCCGGCAACGTCACCGCTAGCTCCGGCATCCTCCGATTTGAGGTCGTGGGTTCGTCGCAAACTCTCTTCCTCAATGGCGTGCGAATCACAGCAGCATTCGACACAACCATTGTAGGACCAGGGACGATTGGGATGCGCTCCATCGGCCTCGGAACATCCACCGATAACTATGCCGCAAAGGCTTTCGTGGCACCGGTGCCCAACCCCGTCACCCTGCCGTTCACGGATGACTTCAACCGGGCCGACAACTCGTATGTCTCGGCCGACTGGACAAAACGCATCGGCAATGTCGCCCTCGTCAGCAACGTCGTGGTCTCACGTGTCGCCGGCCCTTCGATCATGACGCTCACGAGTGTCTCTGTCATCGACTCCATGACCCAGGCATTCGTCAACGTCGGCACGGCAACGTCTGTCGGCCTAGTCGCCCGATATGCGGGCGCCGGCGATAAGAACATGTACCTGGGCTTGCTCGCACGCGAGAACACTCGTTACTTCGGCCGCATCTGGTGCCACACTGGCTCGTCATGGACTCTTCTCAGCTCGGGCACTGCGCCCGGCGGCTCGGGAACGCTCCGGCTGGAGACGATCGGCTCCGCGCTGACACTCTTCTTAAACGGAAAGCAACTCACAGCCACGTCCAGCACGACGATCACGGGCACCGGTGCCGTCGGCATTCGTTTCGTGGGCGCCGGAGCCACGGCCGACAACTTCTCCGCCACGAGCCCGACACCACCAGAGGTGGTGAATGTTTCCGTACCTTTCGTGGACGACTTTAACCGAGCCGACAGCCCCTTTGTATCCGGCGAATGGACTCGGAGCTTCGGCAACATCGCGCTCACCAACAACCGCGTCGTGTCCCGAATCCCCGACGTTTCCGTCATAAAAGTCAATGGTATTTCCGTCGCTGACTCGCGCACGCAGGTTTTCGCTGACGTCGGGAACGGCAGTGCCGTTGGACTGGTCGCGAGATACACCGGCAGCGGCGACAGGAACATGTATACGGCGTCACTCTCGCGGAGCGGCACCAGCTATGTCGGCCGGCTCTGGAGAAATATAGGCATTGGCTGGCAGCTCATCGGCTCCGGCCCTGCCCCCGGCGGCGTGGGTGTGATGGAGTTTGATGTCATCGGCTCATCGCTCACGCTTTCCCTCGACGGGGTCGTCATCGCCACGGCACGCGATACGGCCATCGCCAGGCCTGGCGCCATCGGAATCCGCTTCATTGGCGTAGGGGCTGCGGCCGACAATTACGCCGTCCTGCCGCCGAGCCTTGGTGCGTAATCAAGCCCCCGGGGCCCCACCAGGCATCTGCCCCGGTTTTCGGTGTGACGGCGAGGCGTTGGGCAGTCCTTTGCCAAGACGGCCTCTTCGATATACTGCCAAACGGCCCGAGCCGCCGTTGGAGAGCCTCTTGGCTTGAAAGGTCGCGTGGCGTTGGCCCACACTTCGTCCCGCCCACCGCCCAGGAATCCTGCCCCCCCACGATGCTCTCTTTCAACAAACGCATCCTCTTCGTCGGCTTCGGTGCCGTGGCCCGCTGCACCCTGCCCGTGTTCCTCGACCACGTGAAGGTCGATCCGCGAAACATCACGATCCTCGATTTCGAGCCCAACGAAGCGGCGCTCAAGCCGTGGATCGACAGAGGCGTCTCTTTCGTGCGCGAGAAGATCGCTGCCGACAACATGGGGGACGTTCTCGAACGGCATCTGTCGGCTGGCGATCTGCTCGTCGACTTGGCATGGAACATCGACTGCTGCGAGATCGTGCAATGGTGCCACGACCACGGCGTGCTCTATCTCAATACGTCGGTCGAACTCTGGGATCCCTACGAACACGCCAAGGGCGCCCATCCCACCCACCTCACGCTCTATTGGCGGCACATGAACCTGCGCCGCATGATCGCGGGCTGGTCGTCTCCCGGCCCCACGGCAGTGCTTGAGCACGGTGCCAACCCTGGCCTCATCAGCCACTTCACAAAACACGCTCTGCTCGACATCGCAGCACGGTGCCTGGAGGAGAAGAAGTTCGTCGGCGAGCAGGCCGAACGGATCGCCCAGCACTCCCAGTCGCGGGCGTTCAACCATCTCGCCCACGAACTGGGCGTGAAGGTGATCCATTGCAGCGAGCGCGACACGCAGATCACCAACCTGCCAAAGGAAGTCGACGAATTCGTCAACACCTGGAGTGTGGAGGGCTTTCGCGAGGAGGGAACGACGACCGCTGAAATGGGCTGGGGAACACACGAGAAGGAACTGCCGCCCTTCGCCTACCAGCACCCCGACGGTCCAGCCAGCCAGATCTGCCTCGCTCGCATGGGCATGAACACGTTCGTGGTCAGTTGGGTGCCGGGGTCGACCATCGTTGGCATGGTCGTCCGCCATGGCGAGGCCTTCAGCATCACGGAACGGCTCTCCGTTCACGATGCCCGCGGCCGGACGATCTACCGCCCCACGGTGCATTACGCCTACTGCCCCTGCGATGCAGCCATCGCGAGCCTATGGGAACTCCGTGGCAACGACTACCAACTCCAGTCGCGGATCCGCATCATGACCGACGAGATCACCAGTGGATCCGACGCCCTAGGGGCACTGATCATGGGCCATCCCTTCCACTCCTGGTGGTGCGGCTCCGACCTCTCGATTGAGGAGTCGCGCCGGCTTGTTCCTCATCAAAACGCCACAACCATGCAAGTCGCAATCTCGGTCGTGGCCGCCTGCATGTGGATGATCGAGCACCCCGACCGCGGCGTGCACCTGCCGGATGACCTGCCTCACGACTATGTCCTCGGGGTCGCGAAGCCATACCTCGGCAAATTTCTCTCAGTGGCCTCCGATTGGACGCCGCTGAAGCACTACTCAAGTGCCTTCCATGGCTACAATCGTCCGCAGATCGACCCGGCCGATCCCTGGCAGTTCAAAAACTTTTTATTGACCGACGGGGACTGATTCGGCACCCCACCCGATAGAAACCATGAACGAAAAAACGCTCCTCGCCCTCGCCAAGCAGCATGGAACGCCCCTCTTCGTCGTGGATCACGACGAGCTCCGCAAGAACTACGCGACGTTTCGCAAGCATTTTCCGCGTGTGCAAATCTACTATGCGGTGAAGGTCAACAGCGACCCCGCCATCGTCGACACCTTCTACAAGCTCGGCGGCAGCTTCGATGTTGCGAGCATGCAGGAATTCCACACCGTTCACCAGTTCATCCGCAAGCTGCCGGCGAAGCAGCGGCAGGAGTTCATCTGGGACAAAGTGATCTACGCCAACCCGATCAAGCCGATCGAAACGCTTGAGGAGCTCGATCGCTACAAGCCGCTCGTGACCTATGATAATCACGAGGAAGTCAAGAAGATCGCGGAGCACGCGCCGCACGCCGGCCTTGCCCTCCGGCTGCGGGTTCCCAACACCGGATCGATGGTTGAGCTCTCGAGCAAGTTCGGCGCCCTGCCCGGCGAGGCGGTGGACTTAATCGCCTACGCTCACGAGCACGGCCTCGTCGTTGAAGGGCTGTCGTTCCACGTCGGCAGCCAGTGCACGAACCCCGAAAACTACGTCCAGGCGATCCACCTCTGTGCCGGCATCTTCGCCGAGGCGAAATCCCGCGGCTTCAATCTCAGGCTGCTCGATATCGGCGGTGGATTCCCCGCGGCCTACGATGCCAGCGTGCCGAAATTCGGCGACCTCGCGAAGATGATCAACCATGAGATCAACAGGCTCTTTGACAAGGATATCGAGATTCTCGCGGAGCCGGGCAGGTTTCTCGTGGCCTCGGCGGGAACTGCCATTTCCAAGATCATCGGCAAGGCGGTACGGAGCGGGAAGCTCTGCTACTACGTTGATGACGGTGTTTACCACACGTATTCGGGTGTCATCTTCGACCATTGCACCTATCACTTGAAGAGTTTTAAGAAGGGGCCCACGCAGATTTGCGCCGTGTTTGGCCCCACCTGCGATGCGCTCGACACGATCAGCCTAGCCGAGCAGCTGCCCGACCTTGAGCTCGGCGAATATCTCTACAGCCAGAACATCGGCGCGTACTCGGCGGCCAGTTCCACCCACTTCAACGGCTTTCCGCCCGCAAAGGTCGTGCACATCAACCAGTGACGCGATCGCAGGGCCCACCGGCTGCACGCGAAACACTGGCAGATGGCTGTCGATACGAAAACACAGCAGCATGCCATGCAGTTGGGTGGCGGTGCAAAACAGGCTGGGCGGCTGGGAGCGATCCGTGGCTGCAAGTTTCCAACCAGTACTGTCCGGTTATAAGTCGAATAGCCGCAACTGTTTACGATCACAGGTCTCTGGAAAAGCGCGGCTCATTTGTGAAAGCAGCGTGTTTATCG
>Ga0209829_10004022_pt1 | contig 10484 bp, 12 predicted proteins | sample C_140205_EF_Meta_FD_187311 | JGI IMG/M metagenome (GOLD analysis project Ga0209829, IMG submission 187311) | Freshwater microbial communities from Lake Croche, Canada to study carbon cycling - C_140205_EF_MetaG (SPAdes) (version 2) | ecosystem: Environmental > Aquatic > Freshwater > Lake... | reverse complement strand
CTGAATCCATCCGACACGATGAAATCGTGTCGCCACACTCTCACTTGCATCCCCCTCCCTCCCTGTGGCAGCGAGTTTTCAACTTGCTGTATCCGTTCGACACGAGAAAATCGTGTCGCCACACTCTCACTCGCATCACCACTATGCCGGCGCTCTGCGTCTACCCCGCGCAGGCGTTCATCGAGTCCCGCGGCGTGCCAGCGCCCACCAACTCCGGCACCACTGGCAACACCAACGCGGTGCCCGTATCGCTCGTCACCGTGACGGCAACCCGTTTGTAGGCCGGTGTGCGCGAGAGCGGATCAGCTGCTTTTGGCACGAGGATATTGCTCTCTGGGTAATACATCGCCACGTTGCCCGGCCGGATCTGGTCGAAGGCCGATACCATCTGCGCCCGCATCTCCCCTGCGCTGCTGACGATCCGGCACCGGCCTCCGGCTGTGAGCCCGAGCCGCTGGATATCGTCTGGGTGCATGAGCACTATGTCGCGCCGCGTCTGGTTGCGGTAGAGATCCTCCTCCTCGTAGACCACCGTGTTGAACTGGCCTTCGCTGCGGATGGTCATCAGCTGCATCCCCTGCGGTGCCGCGGGCAGGTCGTGCACCACCAGATGGGCCAGGCCGTCGGACGTGGGGAATGATGGCTTGTCGATCGCCCTTCCCGGAATCGAAAATTCCTTCTTCGTGCGGTCGATCGCTGCGATCTCCTCCAGGCCGGGCACGATCTTGCCGATCGCCTGCCGGATCGTGCTGGTGTGGGCCATCTCGGGCCAGTGCACGGGCCCGGTGTCGCCGAGCACGCGGCTGGCCATGTCGGCGACGATCTCGACCTCGCTTCGCGGCCCAACGTGCCGCGGCTTTCCGCCGTCGGAAAGGCGAACAAAGCTGAACATGCTCTCCTGCGTGGAGGGCTCCCCCTCCTCGTCCCGCGCCAACACCGGCAGGATGATCGTCTCCTCGGCCCCCGTGCCCCAGGCGTGGCCCGTGTTGAGCGACGTACTCATGTAGACGACCGTGTCGATCTTGGCCATCGCGTTGCGGGTGAACCTGGCGTCTGGGCTGGCTCCGTAGAGGTTGCCGCCCAGGCAGAGGGCAAACCGCATCCGGCCCTCGTCGGCCGCGTCCAAGCACTCGAGCGTGTCGAAGCCCTTCGTCGTTGGCAGCGCCACTCCAAAGTGGCTCTGAAGCCTGTCGAAGATCACTTTCTTGAGCGTCGGCGTGACGCCCACGGTGCCCATGCCTTGGATGTTGGAGTGGCCGCGGATTGGCTGGAGGCCGGCGCCGGGCCGGCCGATCATGCGGCGCATGAGGGCGAGGCAGGCGATCGCCTGCACGGTGGCGGCGCCGTGGAGATGGTGCGTGACGCCCATCGTCCAGGCGAAGATCACCCGCTTCGCTCCGGCATACTGCTCGGCCATGGCGTCGATCTCAGCCTTCGACACGCCCGACTTCTCCACGATCTCGTCCCACGGCAGGCTGTCGAGCCTCGCGGCGAGTTCGGGCCAGCCGGTGGTGTGCTGACGCAGAAATTCCTCGTCGACGATCGGCTCGGCCGGCTCGCGGCCCTCTGGCTGCGCGGCCTGCAGTTCGCGGAGCCGCTTCATGAGCCCGTACACCATCGCCAGATCGCCGCCCACGTGTGGCTGCACGGAGGTGCTCGCGATCTCGGCGCCAAAGAACAGTGCCCACGCGTCGCTTGGCACGGAAAAGTTCACCATGCCAGTCTCGACGATGGGATTGACGACGATCACCTTCCCGCCGCGGCGGCGAACCATCATCAGCGTGCGCATCAGCCGCGGGTGGTTGCTGGCAGGGTTGCCGCCGATCAGAAAGATGAGATCCGCGTTTTCCATGTCATCGAGCTTGACGGTGCCGGCGCTCGTGCCGATCACGCTGGTGAGGCCCACGCCGCTGGCCTGGTGGCAGTAGAAGCTGCAGTTGTTGACATGGTTGGTGCCGTAGAGCCTGGCGAAGAGCTGCAACAGGAAGCCGGCCTCGTTGCTCGATCGGCCGCTGAAATACCAGAAGGTGTCATCGGGTCGCGTGGCTCGCAGCTTCTTCGCGATCCGTTCCATGGCATCGGCCCACTCGATCGGGCGGTAGTTCTGCGAGCCCTTCTCCAGCACAACGGGCTGCACGAGCCGGCCGGAGTGCTCCATCTGGTGCGACGTGAAGGCACGCAACTGCGGCAGCGAGTAGGTCTCGAAGAACGACGGCTTCACGGCCCCCTGCATGTCGGCGACCATCGCCTGAAACGACTTCTTGCAGACCTCGGGGAAGTGCCCCGCCTCGTTGACCATGCCGCCGGCCTGCCCGCCCATGCCCACCGCGCACGTCTTGCAGGCGTTCTTAGAACGCATCGCTTTCCAGAGGGCCCACAATCCGCCCACCTCGCGGGCCTTCTTCAACGTGTAGAACACCGCCCGCCAACCGCCGCCGGTCTTCACCCTGCCCATCTGCGTATCCTTCCAAAAAGTAATCTCGCCCCTGCCTCATGCCCAGCCGCACGCTCCGTCACGTGCCGCGTTCACTCTAGCTGCCCGTGGAAAAAGTCATCCCTGACCTTTTTCCACTTGCAAACCTCCGGTTTGTCCGAGTGCTGCGCACTCGCGACCGCATCGTGCGGTCGAAAAGGTTGTTTATCCACAGCCTGCTAGGCTTACCGTCACCGTCTTTGTTTCCAGGTAGGCATCCAAGCCCGCGGCGCCGAGTTCCCGACCGAATCCCGACTGCTTAAAGCCGCCGAACGGAGCCGCCGCATCGAGCACGTCATAGCAGTTGATCCAGACAGTGCCGGCCCGGAGCCGACGAGCCATGTCATGCGCGCGGGCAACATCCTGTGTCCAAACGGCCGCAGCCAGGCCGAATTTCGTAGCGTTGGCCCGCTGCACCAATTCGTTCACATCAGAAAACCGCAACACCGAGAGCACCGGTCCAAAGATCTCCTCGCGGGCGATCGTCATCTCGTCGCTGACGTTGGTAAACACCGTCGGCTCGATGAAGAAGCCCCGGTCGCCCACGCGGCCGCCGCCGGTGGCGCAGGTGGCCCCCTCGCGCTTGCCCAGCTCAATATAACCCATGATCTTGTCAAACTGCGCGCGATCCACCTGGGGCCCCTGCTGCGTGGCGGCCGCGAATGGATCGCCCACCGTGCGTGAGCGGCTCATTGCAACCACGCGGTCGACCATGGCGTCGTGGATCGAATCCTCGACAAACAACCGCGAACCCGCGCAGCAGCACTGCCCCTGATTGAGATGGATGCCGACATGCGCGCCCAGCACGGCGGCGTCGAGATTCGCGTCTGCAAACACGATGTTCGGGCTCTTGCCGCCGAGCTCAAACGTGAGCCGCTTCAGCGAGTCGGCCGCCTGCCGCATAATGACCTGCGCCGTCTCACCTGAGCCCGTGAAGGCGATCTTGTCGATGCCTGGGTGCTTCACGATTGCGGCTCCGGCCGTTGGCCCGAACCCGGGTACGACGTTGATGACGCCGTCGGGGATGCCGGCCTTCTGTGCCAGCCGGGCCAGCCGCAGGCATGTCAGCGGCGTCTGCTCGGCGGGCTTCATCACGATCGTGCAGCCGGCCGCGAGCGCTGGGCCCCATTTCCACGCCGCCATCAGGATTGGAAAGTTCCACGGAATGATCTGCCCCACCACGCCCACGGGCTCCCGCCGCGTGGAGCAGAAATAATTGCCATTGATGGGAATCGTGGCCCCCTGGATCTTGTCGGCCCAGCCGGCGTAGTAGTCGAGAACGTCGAGGGCCATCGGGATGTCGCTGCGACGCGAATCGGAGAGCGGCTTGCCATTGTCGAGGGACTCAAGCGCGGCGAGTTCGTCGATCTCGGCTTCGATCAGGTCGCAGAGCCGGCGCATGAGCCGGCCGCGATGGCGAGCGTCCATCCGCGACCAAGGCCCCGTATCAAACGCCTCGCGGGCGGCTTGCACGGCCGCATCAACGTCGGCGGTGTCGCCCTCTGCAACCTGGGCGATCACCTCCTCGGTGGCGGGATCGATCGTCGCGAATGTCTTGCCGCTGTGGGCGGGCCGCCACTCGCCGCCGATAAAGAGCTGCGTCTGGCGGATTTGCGGCCGTACGGGCGGTTTGGACGCAGCGACGACGGCCATGCGAGAACCTCCTCGATCGGCTTGTGTTAGGAACGTGTTTCGAGCACTGGAGCGACTGGAGCAGGAGCGGTCAATCTGGCAAAAGATCCCCGGAATGCCACCGATTTGTAGCTCTGATCGTAGCCGCTGTAAGATAATAGCTGCAAGAAGTGTTCGGCATCGCTCGGTGCGTTGCCGGAGTCGATTGACAGACGGTTTTCGCAGGGTGCGATCACCGCACGAGCCCGCCTCGCGGATGCCGCTGGGCGTGCAAACAGGGCTGAACCTTACTCAACCTTAGTCAAGGAGTTCTCACCAATGCGTGCAGCATGGATTTCGGCGGCGGCGATGATCGCGATCACCGTGGCGATGGCGATCATGACGGGCCCGGCTTCGGCCGAGGTTACGAGCGGATATCAGGTTGGCGAGCCGGTTGGCGCTGCGCAGGTAACGAAGGTTGCCGGTAACGCTCTCGACGGCATCCCGGCGGGGCAGGATCTCTGCTACCGCTGCAGAATGGGATCGCGTCCGGTGGTGATGGTGTTTGCACGAACGGCCGACGACAAGCTGGCCAAACTGCTCAAGAAGCTCGACGAGGAGATCGAAGAGCACCAAGACTCGAAGCTGTCCAGCTACGTGAACATGCTCGGAACCGACTCCGATTCACTCAAGAAGGATGCGGCTGAATTCGTCAAGATCAACGGCATCGAGCGGATCGCGTTCGTTGTGCCGAAGGACGATTCCAAGAATGGTCCTGCCGATTACAAGATCGCGCCGGATGCGGATCTCACGGTCGTCTGCTTCAAGGGGGGCATGGTGAAGGCCAACCATGCCTTTGCCAAGGGACAGCTCACCGACGAGAAGATCGACGCCATCATTGAGGCTGCGTGCCAGATGACGGAGTAGCATTCTGCGACACTCCTCGCGGCGGCCAATCGAGCGGCGGCCCTGGCTTCATGCCGGGCCGCCGTTTTCGATCGCGGTTTTTAGGCCGACTGATCGCGGTCGGCTGACGAGTCGCTTCGGGTGGGTTATAGTTGCGGTCGCACGTGAGCGGATGGTGGCATCGGTGGCCATCCCATTGGCAGCGTAGCTCAGTTGGCAGCGTAGCTCAGTTGGTTAGAGCACCGGCTTCATAAGCCGGGTGTCGCCGGTTCAAGTCCGGCCGCTGCTATTGTCACGACCGAACGACTTGTCCTTGGTCAGGCCCCCGGCCGTCTTCCGGCCGGGTTTGCCGCTTGGGGCCGTGCTCGTGGTGTCCACGGCCTGGCGGCGATCGAGGCTCTTGCGAGCCTCCTTACGGGCATTGGGGTCGACGGCCGCCAAGAGTGCTCTGGCGAACGGATCGACTGTCTGTGGTCCCGGGATCGGATTCCGGGAGGCATCCTCCACTGGCCTGCCTTGGAAATCCTGATCCAGTCGGTATGAAGGTCTTCTGCCCTACGGGCAGGGAGACTTTCAAGCTGCCAGGCACCAAATCTGGGCCGAATGTTCCCATCTCGATGGAAGGCTGTCAGGCTATAGTGAGGGCCGCTTTTCCCCCGGCAGCGGAGCCTGTCACGGCCATGCACATTCCGGCAGACGCGGTGATCGCGACGGACAAGCTGACAGGCTATCTGCTCGTCGCAAGGCCGCTTGACGACAAGTCGAAGTTTTTGGCGAGTGCGGGTTTTACCCAGTCGAACTCCGAAATTCTGGAGGCTGCCATACGGAACCTTGCCACGGTTTCTCCGGCGGACGAAGAATGATTACAGCATCTTCTGGCGGGTCGCAGGCCGGTTGCAGGGGCCTACCGGCACATTGCAGGTCGTGACAGTCTGGCTCCAGTGGCATCTTGATGGCCGTTTTCGGTTCATCACGCTCAAGCCTTTGCGAAAGTGAACGACCATGGAATCAAAATTCTTTCATCGTGTCGCCTTGCGGCGGGACGTGAAGGGTCACTGGCTGCGTGCCGGTGACGTCGCGTATCTTGTCGATTATGGAGAGCATCCTGCAGGAGGCGAGCGCGGCTGCGTACTCGAAGTGTTCAACGCGTTGGGCGATTCGATCGCGACGGTAACCGTTCCCGAGTCGGCTATCGAACCGCTGGCCGCCGACGAGGTGATGACGGTAAGGCGGCTGCAGGCCTCTTAGACAAGCCTGAAATGGTGCCGGCCACCAAATCAGGGCAAGACGCCAGCTTCTCTATTTTTGGTGGCTGGCACCTTTTCTCGTCCCGCTGTACGCGGGCGAAGCCATCCTGGCCTTCGCCCGCTTGCGAACCTCCGGTTCGACGTGGGCCGGCTCCTGCCGGCAGTCGTTTGGTCACTGGCCCCGGATCGGTGATGAATGCGATGAGCCCGATGACGCCACCACACCCCGGGCACTCGAGTGGAAACTCCTCGCCCACCCGGGCCATGAGTTTGGCCTTTAGCGTCGGGAGGTGTCGTGTGATCGCGGTTTGTCGCATGAGTCGCAGCAGTCGCCGGTGGCATCTCCGCCCGCCGCATGTCCGCCGACCGCATGTCCATCGGTCGCGGCATCTCGCCGCTTGCCGACATTCCCTTTTGTCATGTGCCGTGACGGCGGGCCTGAGCTTGTGATTCGGGGCGAACACCCCTGGCTTGTTTCAAGTCGGCAGGCGGTGCCGGTGCTTCCGCGGCGGTGGGACCAGATCCGCGAGCCGGTCGAGGAACTCAAACGGTGAGAGCTCGACGACGCCGTTGGCCCCCGGTCGCGTGGACTTTCGCCCGCGTCCCGGGCCGACCCAGTTGGCCGCCTTGTGTCGGGGGAACACGTAGCGGACGCGGGCGATGCGGCCGTCTTCGCCGCGGATCACGAAGAGCCGCTCCAGCGCGAAGGGCGGACAGGCATAGTATAGCAGCAGGTGCTCGAGAGGCTGACACGAGACACGCAGATGGGGACGAAAGAGCGTGATCCGCACGCTTGCTCGAGGCATACGGGCGAATCCAACGTGGAAACCATTCCGTGTTGGTGACGGGCAGTTTCGTGCCAGGCAGGATCGAGCAGAATTTGGCTACAGACATCGCAATAATGTTCCTTATGGCCGCAAAAACCAGCCCGCCATGCTTCAGGTGGCATTTTGTACATTATTTCGACATCGTCAAGCTTGGGTTGCTCGCGTCGCCTCGCGTTGGGTAATCTTTGAGGACGATGTTGGACGTTGCGATAACGATTTATCTGTTTGGCAGAATCTGATAATTAGTTTGCTCGCTCAAGAAAGATGGCACAGGTGCGCACATTTACGCCGATCTCAATGGATGACTACGTCGCCAAGCATCTTGCTGCAAATCCAAGCGATGATCGTGCTGAGGTAGTCGCTCATCTTGCCACGGCCCTCGCGGCCTTCAAATCGGGAGCAACATGCTCATGCGGCGAGCCGATATGGGTCTTAGGCTCTGCCTTCGCTGGCCACGCTTGCTTCACTTGCATTTCTGGCGAAACCAATTCCAGTCAAGACTTTGAGATCGCCGAGGCTTGCCGCGGGGCATGAGCGAACAACGCAATGCAACGGACTCGCGATAAAATCAGGCGGTGTGGATAATCCCAAGGTCGCGAGCCGCTGATCGCGAATGTTCTGGCAGGGTCGATGCACGGTCGATTCGGTACACTCGAGGTTATTCCAGGAGGCTGCCATGTCCGTCGATATCCAGATCGAGAGTTTGTCGGTCGCCGAGAAGGTCCAACTCCTCGAGACCGTATGGCAAAGCCTTTGCGCTCATCCTTGCGATGTGAGGTCGCCAGAGTGGCACCGGGAAGTGCTGGACGAGCGCAGGCGACGCCTCGAGAATGGACGCGTGACGATTTCTGCATGGCCTGATGCGAAGGCCCGCTTGATGCTGCTCGGCCGATGATCATCAGCATCTCGTCCGATGCCGAGGCTGATATCGCTGAAGGCTATTGGTTTTATGAGCGCCAGTCTCCCGGGTTAGGCGACTATTTCCGTAGTTGCTTGATCGCGGATATCGAGTCGCTCGCCTACTACGGCGGCATCCATGAAATCGAGTACGGATATCAACGTGCCCTGTCGAAGAGATTCCCCTTTTGCATCTACTACTCCATGAGCAGTGACGTGCTGCTTGTGGTGGCCGTGATTGATGCTCGGCGGGATCCGCTCTGGATTCGCAAGAGGTTTGAGTAGGGGGCGGCCAGAACCAAGCGATGCAGCGGACTCGCGATAAAATCGGGCGAAGTGGTTCGCGGAAGGTCGCGATCCGCTGATTGCCCCCGTTCCGTGAATTGGCAGGCCCGTTATGAGCGCGATCTACATCGAAACCTCGATTTTCGGCTACCTGACTGCGAGATCGGCCTCCGACGTTGTATTCCAAGCCCGACAGGAGTTGACGCGTCGCTGGTGGCAGAAGCGTCGCGAGGGATTCGACCTCTACATCAGCCAGTTGGTGCTTGATGAGGCCGGGGCGGGCGATTCCGCGGCAGCAGCGGACCGCCTTCGACTACTCGAAGGATTGCCGCTCCTTGGCGAATCGGCTGAAGCCGACCGGCTTGCCGATCTTCTCATCGCCCGCCACCTTCTCCCCACAAAAGCAGCGGCAGATGCTCAACACGTCGCCCTGGCTGCCACCGCTGGGGTAGACTCCTTACTGACGTGGAACTGCAAGCACATCGCAAATGCGGATTTGCTGCCGGCCCTGTATGAGACACTCAGAGCCGAAGGATTTCCGCCGCCCCTCATCGTCACGCCTGAGGAATTCTCCGATGCTGGTTGAATCGCTTTACGCGGATCCCGTGGTAGCCGAACTCCATGAGGTGCGCCGTCGCCTTCTGGAAGCCAGTGGCGGCAACTTGGAAGAGTTTCGGCGGCGTCTGCGCGAGAGGGAGAAAGCCTCCGGAAGAAAGGTCGTGGCAGGGCCCGTGAAGAAGCACACGGAACAAAGCGATGCAGCGGACTCGCGATAAAAGCGGTCGGTGTCGTTCGCCGATGGTCGCGAGCCGCTGATTGCTACCGTTAGGCCTCCACACAGCGATCACTTATGGATCAGTTCCTGCGACCGACTGACGTGATCGACTGGACCCATCCCGAGGTGTTGGAGCGAGCGCGGTCGCTGCCGTCGGCGGGGATCACGAGCCGATCCGCCTCGCGGTTCATGGCGAAGTCGGCCGCGAGGGCAGCCGAGAATGCAGTGCACAAACGGCCCACAGCAGCTCCAGTTCGACGCATGAGTACTCCAGTCATCGCCATTCCCGTGGATGCCTCAACTGCAGACGCCTATCAATCCGCGTCTGCGGATCAGCAACGGCGGCTGCAGTTGCTGCTACGACTGCGGCTCCGAGAGTTGACGACTCGGCCCGCGCGGCCGCTTGACGAGATTTTGGACGAGGTGGGGTGTGCGGCGATGGCAAAAGGTCTGACGCCCGAATCGCTCTCGTCGATACTCGGCGAGGGGTGATGTGCGTGTTGTCTTCGACACCAACGTTATTGTCAGCGGACTGATGCTCCTTGGATCGCCGCCCAGGCGAGCCTTTGACGCGGCTCGGCAGCGTGGGCACTTGCTGGTTTCCGAAGCAACGCTCGAGGAACTGGACGATGTGCTGCGACGCCCAAAACTCGTTGGGTATGTGAGCGAGGACCAGCGGCTGGAGTTTCTTGCCGCATACATTCGCGATGCCGAGGACGTGGTCGTGGCGATCCGACTGCGGGAATGCCGGGATCCAAAGGACGACAAGTTTCTCGAGCTGGCAATCGAGGGAAGGGCTACTCACATCGTCTCGGGAGATCAGGATCGACTGACCTGCCCCCCTTCAACGGGCAGTCAGGCCGAGATGGGCCCGAACGCCAGCCGGATGGCCGCCGCTTGATCGCGAACCGCCCCAGATCGGCCGCCGTGAAATGCACGTACGGCCCGAGAATCAGGGCGATTTTTGACTAATGGTACGGCCTCGTGCACAACACCGAGCAGCCGGCCGCTGCTATTGTCACGACCGAACGAATTGTCCTTGGTCAGGCCCCCGGCCGGGCGTCAATCGAGTCACCTACGCACTCGATCGCTGAGCGCCGTACGGGATGGTTCCCTGAAAAGAGGACACAGCTTTTCTTCAACCGTCGGGATTGTTCAGCAGCTGTTCGAGCCGCGGCCGCAGTTCCGGAGGAAGCCGGTCGAGCGTCGCCGCGTCGATCAATCCGACGTCGATCATGTCGAGGAGATGAACGCGATCCTTGAGGCGGAACGCGGTGAGCTTCATGACGAGCAGCCGGTCGAACTCGACGATTTTGTAGCCCTCGAACGCGGCGGTCGCCGAGAGATCCGGCGCCGGCACGGAATCCCCGGGCTTCACCCGTTCCCCGGCGAAGATGATGTGCACCGCCTCGCGGGCCTTGCCATTCGGGCCGTCGACGAAGATGTCGATGCCGAACGTGAAG
>Ga0209829_10004021_pt1 | contig 10484 bp, 7 predicted proteins | sample C_140205_EF_Meta_FD_187311 | JGI IMG/M metagenome (GOLD analysis project Ga0209829, IMG submission 187311) | Freshwater microbial communities from Lake Croche, Canada to study carbon cycling - C_140205_EF_MetaG (SPAdes) (version 2) | ecosystem: Environmental > Aquatic > Freshwater > Lake... | reverse complement strand
GGGATCGCCGCGGCGGTCCTCTATCTGCTTCTGCCCTACACAGCCATCATGACCGGGCGAGTGGATCACGTGCTGCCCGGGGCATTGATTGTCTGGGCCGTTGCGGCCTACCGACGGCCGCTCGTGTCCGGCGGCCTCATTGGCTTGGCCATTGGCACGATTTACTATCCAGTTTTCCTGCTACCGCTGTGGTGCAGTTTCTATTGGGAGCGAGGAATTCGCCGGTTTGTGCTGGGCATCGCCACAGCGATTCTGCTGCTGGTCATCGGACTGTGGCTTACCTCGCCTGATGCCGGCGTATTTACAGGTCAATTGCGTCAGATGTTCGGCTGGATTTTCCCCAACGAAGTGTTGCTGGAGGGATTTTGGGCGTTGCCTTCCAACGATGCCGTGTTTCGACTTCCCGTGTTGGCCGCTTTCATTGCCATGATCGCCACACTGGCCATCTGGCCAGTGCCGAAAAATCTAGGCACGCTTTTAAGTTGCTCAGCAGCAGTGCTGCTGGGTAGCCAATTTTGGAAAGCCCACAACGGAGGGCTTTTTATGGCCTGGTACCTGCCGATACTCTTGCTCGTAGTCTTCAGACCAAACCTTGAAAATCGCGTGGCACTGCTGGTGCTCGGTGCCGAGTGGTTTCCAAAGCGACGGGCCGCTGGCTCAAAACCCGCCGTCTGATTTTTTGACGCCCCGCCGAAGATCGAAGTCGGGCAGAGAGTCGCGGTTGGCCAGCCACGCCCGCCACGCCGCTATATTCCACTCAAAATTTACGCCGGTGAGCGTTACCAGCGATTCGAGTACACGGTCATTTTTCGCGACGACTTTGACTCGCTTCGCACCACCTCCCATAGAGAGGCCGCCGCCTGCGGGCGTGAACGTGGCGCTCGTGGAACCCTCGGGAGTACCATCGCCTACAACGACTGTGTGCTCGGTCTGAAGGGCATTGATAAGCGGCCCCACCGCCGAAGATGCTCCCAGCCTCCCAAGTGCTTCAGCCGCGCGGTTAATCCGGGCGTTGTCTACTCCCGAGAGGGCCGCCACAAGCGACGGCACCGCCACGTGCGACCCAGCTGCCAGCAGACGCTCCGTGGCTGCGATCCGTGTTTCTGGATCTGGGTGATCGACGGCTACAGCGATCAAAACAACCGCAGCATCACTGGAGCGAATTCGAGACAACGCCTCAACATACAGGCTTCGCACTCGCCAGACACCTTCGTTTGAAAGGGCGTTGGCTAATGCCGACACAGCAAATGGGTCGGCAATCTCACGGATTTCCTCGGCGGCACGGTCGGCCTGCGCGGGCACCTCCAGCTTTTTTCGCAGCCTGTCGAGCCGCACGACCCATTCCTTCTGCGCCACAGTAGCGTGAGCCGTGCGCTCGATGAGTTCGATCTCTTGCACGGTGCGCCACGCACCGTTGAACCGCACAAGCCCTCGCTCGCCCATCAACTCCTGCTGGCTCTTCCGTGGTTCTCCCGTAGCGGTCCCCCCAGCAGCATCGTGCGCGATGACCGCTGCGCCAAAAGACATCACCCACACTGCCAAGCAGGCGGCCCACAGGGCTGGCGGATGTCGGGGTCGCAAACGCATAGCACACTCCAGAATCGACAATAGTCTATCGGTTGTATGAAAGGAAACCCCGTTTCCCACTTTTTCGTCCCGCCAACAGAGCCGGATAACGTCGCTCTGATCCCGCACTACAATCCGCCGGCTGCATCCTGAATCGCCGCCACATAAAACGAAAAAATCCGAAAGATTACCAGCACAATGAGGCCAGCCACGATTGCCCATACCATAAACCCAACCCCTTGAGCGGCAGCTTCAAAACCCACGCGGGCCTCGTCGTCACACTCTCTCGCAAGCCGGTCAAGCACCTCGGCGGTGCTGCCTGTCAGCTCGCCGATGTCCACGACCTCCAGCACTCGCTCTGGAAATTGCTGCGATTCCCGAAGCGATTCGGCAAGCGTGGCTCCCGACCGCAAATGTTTTTCGATTCGCTGCGGATCCAGCCTGATGCCCGGAGCCGCCGCCGAGGCCAGGCTGATGAGCCGGCCGATATCCAGCCCTGCGGCGCTTGCCAGCGAGGCAGCACGGCACCATGCCGCGGCCTCGTTGGCCCGCGATGCAGCACCGACGACGGGTATCCAATCCACAACGTGTCGCACGATGCCACGGTTGTGCCAACTGGCAATCGCCCGCTTGAATGCGAAACCCACTGCCAATGCGATGCCGACCAGACACAGCAGGTAGACAATCAGCCCTTTCACTCCCGACAATCCAATCCCCAACACATCCACTGGCCTATTATTGGCATCCCGAATGAAACCAGCCAGCAGAATCATTCCGCCCACAACGGCAATCGCGGCGGCCAACTGAAACGCTGGCCAGACCAGACTGCCAACCAGAGCCCGCCCGGTTCGTACCGTACGTCGCAAGGCGGCAGCAAGCTGGCCGAGCGTTTCGGCTTCGTGTCCAGTCTGATCCCCCACGGCAACCATCGCACGCACCAACGGCGGGAATGTTGTGCCTGCCTCCTGCATTGATGCCGACAGGCTGGAGCCCTGTGCAAGCGACCGTGAGACTCTTTCCATGGCCGGCTGCCATGCGGCAGGCACTCGAGATATTTCGCTGGCCCATGCACGCCTCAGATCGATGCCCGCCGAAAGCCCAATGGACAGGCGGCCCAACACATCTGCCAGGAGTTGGAGCGGTATCTGCTTTGTAAAACGCATCGGCCCATCATTGCTCGAAAGCGACACCCACAAGCGATCACCCACCGTGCGACTTGACCGCATAACCTGAGCCTTTTTCCGGTTGGTTTCCCAGTTGGAAAACCTGCTGTTTTTGCCAGTGCTGTGCGATCGTCGACCGCATCGTGTAGTCAGGCAGGCTGTTTTTCAACGGGCTGCTAACACAGGGCCGCAGCATCTGGTAAAAATCGGCTGAGCATGCCATCGGCATCGGCCGGCCTGCCCGACTCCTCTGCCCAACCATAACCTCTCCTGTGTTGTTTTTTTCTTCTCCCTGTCCAGCACCGCTCTGCACGCTATCTCATGAAAGTTCAGGCCGCCCAGCCCGTTCGTGTTCACCCGCCAACTGTTGTCATCGTGGGCGTTGGCCTCATCGGAGGCTCGGTTGGGCTGGCCGTGCGATCCAGAATTCTATCTGGGCGGGTGATCGGCGTGGGACGTTCATCGGCCTCACTGGCAGAGGCAAAACGCTGTGGAGCCATCACGGAAACGTCCACCGATCTCTCTCGAGCCGCAGCGGAGGCCGACATCATTGTGGTGGCTACCGGCGTGGCTGCGATCCCCGAGTTGCTCGAGCAAATCGACAAGGCAGTACGGCCCGGCACGCTCATCACCGACGCCGGCAGTACGAAGGCCACGATCGTGGCCGCTTGGGAAAAACGCCGTCGCTGGCGGCGAGGCCGGTTTGTCGGTGGCCATCCGATTGCCGGCAGCCATCGTCGCGGGCCAGCAGCTGCCGCAGCCGATCTCTTCACGGGTCGCGTTACTGTGGTCACACCCTCCAAAAACACACCTGCCGCCGATGCTGAAGAAGTGGGCGGCTTCTGGGCATCGCTGGGTTCAACGGTATTCATGATGACGCCTCGCGAACACGATTTCATGCTTGCCGCAACCAGCCACGCCCCGCACGTGCTGGCCGCTGCCATTGCGGTCAGCACGCCACCAGAGTCGCGGCAGTTGACGGCTGGTGGCTGGCGCGACACCACCCGCATCGCTGCGGGCGATCCCAATCTGTGGGCCGACATCCTGCTCGACAACGTGACCGCTGTTGCCAAAGCACTCTCACGGATTGCCCGCAATGCTGAAAAAATACTCGAGGCGCTCGAGAAGAACGATCGAAAAAAACTCGTGTCGCTGCTGAAGCGAGCCAAGGAAGACCGCGATGCTGTGGGAAGTTGATGTTCATCTCGTGGATGCGGCTACCGATCACACCGCCCGGGCGATTGTGACCGGTGCGGCCGAGTTGGGAATCGCTGCGTGCACCCAGGCCCGAACAGCTGTTGGTTGGCTCATCGAAGGGGATCTCGCCCGCGCTGATGTGGAGCGACTTGCCGCCAGACTGCTGGCCGATCCGGTCACCCAATCCTTTGTAATTGCCGCAGTCGGCGAGAAGCAACTCCTGTCTGGGCCAGCCGAACTGCCGACTGTCATGCATGTGCTACCGCGAGCGGGCGTCACTGACCCTTCGGCCAAAAGCGCACAGGAGGCGATGGCCCTTCTTGGCTTGCAACCAACCCACGTGCGCAGCGTTCGTAAGTATTGGCTGCCTCCATTGGATGCGGCCGATACCGAGCGGTTGGCGTGGAAGTTGATTGCCAGCGAGGCCATTCATGATGTGGTGGTTGGGCCCCTGCAACTCACAACGCTGGCCGGAGGCCGAGAATGGATTTTTTCGCAAACGTCTGTGCCGCTTGACGGCCTTGACGATGCCTCGCTTGAGCGTCTCAGCCGAACGCGATGCCTCGCACTTTCGGCCCGCGAACTCCAAGCCGTGCGAGACCATTTCCAATCGATCGGCCGAGACCCGTTTGAAATCGAACTGGAGACCATCGCACAAACCTGGAGCGAGCACTGCTGCCACAAGACGCTTGGCAGTCCGATTGACCATACGGGGCCCGACGGCGAGAGCCAGTACGACAACCTTCTCAAAGAGACAGTGTTTGCCGCCACACAAAAGGTACGAGAGTCGCTCGGCGCAAGCGACTGGTGCGTGAGCGTGTTTCGCGATAATTCTGGCGTCGTCCGTTTCGATGGTGACCACGACATCTGCGTGAAGGTGGAAACACACAATCACCCTTCCGCGATCGAACCCTATGGTGGCGCGGCAACTGGCTTGGGCGGCGTGATCAGGGATGTGCTTGGCACGGGACTCGGCGCCAAGCCCATTGCTAACCTCGATGTCTTCTGCGTTGGGCCGGAAGACACCCTCCTAGCTGATCTGCCTCCCGGTGTGATCCACCCACGTCGGCTGCTCTCGGGCGTGGTCGCGGGCGTACGGGACTACGGTAACCGCATGGGCATTCCCACGATTGCAGGTGCGGTTGTCTTTGATGCTGGCTACACCTGCAATCCGCTCGTCTTCTGTGGCACGGTCGGAATCATGCCCCGCAACTCTGCCGACGCAACTGTAAAGCCGGGCGATCTGGTCGTTGTGGCTGGCGGACGCACCGGCCGCGACGGCATCCACGGCGCCACATTTTCAAGCGTGGAGTTATCGAGCACCAGCGAAAGCCAGTCGGGCGGCTCGGTGCAAATAGGGCATGCGCTCCACGAAAAAATGCTTACCGACTTCGTTCTGGAGGCATCCCGTCAGCGGCTCTTTGGAGCCATCACCGACTGTGGCGCCGGTGGGCTCTCAAGCGCAGTCGGTGAAATGGGTGCGCAGTTGGGGGCCACTGTGGATCTGGACAACATCCCGCTCAAGTACGACGGGCTGTCGGCCACGGAGGCGTGGATCTCAGAGGCACAGGAGAGGATGGTGCTGGCTGTGGCTCCGGCCGATTGGGAGCAACTGGCTCGAGTAGCGGCCGATGAGGGGGTCGAGGCAACAGTCATCGGAACGTTCACTGGCACTGGCCAACTCGTGCTGCGATGGAAGGGACATGTCACCGGCGAACTGAATTGTCATTTTCTCCACGACGGGCGTCCACGGCAGCGACTGCAGTCACGTTTTACAAAGCCGGCCGAGCAAACGCTCGTCTGGTTGCAGCGATCGCCAGAGCATTCGACTGGTACCACTGCGGCTGCCGACATTGAATCGTGCCTTCTGGACGTGCTGGCTGCTCCGGATGTTGCGAGCAAGGAATGGATCATCCGCCAATACGATCACGAGGTGCAGGGCGGCAGCGTTGTGAAGCCGCTGGTAGGCCCAGGTGCTGGTCCAGCCGATGGCACGATTGTGCGGGGCGTGCTGGGCCGCGATCGGGGCATCGTGCTGGGTGCAGGGATTCGTAATCGTCTCGGCCAGCTCGATCCCTACCAGATGGCAGCCGGGGCGATCGTCGAAGCAGTTGCAAACGTCATTGCCGCCGGCGCCGATCCAGACAGAATCGCCCTGTTGGATAATTTCTGCTGGGGCGACTGCCGCCGAGAAGAATCGCTCGGCACGCTGGTAGAGGCCTGCCGTGCCTGCCACGACATGGCGATCGCATTTGCCGCCCCATTCGTGAGCGGTAAGGACAGCCTGAACAATGTGTTTTCTTGGACGGACGCAACGGGAACACCGCACGAACTCTCGATCCCACCAACGCTCTTGGCAACGGCACTCGGACAAATCGAAGACGTGCGGCGGGCCGTATCGCCAGATCTCAAATGCGCTGGCAACCGGCTGGCGATTGTTGGACTCTCGCGGGATGCCATGGCTGGGAGCCAACTAGAACTCGTAGGCCGCGTGCGGGGCGGACGCGTGCCAACCGTTGACGCTGCCAGTTGCCGCAGCGTGTTTGCAGCCATTGCCGCGGCACAGCGTGCGGGCACTGTGGTCGCCTGCCACGACTGCTCCGACGGGGGACTCGTTACTGCCATCGCAGAAATGGCGATCGGCGGCGGCATTGGCTGTCGCATTGAACTGGAAAGCGTGCCGACGGACGGTTTCGATTCACGCCAGAGCGTGGATCGCGATCTCACAATCGCCTTCACAGAAACGCCGGGGCGATTCATCTGCGAGGTCCCTCCAGCCACAGCAGCTCGGTTCGAGTCGCTGCTCAAAGGGGTAACGTGGGGTTGGATCGGCACAGTCCTGGATACCAAAGCTGCACCACAACGACTCGAAATCGTCTCCACCGATGCCCAGACCGTGGCGAGCATGGAGGTTCATCGGCTGGCTCAGGCATGGCGCGGCGTACGATTCCGAACCGAAAAAGAAAGCCCTTGAAAAAATGCTATCACCACGTGCGATGATCCTGCGGGCCCCCGGCACCAACTGCGATTACGAGACGGCATACGCCTTCGAGCGAGCCGGTGCGATCAGCCGCCGAGTCCACGTGCGGGCGTTTGCCGAGAAGCCTGCTATCGCCGATGACTTTCAGATCCTGTGCATCCCAGGCGGCTTTTCCTACGGCGACGACATCGCCAGCGGCCGCATCTTTGCACTGGAGCTGACAACACGCCTTGCCGATGCCCTCGTGAAGTTTCGCAATAAAGGCGGCCTCATCCTCGGCATCTGCAACGGCTTTCAGGTACTCCTGCAAACGGGCCTCTTGCTGGCCGATCCGAAGACAGGATTGCCTCAAGCGTCGCTGGCCCACAACCGGTCGGGACAATTCATCGATCGCTGGGTGCACTTGCGGGCCGCGACAGGGAAGTGTGTTTTTCTGTCAGGGATCCATAACCTTGAATTGCCGATTGCACACGGCGAGGGGCGATTTGTTGCCCGGTCATCCTTCGAGCTTTCGCAACTCGATGCCGCAGGCCAGCTTGTACTCCGGTATGCCGCCGACGCCAGCGGCGCATCGACCAACCCCAATGGTGCAGATGCCGATGTGGCTGGGGCATGCGACGAAACCGGCCGCGTCTTCGGTCTCATGCCGCATCCAGAACGATTTGTTGACGCCACGCAGCATCCTGCGTGGAACTCCCACATGGATAGCTCGTCCAGCGGAGCGGGCCTGACTCTTTTTGCCAATGCCGTCAAAGCTGTGTCGTAGACGATAGCCGACATTCGGCCATACAGACTTTTCTATGGCCACATCAACGGAGACACTATTGAGATACAACTTCTCATCGATGTCTCTGGCGACGCTGTATTCGCCAAGCTCCAGCGCTGGTCACAAACACAGGATTGCCTGTTCTGGACGGCCCTTTTTCCGTTGACTCCCCCAGCCAACCCGCCTAACCTCCCCGACCATGTGCCCGATCGCCACACGGAGCGTTGTTGTTCTGATGCTCTGCGCTCTCACCGCAGGCGGCTGCCGATTCACGCTTCTTTCCAATGCGCTCTTTGAGCCAGATTCGATTGCGGATCGCGACGCAGCCAGCCTCGCCGCAACCGACGGGCCATCTACTGCGAAACCATCCCCCACCACGATTCCAATCGAGCTGGTCTTTGTCCGATTTGGCGAACAGGATCTTCAACTCCGGGATGATCTGTGGGGTCTTGTCGATGAACAGGTGATCGACGCTGCACTCCGACGCACGCTCGCCGCCAACGGCATGCGGGCGGGCGTTGTGACTGGACCACTTCCCAGCGAATTCGCCGATCGTTTTCGACCCCGACAACCTGAAATAAATACGAGCGATCTTCCGGAGTCATCATTTGAAAGACCTGCTGTCGTGCGTCGCATCCTAAAACTGCTACCCGGCCGCAACAGCGAAGTCGTGGCAGCTTCTGTTCTCACCGAACTGGTGCTCTTGGAGCACGACGGCGAAGGCGTGCATGGCGGCACCTATCACGATGCCAGCACCCATTTCTCGCTGCGGGCATGGCCTGCAGCCGACGGCCGCGTGCGAATTGATCTAGCGCCTACGATCAAGCACGGCCCGCAGGAGCGATCGTGGGTGGGTGAGGATGGGGTGTTTCGGCTGGAAAGTGGCCAACGCAAGCATGTCATGGGTCAACTCCAACTCCACACAACGATTCCGTTGGACTCCATGCTGATTGTAGGTTCGTACGGAGATGCGGCCTCAACCGTAGGCGACGCCTTCTTTCGCGACCGCATGCACAGCCAATCCGACCTGCGACTGCTGGCCATTCGGCCGCTGTCTCGCGGAATTGACCCACTGTTTGAGCAGCCGACTGGCGCAGAGACTGCCGACCGTTAAGTTCGACGCTTCTAGCGTTTGGGGTCTCGCTTCGGCTTACTCCTCGGGCAATATGGAGCGTCTGCGAGCCTTGCGAGCAACTCTCGGCAAGCGCACAACGATGGCAGTCTGCGGTATTTTGGCAAAACGAACCCGTATGTTTGCCAGACGTGTTTGGGGCTTTCTAGAGATGCCGATACTGCAAGAGGCTGGTTTGACACGCAAAGCTCCCATCAGTCGATTACGGTAACACCTATGAAAATCCGGTCACAAGAATCGCCGATGCATCGTCCCAAGGCTGTCACTGTTTTTGCGGCAGCTTTTATTGCGGGGGCCGTTGCGGCCGTGGCCCTCAATAGGGCGTTGGATGTGCATCTGGCTCAGTCGAAACCGCAGGTGGAAAGCGAGCCAATCTTTGTGGCACTGCGTTCCCTGCCGACCGGCGCGCCGATAACGGTGTGGGATATCGGCCTGCGAGACTGGCCCAAGGCCATGATGCCGTCCACGGCCATGCGGGCTGAAGATACATTTGATGGGCTCATCCTGAAGCAGCCGCTGCGGGAAGGCCAGCCTATTTTGACCGTGCAGCTCGCAAAGGCACCCCCTCACGATTCGCAGTTGTTTGTAGGCAGTGCCGGAACTCAACCCGTTGCCTCACCTGCAACACCGGCGTCGACGGTGACGCAGGCAGACCTCTGGGGGCCAAACGTACAGGCGCCGGTGCTGGCAGTACCACCGCTGGCAACAGCCTTACCTGCGGTGGCAGTTGTCCGGCCCGCAGCCACCGTGGAACCTGCAACGCCGACAACCGTTGGTGTGCAAGCAACAACCGCTCAACCAACCCTCTCTGGGGCTGCCGACATCGATGCCGTCGGCACGGCAGTGCCGACGGCATCCAAGCTCGCTCTCGCAGAGCAAACTTTCACTCCCGAACCGACGCTTGCCAAGCCCGAAGCTCTGCGGCCCTCGCTCCCCAAGCCCACGAGCGAACAAGCTTCCGCTAGTGCATCGCAACCCATCAGCACAGCAACGCGTTATCTGGTGGTTCCTGAACGCATCGCGCTGCAGGCCGATCTCTCGTTCGTCACTCCAGTACCTCCAGTCGCTCAACCAACAATACTGCCTCAGGACGTGCCGGCAGCAGGACAGTCGGCAGCACCATCCAAGAAGCAGGCCATGGCTAACCACAGCCAGACGCCACGGGCAGCTCGCGGCCCGCAGGCCGGGGCCCCCACCACCAAACAAAAATCATCCAGTTCAAATACGAATAGGCAACAAACGTCATCGCCACGCTCGGCTTCGGTTCCCGTACCATTTCCAACGGTCGCAGAAAAATCTGAGTTGACTGAAAAACCGAAGTTCTTTGCATCGATGGCATCGATGTTTCCAAACATTGCCGCTGGCATGGACGCCGTTGAGGGCGAACTTAAAAACACTCGCCGGGAGCGTGGCGAACAGGCCGCAGCCAAGCCACAACCCACAAGCCAACCCACAAGCGTTGATCCGAACCAGCCCGCCCAGCCGCGATCGGCCTTTCGCCCCTTCTACCGCGCAAACTGAGCCACGCGAGCAAAGCCCGAACTCGCACGCGAGCGGACCGCCAAACCCCTGCTCGCTCTTGGTGCAAAGCCGGCCTCAGTCGGCTGGCTCCCCGGCAGGTGCTGGGTCGATCACGATATATTTTCCACCTGAAAGTGCTGCCAACTCGGCCATCCGGGG
>Ga0209829_10004019_pt1 | contig 10491 bp, 5 predicted proteins | sample C_140205_EF_Meta_FD_187311 | JGI IMG/M metagenome (GOLD analysis project Ga0209829, IMG submission 187311) | Freshwater microbial communities from Lake Croche, Canada to study carbon cycling - C_140205_EF_MetaG (SPAdes) (version 2) | ecosystem: Environmental > Aquatic > Freshwater > Lake... | reverse complement strand
TTCAGTGCTTGCAGTCGATTATTTAATTCTCTGATTTCACCAGCATCCATTTTTTTATCGAAAAACTTGGTTGATTTCTTTTCTGTTTTTTTTGAAGCTCCATCTCCTCCACCCACAGCCGCTCCAGCTGTTTTTTTTTCCGCATCATTCAACAAATCTTCAATACGTTTTTCGACGCATTCAACTTGTTCGCATAATTTATTATTATGTTGGATTGTGCCCATAATGTCGTCAATAAGCTGCGCAGGTATTTGCGCGGTTTGAAGGCAAAAACTCGCTATTTTTTCAACATCATTTGTCAAGAAAATTGTGGGTCCGTCAGTAAGAGTGTGTGCATCTGATGTGGTTACATATCCGGTGGATTCATACAGGTTGTCAGCACCTTCACCAGAATTAAAATGCTCATATATTTGTTTCCAAACAGCAGGGTCTTGTTTTATATTTTTCAGAAGAATCAAATAATAAATTTTAATGCTAATTAATGTAATTTCCTGAAAAGAAGAAAAATATCTCGAAATACTGTATCGAGAATTTGAATACAGTTCATTTTTATTCACAAATGAAACGAATTCGCTTATTTTATTGATTCCGAAATATCGAAGCAATGTTTTATTTTTTTCACAATGAGAAACGCTGCTGAGCACATCAGAATATTCGGAAAAGAGCGTGTGCGGAAGTTGAACGCAGCCACCCTTGTTTACAATTGGAATTGATTTGCAGCAGTCGTGACTCACAATACTGAAAACATCACCGTTTGTAAACCGGGTTTTGAAATCTGCGATTGTCGTTTGCAGTTCCCTTTCATGTGGAAGCGTTGCAGATGAAAGGATTACATTGGGGATAATATTCTGTTTCCAATTTTTATGAATAAGTTCATGGTATTCGTGCGTTTGATTGTCCATTGTAATTGTCGGTTCATCCCAAAACAATATAATGTCTTCTGCTTTATTGAATGCCTTCATATAAAACATTGCGTGCAAATACGATTGAATGTCGCTAATGATTATTTCAACATTGTCTCCAACACTATTGTCGACTTTTCGTATTCCGCCTGTTTTCCAGTCTCTTGTCGCCTCCTTCACGGCGAAATAATGCAGTCGTATATCATCAACGCTTCTGCACCCAAATGCGAATGCAATACGTTTTTGAATCGATATTGCCGATTTAGCTAGCGCGAGTCCAACATGGCGTGCCGCGCACACGAATATTATTTTATGTTTTTCGGATAGACCAATTGGTGTAAGCGTTTTTCCGGTTCCTGTTGGTGCAATATATAAAATCAACTTTGGATTCGGCAATTTGCAATACGTAAATATTTGTTTTTGATGTTCATATAGTCCAACGTCTTGATATTTCGTGCACAAGTGGTTTTTTTCAATATAGTATTCAGAATATTTTATGAAATGAAATACGTCCAAATCATCTTCGCACAGTTCAAGCAAGTGTTTAACAAATGCAACAACGTGTGTGTTTATGTGGTCAATGTGATTTTTCAAATTTACCATTAGTGCATAATAATAAGACATCCAACTACAGCTTACAATGTCGTTTCCGTCATCATCATCGTCGTCGTCACTATCACTATTGCTGCTGCTCGCGGTTTTATCTTGCGTCTCTTGCTTATATTTATTCCACATTGCTTTCTTGTCTAATAAAAGTTTGCATATTCTTAAAATTGTAAATTCATAAACCATTTTTATATTGATTCCATCTTCATTATTTTTAATTCGAATTGCATCTATTTTTTTTATAGAACCTTGTCCTTGTCCTTGTTTTATATTTTTACTTTTTATAGTATCCGTCGTCGTTGCCGAATGACATACGGATACAGAGGATGCAGCTGATAATTTATGTTTTTTAATCATTTCATTTACAATCTCTTCAAAATATTTTTTATACAAATGCGAATGCATTTCTTCATAAGAAGATGTTTTTAGTACTCCAATCATGGAAACGTTTTTATTATATTTTTTTTGAACATCCTGATAACTATTCTTGATTAAATTTATTATCGTCAACTCATCGGGAGTGACGGGAATTTCCATATTATTCCATTCTGATTTTGTTAACTTTCCTTGAGAAAATGTTTGATTTTGAGGTTGCATATTTAACAATCTTACGATGGTTACCAGTACTAATATAAATATATAAATGTATATTTATATTGATAACATATATAATATACATTTATATATTTTTAAAATAATATATATATTATATATATATATATACTATCAGTTATTTAGTAATGTCGTCATCTTCAAGGTTTAGCCTTGGCTCTACCACTCCCTCTGAAGCTGCGGCGAGTGAGCCATTATTAAGTAGTAGAACTCCCGCGACTGTTCCTAGGCCGCCCCCCAGGCCTTTTTTATCTTTATTCGGTTTTGGTTCTCCTGCTGGTTCTCCTGCTAGTTCTGCTGCTGTTCCTCTTGATACTACTGGTTTTGATAAATTTGATACGAATGTTACACAAAAAATTCAGTGGGAAATAACTAACCCTATAATTGAAAAACAAATTGTGAGTATAGTAGCTTCATCCCAATCCGACCCAAACCCTCCTGACCCTTCAATTATTTTTAACACTTTAAAAAGAGAGGGATTTATTGGCTTTTTTCCTCCTGGAACTACTGAAAAACAACAAAAGAGGTTAGTTCTTGCAATATTAGATCAAATAATTTTTTACCGTAAAGGATGTAGTAAAGTTCAAATGGGCGAAATTTCAAGTAACCTTAGAAGTTATGAGAAAATAGCTGATGAAGAAAATAAAAAACGTGCAAATCAATCATTTATTGATAAATTTAAAGAAACCTCTGAAGAAAAAACTACAAGAGAACAAATAAAACAGCAAAGAGAAAGGACGATTGACTTATTGAAACGGCGAATTGCTTATTGTGATGCACTTGAACCAGAGCTTATGGCCAATTCTCTTGTATCAAAATTTGATGCAAATGACATGCGTGAGTGTGCATTTGTGAGGTATTGTCGTGAACGTTATGGTGAAGAAAATAATTTTTGTGGAACGGCGACTGTTTCAAATGATAGTCCATTAGTATCATCTGCAATCGTGGATGTTGCACCATCTCATGATATCAAGTTTGAAGTAATAATTGCGGGGGACGGCGTAGACTCACTTACAACAAGTGTAAGTTTAACAGGGTTATGTACACCTGTATCACCAGGCGGCCATCAATATGTAATGTTTGAGCAAGCTTTTAATGAAGATGTTGCAAGAAGAATCAAAGATGATGTAAAAAATGCATTATTCAATGATTTCAAAGATGTCGACCCACTAGAAAAAGCTGATGTTCCTAGTAATGCAAGAATTACTTTGTTTGTGCAAAAAAAATGTAACACCGCTGGGCAAAGAGATGTTATAGTTACTTCGGAAAACGATTTAAATCCTAGTTGTTGTTCGTCGTCGTGTAGTCTTCAAGGTGGAGCTAAAAAAATAAAAAGGACACGTCAATCAAAAAAGAAAAAAGTTCGCCGTTCAAAATCAAAATCAAAAAGGGTGCGTCGTAAAAATAAATCGCGCAGAAATTAGAGTTTTTTTGCGATGATTCTATGGAATATTTTTTCATAAAAAATCATCGCAAAAAAATGAATACCCCCTACAGGTGTTGATCCTGTTACCTCAGAGTTATGAGCCCTGCGCTGCTGCCGATGAGCTAAGGGGGGTAATACATGTGACAATGATGCGACAATGATGAGTTGTTTCTGTAAAGCAACTAAAGTGTAAATGCACCTGGTGGGTTTCGATCCCACGACCTTTCACGTATGAGGCGATAACCATTCGCAAGTCGGACTTGTTAAGTCATGTTTAAAGACGAACGGTGTTGTGCTCTTCCGCTGAGCTACAGGAGCTTGAGTTGGTTGCTCTAGTGCCTTGATGCACCGATGCGATATATGATGATATTCCCCCGACACGTTTCGATCGTGTGACCTCCGGCTCATAAGGCGATAACCATCTGTCTGTCGGATTTTTTCAAATCTTGTTGGTAACTGACGGTGTTTTACGGCGCGCTTCCTCTGCGCTACAGGGGATTGCAAGGGACATGCTGTCCCCTCTGACCCCTTGCCCAAGTTTAAAGGGAGGGGTTAAAGGGGAACCTAGGTTCCCTTTGGTTGCTCTAGTGCCTTTATGCACCGGTGCGAATCTGATGATGTATACCGACAACATGTTTCGATCCTGTGACCTTCCGCTTATGAGGCGATAACCATCTTCAAGTTCGGACTCTTGCGAGTCTTGGTGAGTAGATGACGGTGTTTTGAGACGCTCTGCCGCTGAGCTATGCCGGTTTAAAGTTGCTCTAGTGCCTTGATGTACCGGTAGCAAGCATTGATCTTGCAATTTGGAACCGCTCGTGAGCTCCACGTGTTGCCGAATTACACCATACCGGTTTAAAGTGTCTAATGTTTAGACGAGCACCGCTTCTTGTAAAGGGGCGAAGTGTAATGATACCGGCGGTATGATTCGAACATACGACCTCGGAGTTATGAGCCCCGCGCGCTAGCCTCTGCGCCACACCGGTTTAAAGTGGTGTCTAAGTGTAGACGAGGACCGCTTCTGTAAAGGGGCGAAGTGTAATGATACCGGCAACTCGTTTCGATCGAGTGACCTCGCGGTTATGAGCCGCGCGCGCTGCCGCTGCGCCATGCCGGTTGAAAGTGTCTAATGTGTAGACGAGCACCGCTTCTGTAAAGGGGCGAAGTGTAATGATACCGGCGATACGTTTCGATCGTATGACCTCGGAGTTATGAGCCCCGCGCGCTTCCTCTGCGCCACGCCGGTTTAAAGTGTCTAATGTGTAGACGAGCACCGCTTCTGTAAAGGGGCGAAGTGTAATGATACCGGCAACTCGTTTCGATCGAGTGACCTCGGAGTTATGAGCCCCGCGCGCTAGCCGCTGCGCCATGCCGGTTAAAGTTGCTCTAGTGCCTTGATGCACCGATGCGAATCTGTGAATGAATCCTCCCGACAGGTTTCGATCCTGTGACCTTCCGCTTATAAGGCGATAACCATCTTCAAGTTCGGACTCTTGCGAGTCTTGATGAGTAGACGACGGTGTTGTAGACGCTCTGCCGCTGAGCTACAGGAGGTTTTTTTTGGAACTACCCCTAAACTTCTACACAATTTTTGTGTCTTGTGTTTGAAGCCTTTTTTTTATGTTTTTGTCGAGATTCGAACCCATGTTCTCATTGGTGTATGAGTTGATGATTTCTTGAACTGAAGGTTTTCCCACTCGACCACATGCTCACTTTAGACATGTGCTTGTGATGATGTCTTGTTTTTTGATATATTAACATGATGGTTCTCGATGATAAAAAAAATATAAATGGTTTTATAATTATTTTAAACTATATATATATGTTCAAAAATCATGTACCTGAACATTTTTAACTCTTTCTCAATCTTTTATTTTCTTCTTCAAGTTCATCACGTTCTATTTTGAGACTGTCGCGTTCACTCACAACCCTACGCAATGTAATCGTCAATTGTTTGAGTTCCCTTTCAACACGCATCCTTTCATTTTTTTCATCATTCCACCCTTGCCACATTGTCCAGACCATTATATTGACTTGTCTTCCATATTGAGATAATACCATAAAAAAATCAATTTTTATCTTATTTAATTTTTAAACATTTTCAATTTATCTCCGACTTGTTCAATCCGACCATACTGGTTGAGTTCTTTTACGTCAAATGGTTTCCCGCTTGAAGAAAGAGTTTCAAATGTATCATCCTTATAATAAACCTTGTTTGTTTTAAGCGAACGAATCAACCTTTCCCCATTTTCGCCCTTATACGCTGCAGGAAGCAGCTTAAACTCTTCTTCTTCCACCGCAACATTTGCAACGAGTTCTTTTTCAGTTTCATCCAGCTCAATATTTGGAACATATGAAAATGAAGTAGAATCCGGCGTTCCCAAAAATTCGAAACATTTAGTTCCCTTATGTATTTTACAGTCAACGGATGTATTTTTTACTGCATCCAACAGTTCCCTATTTATTTGTTCCTTCTTTTTAGAAAGGTCAAATAATGACTGGTCGGTTGTTTTTCCATCATCGGTCGACTTGAGTTCTTTATTCAATGTTTCTTTTTGTGCTGGAGAGAATACAGTTAAATATTCAAACACTTGCACTGTTTTTTCATCTTCGGGTAAATCTTCGTGACTGCAAATGCGGCGCGCTCGCCCAACAACTTGCTCCACTCGCACCGCGTTCCAATACGGTTCAGTTACGTGAACAAAACGCACATTTCGCAAATTAATTCCCTCTGACCCTGATGCTGTAATCATAAAAACTTTGATTATTTCTCCATATTTATTCTCTAAATTTCCTGATGATTTTTTCCTTCTCTCCAGATAACCTTTTATGTTTTGCGGTGTGGATGCGAAATCGCTGTTGAATATGTTTCTAATAATTTCCTTTTCATCCGTGTCTTCCGTTCCTGTATAAAGCGCATACATGGGCTTTTCCTGGTCTTCTGGCGCAATATTTACAAACCATCCTTCACCATCTTTATCTTTTTTGATTTTAAATTGCGCAAACCCGTTTGCATTCAAAACGAGCGACATCATTCCAATTCCTTCGAGAGAACGAAATTGGCTATAAATAAGATTCAGTCCTTTATTTTCCGGATTTGTAATATTTTGAAGCATTTTCAAAAACTTTGGACTGTATTCATTCAAACGACCTCCTTCATCACGAGCTTTCAAATCGTCTCCGTGGTTTTCATAATATTGAAATAGCTGGCGTATTTTGTCATTATAAGAGCCATCGACCGCCGATTCCGGCGCCCCAGCTTCTTCTTCGCCACCTTCAACAAATGTTTGCGCATCTCTGTGACCACCGTTGCCTTCATCTGACAGCAAAAAAGCATCCACATTTTGTTCATTTAATTTCTCCTTTTTCGGCCTTGCAGGTCTTCCGGTGGTTTCATCTGCGGGAGGAAAAACAAAATTGCAACACAATCGAGAGAAAATGCGATAAGAATTGGAAGAAACTTCATACATGTTTTTATTTTTTTGAGACCGTTTTGTTTTTGTTATTTCTTCAGTTCTAACATCGACGTATTCGCTATACTGCATATTACTCATTGGAACCGTCTCGAGTTTAATAGCCAGCAGTCGTGGCATGAGCTGTTCTTGCGCGCTTTTAAAGTATGATGCCAATCCTAGAATTCTGCGCTGGAAAATTGGCAATTCTTTTACACCGATGATTTCAAATGTATCTGGATTTACTTTCAAAAACTTATTCTTGAAATCTTCGAAATTATCCGGAAGTGCGGTAAAATTTGTAATGACAGGGTCTTCTGTTCTGATATGTTCAGATGCAAACATTTGATTTATTTTTCGAAGAAATTGTTCATTGGATTCGTCTCCGGCGACATTTTTGATGACTCCGGCATATACGTCGCCCTTTCCGCTCCCTTTACCTTTCAATGCAGGTGTGAACCCGAATGGATTACGGGTTATAGTAACAGTTTGAGAAGATGGTGTATATTTTACATAATCATAATTTGCCACATTATATTTTTTCAACATTTCAATAATTGATGACTCGTCAAACTTCTGGTCCTTATCAACTGTCAATTTGAATGACCACGTTTTAATGTAACCGCGCAATATATTAAATAAAACTGCCAATTCATTTGGATAATTAATAATCGGCGTTCCTGTAAGTAATATTATTTTTGAATTATCTGCATTTTGTAAATACTTGTACAATTGTATTGAAATAAGCGCTTTTGCTTTTTTTTCATCTGTTTTAGTAGGCTTTATGTTTTTAAGTTGATTGCTTATAGAGTTCACAATTCTGTGCGCCTCATCAATGATTACCACGGCGTTGTCAAATGGGTTTACTTTCCCATTGCTTGTGAGTTCTGCAATTTTATTTTTATTGAGACCATTATAATTTATAAATTTATATTTTGCTTCAATCATTTTATCTAGTTGTACTTCCAATTGCTGTTGTTCTTCGGTTGTCAAATCAGGATAGTTATTTTTCGGATTACTCACGTTAATCATCCAAGCACCGCCATTTTCTTTAATCATGGCAACATCAATATTTAATATTTTCGACAATTGTACAATTTTTTCTTCTTTATCTTTTACGTTTGAAGAATCCTTAACTGAAATAAAATCCCAATGTTGATTTTTCTTGTAAAATTCATCGCCACATTTTTTAAGGTCATTTCTATAGTTTGCCTGGAGAGATGCTGGAGTCATAATAATGATTTGTTTTTCCGTTTTTATTCCTTCTGCAATTGCAATTGACGAGCACGTTTTTCCGCTTCCAAGTCCGTGAAACAACAACAAGCCGCGATACGGAGTGTATAAATTTAAATAATCTTTTACAATTTGTTGGTGCGGAAAAAGCGACATTGCGGCGCTATCTGTTTTTGCATTACTTATTTGTTTACATGTTATTTGGCCTTCTTTTCCAAGTACATCTTTATACCTAGTCTCGAAAAACTTATTAATAAAGTCAACAAAAATTTTACGATTGTTCATAAAATAAGGAGATGCTATAATTTTTTCTGATGGAGGGCGCATTCTTTCTCTCAGCGGAACCGAACCAATAATTGTATCGGGGTCAACTTTACCGTTTTCGCTCTTTTTCACTTCACCTTCACCTTCACCTTTGTCTGATGCAGGTTTGGGTTTTAATATTTTCACTTTTATTTTCTTGGCGGGTTTTTCTTTTTCTTTTTCTACTTCTTTTTCTTCAACTACTGGCGTTACGACAACAACCGGTTCCGGTTCAAGTTCTTCTGACCCTTTTACAATTACTTCCTCTTCTTCCTCTACCTCTTTCTCTTCTGTTGTAGAGAGAACAGGAGAGGTTGGTTTCTTTTGGTCGCCAAATTGTATTTGCACATTTTTCAATGTTATTCCATTGCACACAGACGGACGAGATTTCATTGTATATTTTCGAATAATGTCGATTATTTTTTTGAATTGAGCCGCAGTTTGCACCTGTTTTGCGGATGACATTTTTGAAAACGCTGTAGATGTAAGAAGTTTAATTAAATCTTTCTCAAATTTTTCCCCGAGAGATGTTCTTTTACCGTCCTCGCTTACAACCGGAATATTTGTATAAAAAGTGCCATCCATGTTTTCAACTTCATTGCAATAAAATCGGACTTTCCCTTTTTGTCCTTTTTGATTTATTTCCACGGCATATTTGTCAATAAACATTGCATCCGTTGCATATGACATGTCAAATCGCATCGCAACCGGAACAAAATCATCATCTTTCAAAATGGCTCGAATATTTTTTAAAATCACCTGATACAATTTATCTGTAAGTTTTTTTAATTGAAAATGGATTTCATTCTTAGAATTATATACAATATTATCAATCATTTTAATTTTATTTTTGTCATCTCTCTCTATTCCAAAACAGAAATAGTCTACGAATTTTCCACCCAAGTACCACATTCGATATTCATTTTTTCTATTTGAAACAATTTTATTGTATGGTTCAGCAATAACAACAAGGTCGACATTATTTTCGCGAATAAAATCAGTGTAAATGTCCATAAGGTCGGAAACATTTTCATTCATAACAAAGCGTTTATCTTGAGGAAATGCCTTTTCAATTTCCTTTGGCAATTCTTTTTCGCTCGCCGCTTTTTGTGTAATGACCAAATAAACATCTGTCATATCTGCTGAAAATCCGTTCTTAACAATGACGTAATCCGTTTTTTCTTGCACATCTTTAAAATATGCAAGCATTTCTTTCCGAGTTTGGTTAACACTAGGGTTGCCAGAATATGAAAATAAAAATGTTTTACTATTCGGTAAAACAAACTCCTCATTTTCGGGCGCATCATGCAAGTCGACAGAATAAGTTTTTGAATTTGTATAGTAGCTGAAATCAGGCGGAGGATACATGACAGTTCCCTCTGATTGCATTTTTTTGTAGAATGCATATGCATTTGCAATATTCATTCCTGAAAAAAAACGCGGAACGGACTTGTCAATAAATAAATCTTCAAAATTTAATAAAAGGTCGACCTTTTGTTTTTCATATATTTTCTTTGTTTTTGTTTCTAATTGTGATTGTGGTGGTAGTGGTGGTGGTGGCGTTGTTTCCTTTATTTCTTCTACTTCTTCGATGTTGACTTGTTCGCCCGGTTCGCTTTGAATTGTTTCACGGGTATCATCAGTGTTTGGACTTAAGTTTTCTAATTCTTCTTTCCCAGAACTTTCAAGTTGTTTTTCAATTTCTTCAAGTTCCTTAATTTCTTCTTGTTTTTGTTTTTCTTCTCTCTCTCTTTGTTGTTTAAGAGCTTCTGCAAATGAGATTCGAGGCAACTCCTCCTCGCCTTCACCTTCTTCGCCTTCACCTTCTTCGCCCTGAATCTCGCTCTCGGCCTTCCCCGTTATATTTCGCTCAATTGGCTGCGCAACTTTTGAACGTGCTCTTTCCAATCGTTTTTTTATTAATAAAGCACGTTGTTCTTTGTCCTTTTTACCTCCT
>Ga0209829_10004018_pt1 | contig 10491 bp, 9 predicted proteins | sample C_140205_EF_Meta_FD_187311 | JGI IMG/M metagenome (GOLD analysis project Ga0209829, IMG submission 187311) | Freshwater microbial communities from Lake Croche, Canada to study carbon cycling - C_140205_EF_MetaG (SPAdes) (version 2) | ecosystem: Environmental > Aquatic > Freshwater > Lake... | reverse complement strand
CCTTCAACAACCCTTCCTCAATAGCATTGGCAAATTCGTCGGCTGTAAGCGAGCCTTTCATGGCATTAGGAGCAATTAGAATACGCATCAATTAAGGGTTTAAGTTAGGAATCAGAACGAGTAACAGACTGAACACCTTTAATATTTTTTAATTTCTGAACTAGAAAATCTAGGTGCTCTAAATCATTCACATAGATCCGTAAAGTACCATCAAACTCTTTATCTTCAGAGTTTATTGCAATAGAACGCATCTGCACACCTATATCCTTGGCAATAATTCGAGAAATATCGGTCATAATATCGGCCCTATCAGAGCCAGAAATATGCAAAGATGCCTGAAAGGAGCTTTTCTTACCTGTATTTCTCCATTTGGCATTAATCATTCGATAGGGAAACCGATCTAACATATGCTTTGCATTCGGACACGAAACACGATGAATTTTAATTCCCTCTAAAATGGTTACAAAACCAAATATTGGATCACCCAAAATAGGATTGCAGCACACTGCAAGTTTGTAGATTACATTTTTAAGATCATTGTCAATCACTAAATAATCATCATTATTATCAAATGATAGCTCTTTAATTTCGTGAGGCGCCAGAATCTCCTGTAATTTTTCATGCTGAGAATCATCATTTTTCCCGGCAATTAGCTCTTTGATCTCTAAGGTATCAATCTTTCCAGTAGAGATATTATAATACAAGTCGACAGCAAGTTTAAGCTTATAATGTTTTAAAATATCACGAATGACGGTGTCGTTTAGATCGATTTTCCAGTTTTTAAACTTCCGCTTAAGAATCTCCTTCCCATTTTCAGCCTCTTTCTTATGATCTTCATTCAAACTTGCCTTTATGCGACCTTTAGCTTTCGATGTAACCACAAAATCGAGCCAATCGAGCTTTGGCATTTGGTTATTGGAAGTCTCAACACTAATCTGATCGCCATTCTTAAGAATGTATTTAAGGGTAACTAATTTACCATTGACCTTACCGCCAACACATTTATCTCCAACTTTCGAATGGATTTCATAGGCAAAATCAAGCAAAGTCGCTCCTGATCTTAGCTTAAGCAAATCACCTTTAGGGGTAAAAACAAAGATCTCATCTTCGTAGATATTAACTTTAAAATCATCGATAAAATCTACAGGGTTTAGCTGTGGATTTTCTAAGATCTCCCTGACGTTTTTAAGCCATTTATCAATCTCTTCTCCCCCTTTGCCACCCTTATAACGCCAATGGGCAGCCAATCCATTCTCCGCAATATCATCCATTCGCTCGGTACGAATCTGCACTTCAACCCATCGCTTATCTGGACCTAAAACGGTGGTGTGCAACGACTCGTAACCATTTGATTTCGGATAAGTAATCCAATCGCGTAAACGATCAGGATTCGAAAGGTATTCTTCTGTAACAACTGAAAATGCTTGCCAACAAGCCGCTTTTTCTTGCTCAGGTTCTGCTGTAAGAATGATACGAACCGCGAAAAGATCATAAACCTCATGAAAATCCACCTTTTGTTTTTGCATTTTATTCCAAATCGAATAAATCGACTTTGTTCGAGCTTTCATCTCAAAGTTAAAACCTCTTGATTGAAGCTTTTTTTCAATTGGTTTTACAAAGGCGGATACAAAAGTTGCTCGTTCAACAGCAGTTTCCTTTAATTTCTCTAAAATTAAATTGTAGTCACTAGGGTGAAGGTGTTTCAACGCAAGATCCAATAACTCAGTGTTGATTTTATAAAGACCCAATCGATGAGCTAATGGGGCATACAAATGCCATGTATCGATAGCTAATCGCTCTTTGCTTGTGTCAGGCTGAGAATCTAAGGTTCTCATATCCTGCAGTTGATCAGCAATCTTTAATAGGATAACCTTAACGTCACCAGACAAGGTCAATAATAGGCGTCTGAAATTTTCACTTTGAAAAGCAATATTACCAGTGTTCAAAGCATTAATCTTGATCATCCCTTCAAGGATAACCGCTACATTGTTTCCAAATTTTTTCTTTAACGTATCGAATGAAAATTCGATACCATTCAAACCATATAAATGATGAAGCAAAGCTGCAATTAGGGAATCGGTAGACAAACCTAATTCTAGAACTGCAATTTTAGCGACATCAATAGAGTGATTTAAAACAAATTCACCTTTGTTCCAGACTAAATTCCCCAAATGCTGAGCTGCATAATTAAAGGCCTGGTCCACAAGCAGAAAATCACCTTCAGGCAGACTCTTCTTGCATTGAAAGATCAATGCTTGATAGGAATTTAGTATCTTTTCATTTAGCGCTGAATCCACGGTGTAATTATTTAACGCGTCAATTTAAAATCTTATGGTTTTAAAACTAGCTAATCTTTTGGAATACCAACAGACCAATTTTCACGAACATGCCAAAACTTGGATTCGGAACGGGCATTTAAAAGATAGTTTTCAATCTTTGCCACTATCTTAGGGTGCGAACTAGCCAAATTATGATCTTCATGAATATCTTTACTTAAATCATAAAGCTCAAGAGGCTCAGATGTACCAAACCGTATACCTTTCCATTTTCCCATACGAACCGCTTGTTTAGTCCCTTTTTCGTGAAATTCCCAATATAAAAACTCATGATTTTTCTGCGATCCTTTACCTGTCAATTCGGGCACAAGAGATATTCCATCGATAGGTTCTTTGACCTTTGAACCAACTAATTCGGCTGCAGAAGGATAGAAATCCCAAAAAGCAAAAGGTTTATCGGAAACTTTCCCAACTGGCGTATGGCCTTTCCAAGAGGCAATAAATGGAACTCGTATTCCGCCCTCATATAACGATCGCTTATGGCCTCTCAACGAGCCAGCGCTATTGAAAAAATCAGGCGTGGCTCCCCCTTCTACATGAGGACCATTATCAGAAGTGAAAATTATTAACGTGTTCTCATATAGTCCAAGCTTTTTTAATTTAGCAACAAGTTCGCCAACATAGAGATCAAGTCGACTTACCATGGCGGCGAATACCGCTCTAGGCTTTAACTGAGAGCCATAATCGCCTTTTCGATACTTCACTCCAGAATCGGTACCTTTGAAAGGAACCTCAATAAATTGACCATCATATTTCTTAAACAAGCTATCAGCTGGAACGCTTAACTCAGCGTGAGGAATGGTATAGGGACAAAACAAGAAAAATGGTTCAGACTTATGTTGATCTATAAATTGAAGAGCCATTCGGTGATATTCATCAGGGGCATATTGACCTGTTCCTCCGTCTTTATTACCCTGCAAATAGATTTTCTCACTATTATGCCATAGGTATTCCGGGTAGTAATTGTGTGCTAAATTCTGACTATTAAAACCAAAAAACTCATCAAAGCCCTGTTTTTCAGGAACACCTGTCGACCCTGGTCCACCTAATCCCCATTTTCCAAATGCTCCAGTGGCATAGTGTGATTCATGTAAAAGCTTAGAAACAGTTGATAATCCTGCAGGTAAAGGTTCTTCCCCCTCGGGTGCCATCCCCTTATTACCGCGAATATAAGTATGACCTGTATGTAAACCAGTCATTAAAGTTGATCGTGATGGCGCACAAACCGTTGAACCAGAATAAAAATTGGTAAAGCGAACACCCGATGCCGCTAACGCATCAATATTAGGAGTTTTAAATTTCTTCTGTCCATAACAGCTGAGATCACCGTAGCCTAAATCATCGGCCAGAATAAAAACAATATTAGGTTTTGGAGCAACATGATTAGCTAACTTATTAGAGGCTTGCAAATCAAAGCATAGTAATGACATCGAGCATATTCCGGCAGTCCAAACTAAATTCAAGGCTTTCATAAGTAATAATTATTAATCTAACTTCTCAATTAGAGTGCTAATACAAATGGAACAAAATAGGAAGACTGATGGAAATCAGGCTTTTCTGTACCAATAGGCGCTAAACTGATATAATGTGGAACAAAGGTCCGATCTCCACACTTATAAAAATTAGCATAAAAGGTATCACCAGCTTTAAGACCAATAAGCGAAAGTGGAATAACAACCATTAACGACCAGCTAGATAAAACTTGCTCTGAAGGCAATGTATCTTCAGTATAAGATGGGAATCTGAGTATCTGCTCCAAGCTATTCTTATCTAAGCTTTTACGATTATTCCGATCGAGACCAAACGCAGAAAGACAAGTTCCTAAGGAATTAAATTCAAAATTATGATAACCATTGCCCTCTTTTACAAAAAATTCAACGCATGAATCTTGCCAAACAGGATCTTGATCTTTCCGATAAATCGAACGAATATGCTCATTACTAATGGCATAATAAAGAAATAGATCTTGGCCATTGTATCCAATACTCAATTGAACATCAATTAGATGTGGAAACTCTTTCCAATTGATTTGGTTGATGATATTTTTGGATCCAGAAGATGTTAGTTTAGAAATTGACTTTTTCGGATCTTCAATACTTAAGACTTTAAGAAGAGGAATTTTTGTCGAGACCATATAGATGTTATTTTTGTTGCAAAATAGCTGAATTTACTCAAAATACGTGCATCTTTTCCTTTTAAAGTAGCAGACGAAGACTCGGCTTAACATTTAGATAAAAGAACCTGTACACGAAGTAAAGTTCAGCACAGAATGTATACATTTGCTTTGAATTATAAAAATACGCAATTCGAACTTTCAAACAGATTATGAAGGAGAAAATAATATTCTTAGTTAATCCAAATTCAGGAACAAAAAAGAAGAAAAAAATACCTAAGTTAATTAAAGCCTTAATTGATAAATCAATTTTTGATTTTGAGGTTAGAAACACTTTGTTTAAAGGCGAAGCTACTCAGATAGTAACAGAAAAGCTTGCTGAAGGGTACCGGTATTTTGTTGCAGTTGGCGGAGATGGAACGATTAACGAAATAGCAAAAGCATTAATAAACACAGATGCTACATTAGCAATAATTCCTGTTGGGTCAGGAAATGGGCTGGCTAGACATCTTAAAATCCCTTTAAAGCCTAGTAGGGCTATTAAAGTGATCAACAAATTAAAAGTTTCAACTATTGACTATGGAATAATTAACAATGCCCCATTCTTCTGCACCTGTGGTGTTGGCTTCGACGCCATTATCGGAGCACGGTTTGATAAAAGCAAGCAAAGGGGCTTAATAAGCTATATTCGGATTGCTATTTCTGAGTTCTTCAGATTCAAACCTGAAAAGTTCACCCTTTCCATAAATCAAGGCGAGTCAGTACAATATTCAGCTTTTCTAGTAACTATTGCAAATGCATCCCAGTATGGGAACAATGCCTTTATTGCACCAATGGCCAAACTTAAAGATGGCCTTTTAGATGTCTGCATTCTTGCTCCCTTTAATCTATTTAGGTCACCTCAAATAGCTTGGCAGCTATTCTCCGGAAAACTATATAAAAATAGGTATGCTACTTACCTTCAAGGGAGCTCAATAAATATTACAAGGGCTTCAGATGGTCTTATTCACTTAGATGGGGAGACCTATACCATGGGCAAAGAGTTGCAGATCTCTATCATACCAAAAGGTCTAAACGTATTGGTTTCATAGTTATTGCAAGAAAAAAATCTGATTCTATACTACTTGAACTTAACATTCTTCCAGAAATTAAGAATCTAAAGCACAACTTATTACCTATTAACATGGAGAATTATCGCTCTTTATTTTAGTTTTCAGAACCAAAATTTGTACCTTTACTTGGGTAAAATGGCTCTTGCAGTAAAGTCAAATATCAATTCAAATAGCTAAAGTATATTGGTGCGAATTCAATTTGCAAGAACAGCTAAGTATAAAATCATACAGTAAAAAAAGTTGAAGAAACTTAAACGAATTATTGCCTTTTTATTAATCTCGATTCTATTGGCTGTAGGGTGTGTTCTGTGCATCCATAAACATGTTGCTAATTATTCAGATCCATTTTCATATAGTTCAATAGATTCAATACCCCATAACCATTGCGCTTTAGTGTTAGGGACTAGCAAATACCTCTCCAATGGCCGACGTAATCTCTTTTATACCAATCGAATAAACGCAACGGTACAACTTTATTTTTGCAGCAAAATAGATTATATAATCGTTAGCGGAGATAATCGAAATCGTAATTACAACGAGCCCATTACGATGTATAACGATTTGGTTGCCGCAGGGATCCCAGGAAGAAAAATCATACTTGATTATGCTGGATTCAGGACTTTGGACTCTGTCGTGCGATGCAAGGAGGTATTTGGCCAAGATAAATTCACGATTGTCTCTCAACAATTTCATAACCAAAGAGCGTTATATATAGCTCGAAAAAAAGACATTGAGGCCATCGCCTTCAATGCAGAGAGCGATAAAGAACCATTAGATTACAAAGTTAACCTAAGAGAAATTGCAGCTCGTACACTTATGTTATATGATATGCTTACGGCCAAACAGCCACATTTTCTGGGGGAGAAAATTTTTATACCTGCCGAATAAGTCTAGATCCATTAAGATTCAACATTATTCTCCTAGATCTTTACGCAATGATTTAAGATTTGATTGAACTCTTTTTGATTCAAGTCTGCGCTCAATTGATGACCTGCTAGGCTTTGTGGAGATTCGTTTCTTTGGTTTTACAAGGGCCTTCTCCAGCAGCATAAATAGCTTAGCGATCACCTTCTGTTTATTGATAAGCTGAGAGCGATCTGTCTGTTCTACCAAGATCAATTCACCCATTTTAGAGATCTTGTTTTTAAGTTTCTGCAGCAATAAAATCTTTTCCTCCTCCGATAAAGCAAGAGAAGACTGGACATTAAATCGCAATTCAACTTTTGAACTAACCTTGTTCACATTCTGCCCACCTGGACCGCTACTTCTAATAGCTTGAAAAACTAATTCTTCTCTTATGGCAGAACTATTCATATTTTATTCAGAATAAAAACCTTATAAAATTAACAAAAGACGCAAACCTCTAATATAAAAGTTACATATACAGGTAAACAAATTGATAATCTCTATGTTATAATGTAAATTTACCTGAGCATGCAAGTAGCAACTAAAATTAAAGTATTACATGGAGATTTTCATTGAAAAAGAGTGGAAAAATAAGCTTAAGCAGGAATTTTATGATCCCTACTTTACAAATCTAATCGATTATTTGAAAGTAGAATTTAAGATTCATACCATTTACCCACCTTTAAATTTAGTTTTTAATGCGTTTAACAAGTGTCCATTTAGCTATACAAAAGTTGTAATCTTAGGTCAAGACCCATATCACGAAGAAAATCAAGCACATGGACTTTGTTTTTCTGTGCCTGACGGAGTGAAAATCCCCCCTTCGCTACGAAATATTTTCAAGGAGCTTCAAAATGATCTTGGAATTTCTTTGTCGGATAGTGGCAATCTAAATAGATGGGCCGAGCAAGGTATTTTACTTCTTAATGCAACATTAACTGTTCGAGCAAAAGAGGCTGGATCTCACCAAGACAAAGGCTGGGAGATCTTTACTGATAAGGTTATTCAAACCTTGAGTGAGCAACAAAACAACCTAGTTTTTGTATTATGGGGAACATTTGCACAGAAAAAGCAGGTACTTATAGATCCTAAAAAACACCTAATCTTAACTTCTGTACACCCATCTCCACTATCAGCGCATCGTGGTTTTTTTAACAACCACCATTTTAGCACCATAAATAAATATCTAGTTGCGCATCAAAAGTCAGCAATCAACTGGTAGTTAAAAATAAGAATTGTTATCATTAATATATCGCTCTGCTTCAATGAGTTGATCTGGCTTTCCAAGATCCATCCATAGGTTAGATTCATCCAGAAAGCCATATATCGACTGTTCGCTAGCTAATCGCAAATAGAGAGGAATAAGTGGGAAACTTCCCTTTTCCTTTACCAGTTTAAATATTTCTGGATTCACAAGTTGAATTCCACTAAAAGCATAAAGATTTGCCTCATTAGTCTTACGCGCGAGTATTTGCTCATTCGTTTTGGTATTACACCAACCTGAAAGTTGCATCTGTTGATCAAACATCAAATAACGAGATGTCACGCGTTCACGCACAGCCAGCGTAGCTAAGGCTCCATTCTGCTTATGAACCTGAAGCAATTGATCTAAATCCATTGTGCTAAACACATCAACGTTGTATACTAGAAATGGCTCCGGGCCATCTAAAAACCACGAGGCTTTTACGATTCCACCACCGGTATCTAGAAGTTGCTCTCTTTCATCAGACACAACGATGTTAAGACCAAAATTATGATGCGATTTTAAAAAATCAATAATCTGGTCACCAAAGTGATGAATATTGATTATTAGGTCATTATAACCAGCGTGACTAACCTTTTCGATTGCATACTGAAGTAATGTCTTACCAGCTATTTCACATAAAGCCTTTGGTTTATTTTGGGTGAAAGGGAAAAGTCGAGTACCTAAGCCAGCGGCAAAAATCAGTGCTTTCATGGTCCGTAGTTAGTTACTTTTTATCCTGTTCGCGATGGTGAACAACAAGATGAATAGGAAATTTCGATTGAAGAAATTCACTCATTTGTTCAGCAGCATAAACCGATCGGTGTTGTCCGCCCGTGCATCCGAAGCTAACCGACAAATGCGTAAATCCTCGCTCCATATATTTTTGTACCGTACGCTCCACGGTAGCATAGATAGGCTCTAAGAATTCCTTCATATCAGTCTCAGCTTGGAAGAACTCAATCACAGCCTGATCTTTTCCTGTTAAATGCTTATACTGATCGTATCGTCCAGGATTGTTCACCGAGCGACAGTCAAACACAAATCCACCACCATTTCCAGAATTATCGACTGGATAACCATTTTTGTAAGAAAAGCTAGTCACATCGACGGTTAGATTAACTGGAATTGGAGCTATGTCTTTAAGGAATTGTGTTTCAGGCAAAGATGCTAACACCTTAAAAAGTTCATTTAACTCTATAGGCAAATGCACTTTAGATAAAATAATGGTAAGATTCTTAAGCGCATAAGGGATACTTTTTAAGAAATGTTCCTTTTTTTCATAAAATCCACGGAACCCATAGGCGCCCATAGCTTGCATAATCCGAATAAGCACATAACCATAGAAATATTGACGGAAATCTTCCCGGTTTACAGGATGAATCTTTTCGAGTTCATCGAGATAATGATCGATTAGATTTTCACGAATAAGTTCCGGAATATCAGCCTTTGCATCATAGAGCAAAGAAGCTAAATCGTATTGCAAAGCCCCTTGTCTACCCCCTTGATAATCAATGAACCAAGGCTGCTGATCGACCAACATAATATTACGACTTTGGAAATCGCGAAACATAAAAAATTGATTTTCTGCCCGAAGCAGATAATCCGTAAACGCTATAAAATCGTCTTCTAGCAGTTGTTCATTAAAAGAGATTTTAGCTAGTTTGAGGAAGTAATACTTAAAATAATTCAAGTCCCACATCATCGACTGACGGTCAAAGGCTTTTCGAGGATAGCAAAAATCATAATTAAGATCCCGGCCAGCAATTACCTGCAGCTTAGGAAGTTCCTGGACAATCTTTTTATAGACCTCAACAATTTTATCCCCGAATCCCTCTTTTTCACGAATTTCAGTGATAAAACTATAAAGGGTCGTGCTGCCAAGATCTTCTTGCAGGTAGATGCATTGATCAGCATCATAAACAAATATCTCTGGCACTTTGATCCCTTTAGCTCTAAAATGTCTTGAAAATTCAACAAATGCGTTATTCTCTTTGACATCCTCATTCCAAGTGCCAATTACCAGATAATTTTTACTTGTCAGTCTAATATATTCGCGGTAAGACCCCGACATCGGCAAAATATCTATTGATGTTGGTGACTCCTTAAAATGAGACTGAAAAAGATTGATTAAGGATTGTTGAATTTTCTGTTTCAAGTTGGGTTGTATTTTAGTTTATGTAACCTCATTGACGACCAAAGGTAAAAAATCTCTAGCAAATAGGTTTATAATCAACAGGAGAAAAATAAACATAAAAAAAGCTGATCCATTAAAGGAACAGCTTTTCTTATTTAATTGATGTAGTATATTATTAATACACTTCTTATTCAGCTACAACTTCGAATTCGATCTCAACAATTACCTCACGGTGTAATTTTACACGAGCAGTATGATTGCCAATTTCTTTAATCGCATCTTCTTTAATGATAATCTGTTTACGATCTAAATCGAAACCTTTTTCTTTTAAAGCTTCAGCCAATTGAATGTTGTTAACCGAACCAAATATTTTTCCGGTTGTACTTGTTTTAGCACCAATAGAGATACTGATTCCTTTAAGCTTTTCAGCTAAAACCAGTGCTTCATCTTTTAGTTTAGCCTCTTTATGGGCCCGTTGTTTTTGATTCTCAGCTAATGCCTTTTTCGCAGAAGAAGTGGCTAAAACAGCCAATTTTTGTGGAATTAGGAAATTGCGTGCGTAACCGTCTTTCACATTAACGCTATCGTCTTTGCTACCCAGATTTTGTACGTCTTGAAGAAGAATGATATCCATTTTTGTATCT
>Ga0209829_10004016_pt1 | contig 10501 bp, 7 predicted proteins | sample C_140205_EF_Meta_FD_187311 | JGI IMG/M metagenome (GOLD analysis project Ga0209829, IMG submission 187311) | Freshwater microbial communities from Lake Croche, Canada to study carbon cycling - C_140205_EF_MetaG (SPAdes) (version 2) | ecosystem: Environmental > Aquatic > Freshwater > Lake... | reverse complement strand
CTTGTTACGGAAACTACATCTACTACCCTCAATATTTGGATATCAAAGGCAATACAATGGACAATATCCAAAGTTCTGGTGCTTCAGCTACCATGTACATGTGGTATGTTTATTACCCTTCATATACTGTGATGGATGGAAACAAGATCACCAACTCAGTAGGTAACTACTATTGGTACTCTTGGTACATCTATTATGGTAGCTACATCGACGTGTTAAACAATGTGGTAGATAACGTTAAGATGAACTACGCTTCGGGGTATTTTTACAATTTTTATATTTATTATCCAACAGGTGTGCGTTGCAATGGAAATACTTCCAATAACAATTACAGTGCATATTACTTTTATAATTTTTACCTGTATTATGCTAGTAGTGGTACCTATACTTGGAATGAATTCCAAAATAACACGATCACTAAAAACGTCGCGGGTCCATACAATTACAGTGTTTACATTTATTATTACACTGGTACCAACAACTTTAAGGTCAATAGAAATTATGTAGTAGGTAATACTTGTACCGGTACTACGGGTTATCACTATTTCTACTTGTATTATTTGAACAATTACGAGGTAATTGGAAACGTAGTTGCGGGTAACTATGCTAACTCACAATACATTTATGTATATTCTGGATTGAGTGGAACATTTACTGCGGAAGTTAGAAATAACACATTCATGGCAAATACATCTACTGCGCCTACTCCTGGATCATCGTACATCTACTGTTATTTGTATTTGTACTATCACACTGTACAGTTCACAGGTAATATCATTGATTTGAAGGGAAGTGGATCTCAGTACTATCGTTACTTGTACATGTACTTGGCTTATGCTTCACCTGGTGTATTGAAAGAATTCAACGACAATACATATTCTTTGAACAACTTATTTACTTACCCTTACTGGTATTTCAACGGAACCAACTATACTGATTGGGCTGGATTTAGCGGTTCAGGGTTGCAAGGTTCTCGTGATAACGCCGATAATCCATTGTATGTAGACGCTCCGAATAATGACTGGAGAGCGGGAGCTTGGACATTGCAAAACAACGTAGGTTATATTTCTCAAAATTCAGTAGACTGTAAGCAGGTTCCTAGGAATACTGTGGCTCACGATCGTGGTGGATTGGAAACAAGTACGGATCTTCAAGCAATAGCAACCAACTTTTCTGTGCCAGCCTCTGTTTGTGCCGGATACACTACGGGTGCAACATGGCTTATTGTGAAGAGTTTGTATCCTTATGACAAAGCGAGAAACTTCAAGGTTTCATATTCAGTAAACAAAGGACCAAAAATTAGTGCGACTGTAACGAAGCAATTGGCTAACGGAGACACGGTGAAGGTTTTCTTCCCAACAGCATTGGTGTTAAATGCATCAGGTCCAGCGCGTATCGCAATTTATGTTGATTTGCCAGATGATAACAACAGCAATGATTCATTCATCTTTAATACAACCGTGAAGCCTGCTCCAGGTGGCGGAGTGTTTACATTTACTTCTTCACCTACTTGGGCTTACTATCAGCCAGCGAAAAACAACGACGTTACCGTATTAGGTCAGCCCGTTGAATATTCAGTGAACTCACCCCGCGTTTATACTAACAAGGATTATTTGGGTAATGGTGGTGGAAACAATTGGGCTGCAAGCGTAGTTGCTAAGTGCAAATATGGAAAATCTGTAACGGGTGCTACAGTCACTCCTCCAACGGCAACTTCTGATATGTTGGTTAAGTTTGTTACTACCGACAAGAGTTTGGAAGATTCTACAATTACACTTTATTTGATTGTGAATGACAAAGGAAACGGATGTGACACAATCATCAAGCGTGATGTATTGATATATCCTACCATTGTACCAAACTTTACTAAGCCAAAGCAGGCCTGTGTGGGTGAAAGTATCTTGTTCGAAAATAAGTCTACAGTAACTTCTGGAAACATGGAATTCAAATGGGATTTTGGAACTGGAAAAGTTTCGGATAACACCGATGCCCCGGATCCAGTGTTTGTATACAAAACACCTGGTACGTATAAAGTGATGATGTTGGCAAAAACATTGCCTTACGGATTCCCTAGTAAGGACAGCGTGACTTTCCAAGTGAATCCTGTGCCAACCGCAAGTTTCAGCAAAAAGAATGCTTGTGAAGGTTACAATTTAACATTCACTAATTTAACAACTCCAAGCACGGCTTCGGTAAGTTGGGATTTCGGTGACAACAAAGGAATCAGTAATGCAAACAACCCTACATATAAGTATGCTGGCAAAGGATCTTATTTGGTTACTTTAACCTCAGATTTGGCTGGATGTAAGGCCACAGCAATTCAAAGAGTTTACCAATTTGAAAAGCCAAAAGCGGCTTACAAAGTGGTGAGTGGCGATTGCGATAACAAAGACTTCGTATTTGCTAACAACAGCAGCATCGGATCAGGTTTGATTGGTTCTTATTGGAATTTTGATGATAACAGTGTAAGTACCGATATGGCACCTAAGCATTTGTTTGGTTCATCTGGTAAGAAGAATGTGAAATTGGTTATCACTTCAGAATTCGGATGTAAGGATTCAGTCACCAACATCGTAGTTGTTAAAGAAAGTCCAAAAGTTCGCTTTATCAATGGACCAGCATGTTCTTTGAAGCCAACGGATTTCACCAATACTACGTCTGCTGTTGCAAACGCAATCGCAAGTTATCAGTGGGTATTTAGCGATGGAACTTCAACCAAAGCAGAATCACCTTCTCACAGTTGGGGATCTTTGGGTCCAAAGACAGCGACTTTAACAATTTCATTGGATAATGGTTGTACATCTTCTGCTACCAAATCATTGGAAGTATTGATTCAACCTAAGGCTTATTTCAGTGCTGCCGATGTTTGCGCAGGTCAGCCAATCGTATTCAATAACAGCACATCATGGGCTCAGGGCGATATTAGCTATTCATGGGATTTCAGTGATAACACCAGTTCAACTGAAAGCGATCCTTTGCATACCTATAACGTAAATGCAACTACTACTTACAACGTAACGTTGAAGGCGAAAATTGCTGGTGGATGTTTGGATTCATTCACTCGTCAGATCACTATCAACGAAGGTCCTAAGACTTGCGATTTCCAAGCGACTCCAGATTATGCATTTGGATACTATGGAATGAAGTTCGAGCCAATGAATTCTACAGGTTCAGTGGGAGCTCAAGGAACCGTAACTTATACGTGGGTAATTGAGAATGGTGGAAAGCAAAATGGTCCTTCAGCACAATTCAACTTCTTGAAAGATGGTAGCTACCAAGTAACCATGTATGCGGTAACAAAATCTACGGGTTGTGAGTGCAGTGCTACAAAGACTGTGGTTATGAATCGTGCATCAGCGAAGAGCTTGGCTACATCAGGTGTTGCGGTTTATCCTAACCCAGCTATTGGTAGCTTCAATGTAGCGATGACCGAATCTTTCGGAACGGTTGTTAGCATTGTAGTAACAAACATGAGTGGTGCAACGGTTAAGTCGATCAACACCCAGAATAACGGATTGGTAAATGTTGATACTCGTGATTTGAGTGAAGGTGTTTACATGGTTCGTGTTCAGAGTGGAAGTCGTGTTGCCACAGAGAAGATCACTATCACCAAGTAATTGGGTCGATAAGCATATTGAGTGAGTAGAGAGGGGCGCCCGCAGGGCGCCCCTCTCTTTTTTAATTAGATTCGTCGACAGTGTATTGTCTGACTCGCAATCGCATTGTAATTTTACCTCATGAATGTTGGTGATTCTCCCGATCCTTTTTTTCAGCCCAATGATATGGATCAAACCGAGCAATCGCATCAGCCGAATCCGGCCCAATTGCTGCACAACAAAGCAAAAGCGGCTTTAGCCCTGGGTGAAATTTATGAAGCCAACATCCTAATTCGGAAAGCTTTGGAGTTGGATACTTCGGAAAATAATATCGTCCTTGCTAAAGAAATCAAACATCAAATGGGTTTGAAAGCACTTGCCAAAGCCCAGCAGTATTTTGAAAAGGGTAGAAGGGATGAGGCGTACGACGAAGCAAAAAAGACGATTCAGTTGATGGGAGAGTCGGCGGAAGCGCAAGAAATCATCGATCAGATAGATCAGAAAAATCAACGCTCAAAATCCAAAGGGAAGTCGGTTTGGATTCTGATAATCCTATTGTTTGTTGCGGGCATCGCGGCGATGTTGGTCTATTACCAGAGCTTTAGTGAAGAGCAAGCGGCTTGGAGTGAGGCAAATCAGGAGGCTAGCATTCCATCGTATCAACATTTTTTGGAAAAATTTCCCAAAGGTAAGTTTGGATCGATGGCTCGCGAGGCACTCAAAACGCTTTACGAGAAAGATGAACAGCTGTGGAATTCGGCATTGAATCCTCCCGACAAATCCAATTTGGGCAGGTATTTGTTGGCTATGGAAACAACGGGCGGTATGCACATCGAAGATGCCAAGCTGATGATCGATTCGTTTGACTTTGATATTGCTTTGCGCGCGGGTAGTTTGGAAGCGTTGCAGGGATACATCAGCGCGCATCCCAATGGGGTTTATTTTCAATCGGCTAAAAGTATGCTGACAACCTTGGTGACACCCGACGAAAAAACATCGCTCATCGCCTATTTACAGACCTTCTACGAGCTTTTTGCCAATGGAAGCCACAAAGATTTGTTGTCGTACTTTGATGAGTTTACGCCTCGATTTATGGATAAAACGCAAATCAATAAAGCAGATTTGTACGATTTGTTTCAAAATAATCAAGATGGGGTGGTAGAGGAGGAGATTACGATTGATACGGCATCGTTCTCGGTGAGCAAGGACAGCAGTGGAACGTACAGATGTAAATATCAATTGGATTCGCATCGAAAAGCCAAAAAGGAAATCGAAGTGCCCAAGAAAAAAGGAAAGTTACGCTTGTTCAAAACTGAGACCATTATTACGCATTACTATGCTAATCAGTCGGTTACGGTGATGTTGAATCGTGAAAAGAAGATTCAAGAATATGCAGTTCGGGTATTGAGTTCTCGAAAAGAGACCGAATAGAGGCTTTACAGGTGTTTCAGCGCTTCGCGTTTGGATAGTCCACTCAGCTGCTTGTCGTATCGATTTACAAAATCTATCACCCATTTCGGGTTGGTTCTAGCATGTTGTCGGAGCGACCAGCCAATGGCTTTGCGAATGAAAAACTCTTTACTATGTATGTGTGGGAGGATCGCTGTTTCTAAAAAAGTAATGTCGGTTTGATGCTTACATCGCAGTTGAACAATAATGGCGGTGCGGTTGAGCCAGAAGTTGTTGCTGCTGATAAAGGGCTCCAATTTTGACCATAGGCAATCGGGATTTTTTACAACTACGGTGCTCATTATTCCTCCTGCAAGATTGTCGACCGTGTCCCACCAACTTCTTTCGATGATCAAGGAGCTAATCCATTCTATATCGTTTGGCGTTAATTGCTTTTGCATTTTGGCCAACAGGCTCATCGCTGCGTAGGCGTATTCTCTTTCCGGAAGTGACCACAGTTGATTACAAATTTGAGGTAGTTCGGAATGGTGGGGTAGGTTTTCTTTTTGAAGGATGGGTTTAAGAAGTTCTGTGCGATGTGGTGATGAAATTCCTAAATACGGAAAATGGTTTTTCATGTAGGCCGACATGGCTTGGGCGGCGATGGGGTTGGCTGCCGTTTGAAACTGAGATTGAACTGCAGTGACCCATGGATGTAACATGTGTCAAAGTTAGTAAAACGTTTTTACGAATTGGATTCCAACCCAGGCTCAGATTAGTATTGGCGATGGCACCACTATTTACAGGGTACTACTTGGTTTTTGAGCTTGAGTTGCGGAGTATGCAGAGGTTTGAATTCCACCATTGTGGACGACATTTCATTGGGATAGCCTAGTAAATACAAGTAATGGTGGGAATCTACATTTGAATCACCTTTTGTTAGCGCAGTTGTATTCCCAACGATTGTTTTCCCGTTTGATTCCTTGATTTCGTATTTTTTGTGTTTCAGGTCGATGCGCAATTCATTTTGAAATGAGTCGCCAAAATTCCAATGGCCGCTGGCGGCAGCGATGAGTAATTTCTCTTCAAAAGCTAATATTCCAATGACCGAAACGAGGAAAGTTGTGCCCGATAAGGCGGCCATCGACTTAAAGGGTAAAAGGCGAAGAGGCAGTTTCAATTTTAATAGTTGAAGTATCGCAATTACTCCGAAAATGCAACTACTCAATAAAATAATGTGTAGTGCCCAAATGAGGCAACTGGCTATTGACAAGGAAAGAAGCATGAATAAAACGAGACAAGCAAATGTCACGTCCCAAGGAATTATAATTGGTCACAAATTGGTAATTACCAATGATAAACGCGAATTTTTGTTGGGCTCACCGTTGTAGATCAATCACGACTTACAAAGTACACAAATCGTCGTTTGTCTGATTCGTCCTTTATTCGATGTATCAGGCCGGGCGAGGCGACTTCTATTTGCGCGAGGATTCGATGTCGTTTTGCTTTCCTACTTTCAAGTTCCATATGGTCAATTCCCAACAGTTGATCCAATTCCTCGGTTGTTAAGGTTTTGGAGTTGTGCCGTATGATTCGCTGAATCAAGGGTGTTTGTTTTTTTCTTTTGATGCGGTTCTTTAGGAAAATGACTATAGCGAAAACGAGTAATACAAACCCAAGTAGAATTGATATTAACATTTCCTTTGGATATTGCTGAAAATAGGTAGGATTTAAGTTGATTTTCTTAGCCTTGGATTTGTGATTATTCCAAAAGGTGACCATGCTCACCCCTGGGAGGTTCTCATTGCTGGGATGGTGTATATCGTTGGAGAAGAAAAGGGAGTTGTTGTCTACTGATATGTTTTGGTATGATGTTTTAATTCCTAGTTCTTCTTGGGTTACTTGGATGAATTCCAATGTTTGAGGGTGGATCAACATGGCATTTCGATTGTCTAATACCACGATGTAGTCTGTGGTGTAAAGGATGATTTCTGCTTGGAAATTTTGCAATTCGCTTTGAACGATTGGGAATCGCTTCCACGTGAGACTAGGTAAATCGAGTTGATAAAAATAGGAATCGGAAATATTTTCTTCTATGCTATTTCCACTTAAAGAATTGCTGAAGAGGTAAAGTTGGTCTTTGACTCTAATTACGCACCCTTTGATATATGAGGGTTTTTGCCCTGTTGTTTTTACCAGATACCATTCTTTGTTATCGAAGTTAAAACTCTCAAGGTTGTTATTTGTCACAAATTGGCCGTAACCGCCCATGGTAAATATTTGACCATTATATTCAAAGAGATATCGATAGTAATTACTGCCATGGTAGACAGATTTATCCAATCTAATTACGGTGTCACCAGTAATTTTAAAGAGGTATCGCAGTCCATGAATATTCAATAAGGTGTCCTGTCCGAGCTGAACAAAAGCGCCTTTTCCCATTAGCAGTTCATGTTTGCCTGCCTCTTCTTGCAGGATGGGTTCCAAGGTTTTCTCAATCAGCAATTGCTGTTTAAGTGAAAGTCGTTGAGCGATGCTTGTGTTGGGTAGGAAAATCAAACCAATTATAGTGAGCAATAGAATTGAAAATCCTTTCGACCTGATCTTTCTGTCCTTGGGATTATGTTTCAAAATTGCTAACACCATGTTATAATATTGTAAAACAATGATAGATTTTAAAATTTGAATGGTCAAGAGTGTAGGTTTATTACTTAGTAAACTATTGCAAAGAATTTATGGGTACCAAGTTGTTTGGATTGGCGTATTGATGAATTGCGGAACTCACTTGTTCGATGTGAATTGGGCGGGTGATAAATCAGAATCGATTTAGTGAGGTTTGTTGGGCTCCGAGGAAATGATTATCTTTGCAACCCTTTAAAGGTGACCCATTCCCATGTGCATTACCACCGGGAGATTAGGTTTCGGCCAAGTCAAACAACCAAATCGGGATGTAGCGCAGCCCGGTAGCGCACTTGCATGGGGTGCAAGGGGTCGTGAGTTCGAATCTCGCCATCCCGACCCAGTAAAATCAAGGCCTCAGAGCAATCTGGGGCCTTTTTTTTTGGTCGGTTCAAACATGGTTCAAACTTATCCGATAAATTCGCGAAAATTGTTCTTGTCGATGAGCGTTGGAATAGCGTCGTAGGTTTTGGCAAAAGCAGCGGGGTAGCGGAACGTTTTTGTATTGTTCCACTTGAATTCGAAAGCGCGAATCTCTCCGTTCGATTCCTCTAAATAGTCTATCTCTTGCTGAATTTGTGTGCGCCAAAAATAGGTTCTGCAATCGTTTTGGGTATACGCGGTTTGCTTCCGTCGCTCGGAGATCAAAAAATTCTCCCATAGCGCACCTTTGTCGTTCCGCGTATCCAACCCATTGAAGTTTTTGATGATCGCATTCCGGATGCCATTGTCGTAAAAATAGATTTTGCGGTTGTTCTTGATTTCGTTTCGTAGGTTCCGACTGAAACTCGGCAATGTGAAAATGATGAACGACTGCTCAAGCAAATCGATGTATTTCATCACCGTTATTTTGTCGATTTGCAACAATTGGGCGAGCTCGTTATAAGAAACTTCATTTCCAATTTGCAAGGCCAATGCCATGAGAAGTTTGTCCAGAATATCGGGTTTTCTGATTCCTGCCAAGGCCAAAATGTCTTGATATAGATAGCTTTGGGTGAGGTTTTTTAGCGTTTGTGCCTCCAATGTGGGGTCGTTCAACACATCAGGATACATCCCGTAAATGAGTCGGTGTGCAAGTTGATTTTCTGATTCCAAATAACCTACCTGATTTTCAAATTCTTTCCAACTAATAGGGTAGAGCTCGAACTGAAATTTCCTACCCGTTAGGGGTTCTTGGGTGGCTTGATTCATCTCTAGCGAAGATGATCCACTGATATATAATTCCACATCGGGGAGTTGGTCGGTGATGATTTTTAACGCATTGCCGATATTGTCGATTTTTTGCGCTTCGTCTACAAATACCTTGGTATGGCTTCCAATGATTTGCTTGATTTTAAACGTATCTGCTTCGGAAAGTTGTTTGGAAATCGCTTGGTCATCGCCGTTCAAAAACAGGTATGCATCACTTCCCAACAAGGACTTAATGAGTGTGGTTTTGCCAACTTGGCGGGGTCCAAGGACGATAATGGCCTTTTTTTTGTGGCTAACGCGTTGAATATTAGTTTTTAATTGCCTTGTAAACACCTTTCAAAGGTAGGATTAATTTTCTGAAATCACCAAAAACATATCGAATTTGGTGATTATAATCACCGAATTCATATCGAATTTGGTGATTTCGTGGTTTTTGGTCTCACTGTTTAAGATTTGGAGGTATTCCATATATTGAACGGGTAATTCTGGTATTTTTCCATAAATGCAGCGGCTTTCGCCTAGATTTGAAGTTCATGCGCAAATTTATTTTCATTGCAGTTGTACTTTTCATCTCGGGAACTTCATGGGCACAGAATCTCCCCATTGATTTTGAAGGTTCTGATCACAATTTCAGTGCTTTTGGGGGTGCGCAATTTACGAGGGACAAAGACCCTCTCCGAATAAACAACAATGTTGGACATATCACCAACACCGGTGGAGATAAATTTGAGGGCGTTTTTATTGATTTAAAAGATGGGATACAACTAGATTTGGCGAAGAAGATATATTTTTCTGTTTACCACTCAGACGGTGATTCCTTTACCTTTCAAATCAAACTGGAGAAAAACACGAACGGTGAGCCCGATATCTACGTGCAGAAAACCATAAAAAACACCAATTGGCATCACGATTCATTTGATTTTTCGAAAGCGAAGGTGGTAGGCACAAATGCAGGCGTCAATGGCAGAGGTCGATACAATCGCATAACCCTTTTCTTTGAGCCGGATCAGTTGAAATCGGGAAGCTATTATGTTGACGACATCAGAGATTTCGCATCGAAACTACCGCCAACATCATCAGGAAACATGCCCGTGTACGATAAATTGGTTTGGTCGGACGAGTTCGATTATGCGGGTAAGCCCAATCCCATGAAATGGCATCATCAAGTAATTCCCCCGAACGATGGCGGATGGTTTAATAATGAAATTCAGCACTATACAGACAAGCGGGATAACTCGTTTGTGGGCGATGGGAGCATGAAAATCGTACTGAAAAAAGAAAAATTCATTTATCAAAATAGCACCAAAGATTATACGTCAGCCCGCTTAAATTCAAAGTTTGCATTTACTTACGGAAGGATTGATGTGCGTGCGAAATTGCCTTCGGGCAGTGGCGTTTGGCCGGCGATTTGGACCCTCGGAACCAATGTGGGTGAGACCGGAAACTTTTGGGGAAAAGACGCTGCTACTGTAGGCTGGCCGGCGTGTGGAGAGTTGGATATCATGGAGAGTTGGGGGCATAATCCGCGCTATGTGTCATCGGCGGTTCATACCAAAGCGCGTTACGGGGGTGTTGAAACTGGTGGGATCTCGCTGCCAGATCCATACAACAATTATCACGTGTATTCCATGGTTTGGTCGCCCGTG
>Ga0209829_10004015_pt1 | contig 10502 bp, 21 predicted proteins | sample C_140205_EF_Meta_FD_187311 | JGI IMG/M metagenome (GOLD analysis project Ga0209829, IMG submission 187311) | Freshwater microbial communities from Lake Croche, Canada to study carbon cycling - C_140205_EF_MetaG (SPAdes) (version 2) | ecosystem: Environmental > Aquatic > Freshwater > Lake... | reverse complement strand
ACAGAACTGGAAGGGACGTAGGATAATTTCAGAGCAGGGATTTGTGCCGAAGTCAAAGTTCGGATCGCGTCTTCCATTTCTAGCTGCAATCCTCTGACAAGCATACCTGCTAAATAGCCCTCGTTCACCGCTCTTACTATCATACAAAGCCTTCCATTCTTTCATGAATAGGTCAGTGTCAGGCTTCCGTCTGTTGTACACAGCGCTGTTGTTAGCCAGTCGTCTGTGTCCAGCAGTACCCCACCACTCACCAGTCTTAGCACTTCTCATTCTATCATCTGTCACATCAGACAGTGAAATCATTGCACTTCGTCGTACACCACCAACAACAACGATGTCAGCAACCTTGCACATAAGGTCATGACATTCAAGTGTTGTTAGGTGACGGCCTGCTGCACCTTGAAAGAGTTTACAAGCGAAGTGAAAAAGGTCTTCCAAAGGTTGTGGTCCGCTAGCACGTCCCCCAAAAGTTTTGAGCCTAGCTCCGGCAGGTCGAACTCTAGAACAATCCCATCGGGGGAGCTGACCAGCAACAAGTAGGGAGATGAGTTCTCGGAAGGCTCTTGCCCATCCCTCTTTAGAATCAGCCACGGCAATACAAGTTTCTGTTCGTTCAAATTGTTCTGCGATTCTTGGGAGCTGTCTGACATATTCATCCTCTACACTAAACCCTACACCTGTACCACACATCAGAATGTACATAGCTTCATCGAAAGCACGAAGGCTGTCAACAGGAAGATAGGCACAGTTGTAGGCTGGTACGTTACAACGATCAAGAGCCGGACCAGCGGTCATCAAAGCTCTCATACTAGGCATTACTTCAAGATTATAGATCGCCTGAAACAGCTCGTGGTATGTATCGAAACGTAGTTCGTTCCACTCTTCATCTGTCTTGGACGACTTAGGTACAACGTTTTCAAAGTAGTAAGCAAGAAGACGATCAACTGTTTCGTCCCAGTTCTCACGCCTGTTAGCATCCTCCATCCACCGCGCGTAACGGCTCTTAAATATGACCTCAGAATAGGGTGACGGAAAAGGATTATCACTCAATTAACTACTACTCCTAGTTCTTCTGCTGTTGCTGGTCGTACAGGCACGGCCAGAGGTTCTGGTGTTGAGTAAGTAACAAACTCACCACAAGTAATCTTCAAGACCTGATGAGTACCATTACCTCGATCATCAGCTACAAAGATAGTGTCTATGCTTACCCGATCTTGCAGAAACTCAATAAATTTATTGAGGCACTCCTCATCACTCATCTTCTTGATCTTCATTCCAATATTCTCTTTTCTTAATCCGCAGCTCGTGCTGCTTGTTCTTGACCACTCTCATGGCATACTCAGAAGTACGTAGGTCTTTAGCCGTGTGGTTAAAACGTCTAGCCTTACGCCGCTCTTTGTCGGGCAGCCTGCCAATACTCACCACTCTCTTCGCCCTTGTAATAAATCTGATAGTCCGGGTAATGCCGCTTCATAGCAACTGCTACGGCATGTTCTCCACGAGCACCGGGAGAGTTCTCCCAGCCCGGCAACATATAGATTGCATCAGATTCAATAACCTTAGAGACATCCCACAGGAAGACTTCTCTAAAGTTGAAACCATCCTTCTGTGCTTGCATCGGATCACCGTTCTTACGGCTCTCTTCGCTCAGTGTTTCACCCTCCTTGTCAGCAGGATTAAAAACAATCCAACCTGCTGAACGGAAGTGGTCGGCAGCCTCGTAGAAGGCAGGGAAGTTAAACTCAGGAATCCCGCTCATAGGCCCCGCCAGATAGATTTTCTTAATAGACATCACCATTTTCCTTTAAATACTTAATCGCATTTTCTAGCATATTTATATCATCTTTAAAATGCCCAAGGCCTGTGTTGCACGATCCGCATAACAGTCCTCGAATTTTACCACTATTATGACAATGGTCTATGTGTAATACTTTACCATTCCCAAAACCACTAGCCTCTTGATAGCAAATCATGCACTTATTAGCTGCTTTATTTTCTAAAGCAATCAGACCTTCTTCTGAAAGACCATATTGTTTGGCCCTCATCAGTCTTAATTTTCTTGGGTTTCTTTTGGCCCATTCTTTAGCGAGTGCTCGACTTTTTTCGGGGTTGTCGCGTCTCCATTGTCTGGAATATTCCGCTTGTTTTTTTGCGTGTCTTTTTGTAGATTGGGCTTTGTACTCTACGCAAACCACACAACGGCATTTTTTAGTTTTATACGCATAAGAAGAAGAGAGCCCTGTCTCAGTACACGTCCCCATTACGATCCTTTGCGCCATCTTCATACGGGGCTGCTACCCTGCGATAGAACTCCATTTTTGCACCTTCGAGAGCACCCATAACATCATTAATTGTTTGGTACGACAATCCCTGTGTTTTAAGATACTGTGTAATCCAGTGAGTAAACAGGAAATTAAGATCGCCCGGACTTTCAGCAGCGCTTTCTAGTGTTATCAATTCATAGCGATCATCGAGTGTGATGTACGGCATTTTATTTTCTCCTCAGAGTAAGCTCATATGTGTCAGTGGCTGCTGTGTATTCTGAAGCCTTAAGATCAGGGTGCAAGATAAGGTCCATCATTAGCTCGCTAATGGTCTTCTTCCTTGTTAAAAACTCAAAAGCTTTTTCAGACATCTCTACCATACTCTTTATCCCCCTCTTGAATGATTTCTTTTACAGTGTAATGAAAACCGCCTTTTTGTTCATCAGCGATGAACTTGTGAACAGCCTCAAAAGAATCATCGGCCTCTACGACAAGAATAGTTTCACATTTAATTTGGTACAACGGCATATTCTTCAGCCTTCAATAGAAGTTCAAGTCGAGCAAGGGAGTTCCAAGCAGCGTGGGCGGCGTGTAGAAGCTTCGAGTCAGGATCGTAAGCCTCGCCCTTACCTTCATATGCAAGGTGTCGAGCAAGAGCGTCAGAGTATCTGTTAAACCCGTCGTCTACCTGCTCCCATCCCTTCCAAGCATACTTCTTAGCACCGAAGGCACTAACGTCTGCAACAGCAGAGATAGCCCTAGGGAAGTAAGAGAGAGCACCCCTGAACACAGGGGACTTACCTCCATCGTACTTAATACCTCCGACAGCCTGCTTTTCTTTACTATCTTCAGTGAACTCTAGAACTCTTTGTGTAAAAAGCTCACCCATTAAGAAGCTCCTCAAGAGAAAACTGCTTCTGTCCTATGTTTCTGAGGACAGAATTAAGTCCTGTCAGAACTCTTTCACGGAACAATATGTCATGGTTTTTTTCACCTAGCCAGAAATAGTATGTCATTGTTTAATCCCTACAAAATCTAGAAGATCATCAATGTTCTCTTCGTTGATCCAGTCGTTATCAAGAGCAGATGCCAAGACTTCTTCAATATCAATCTGAAGAAACTCAACAAGTTCCCACCCTTCTAGTCGGTCTGTAATAGCGAAGAACTCCTCACCCTTGATTTGCATTTTTCACTGCTTCTCGCTTACCATCAGACCAACTACCACAGTTGTTGCACTGTATGCGCTGAATCTTGAATGTCTTAGTCCTACGATAACCCCTGCTCTGTACATTGTTACTGCCGCAAGCACCACACTCACCCTTGTGAACACCAAGGTGAGGATGATTTCTAATGAAAGGAAGAACCTTCTGGTAGAGCTTCTCAAGCAGTTTAACGTCTTGCTTGCAATAGCGGGCCATCCGCTCTTGTGCTGCCTTGTCTCCCTCTAGGACCTTAACCCACAGCTCAAACCCTTCGTGTTTAATCTTAGCACCAACACCAAGGAAAGGACCAATGAAGGCAAGTCTGTTAACAAAGAAGCCAAGCTTGCGAACAGACTTGACAACGTCAATAGAGGTTAGCGGAGGAGTGGGGCCAAAGCCGTTAAGAAGAAACTCTCCTTGCAACTTAGGAAGATCGAACTTATCTCCATTGTAGGTAACCACAGCATCTGCTTCTGACATCATGGCATGTATGCTACCAAGCATATCAACATGTCCATGTTCCCAGTCAGAGTAAAGATATGTGTGCTTATCTCCCAACCACTTAGCACCTACGCAGATCGTACCACCGGGGTTAATGATTTGTTCAACCCCAATGTTCTGCTCTCCGTAGGCTCTCCAGACATAAGCCTGAGCAGGCCTTGTCTCAATATCTAGGATTAGAATTTTATTCGCCATAGAATGTGTGGCCTCCCAGCCTTATGTATCTTCGTTTAGCAAGCCATCTAGCTTGATCCCGTGTTCTAAAGTAAGTCGCTCCATGAGTCGGGTCCGACAATAGCTTAGGGAGTCTAAAAGAACTAGGAGGTCTTCCAAGAACAAACTGGCCACGTTCGTGGACCGTGCTGCAAATAGATCGCCCAGATTGTCTAGCTCTGTTGATAACGACATGAGCCACTGCTCGTCTACCTGTGTCATTCTCCCCTCTTGCCTCTGCCCAAACTACTTGCAATAAGCAGTCCGACTGGGAGGGAGAGGACGCCTGCAAAGTATCCGTAACCGAAAATCCTAGCAAGATCGCTAAAAGTGTAGATAACCATTTCTTAAGAATCCTTAACCTGTTCTTCAAACCACTTAAGAGGGATCATACCATCCGCATAGCGGAAGTCATACTTCTCACACCAGTCGGCATAAGTCATCTTTGATCCCTTCCTGACTTTTGTTCTGCTGTTCATAAAGACCATCCGAATATCGAGATGGGGGTTATGTTGTTTAACAGCAATCATCTTAGCACGGGAGCGACTGTCGAAGTATCCCTTGGTCTCAACAATGATACCATTGTCAAGTACAAAGTCAGGATAGTAGTTCCCTTTCACTAAATAGGGGATAGAGAATGGTTCATATCTGACAGTCAAACCATTCCGTTCCACGTTGGTGTAAACATCTTGCTCGTACTTGCTCTTGAACTTAATCATCAGATTGGTTCATAACCTTCGAACTCGGCTGGAACTTTAGGTTCCTTCACAACCCGAGTTAGGTAACGAGGACCTGAGCTGTAGTAGTATGTCTTAAGGTTATCCCAGCAGTTAAACTTACGACTGCAATAAGAACAACCTATGTCAAGCTTCCTGTTGCCCGACTTACCATCCTCTACGTCATTGTAACAATGAGGAGGAATAGGTCCTTGTACCATCTGCTTATCATGCTCAATCCTTGCTTCTACATCATACTGAGCAAGACGTTCAGCAGGGACCTTAAGAAGAGCAAGGTGTCCTAGGTCTTTGTTAACAGCAAGGAAATAACCATCCTTGCCGGGAGTCTTAGCATGTACGTATCCTGCTAGCTGTCCAATGTACCCGAACGGATCGTTACCCGGTTCGAGGAGAGTTCCTTCCTTGAATTTCGAGAAAGCGAAACGAGAGGCTGACTTAACATCAACAAGACACCCGTCGATAATGCAGTCAATGTGACCCTCAATACCATTGATTGTAACTGTTTCTTGTTCGGATTGAACATCATGACCTGCAAGTTTAGCTAGAAGGATGCAAAGGTGTTCTTGCATGTCTCCATACATGAACTTGATATGTGCTTGAGGAGGAAGTGCTTCACCACCTTTAGGGTCGTTAACCTCGTACCACAACTGCCTATCAGGTTTACCGATATTAGAAAGACGAAGAGTACCGCCTTTACGTTCTTCGTTAAACCGGATACTCATAACGTCAGTAAGAGCACCTCCGAATTTATGAAACAGGTCAAGATCGAACTTGTCGTCTGTGCCAAATAGCGCGTAAATATCTTGAACGAGTGAGTCGATCTGTTTCATGTTTGTTACTCTACGAAGTGGATACCGTACTTAGCCAGCCCTTGTACGCCGTCAATCTTATCTATCTCATAAGCGGAACCTACAGAGTACTCAATGATTGCTTTAATGTAAGGGGTAATGTCATTCAATGTACTGAGATCAACTGTGATACCAGCAGGCGCAGAAGTCACAACAACTTCCTCAACAGGTTCATCAACAACGGCAGTAGCTTTAACCATTTTCATTATCCTTTTCAATCTTTGTTGTTAGGTCTATGTTTCTAGGAATCCAGTACATAGACTTCTTAGGGAGTACTCGCTTAACACCTTCAACAGTAACAGGCTGAGGATACTCGCCAAGAGCTTCTCTTGCTTTAGCTTCTGCCTCTTCCTCTGAACCAGCAACGATTTGAAGAAGAACATCTTTAGTGACGATTTGATCTACTTTAGCGTGAACAGAGTATGTTGGCATGTTACCTCACTTTATGGGTGTAGGCCTTTCACCTACTGGGGACTCTCCGGTGGTCCTCTGCATAATACATAGACAAGACTGCCCTTGCTACACTGGCACTATACAACCAGCTACTCCGTAGAGTAGTACCTGAATTAATGTGCGGGCTTCGTTGTCACTCTTACTGTAGCTACCCCGCTATCTCCACAGGTCAGCCGGGTATTGGTTAACAAGACGCAACGGGAGTATTGCCTTGTTTCAATCTTCCACCCGGTCTACCTCATTAAACATTAAACAGGGATTTCATCATCCAGATCAAAGTCACGCCGGAAGGTGTCTACAGCCGGTGCCTTAGCATTGGATTCCATCGCACCGAACTCGGACGACTCATACGGAACATGCGAAGTAACGCGGACGGCAATCGGGTAAACACCCTTCTTCTTGCCAACACCATAGTCACGAATGTCAATCTTAACGTCACCTTCAGACCCATTACCAATAAGAACTTCACGATCCCAATCAGCATCATCAGCATCATAGACGCGGATGGGTGTATTAGGATTACCATCTCGACTAAGCTCAGTCTTCTTCAAGATGATGAACGGCTTACGTTCCTTGTGTTGGCCCTTAGTGCCGATGTTATAACCAGCACCCTTGATACGGTCAGTCAGGCCATTCTGGATAAGAAGTTGAAGGCCTTTTTCGTTAGGCTCAAGCTCAAAGGTCCACTCACGACCGTCCTTACCGTAGTTAGGGACAGGATCACCAAGAATCTTTGCCCAAGAGAGCTTACCACTAAGAAATGCTGTCACTTTATTTACTGCTGCCAATTCTCTATTCCTATTTTCTAAACGTTTATTGGATGCCCCGCAAGGATTCGAACCTCGACCAACTGGTTCAAAGCCAGTCATTCTACCATTAAACTAAAGGGCATAGTCGCGTCTTGCGACGCTCTATATTATGGCATCTCTTCAAGGACTCGAACCCTGCTCGGCAGTTTTGGAGACTGCTGCATCGCCCCTTAATGCTTAAGAGATGTAAGCTGGTGCCAGATGAAAGAATCGAACTCTCGACCTTCTCGTTACAAAGGAGTTGCTCTACCACTGAGCTAATCTGGCGGATAAGAATAAGAGGTTCTAACTGTTAGTATGACACGATGTTTTAAAGCGTAGTGTCGTCAATCCTCTTACTCTATATACACATTATAACAGGTTTTCACAATTTGTCAAGCATTAATTTCAAAATTATACGGTTTCCAGTCAGGATTTTCTCCGGGGTAGCCTCTAGGGTTACACAATACTCTGACACCATGTACGTTAACGTCGTTAAAGTGATGACTATGCCCGTGGCACCAAACATGAATCTGTTCCGCATATTCCTCCATAATAATCTCCATATGAGGATTCCAATACCACTCATTTGAATAGTGACCATCAAATCTAGGGTTAAGAGATTGAAGACAGGGGGCCGTATGTGTCACAACGACTCCTTTACGTTGATGATCTTTCCACTCTTGGAGACGTTCTTTAATGTTACAAGCATCACTTTCTGCCATCTGATTAACAGCTTCTTGCGACAGTCGTCCCATTTTAGAGTCGTTCATATAGTTCATCCAAAGTTCTTCGTCTTCAACTAAATACCAGCCATTGGCAAGAGCAACAGGTACAGGGCCTTCATCATGATAGCGCCTGTGCTCTTCTCTAAACCTAGCAGTAGTTTCTTGAGCCGATCTTTTTTGACTGTTGTTTCGATAATGCTCGTGGTTACCATCTACAGCATAAACATTAAAGCCTTTGTTCTTAAGCTTATCAAGAAACTTTAGACCTTCAAGGCCATTACTCGTGTCACCTGCAACAATAACATTCTCTTCCAGCAGATCGTAAGGAGTTTTAAGCTGAGGAAAGTCAATGTGCATATCGCTAATAAGACTAAACTTCATTAGTTATAATTCCTAAATCCTTGAGAAAAAGGTTCTAGATGGTCATGAACAAGTTCAGATAACCAATCATAACCTTCTTCTGTTGCTGCAAGTGGTGTGTATTGCAGCCAGTCGTGAATTGCGAGACAAAGAGCGTTAATATCTTCTTCGTAAAGTTTTACAGAATCCATGCCTTCATCCTTCTATCTCTCATATACCTGACTAATCGTTCAAGCTCATGAAGTTTAGCATCATTTTTAAGCCTGTTAGCACGCCAAGAAATCATCTCTACGTTGTTTTTAGTGTACCCAAGCTCGGGTATGATCCGATCTAGAGAAGGGGTATTGTCATTCCGCTTACCTTCGCTTGTAAAGAAAACGGGGATACCTAAGACTGGGCATTTGTCTGGAAAAACAATATCCTCAGGTGTTAGGTCAAAAGCTACACCAAGTCTTCGTGCCCTTCCTTTCGCGGCAAGACAATAACTACGAGCAGGATCGTCTCGATGCCATGCCTTAGTCCTGTCGTTGCGGACTTGTCGAGTTTCTCTCTTAATAATATCTAGTGAGTTTCGCTCCATGTGCGACCTTTCTTAGACGTACCATCAAGAGGCACGTTCATGTTCAATTCTTCACCTGCATTTCGGATCGCCTCGATGGCTATCCTACCATGTTCGTCTGCATCTTCTGGCAGAACATCATACTGCCATTCATCGTGGATTGATCCAACAAGCAAGGAACTAAGCCCTTTACGGCGTATCTCGCGCTCTAGTAGGATAGCCGCCAAAGACATGACTCTGGCACCACCACCCTGAAGCTTGTAGTTGAGAGCTGCGTGGGGAGATGGACAGACCACTCCGCTTCCATCGACCAACCACACTCTTCCTGTTTCTTGTTCGTGGATTGCATCTTCCATTACCCCTTTAATACCGAGTCGTGCGAGAAACTGCTCTCGCATGGCGGCCCCTTCTTCTCTAGTTCCTTCAATAATTTGCGCAACTTTTCCTGCTTGGGCACCGTATTGAATTGCGTATAGAAGCGTCTTAGCTCTCGGCCTAGAGACCCCTGCCTGCTCTGCATTGTATTGATGTGGATCGCCATTTACTACCTGCTTTGTGAAATCGAGTCGATTGAGATAATGAGCGAGCATCCGTAGTTCGAGGCCAGCCGCATCAGTTCCAACAAGAACTCGTCCCGGTCGGGCGGTCCAGAGGTCTCGTGCTTCATAAGTATAGTATCCGTCTTCAGCTTTAAGGACTTCGCCTGCTTTATTAACTCGAACTGCGGGTATGTTTGCAGTATTAGGTGCCTGATGCCTGAATCGCAGTGTGTCTGCAACAAACAACTTACCGTGTATACATCCTGTTTCTTCATTCCAGTTGTCCAACCAAGTGTTCACCATGTTGGCTCTGCCATTAACAGACATCCAACGAGTGATGAGAGCTACCTCAGGTACTCCTGATTCTTCAGCAAAATTAAACAAAGACTTTTCTGTTACTTTGGGTTGTCCTGTAGGAGTCTTTTCGTCGGGCACCCATCCAAGGGCAAGGAGCTTCTCAGTTCGCTGTTTAGGCGATCCAATGTTGAAAGATACTTGCTCATATGCTCTGTAAAACTGGCCTTGTTCAGAGGACTCGACGTCATATCGTTCCACATCTCGTTCGTAAAGCGCTGTAGGTTTGCCAGCTTTCGTAAAACATCTCGCCTCACGGACAAATACTCGTTCGGCAGGGAAGACTGCTCTGATTTCATCTTGTAATTCCTCCTCTCGTTTACGAAGCATTTGATAGAAATGAATAGCCCGTTCAGCATCAAACTGAAACCCATTCCTCTGTTGTTTGTTCAGGATGTGGGTCATGTTGTGCTGGATGTAGCAAGCCTTCTCACTAAATCCAATTTTCTTCAAGACCTTGGTAATCTTCCTAAACAACTCAGCACAAATCTCTACGTCTCTGTGACAGTAGGTAACCATCTCGTCAGAAAGATGAGACCAGTCGTTGAACTCTATCTTATCATAGCCTATACGCCCTCCCCAAGCCTCTAGAGAGTGTCCGTCAGGGATTGAGGGGTGATATAGCGTACTAAGAACAAGAGTGTCTACAAGCCTTCCTACGGTTAGTTTTGTAGAGACAAGACGGTTAAGGACAGGAGCGTCAAACTTGAGAAGATTATGCCCAACATAGCAGCTTCCGTGTGTTCTATTAAAAAAGTTCCGAATTTCGTCATAAGTTCTACACTCACCTTTCTCTTTTGTTTTGATATTTTCCCAGCACATGCACCAGATAACAGTTGCATCCAGTCCATCCGTTTCAATATCTATCCCATAGTAATCCTGAGCCTGATTTTCCCAGTTGAGATACATATTATTCCTTACTTGTAGAGTTCAAACTCATTACCGGCAGGGCTACC
>Ga0209829_10004014_pt1 | contig 10502 bp, 10 predicted proteins | sample C_140205_EF_Meta_FD_187311 | JGI IMG/M metagenome (GOLD analysis project Ga0209829, IMG submission 187311) | Freshwater microbial communities from Lake Croche, Canada to study carbon cycling - C_140205_EF_MetaG (SPAdes) (version 2) | ecosystem: Environmental > Aquatic > Freshwater > Lake... | reverse complement strand
GGGGTCCACGCCTTCGAAGGTCTGCAAGAGATCGAGCGCATTGCGCGTTGCGGTGACCTGATCGTGACAGATCAGCAAGCCGCGCTCGCCCTCGCTATCGCCGCAGCCGGGCATGTCGAACCGCATGGTGACATAGCCAAGGGCGTTGAACATGGCCGATGGGGTCAGCACATTGCCCGCGTTGGACGTACTGCCGAAGCCGTGCAGGATGATGATGGCCGGGCGCTTCTCGCCGGGGGCGACGCCCTCCGGCACGGAGATGGTCCCCGACAGGGTCAATCCATTGGACTTGAAGGTTACGCGATGTTCCACGGGGTCTCTCCCAATTCGAATGATGGTGTTTGAGGGGTCAGAGATACATGTTCTTCATGTGCTCTTCGCGATAGCGGAAGCCCGCCGCCACGCCGGGCGGAAAGGCGTTGGAGAGGAAGGCGACGTCTTCGGGCGTCAGGGCCACGTAGGCCGCCTGCGTGTTCTCGACCATGCGGCTGATGGTCTTGGTGCCGGGAATGGGGATGATGTCGTTCCCCTGCGCCAGCAACCAGGCCAGAGCCACCTGCCCCCTGGTGCAGCCATATTTGTCGGCCACGGCGCCAAGATAGCCGACCAGCTCCAGATTCTTCGCCAGATTCTCAGGCGAAAAGCGCGGGTGGCGCAGGCGCTCGTCGTCCTTGGCGAGTTCAGTGGGCACGGCGCCCGTCAGCAGCCCGCGCCCCAGCGGCGCATAGGGCACGAAGCTGATGGTCAGCTCGCGCATGGTCGTCAGAATCTCTTCAGCCTGTTCCCTGTACAGGATCGAATATTCGCTCTGGACGGCGTCGATGGGATGGACGCCCCAGGCCTTGCGCAGGGTGGTCGGGTTGACTTCGCACAGGCCCAGAGCCCGGATCTTGCCCTGCTCCTTCAGCCGCGCCATGGCGCCCACGGTCTCCTCGATGGGCACCAGGGGGTCGATGCGGTGCTGGTAGTAGAGGTCGATCACATCGGTCTTCAGCCGCTTCAGGCTGGCCTCGCAGGCGGCCATCACATGTTCGGGCCGTCCATCGGCGACGCGCGGGCCGCGCCCGTTGGTATTGCCGAATTTGGAAGCGATGACGACCTTGTCGCGTCGGCCCTCAAGGGCGCGGGCGAGCAGGCTCTCATTGTGCCCCCAGCCATATTTGTCTGACGTGTCGAGAAAATTGACGCCCATATCCAGCGCCTTGTGGATCAGGCGCACACCCTCCTCATCATCCGCCGGACCATAGGAACCGGAGGCCGAGGCGCAGCCAAGTCCCAACGGGAAGACGCTGAGGTCGCTGCGGCCAATGATGCGGGGGGAAACAGGGGTCTGTGTCATGGGGCGCGCTCGAAAAGCGGCGCCGACCGCGTGAGCGACCGGCGCCTGACGACGGAGAAAGCTCTTACTTCCAGGGGGCGGGCGTCACCACCTGCGTCTCGATCTCGAAATGCGAGTTGAAGTGGTGGTGGGTGACGTTGGTGGGCGTCGACCACGGCAGCTCGCTGTAGAAGTTCATGCGCAGGAAGTCCTGGCTGTCCACGGGGTCGGTGATGACGCTATGGCCGATGCCGCGCGGGATCATGGTCACGGTGCCCGGCTTGGTGTCGGCGTTGCCGACTTCCGACATGTCCAGCGCCTCGCCCCGGAACTGGATACGCACTTCCTCGCTGCGCAGCGCCCGGTGAAAGGCGAATTGCTCGCCGATGATGTTGTAGACCTTCAATTCCAGATGCTTGCCACGGATGACGGGCTTGGGCTCGCCGCTGGTGCCCGCGATCTCCTTGAACAGATCGAATGCGCGAACCTTGAAGAGGCCGCTCTTGCTCTCGCGCGGGCTGGTGCTCGCCACCGGCACCAGATCGGCATAATCGCGGTGGAAAATCGACAGATCATCCGGGCGGTCGTTCCAGCAGACCATGCGCTCCATCACATGATCCATGGGCGCGGTCAGGCGGTCGGCGGGTATGGTCCATTGCGGGCCATTGACGCGCGTGACCTTGAACAGGGTGTGGCTGACCTGATCCTCTTCCGACATGAACTGGGTGAAGGGCGAGTTCACATGGGCGAACCAGCGCAGGCTGTCGGCGGAGCCGTTGCAGCGATGGGCGATACCCTCGGGGATGACCATGAGATCACCCGCGACCATTTCATGCACGCCAAATTCGGTCTCGACCGTGGTGGAGCCCGCAAACTGGAACAGCACCGTATCGAAATCGATATGGCGCACGAAGTCCTGCTGCGCGCCGCAGACGCTCTCCACGCCGATGCGGTGATCGTTATTGACGAGCAATGTCACCCGCTCGTTGGGGTTGCCGATGAGGTCGAAGGCGCGGAACAGAGGCAGCGCCTTGGTGCTGGTCCCCGAAGCCATGAGGCTCGCCTTGCTGCGCTGCGCCCAGGCCGGCAGATAGCTGCGCGCCGAGGCGTGCCAGGTGGTCATGAATTCGCGGGCTTTGTTCGGGAGGTTCATCGTGAGGTCTCCAAGAGTTGGAAAAGGTCTGGCTGGCGCTTAGCGGCCGGGCTGCAGGGAATAGGCGTCACGCAGGTCGGGAAGCAGGTCTTCGGACACCATGCTCACGTCGGAGACGAGCGCGCCGACCGCCTCGCCTGACATGGGATTGAGGCCGAAGTTCATCTTCTTGAGATCGGCGATGAAGGCGGGGTCCTTCACGCAGGCGTTGAAGGCCATGCGCAGAGCGGAGAGCCGTTCGGGGGGCGTATTGGGCGTGGTGATGAAGGAGGTGCCGATCTCGGCGGCGTTCACCACCGCGCGGATCGTGGCCTTCTGGCGCTCGGTCGTCGCCAACTCCAGCACGGTCGGCACGTCAGGCAGCTCCTGATGGCGGTTGACCGCGAACTGGGTCAGCAGGCGGATCTTGTTTTCGGTGAGCCAATCGGGATGGCTGGTCTTCAGCGTGTCCCAGCCGGTGCAATGGCCGTCCGCCTCGCCCCGATCCACCGCCAGCATGCATTCCGCCGAGCCCTGATATCCAAGCACCAGATCGAATTTCGTGCCGAGCACCTTGTTCATGACGCTGGGATAGATGGTGACGGCGGAGCCCGCCCCTGTCGCGGCAAGCCGCACGGAGGTCTTCATGGCCTCCTGCGCCGAGGCGATGGAGCCCGCGCGCACGAAGATCACATTCACCAGCGGATTGACCCGCCCGATCCAGCCGAATTCCGAAGATTTCATCTGGGCCTTGATGATCCCCAGCCGCTCGTCCAGCGGCAAGGTCGGGGCGATGACGCCGATGGACAGGCCATCCTTCGCCGCGCCCCCATAAAGGAATGCCGCCGCCGTCACGCTGCCAGCGCCCGGCATGTTACGCGTCACGATGGTCGGATTGCCCGGGATATGACGTGGCAGATGGGTGGCAAGCACGCGCGCATAGGCGTCATAGCTGCCAGCGGGCGGAAAGCCGACCACGATATTGATCGTCTTGCCACGATAGAACTCTTCGGCCTGCGCGAAGGCGCTCGGCGCGTAGAGATCAGCCGCCCCTGCCCCGATCAGTCCCAGCGCAGCACGCCGCGAGGGCGTCCCTGCCCCTGTTTCACTCGAAGACATCCCATCACTCCCCGAAGGCTTGGTGTTTGGCTCGCAGGCCCCGGCGCCTCTCCGGTCACAGCCTCAAGTCGCGAAATATAGCGCGGAACATCGCAAGCGGGCGATACCAAAACAGACGGGATCGATAACGTCCCCGTAGGGAGCCCCTACAGCCCGAGCATGCTCGCCAGTCGCTGCAACTCGGCTTTGCGCTGGGCCGCAACGCGCCGGAATTCCTGGATCAGGACCCCGATCAGCTTGTTGGACCGCGCCTCGGCCCGAACGGCGATCCCGATGTCCGGCAGCAGCCATTCATTGTCCGTCTTCAAAACGACCAACCGCCCTGCCTCCACTTCATCCGCCACCAGATTGCTGGGCATGGCGGCGACCGCGTCCATCTCCTCGAGGTAACGCCACATGGAGGAGCCGAAGCTCATTTCCACGGAGTTGCGGGGCGCGGGGATCTTGTGATCGCGAAAGAAGTCATCGACGTAAGATTTGAAGCTGGAATCTACGGAGGGAATTATCCAGGGACATTCCATGAGGTCGGCGATGTCATGGATGACCATATGGGCCAGCGGGTTGCGGGCGCCAGCGACGATCACGAGCCGGTCCTGGAACAGCGGCTCGAAAAGCAGCCCGCTCATCGCCTGCGCGCCGCTGCGCCTGCCGAAATAGACATCGAGCGAACCATCTTGCACCGCGCAGAGCACCCGTTCCTGCGACATGACCTGCAAGGACACTTTGACCAGTGGGAGCCGCTTTTTCAAACGGGCGATGGCGCCGGGCACAATTCGGGAATTGTCGATGGTCGGCCCGGCCAGCGTGATCTGCCCCTCCCCGGCGATCTTCAAGGCGTCGAGATCGGCGATGGCCGCCTGCAACTCCTCCAGCGCGGCCAACGAATGGCGCAGGAGCACATGGCCATATTTGGTGGGCGTGACGCCAACCCCGCTGCGCAGGAACAACTGCACCCCCAGCGCCGCCTCGAGATCCTTGATCGTGCGGGTGATCGCTGGCTGGGCGACGCCAATGACTTCAGACGCCTTGCGGATGGATCCGGCGGCGGCGACCTGATTGAAACATTCGAGTTGTCGCAGGTTGATCCTAAGAGCCAAGGCAAAATCTCCAAGATGCCCGCACAAGCGCGCCAATCCGCGCATGTGTGGCGAAAGCTCGCGATTTATCAAGGCTCCAGACTGCGCCCCCGCCATAGATGACCAGCTAGGGCGAGCCCAGCACCCGCCGGATCACTTCCGGCGAGGCGGCGCTGGCTTTACGCAACAGGGCTTCAGCCTCCGCCGCGTTGACCGGACTGATGTCGAACTGGCCCTTTTCCGCCTCCTTGAGGAATTCGGGGTCTCTCAATGTCGCCATGAAAGCCTCCCGCAGGATCTTGGCCCGGCTTGGGGGAATGGAGGGCGGGGCGGCGAAGGGGCGGCCAATCACCTCCCGCGCGAGGAGAAACTCCAGCGCCTGCGCGTCGACCGCATTGCGCGCCTTGGTCCGAATCATCGGGACGTCAGGCAGATCGGCCAAAGGCTCCGTGCCGGTGTGGAAGAGCACATTGACCTTCTTCTGCGCAAGCCAGTCGGGATGGGCCGAGCGTATGGAGCCCAGGGTCCAATAACCCATGCCCTCGACCTCGCCCTTCTCCATAGCCAGCGCCGCCTCCAGAATGTTCGGGTAGCCGGGGATCAGCTTGAATTTTGCGCCGGTCAGGTGCCCGATGGCTGTGGGGACGATCTGCGTATCCGCGCCAACCCCGGTGCCTGGTATGATCAACTCGTGCGCCAGCAGATCCTCGAAGGTCTTAACCTTCGCGCCATGCCAGGAAACGGCTACGCTGACGCTGCGGCTCATGCTGCCGAGCCAAGTCAGTTTGAGCGGATCAAACTTGAGGTCCGAACGGCCGAGCATGGGCTCGAACGGGAGGCCGGAACCGATGGTGCATATCACCGACCCGTCCTTCGGAGCTATGTTATAAAGATAATCTATCGCTTTTAGACCCCCGGCCCCCGGCATGCCCTGGACGATGACGTGCGGCGCCCCGGGGATGAAACGCCCGATGTGTCGGGCGAGGAGACGCGCATAAAGCTCTGAAACGCCAGGAGAATAGGAGAGAATGCTGATAGTCTGCTTCCGATAAAAATCCTCATCGGAAGCCTGGGCCTGAGCTGGCTGCCTCGCTTGCCCTGTGAACGCAGTTCCCAGAGCCGCAGAAAGCCCGATCGTGAGACCTCTTCGGTTCATTCCCCATCCCTCCCGTTGATTGTTCTGCTTTTAGGGCATCATATCCGACCGTGCGGGAGTGTCGATATCCGGGGGCGGCCTCACGCCGCATTGCAGATGGAGGCGACTCCTGAGAAACTTACGTTCTGGAATGTGACTGAGCGCGCCGCTGGTTGTTGCAGCAAGTTGCGCCTATGGACGCTCAAGTCCCGATAAACGACCCAAGGGGGAGATGCACCGGCCATGAAGCCAGACCGCTACAAGATGTACAACACCAACCCATTCAAGTTGGGGCTGTTTGGCGCCAACTGCTCCTCAGGCCGCGCCATCAACACATTGCCGGAGCGTTGGCTGGCGGATTGGGACAGCTGCGAGACCATGGCCAAGCTGGCCGATGATATCGGTTTCGATTTCATCCTGCCCATCGGCCGCTGGAAGGGGTATGGCGGCCCGACCAATTTTCAGGGTTCAACCTTCGAGACCGTGACCTGGGCGACGGGCCTTCTCGCCCATACCAAGCGCATCACCGTCTTCGGCACGGTCCATGCGCCCCTGTTCAACCCAATGGTCGCCGCCAAACAGATGGTGACTGCGGACCAGGTGGGGCGTGGTCGCTTCGCCCTCAATATCGTTGTGGGCTGGAACGAGCCGGAATTCCAGATGTCGGGCATTCGCCAGCGCGATCATGGCGACAAATATGACTATTGCGAGGAATGGATTACCGCCATCAAGCGGATGTGGAGCGAGGACGAAGCCTTCGACTTCCACGGCAAGTTCCTTGAGATGAATGGGGTCGTATCGGAGCCAAAGCCCCATGGCCGCACCGCGCCCCTCATCATGAACGCGGGCCAATCGCCGGTCGGCAAATCCTTCGCCCTGCGCAATTGCAACGGCTTCTTCACCAGCTTCAAGGAGCACGACGTCAAGAAATCGGCGGAATTCGTCGCCAGCTACAAGGCCGAGGCACGCGCCATCGGCAGAGAGATCGACGTCTTCACCCAGGGCCATGTGGTCTGCCGTCCCACCCGCAAGGAAGCGGAAGACTATTTCCGTTATTTCACCACCGAGGCGGTGGACTTCGGCGCCGTCGAGGAATCCTTGCGCTTGAAGGGCTTCACCCGCGCCAACACGCCGGACTATGACGAGCGTCGGCGCATGGTCCCCCTGATGAACATAGGCTACCCAATCGTGGGCTCCCCCGATGACGTCGCCGAGAAGCTGGGGCGCATTCACGGAGCCGGTATCGACGGCATCGGCTTCTCGTTGGTCAATTACGTTACGGAACTGCCCTTCCTCGGCCAGGAGCTTATGCCAAGGCTTGAGAAAATGGGGATGCGGGCGCCCGCCGCATGAAAGCCAGAGGCGCCCCATGCGGGCGCCTCTTTCGTTTTGGGCCGAGTTTGGGGCGACGGATCGACGATCTGATGTTTCAGCGGCGGAGACACATGCATAGCCTTCCTCAGCAGAGGGAAGGCGAATTATCCAGAATTTAACCACGAAACGCTGCGACACCAGATTGACCTTCGCGCACCTTCACTTTAAATAATTAATTAAGATACATTCATTAATTAAATTAATACATTCGCTTCAACATGGAATGAAGCATGACGAACATTCTAGTGGTCGATGACGAAGTTGATGTCGAGCCGTTGATCCGCCAACGGTTTCGACGAGCCGTGCGCGCCGGCAAGATGAATCTGTACTTCGCCCAGGACGGCGAGCAAGCGCTCGAAGTCATCCAGTCGACGCCTGACATCGACCTGATCATCACCGACATCAATATGCCCATCATGGACGGGCTCACCCTTTTGGAGCGACTATCCGATCAGGCCAACCTGACGGCCAAGTCCATTATCGTTTCGGCCTATGGCGACATGGCCAATATCCGCGCGGGCATGAACCGCGGAGCCTTCGATTTCATCACAAAACCGATCTCCTTCGAGGATCTGGAACGGACGATGGATCGGGCGCTCGAAAAAGGCCGCCAGGAGCGTCTGGCGCGCGCCGCCCATGCCCGCGTGCTTGAGGTGCAGAAGGAATTCGACTGGGCGCGCCGGGTTCAGTTGGGCATACTGCCGCGTCCATGGCCATCCACAGGTCCGGAGAATCTTGTCGGCTTCATGCGCCCCGCCCGTGAAGTGGGCGGCGACGCCTATGACTTCATACCGATCGACAAAGACCACGTTGGTTTTGCAATAGCCGACGTCGCAGGCAAGGGCATCGCGGCCGCAATGGTCGCGGCCATCACCCATGCGCTGCTGCGAGTACTAGCGCACGATCTGCTCGAACCTGCCGAATGTGTGAAGAAACTCAATCACTTCCTGACCGCCAATAATCCTGAAATGCTTTTCGTGACATTGCTTTACTGTGTTCTGGACCGACGGACGGGTGTGGTTTCATTCGCCAATGCCGGGCATCCCTGGCCTCTGAAACTCGATGGCGAGGGCCTGGCGGCGCCTGTGACGGGGACGATCAGCATCCCGGTCGGCATCACGAACAAAGCGACATGGTCCACCACGAGCGTGACGCTGAAGCCCGATGAGCGGCTTTTCCTTTTCACGGATGGACTGACCGAAGCGATGGACGCTGCGGGCGAGCATTACGGCGACGAGCGCCTCTATCAACAGTTGCAAGCGCTGGCGCTTGAACCGCCCGACGAACTGATCCGTCAATTGGTCGCCTCGATCGACGAATTCACCGGGAGCGAAGCTGCTGCCGACGACAAGACCTGTCTGATCCTGGATTGGCGCGGGCGCGCTGATGCGGCGACCCGGGAGCCCAGACGCCCCGCAAGCCCCATTTGATCAAGAAAAAATAGAATAGCCGTTGTACAGCCCAGGGGGAGAACGGCCTTGGAAATTCCAAAAGTCGGCGTAGGGTTTAGCGAAATAGAGGACAGCTTCGCGGCCGGACAGGAAATGGCGCGCCAGGCCCTCGCGCAGGCTGGGCTTGAAAGTTGCAATCTGGCCCTGATGTTCTCGACATGCCAGCATCAACCACAGGCCTTGCGCGATGGAGTACGCTCCGTCATCGGGCCAGAAGCGCGCATCGCCGGTGGCTGGGCTGTCGGCACAATGAGTAACGATCAGATGGGCTATGGCGGCTTTCAGTCCGGCATAGCCTGCTTTTCCATGGCGTCGTCGGATTTTTCGCTTTTCTGCGCGGATGGCCTTGCCAACCATGAAGCAGACGTCGGCGAAGCGCTCGGCAAGCAACTTCTTGAGGCCGGGGCGGACGCTACAGACATTCCCAAGCTCATTTTATACGACAGCATCAATCGGCTTTCCGGGCGAGCGAAGATCAACATGGCGACACCATTGCTCGCCGGCATGCGCAATGCGGTCCCACACCTCAGCAATCTCGTCGGCGCAGGGCTGGCGGGCGACATGGCTGGTCAGTCCACGTTCCAATGGTTTGACGACGCGATCAGCCAGCAGTCCGTCATCGCCCTCACTTTTGCGCCGGGCATCAAGCTGCACACAGCGATTTTGCGCGGCGCATCACCTGTTGGCGGCTACCATACCGTGACGCAGGCCGAGGGTGCGGCCATCACGGAAATTGACGGTCGCCCGGCGCTGGATGTGATCTCGGAGCTTCTGGGCAGTTCGAGAGATCCGTCCGAATTCGCTTTCTATGTCATGCTTGGCGTCAACCAGGGCGACGCATGGGCGCCCTACGAAGAGGAAAACTACAGCAACTGCATGTGCCTGCGGGCTGATTTGAAGCGCAATCAGCTCATCATGTTCGAGCCTGAACTCGTAGCCGGAACGCGGTTCCAGCTCATGAGCCGGAGCCACGACTTCGCCTAGCCGTGTTGATTGAAGACGATGGGCGTCCGTTCGATCCGCTCAAAGGGGCGCTGCGAGCCATCGAGAAGGATCTGGCGACAGCGTCGGCAGGGGGCCGAGGCGTGCGGATCGTGCGCCAACTGACCCGCGCAATGTCCTACATGCGGGCGGGAGAGTGGAACCGGGTGCAACTGGAAATCGCCTGACGCCCATTTCGCATCCGCGCCCTGCCCCGGCTCGACGTGCTGGTGAACAATGCGGGCACGAACAAGCTGCAACATGTGTTCGATGTGGACGACGACACCCTCGACATGCCGCTCGCTCTCAACATACGCTCCGCCTTCAAGATCGCGCAGGCGGTCGCGCAGGCCATGGCGGATGCAGGCGCCGGCGGGTCGATCATCAATATCTCCTCGCAGATGGGCCATGTGGGCGCGCCCAAACGCGCGGTCTATTGCATGACCAAACACGCCATCGAGGGCCTCACCAAATTCATGGCGGTGGAGCTGGCTGAGAAGCGCATCCGCGTGGATAGCGGTGCGACAGCCATATAGGCCGAGCCGCGCAGTGAACGCGGCTTATGGCCACTAGCGCCAGCTAAACCGGACGCAGACACCATCGCGGCCCTCCATGCTCACGCTGCTTCAGATCGAACTGATCAGCGCCGTCATGCCGATGGGCGCCCTCGCGGGGACGGCCCGGCTACACAATGTGTCGGCGCAGGGCCCCAGCCGTCTGATGAAATTTACCGAGACCGCCATCACTGTAAGACTGTTCGCGTGGCGCAACGGGCGTAAGGCGCAGCCTGAGCGCCACCGAACACAGACGCGCTGGCGGGGCTTCCGGCGGGGTTAGCAGATGTGTACCGAGTTGGCACGCCCAACGGGAATCGAACCCGTGTCTTCACCGTGAAAGGGTGATGTCCTAGACCGCT